>Ga0157371_10005085_pt1 | contig 11226 bp, 5 predicted proteins | sample C45metaG_FD_113462 | JGI IMG/M metagenome (GOLD analysis project Ga0157371, IMG submission 113462) | Corn rhizosphere microbial communities from Kellogg Biological Station, Michigan, USA - C4-5 metaG | ecosystem: Host-associated > Plants > Roots > Rhizosphere > Soil | place: USA: Michigan... | reverse complement strand
GGGGTAGAAGACAAAGACGGCAAGATCCGCTTTCTTTCCGCCAAGGATGTCGATGCCGCCACCGGCATCAGCTGCCCGCCTGGCGAGCCCGACCCGATCACCACCAATGGATGTTTGTGGCGAGCAATCAGCAGCATTGAGGTCAGCCTGGTGATTGATGGGCAGATTCCGCTGCATACGCTTACCGCGAACGATCTCGTTTACAGCTACGGCATTGATGGCAACAGCACTCCGGTGGCGCCATCGGCGCACGCCATCAAGCCGACCGATCAGGGTTTTGTCGATCCGATGCTTCGTCGCGAGTTCACCGCACTGGTCTCCGTGCGCAATTTCAACCCGTGATGTCACCGACGCCTCCGACAGACCGTCTGGTGGCAAATGAGTTCGTGGAGCAAGTCATGTTGATCCCAGGCAAGCAACGTTCGATGTACCAGCCTGTACGTGCACAACGCGGCGCGGTGATGGTTGTTGCGCTGATCTTTCTGTTGTTGCTCACCATGCTGGCTATCAGTGCATCGGGGCGTTCGCTATTGCAGCAGCGGATGGCTGGTGGTTTGCGCAATGCACAGCAGGCCGAAATCAGCGCAGAGACAGCACTGCGTGGGGCGGAGTGGTCATTGTGGACCAGCACCAGCAAACTTACTTCCGCGCCATTGCTTTGCGGCAGCGGAGTACTGGCAGGCAATTGCTATATCTACGATCCGAAAAACACGGCCGTTTATGGTCCGTCCGGGATAGTCACCAAGTTTCGGAACAGCGCTACCTGGATTGCGACTGGGGCGAAAGCTTATCTGGGTCCCGGCGGCACCGTTGATTACACCACGCCAAGCTCTGGCTACGAGACTTCGAAACTCTCCCACAATCCGGTGTATCTGATTGAGGACATGGGCGTGGAGTTGCCGCCCGGGGTCAGCGGCGGGTTGCACGAGTCGGGCGTGACCGGGAGCAATCACGGCGGCGCCGGAACCACCAGCCGTCATGTCTATCGCATCACCGCCCGTGCCACGGGCGGGGACCAGAACACCATGCGCGTGCTGGAAAGCACGTTTGCGGCCAAGAGCAACTGAGTCGGAGCATTCGCGCCATGCGTATCCATCGCGTTCTTTCTCATCGCAACAGCTTGTTTGCGTACACACTCGGGCTGACCTTGCTGGGCGGCCTGTCGGTGCCATTCACGCCGGTGGTGCAAGCGCAAACCAGTGTGCCGCTGGTGGTGGCCGCCGACCTGCTCGCCGCCGCTCCGGCGTCTGCGGCTACGGTGGCCAGTGGCGCGGTAGAACTCAGCCCGACACCGCCGAACGATACCAGCGCGGTGGCACCGAACGTCATGGTCACCTTCGACGACTCCGGATCGATGGCCAGCAACTACATGGGTGACGATCGGCCCTACGACAACGGGAGCTGGGGCGGTCCGTGGCGCTGCGCAAGCGTGGTCGATCCGGATCATTCGACCGCAACGGACAAGAAACTGCGCGCCTTGGCCATGAATGGCGTGTATTTCAATCCGAATATCTCCTACACCCCTCCAATGTTTGCGGACGGTACATCGTTCCCCAAAGCTCCACTGGACAGCAATAGCCAACCTAGCGCGGTCTGGGTGGATGGCATGGCGGTCAACCGGCCGCGCAACCCGTCTACGGCAGACAGCACAGCCAATTATTACAACAACCCGGAACTGGATAGTCCGCGCAAGGGTGCGGTAGCCAATTTGATGGGGCAGCTGACTTCCACCACCAGTCCCGTTACAAACACCTTTTACGGATCGTCTTGCCCGGCGAGCGGCATCGATTCAGGCTCTTGCCAATGTATCGACAAGAAGTGGAACGGCACATGCAGAAGCAACAACACATCGTGGCAGTGGACGGTCACGACACAGAAAACGGTGACCACCGATAACCGATGGATGTGCGGAAACACCGGTGCCGGCTCGGGTGGAAGCGAGAGATGGACTGGCGCCAGCCCGATGGATGGTCAGGCGCACACGCTCAGCGACGGTACCGTGGCGACCTACCCCAATGGTGGTCCTTACTACTATCGGCTCAAGACCGGTGTCACCGTCACCCTCAATGCGCAAGGCAGCCCGGCCACGGCGGCCGACCGAACCACGCTGTATACGGCAGCCAATTGGGAGGCTGTTCCGGTACCTGCATCGAAATATCAGGATTTCGCCAACTGGTATGCCTATTACCGCACCCGCAACCAGATGGCACGTTCCTCCATGTCCCGGGTGTTTGGTGGGCTAGGTGGAAAGACCACCGACGGAGGTTTCGGCAGCACCATTCGTGCTTCCTGGCAAAATCTCAACGACGGCAGCTACAAGTTGCCGAGCGCTGCGATCATCAGCAGCCTCATCGACACCTCTGCGTGTACCAGTGCAGCCGATGCCGATCCAAGCGCCATCCAGTCACCCAGTGACACAGCCGCCCCACCGAGCTGCTACCGCAGCGCGTTCTTCAACTGGATATTTCAGACTCCCGCTTCGGGCGGAACACCGTCGGTCAATGCCACCAACAGGGCAGGCAAGTTCTTCCAGCGCGGTGGTTCTGCGGACACTAACCAGGCTACCAATCTCAAGACCTTGCGGGACCCTTACTGGGAAGCGGGGAAGATCCTCCCAGATGGTACGCAGGCGACGGGTTCCGAATTGTATTGCCGTCAGAATTTCCACATGCTGGTGACAGACGGTCTGTTCAATGAAGACTCGGTGGCGACGACCGATGTTGCCACGTTGCCGCAGGCCACGGTGGCCCTGCCGGATGGCACGTCATTTGTCCCAACCGCCAGCTACAACGCTATTTTCCAAGGTCAGCATTCCAACGACGGATCTGGTGGCACCGAGGCATCGCTTTCCGATCTTGCCTTCAATTACTGGGCGACCGATCTGCGTCCGGACCTCTACGACGCACCCAACGGCAAGTTTGTGCCGCCTTACATGCCGGACAAGACCACAGGTGTCGTCACCACCACCGACATCTCTGCCGATGGTTTGAACAACGCTCACGTCAACAACGAGGTCTACTTCAACCCGAAGAACGATCCCGCCAATTGGCCTCACATGGTGCAATACCTGGTGGGCCTGGGTGTCACTGGCAAGTTGAATTACTCGGACGATACCGATTGCACTGCCAGCACGTCGTCCGACGCTTGCCTGTTGCGCAAAGGTTCGGTGAACTCCAGTACGGTCGTTGGCTGGCCACAGCCCAACGATAGAAGTCCCGGCATCGCGGAAAACATCGACGATACCTGGCATGCGGCGATCGCCAGCCGCGGCAGTTTTTTCAATGCGGGCAATCCCCAGGATCTGGTCAACCAGCTCAGCACCATCCTGACCAATATCAGCGCGCGCAGCGCGCCGGCAACGACCGGTGCCGTCAACACATCGGTGTTGGTGCCTGGTGCGCTTGGCTTCAATACGGGCTACAGCTCTGCCAACTGGACAGGCGTACTGCAGGCGGTGAGTGTCAATGCCGATGGCACGACATCGACAGCCCCGCTGTGGGATGCGAGCGATAAGCTGGACGGCACCAAGCCGGCCGATCGCAAGATTCTTACCGGCACGGAAGCATCCGATGGAAGCTTTGGCGGTGGCATCGATTTTTCGACTTTTTCGAGCCTGGACGCCGCTGGGCAAGCGCTCTTGATGAGTTCTCCCGCGAGCACTGACACCACCAACGATACCGGTCAGGCCAGGGTGGACTATTTGCGCGGTGTTCGTTCAAAGGAATCCACGACCTTTCGCCAGCGGCCGAATGTGCTTGGCCTGCTTGGAGCGATCATCGGTTCCCAGGCAGTCTATGTGGCCTATCCGTCCAGCGGCTATCGCAACACGTGGCCGGACGGTTCACCGGAGGCAACGGCCGTAGCGAACGATACGACCAACTGCGTCACTACACCTTCCGACAGCTGCCCAAGCTACGAGCACTTCGTCCACAAATACCTGAGCCGCACTCCGGCCGTGTATGTGGGGGCCAACGACGGCATGCTGCACGCATTCGATGCTTCGGAGGAGGAAGTGTCCGGCAAGGTCCAGCCCACCAGTGGGGCCGGCAAGGAGCTGTTTGCCTATGTGCCACGCTCGGTCTACGCCAATCTTGGCAACCTCACCGCCAAGGACAATTTCAAGTTCCAACCGACGGTAGACGGCACCCCGGTCATTCGCGACGTGTTTTTTGGCACGGCGAAGACGAGCCCTGCTTCCACTTCTGCAGGTTGGCACACCATCCTGGTGGGTGGGCTGCGCCTCGGCGGTCGTGGGGTGTACGCACTGGACATCACCGACCCGGCCTCCATGTCGGCCGGCAAGGTATTGTGGGAGTTCAATGCGGATCAGCCGGATCAGGGGTCATGGCTCGACGGGACGACCACCAACCCTGGCGGCCAGGCGTCCGATCTTGGTTACACTTTCGGTCAGCCGAACATAGGGCGCCTCAACAGCGGCAAGTGGGTCGTGCTGGTACCGGGTGGCTATTTCCCTGATTGCAGCAAGCCGCCTTACAACTCGAGCAATTGTTCGTACCCGGCTGCAGCATCGAACAAATTCAGCTCGCTTTTTGTGCTGGATGCGCAGACCGGCAAGTTGATAAGGGAAATCAAGACTCCGGATCCGGCCACAGTGACCGGTGCGGTCGCAAGCCATGGTCTTTCCTCGCCGGTGCTGGGTGACTACAACGACGACCAGATCGACGACGTGGCGTTTGCGGGTGATCTCGACGGCAACCTGTGGCGCTATGACCTGACATCCCCAGACCCGAGCAAATGGTCGGTGGCGCTCGCTTATCAACCGGTCACCGCGGGGGCCCAGCCGATCACGTCGATGCCGCGCTTGTTCGGCGATCCGGCGACCAACAGGTTCATCGTCGTATTCGGCACCGGCAAGTACCTCGGTGCGAGCGACAACACCAGCGGCAGTGCGTCGGTCCAGGCCGTCTACGGTATTCGCGATCTGGGTACGACGGTACAGTTTGCCGATCTGGTCAAGCAGACCCTGAGCGAGAAGACGGCAACCGACAACCTGACTGTCGCCCGGGGGCTCACCAATAATCCGGTTCCCGCAACAAAAGGCGGCTGGTATTTCAATCTGGCGCCCAGCACCACCTCGGCCGGTGAACGAGTCGTGGTCACGCCAGCTGCCTTGTTCGATACGGGGCGCGTGGTGATCCAGACGCTGATTCCGGGTACCAACGATCCCTGCAGCGCCACCATCCAGGGCGCGATCATGGTCGTGAATGCCGCGACTGGCGGCTCGGATGGCGGCCTGACCGGACCTTCGGTCGCTGGCTGGGGTGGAACAGGGGCTGGCGATACTTCAACCGTGGGCGGTCGCGTCAACAATCCGCGCACCAGCGGCTCGCTACCGCTGGTGACGACGATCGGCGGCGGCACAGTACTGGTTCCGGGACTGAAGCTGTCCGGCAGTGGCTCCGTGCTCAATATCAACGATGCGGTCTGGCGCCGTCGCTCATGGCGGTCCTTGAACAATGACCAGTAATGCCGGCAGGGGAATTCAGGCTATGACACGAGTACGCGGTTTTACCTTGCTCGAACTGATGATCGTGGTGGTGATCGTCGCGATACTCGCGGCCATCGCGATACCGACGTACAGCCGCTATGCAATCCGCGCCCATCGAGTCGATGGGCAGGGATTGCTGATGAGCATCGCCAACGCCCAGGAGCGGTTCTACGCGACCAACAATCACTATGGCGCATTGACCGACTTGGGCTTCGCCAGCTCCGTGTCCCCGAAGGGGTATTACAACGTCAGCATGGTTCCAGCCGCGGGCAGCACTTCACAGAGCTTTACGGCTACCGCCACGCCACAGGGAGGCCAGACCAGGGACGATTGCCAAAGTCTCCGAATCAACAATGCCGGCGTGAAGGATTCCACCGGCACCACCACCAACGGCAGCTGCTGGTGAACGCGATGACAAACCGGCATCGAGGTTTCAGCCTGCTCGAACTGATGGTCACGCTGGCTGTGGCTGCGATCCTGCTGGTCATCGCCGTTCCCAGCTTTCGCGACTTGATGCGTCGCAGTCAGGTCAGTTCAGCCAGCAATGAATTGTTGGCGAGCCTGGCCTACGCCCGCACCGAAGCGATCACCCGTGGCCAGCTGGTTTCGATGTGCCCGAGCGCGAATGGTGCGCCCACGTGCGCCGGTGGCAATGCTTTCGAGTCGGGTTGGATCGTCTACACCTATCCGGCGGGCGCCGCATCGGCCAATGTGGCGTATGCGTCCTCGGCGATCCTGTTGCGAGCCACGATGGCGCGTAGCGGTGTGTCGATTCGTGCCAAGAGCAACACCGTCATCACGTTCGGCCAACAAGGGCAGCTCAAGCCAAGCACGCCACTGACGTTCGTGACGTGTTATCGCAGCGGCGGCAGCACCGATGCCGGTACAAGCACGACGAAGGTGCCTGGTACGCAGCTGGACGTGAACGGCTCCGGCAGTGTCATCACGAAATCGCTGAGCGACGGCGCTAGCTGCACGCCGAGCTGATCATGCGAGGAGCGTCAGTTAGCGTGCCCGCCACTCGTTCGCGTTTACTCATGCTTTGTCCAGGTGATCGGCCAGTCCCGAGTGGCGGCGGGTGCGTCGATCGATGGCGCTGGCAATAACGCGGTCCGACCCGATCAAGGTGAACCAGCGGCGGGCACGGGTGATGCCGGTATAGAGCAATTCGCGGCTGAGGATGCCGGCCGGACTCGCCGGAAGTACCAGTGCGGTATGTTCGAACTCCGATCCCTGCGACTTGTGCACCGTCATCGCATACACCGTGACGACTTCTCCCAGCCGGCTTGGCAACACATGGCGAACGCGGCTGCCCGCGGAATCGCCGGGCGCTCCATTCTGCAAAAAAGACACCACCAGCCGCATAGCCCCGGTTTCATCAGGCACGCGCAGGCAGATACCTACGTCGCCGTTGGCTAGCCCGAGGCTGTAGTCGTTGCGCGTGACCATGACCGGACGGCCTTCGTACCAACCCAGTGGCGACTCGATCAGCTTGCGGGCGTACAGTCCTTGGGCGATCAACGCATTCAGGCTTTCCACGCCATGTGGGCCCTGTTTCAGCGCACACAGCAGCTGAAAGCGGGCGAATCCGCTCAAGACCTCGCGTGCCCAGCAGTCGTACACCACGCTACAGCTGCCGGAGGCAGGCCGGTCGTTCCGCAACTGTTCCAGATAATGACGGTATCCGCGCGGCGTGCCTGCGTGTGCGCCGGCAACGAAGCCTGCGGGATTGCCGTCGATGATCAGGCTGGCCAGCGTTTGATGGTCGCTGCTGGAAATCCGGGATAGATCGGTCGAGGGCGCGCCGAGCAGGGCATGTGCACCGCTGGCATCCCCTTCGTTGACAGCACGCGACAGCCGACCGATACCGCTGTTGTCGCTGAATCGGTGACTGTGCCGCAGCATAGTCACCTGCTGATCCAGCGGCGTGGCCTGGTCGCTCACCCAGTGCTGAATGTCTTCGCCGGTGGTGGTGCGCAGCCAGGCTGCGGTATCGACGCTGTAGTGGCCACGTTCAGCGTGGCGGCACAGATCGCCAAGTACCGCGCCAGCTTCGACCGATGACAGCTGGTCCTTGTCGCCGAGCAGGATCAGTCGTGCGTTCGGCGGCAACGCTGTGAGCACGGAGGACATCATTTCCAGGTCGATCATCGACGCTTCGTCGATCACCAGCACATCGAGATGAACTGGGTTGGCATGGTCGTGCCGAAAGCGGCGCGTGTCCGGCCGTGCGCCCAGCAGGCGGTGCAATGTGGTGACCTCGGTCGGAATGGCTGCGCGCGTGGTTTCGCTCACGTCCAGTTGAGCCACCTGGGCGGCGATCGATGCGTTGAGCCGTGCCGCAGCCTTGCCTGTGGGAGCGGCCAGGCGAATGCGCAAGGGTCGCTCGTGTTCGCGCAGTTGCAGCGTTTGCAGCAGGCCAAGCAGGCGCACCACGGTAGTGGTCTTGCCGGTGCCGGGGCCGCCGGTGATGACGGTGAAGCCTCGGCGCGCAGCCAGCGCGCAGGCAATTTTCGGCCAGTCCGGAACGCAGGATTGGACTGTGGCACCTGGCGGAAAGAGACGATCGAGTTCTTCGCCAAGATTGGCCGCCGCCGGCCATGTTTGCGCGAGACGCTGACGAATGGCGCTGGCCACCGTGCGTTCGTGGTTCCAGTAACGGCGTAGATACAGACGCGTGCCGTCCAGAACCAGCGGGGCATTGTCGGGCATGCCGCTTGCGCCATCGGCCACCAGGGCAGAGGCGGCGAGTTCTTCGAGCGAATTTTTCGCGCCTTGCTGATATTGGCGCCAGTGGCGCGGCCAGTCCTGTTCGTCGCACATTGCGGCGAGGGTTGCCAGATTCAGGCAAAGGTTGCCGTCGGCCAGCTGACGGCTGAGCAGAGCAGTCAGCCACAACAGCGGTTCGGACATCGAAGGGGCTTGCTCGGCAAGAAATTTTGCCAATGCCACATCCAGCGCGCGCAGTCGGCCGTGCTCGACGTCGCGGGCGAACTGGCCGAACAAGGCGTCATGCATGGTCGGGAGTTCCTTCGGCAAACAACGCGTCCATCGCCTCGATCAGTGCCAGTGGCAGGCGTTCGGTGTGTACGCCGTGGCCTTCGCCATCGACACCGCGCAGATAGAGATAGAGCACGCCACCCACATCACGGTCATAGTTGTAATCGGGTAGACGCGCACGCAGTTGACGATGCAGGGCCAGCGTGTAGATGGCGTATTGCAGGTCGTAGCGGCTGTGCCGTACCGAGGCGTCCATCGCGTCGGGTGTGTAAGTGCTGGCATCGTGACCCAGCCAGTTGGATTTGTAATCGACGATGTAGAAACGTCCTTGGTGTTCGATCACGAGGTCGATGAAACCCTTGAGCATGCCATTGAGTCGGTCGGCCAGCAGCGGCGGCCGCGGCCGGGCGCCAAGGGTCTGCGTGCTGACCAGTCGATCCAGTGTCTGGGTATCGACGTAGCTGGCCTCGAACCAGAACTCCAGTTCGGCGCGGCAGACATCGGCATTGGCGAGGCTTGTGTTGCCTCCATCGGGCAAGGGCAGGGGCGTGCGCAGGAAGTCCGGCAGCCAGCGCGTCAGTGTCTCGGTCCATGCACTCCAGCCGCGTCGCTGGCAGCGACGTGCAATCAGCAACTGCAAGGTTTCGGGCGCGTTTGCCGAGGCAGCGAAACCTTCATTGGCAGCCCATTCCAGCAAGTCATGCAAAAAAGTGCCGGGCTCGGCGCCGCGCGGAAACGCATGCATGCCCGACGCTGCCGTAGTCGTCTGGGGCGGCGCGATCTGCTGCTCGACGGTCATCTCGGCGAGCACTTCCTGCTGTGCGGTTTCCGGTGCGCTGTGGCGTGGCGCGGCGTCATGGCTGGCGATACGCAGTGCGCTGTAGCTGGCGATCCACCATGGTTCGATCGGCTGGCCGTGATAGCTGCGCGCGGGCTGCAGAGCCAGCGGTTCACCGGACGGACGATGGCGTGCGTCGCCAGCGTCTTCCGGCACGTCATCGAGATGGATGTCGGCTTGCCCTTCGCACAGTTTGCGCAGCTGCGCAGACAGGCTGTCCCGATCGAACGGATCGCCGCCGCCGAGCACATGGCCAAACGCGGACTTGTGCAAACCGGAGGCCTTTCTCTGGCCATCCTTGATATCGGCGATGCCCAGCCAGCAGGCGTGGCGGGCGCGGGTGAGGGCCACGTAGAGCAGGCGCAGGTCTTCCTGCAGACGTACGCGGTCGGCGCTCTGGATCGTTTCGTCCGAGGGCTGCAGGTCCAGCGTGGGTTCGCCGTCGTCGTCGTGCAGCACGAAACGGTCACCGCGTTTCGTTTCGCGCACCGCGCAGACGAACGGCAGCAGCACCAGCGGATATTCCAGCCCCTTGGACTTGTGGATGGTGATCACCTTTATCAGCGCAGCCTCGCTTTCCAGCCGCACGATCTTGTCGTCAGCGGTTTCGTTCTGGCCGTCACCGGTCTGCGCGATCTGGTTGGACAGATGGCGTAGCAGCGCATGTTCACCGTCCAGGGTGGCGGCCGCCTGCTGAAGAAGCTCGGCCAGATGCAGCAGGTTGGTCAGAGCGCGTTCACCGTGTGGGTGGGCGAGCAGGCGGGCGGGCAGGTCGAACCCATGCAAAAACTCGTGCAGCATCGCCAGCACGCCCTGGCGCAACCAATTCTCATGTAGCCGGCGGAAGCGCTCGCCCATCGCTTCCCATGCCGTTTCATCGCGATTGAGGCGCTCCAGCGCTGCGTAGTCCTGGGCCAGGGTCGGCGTGGCGAGTGCGGCACGCATCGCGCGGTCCGAGCCGGGCGCGGCACAGGCGTGCAGCCACAGCAGCATGTCGGCGGCTTCGGGCGAGGCGTAGACCGAATCGCGGTCGGACAGATAGACACTGGCCAGTCCACGCGCCCGCAGCGCCGTGCGCACGCAGTCCGCTTCGGTACCGCTGCGCACGAGAATGGCGATATCGCCAAGGGTCAGCGGGCGAAAGTCACCGGTTTCGCTGGAAAATCCGCATTCGCCCCGTTGGGCAGCGCTCAGCAGCGATACCAGCCATGCCGAGGCGTGCCCGGCCATCTGCAGCTGATAATCCTTCTTGCTCATCGGCTCGGTGGCGACAACCCGCGTCAGCTGCACGGCTGGCAGCGTCTCGCCATCGAGCAGCAGGCGTTCGCCACGACCGTGCGCATTCACCGGCAAAAACGGCAGCGCGTCCTCGCCCTTGCCGAAGGCAAATGCGCCCGCCGAATGCCGCTCGGCATGCCCGAACACCTGATTGACCGCATGCACCAGCGCGTGGGTGGAGCGGTAATTCGTATCCAGGGTCCAGGTTGGTGCATCGGCGCGGCGGCGTGCCTGCAGGTAGGTGTGGATGTCGGCGCCGCGGAAGCTGTAGATTGCCTGTTTGGGATCACCGATCAGCAACAGTCCGGTCTGTTCGCGCCCGGCATAGATGCGCTGGAAAATGCGCCACTGCAGCGGGTCGGTATCCTGAAATTCGTCGATCAGCGCGACCGGATACTGCTTGGCGATCGCTTGCGCCAGGCGTTCGCCGCTGACACCGTGCAATGCCTGATCCAGACGCGCGAGCATGTCGTCGTAACCCATCTGCGCCAGTCGTTGCTTGGCGGCGTCCACCCGCGCCGCAATCCACGGTGCCGCGTGGGCGAGGATCAACGGACGCAGGCTGTCGCCGCTGGTGCTCGCTGGTGGCAGCGCATCGATC
>Ga0157371_10005082_pt1 | contig 11232 bp, 8 predicted proteins | sample C45metaG_FD_113462 | JGI IMG/M metagenome (GOLD analysis project Ga0157371, IMG submission 113462) | Corn rhizosphere microbial communities from Kellogg Biological Station, Michigan, USA - C4-5 metaG | ecosystem: Host-associated > Plants > Roots > Rhizosphere > Soil | place: USA: Michigan... | reverse complement strand
TTTTTTGTCGAAACCCAACCCTATTGTGCTATGAGCAAAAGCATTTTGAGTGTAAACGGTAACAGGGCAATGAATTACCTGTTGCAGACGATTCTGGAAAACGAATTTGAATTTGTGCCCGTAAGTGATGCATTCCAGGCAATGCATAAACTGAGAACTAAAAAAGGAATCTGCTTTCTTATAGTAGATCTTGATTTTCATCCTCAACAAGGCTGGGAATTAATTGAACATATTAAGAGCAGCAGACTCTACCGTATCCCGGTTATTGTTTTGGCCACTGAAAACACTGAACTACTAAGGCACAAGTGTTACGAGTACGAAGTGGATGAAATCTTTTTTAAACCTTTTAATCCCATTGATCTGATTGCTGCTGTAAGTAATACAATGTCTTCAATGTTAACTGTATAAGCGCAGTCGTTTCAATCAAAAACCCTAAGTCATGCAAATCGAAACTTTACAAAATGTACCCGGTGGTGAGGTAAAAAGCTACCTGAGAGTTGCTACCATTTCAAGTAAAACAGCACTTTGTTATTTTTATATCGGCACTAACCAAACTTCCCTTAATTTTCTAGAAGAGAATTTCAAATCCGGTTTTTCTGTCAACGACCTTGAGACCGCCAAAAAGGTTTTAAGCCTGGAAGAGAACCATATCATCGATGCGATCATACTGGATATCCCTTACGACGAAAAGAGTTTGAAGGCGTTCTATTATTTTCTGAAAAACAGAGGCCTTGATAATATACCTGTGATCTATAATGATCATTTTTTAAAATCGGCTGAGCTTCCCCAAAATATTGACCTGATTGATGATGTCATCGACCTCACGAACTGGCAGTTTGATTTCTACAATAAGATCAGCTTTTTGAAGAAAAGCAAGTCTTACACGCTCAATTATAACCGAAGGCAGAGAGAAGAAGAACCCAAAAGAGCTTTAGCCAAAAGAGTAATAGATATTGTGTTAGCTTCCTTGCTCATTCTTCTTTTGTTACCAGTTTTTGTTGTAATAGCTTTGGTTATCAAGATTGAATCGAGAGGACCTATTTTCTATAATGCGAACAGAGCAGGCAGAGGTTTCAGGATCTTCAAGTTCTACAAGTTCAGAACGATGGAAGTGAATGCAGACAAGAAAGTCGAGTCCCTAGCGCATTTAAATCAATACGCAGGGGAAAGCGGAAGTGCCCGCTTCTTCAAAATATCTAATGACCCCAGAATTACAAAAGTCGGCCGTTTCCTGAGAAACACCAGTCCCGACGAATTACCGCAGCTCTTTAATGTTTTGAAGGGGGATATGTCGTTAGTTGGAAACCGACCCTTACCGTTGTATGAGGCTGCAACGCTGACAACGAATGAATTTGTTGAGCGCTTCATGGCTCCCGCAGGTATCACTGGCCTATGGCAGATAAAGAAAAGAGGAAAATCGGAAATGTCTGACGACGAGCGAATTGAACTGGACATTTCTTACGCCAGGAAATCGAGCGTGCTGTATGACTTTTGGATCCTGGTTAAGACGCCAGCGGCTCTCTTCCAAAAGACCGATGTCTAGGTTTTTCAGTATATTTTCGTGTAGTACTACATTGTAATTATGTTGGAACAACCGCTGGTATCCATTATCACGTTGAATTGGAATTCAGCCTCAGTGACCTGTGAATTCTTGTCCTCAATAAACAGCCAGAATACCTATGGCAACGTTGAGGTAATCGTGGTCGATAATGATTCGAAAGAAGATCCCACTGAGGCATTTACATCTATTTTCCCACGAGTTAAGGTTATACGGAACCCGAAGAATCTTGGGTTCAGTGGAGGCAACAATGTCGGTATAAAGGCCGCCTCTGGTGACTACCTGTTTATAGTGAACAACGATACGGAATTCACACCGGGATTGATTGAGTCGCTAGTGAAGGTATTCCAGGAGAAGGAGGATGCAGGTATTGTTTGTCCGAAGTTTCACTACTATTTCAATAAGGGTGTGATTGAGTACGCGGGGTACAGGCCGGTGAATATTTTCACCGGGAGAAATGGAATGGTAGGTTCTGGAGAAAAAGATGAGGGGCAATATGATGTGCTTCACTCCACGAATTATGCACATGGAGGTGGGATGATGGTTTCGCGACAAGCGATTGAAAAGGTGGGTTTGATGCCGGAATTGTTTTTTCTGTATTACGAAGAATTAGATTGGTCGGTGAGTTTTAAGAAGAAGGGTTACCAGATATATTTTCAACCAGAAGCCTTGATTTATCATAAAGAGTCTATGACAACGGGTAAGTCGAGCCCACTGAAAACGTTTTACCTGACGAGGAACCGTATCTTATTCATGCGCAGAAATATACCTTTTCCGGGACTGGCAGTGTTCTTCGGTTATTTTCTATTATTTACAATACCGAAAAACTCAATCAGCTTTTTACTGAAGAGGCAAACGGCTCATCTTCGATCATTTTGGAAGGGAATCTGGTGGCATTTCGACCATAGTGTATCTTTCCGGTGAATGTAAGTAAGACAAGATTCCTGAATTGAAATTTCGTAATTAATGAAAGCAAAGAGTAAATGTATTTTTTTATTTGGCTACGGCCGGTTCGACCAACAGTTCGAATCTGTCAGCTTCATTCTTGCGAAAGAGTTTGCAAAGAACAATAACAAGGTTTACTATATTGACTACCCATTTACTGCTAAAGACGCATTTCGCTCGAAGCAGACAGAAGGCTATAAGAAACGGGAGAAGGCATTCAAAGGAGAAAACAATGGGATTATCGGTACGGAGTTAGCGAACCTGAAAATAGTAGTTGTTCCACCGTTGTTGTCTTTACATTTTCTACCGGAGGGAAAGCTGTATCGCCGCCTTCTGCGGATCAATGAAAAAAAGATCGCCGATTGTATCAAGAAAATCGTTGAGGCAGATGGTATTGAAGAGTTTATTTACATTAACTCCTGGGTATTTCATTATCCTGATGTTGCGCGTTATATAAAGCCTTCTTTGAGAATCTACCACTGCATCGACCCCATAGTCATGCCCTATGATGTGAAGCACGGGCTTGTATCGGAAAAACGACTAATCGAGCTCAGCGACATGGTGATCTGCACGAGCAGGCAACTTCAAATGGAGAAGAAGAAGCATCACGCAAAGACCTATTTCATTTCGAATGCTGCAGATATTAAACACAGCATACTGGCGACAGATAAACAGCTTGAAGCACATAAGAGTATGGTCGCCTTTAAGAAGCCAGTAATCGGCTTTTTTGGCGCCATTGAAAAGCGGATCGACTACGAAATGATGAGAAAGGTTGCTGAGGTCAATTCGGACAAATCGTTCGTTTTTGCCGGTCCTGTTTCGAAAGAATGGGTGCCTGAATCTTTCTTTTCACTTCCGAACGTTCACTTCATTGGGAGAATACCCTATGCGGAGATGCCCAGTGTTTTGAAGTGCTTCGATGTTGCCATTATACCTTTCAGAAAGTATGAAGACAGTGCTACGGTGTTCCCGATGAAGTTGTTTGAATACTTAGGTGCGGGGAAGCCTGTGGTGGCAACTGATTTTAACCCTGATCTAAAGAATTTTACTAACGATCTTGTTCCTTACTGTTCGAATGCAGAGGAGTTTTCGGCAGCGATCAACACAGCCCTGGAAACAGACAGCGACCAGCTGCAACAGGAAAGGATCAAACTGGCAGAGCAACATACGTGGGAAAGCAGGGCAGCGCAATTTGAGGAGTTGATGACAACCGCGTGAAAAAAAGCCAGTGAATTAACGAACCAGAAGTAGTACAATGAAGCGTTTAATCGACAAAGTATTAGGTGCGTACGTGCACATGAAGTATAAGCGAATGGATAAGAACCTGCGGTATTTTGTGCGTGACACTCTATACTGTGACCTTATGCAATGGAAGTACCCGTTGAATGATTACCTATTTAAAAGAAAGTATAAGACGATAGAGTTTCATGGTGAGTTCGGGCCTGAACTTCAATTTGTGTTACCGTTTGCCTATTGGCATTACAAGAATGGAACTCTAAAGGCGACGAGGAGTACCAAGGGCATGGGCGAGTTTTATTTCTTTTCTCCTAACCACGAGGACACAACTTTACTGCGCACTAATGAAGGGAACTACAATTTTGAAGTGCCCCGCGTTTTGTACAGCCACAACTACGATATGAAGAAGTGGCTACCGGTGCCATTGAAAGAGGTTTACAAGAATGATATTTATGTTTTTGAAAAGCCGGCACTTATCATAGCGAACCGCTACAATATGGAATGGGACGGACCACCGATCAGCTTTCTGAGCATTGAAATGCTTCAATTCATTTTTGATTCGTTGAAAGATCACTATACAATCATTTATAATCGTCCAGGAGCGCAGCATATCACTATGGATAATAGTGAGATCTATGAATTAAATGAGATAGGATGGATTAAGGAGAATTACCCGGATGTGATTCTCATGAATGATCTATACGAGGAAAATAAAGGCAAGGCGAGGAACTTCAATCACCTTCAACTAATGGTGTATGCCAACGCAGAAAATTTCATATCTACACATGGCGGAACGTCGGTTTTAGCCAGCTATTTCGGAGGAACGAATGTGATCCTGTCGAAACAAGGTCCTGAACATGTTTTCGGTTGTTACGAGGCACTTTATCCAAAGCTATCTGGTGCGAATATATTTCATGCGAAAACTGACGATGAACTGAAAAGGCTGATCCGCGCGAATTTCACCGTAAGTGAATTAGAAGCCATTAAATAGTATATCGATCTACTAAATGGTTTCGTAAATCTTCAAGAGTTCTTCCGCAGACTTTCGCCAGGTGAATCTCTGTGCCCGCGCCAAACCTTTCTGCTTATACTGTTTACGCAGTTCCTCATTACCTAAAAGATTTAAAATACTTTGAGAGAGATCCTTATGGTTGAACGGGTCGATGATCTCGGCTGCATCACCAGCCACTTCCGGCATGGAAGATGTATTCGAAGTAATCACAGGCACACCACAAGCCATGGCCTCTAAAATGGGAAGTCCGAAACTCTCCCTGAGGGAAGGGTAAAGAAATAATGTCGCCGCATTATACATCAAGGGTATTTGCGCATAGGGAACATATCCCGGAAAAACAAAGAGAGAAAGAAGTGCCGGCTGGCCGAGGTCATTCAGTATTTTTTCAACAAACTCCTTCTTGTAGTCAAGGAGCACCATTGGAACGGGCTGTTTGGACTGTATACAATAGTCGGCGTAGGCTTTGATCACGTTCAGGGTGTTCTTTTTGGGCGCGGTATTGCCCAGGAACATTATAAATTCAGAGGGAAGATGGTATTTCTTCCTGAATTCTTCGACGGCGCCCGGCGTATACTGGTTATTGAACTGAGGAGCCACCCCATTGTAGAGCACTTTCACTTTGTCAGCTGGGAGATGTAGCGTGTTGATGATATTCTCTCTTTCAAATTCGGAGACCGTTAAAATTAACCTGGCTTTTTTGGCAATACGTGGCACAATAAACCGGCGGTATAAGTTTCCAAGGTTTTGATAAGCTGATCCCTTGAAGTCCACCTGCTCGAGGTAAATGATATCGTGTATAGTCACGACCAGGGGAACGGTTAGATACAAAGGAGCGGTATTGGCTGTGCAATGCAACAGATCGAGTTTGAGCTGTTTAAGTCGTCGCGGTAGGGCTACTTGTTCCCAATCCGCGTAAGTCATTGCAGAAAAAGTATCGACGTGATAGTTGGGAGCTGGTGGCAAGACATCGTTCACACCGCTCCTGCCGAAGATCGTATAGTCGTTGTCACCGTCAATTTCCTGTAGATTCTTTATGAGCTCAATAGCGACTACATCCATCCCGTGTTTCCGAGGCCTAAATATTCTTTGCGCTTCTATACCAATCTGCATTACTCTGATTCGTTTTTATGGAAGTCTTTACCTGCGTTCGCTCACTAAGCTAATTACTCTGTATTTCATCGATCGTCTTATTGTGATAATGCTGAGTAGCAACGGAAATCGCATTTGCTTTCCGAACTCTCAATAACGAAACCATTTGATGATACATAAACAAAGGGATACCCGCTAAAGCCATATAGATCTTGCGTTCTGCTTTGGAATGAACCAACGAAATGAAGAGTGCCGTGAAAAAGCAAAAGAATGCAATGACCCAGCACCATGCCAATGTTGCGCTGATAAAGAAGCTTCCAATGGCGAGTACGAAAGAACACAACATGACGAGAAACAGCGGGGGGCGTAAGAAGAGGAGGGCGAATAGAAACTGGTTCCAGTCGAGGCTGGCAAGTCCTTTAAAAAGGAGACGAAACCCATAACGAGCATATTTAAACCAGGTATTGAACCATCTTGCCCTTTGTTTTACGAGTTGGTCTGACCTGGACGTTTTTTCATCATACACGATGGCGTTCTTTGCAAAAGCGATACGCTCCTTTCGTAGGAGTATTTCGATCTGTAACACCTTATCGAAACCGGCACCATTGATATCGAACTGCTTCAAGAACGTTCGATATAATTCAGTTGTGAATGCCATTCCTGATCCCGCCAGTGTTGCCGAAGAACCAACGGCAAAGAGAATTTCGCGGTCGTAGAAGTGATAATAAATGTCTTGCACAGCGTCGAGGCAGGCATAAACCGTGTCAAGATTCTTTGCTTTTCGTACGCCTTGCACAGCATTATAGTCCTGGGAAAATAAGCGGTTCAATTCGTTCAGGTACTCCGGATGAACAAGATTGTCGCTATCTATAATGGTAACGTAAGTGTGTTCGCGCCTGAACCTCTCGATTGCATATTGATGCGATCGAGTGTTACTTTGTAATGGTTCAGGAGGTCTTAACAAAATCACCCTGTCATCGGGAAAGTGCAGATTCGAAATATCACATTTATCTGCTACAACGTAGATAAGGTAATTGGAATAGTTAAGTCTTAACAAAGAGGCCACTGCAGCCTTCAATGTGTCGGTTTGTTCGTAAGCTGTTACGACCACGGCGTAGTCGGGTTCCGAATTAAAGTTGTTGTTGTGTTTCCTGCGAGGTCTTAATTTGTAGACAAGAAAAAGCAACAGTGGTAACACCAGGTTATATCCTACTAACACTGAGAGAAGTACCCACAATCCGTATACAACTGAAGTCATTTTAATTAATGGTTTAAATTCAAAGTCTCACCCATTGTTTCTTTTCAAAATCATATTGCTTAATTACCCGCGCAGGGTTTCCTACCGCAACAGAATAAGGAGGAATATTTTTGGTGACGACGGCACCAGCGGCTACCACACTGTGTTTCCCTATTGTAACACCGGCCGTAATAACTGCATTGGCACCAATCCAACAGTCATCTTCAACTGTTATTAAAGCGGTCGTTTCTTTCTGTTTTGAAATAGGTGTATCCAGATCCTCATACGAATGGTTCAAGCCGCTCATAACGATATTCTGTGCGAATATGACATTGTTGCCAATGGAGACGGGGCCAATAACGACATTGCCCATACCAATCCTGGTCTCGTTACCAATAATGACATCTCCTACCCCATTGTTGACAGTACAAAAGTCTTCAATGGTTGAATAATCGCCAAGTTGGAAACGGTTGAAAGGCACAACATCCATTCTTGTGTTGCCACGGACCACAGAGTGCTTACCCTTTTTGTGATAAAAGGGATTGACAAACCAGCTTACCCATTTGCGCGGCCTTGCCTGGTGAGGAGGAATCAGCATCCAATGAACAAGGTGCTTGAGTTTTTTATTGCTCTTTATTTTTCCCTTTACGGACATGGTATACTTGATATCGTCATTCAAATAAGCACAAATTAAGCGAGGTCATTAGAATAACTTAGCCTGCCTGATATTTTTAATTAGTATCACTTTAGAATAGACAGTTTTATATGTATCTAAAATATGTCGCCCAATGTTGCTGTATTTGACCTCGATGCTCCTTTGTAAAATTGTGTACCAGACTATTGTTCCCAGGACACAACCAATCACATTACCTATTGCTGCACCATAGGCTCCAAATTCGATAAAACAGAGATAGTTGAGCCCAGAATTGACTCCAAGGAACAGAAGGTTCAGGAAAAAACAAAGGCGAGCCTTCCCTATATATAAAAAGACATTTGCCGCCTGGTTTTGAATGGGTTTAACGAGCGCAGAAAGCATATACATCTGAAGAATAAAGGCCGCATCGGCATACTGCGCACCTGCAATCATCGAGATTACCCATTTCGGAAAAAAGAATATAAAGAGGGCAATGGGTGTAGTGAAACTCAGCAGAACGGCAACCATTCTTTCGTACATGTAAGTTACCTGGTAATACCCCTTGCTTAAATCTACCTGAGATACTTTAGGCAACAATATTTCAGCGGCAGAATAAGAAGGCACATCAACCCATGCACTAATCCTGGTCGCGGCATTATAGTTAGCGACCATCGATTGGCTGTAGACGTTACCCAGCCGTGATGTAAACCGGCCGATCATTAATTGATCGAGGTTTGCAAAAAGATTTGAGGTGATGGCAATTCCGAAAATATAACCTCCAAAACCCAGGAGTTCCTTTATCCATTTCACTGATGGGTTGAACATGTAGAGCAGGTGTTTCCTACTGAACAAAAAAATGACGATCACTCCGCACGCAAGACTTATGGATTGATAGATTACCACCTGTGTCAGCGAGAAAGGTATTTTTAATATGGCCTGGCTCAGGATAATTAGGAAAAAAACCAGTTGTCTTGTAAAATGTCCTGCAAACACAGATTTAAAGTCCAGGTGAGATTGGGATACTGCTTCCAGGTGGGAGAAGAAAATAAGACATATCATACCCGGAATAAACCATATCAACATATGTCCTAACTCGGTGCCGGAACCCAGCCAATGGCTGAGGCTGCCTGCAAAGAATAAGAGGAAAAGAATGAACAAGGTAGTGAGCGAAGAATTCAACAACAATGAGGAAGAGGCAACTGCCGCCTTTTCATCTCCATTGCTTCCCACATATTTAATGTGTGCATTTTTGAGAAGGTTAGACTTGGCGGTTTCGAATAATGTTGTAACAACGAGAAAGAAGGCCCACACGCCCATCTCAGGCTTCGTAAGGTGACGGATGAGCACGATAAAGTTAACCAAGCCAAACATTGTGATTGAAAACCGTTGGAGCATCATGAAAACAGCTGAGCGGATCCAGTATGAGGAGAGGTATTTTTTCAAGGGTGATGAGGCTTTAGTAGGAAAAGGGGCAAACTTACACCAAAAATAGCCATCATAATTTTTGATTGACAAGAGTGAAATTAATTGACAATTTTTAAGTTATTTTACAAATCTGCGATTCTATCGATCAAACCACCGTACCTCCTGAAGCGCTGAATTTCTGTTTCCTGGTTACAAGAATCTTTCAGTTATTGGTATAAACACGAAGACCTAATAGGAAGTTTTACTAGTTACGACTTCCTAAAGTCTAGAACTTGTACTATAGTTTATGACTATGGTTCATTTTACTTTAGCCTAGTTGATTTTTCTGACGGAAATCGACCTTGCGCTGAAGTAAAATCCAAAATCAACCTATTTATGAAAAGCAGAAAGTTGCAGCTTCTGATTATCACCAATTTCCTATTTGTTACCAGTTTTTGTTATTCCCAGGTCCTTACCCCCCGTCCCACTAGCATAAGTGGAACTTGTGGTGGTTACTATGAATACCTGCCCCAGGGTTACTCCACCAACACGTCGCAGAATTTTCCTTTAATTGTGGCTGTTCATGGAATTGGAGAGATCGGTAATGGTACCACCGACCTCGGAAATCTTTTGAATTGCTGGACTGCCATTCCAAGGCTTATTGCTAATGGAGGTTTTCCAGTTTCTGTTAGTGTAGGAGGGCAAAGCTTTAGTTTTATTGTTATCGCTCCCCAGTTTAACCAATGGCCTTATGCTTCTGATGTGAACGCTGTAGTCGACTATGCGGTTTCTCATTACCGGGTTGATCAATCAAGGATTTATGTCACAGGTCTTAGTATGGGTGGCGGCTCCGTTTGGGATTTTGCCGGCAACTATCCTACAAAGGCTGCCGCTGTTGTTCCAGTGTGCGGTGCTGCGAGTCCTGATAACACCAGGGCGCAGGCTATTGCCAACGCAAAGCTCCCGGTATGGGCGACTCATAACCAGTACGACCCTACTGTTTCTGTTTCCAACACTACAGGCTGGGTTTCTTTAATCAGCCAGTTTGGTGGCGACATTCAATCAACCATCTTTCCTGTCTCAGGACATGATGCATGGTCAAAGACTTACGATCCCAATTTTACTCAAAATGGTGTGAATGTCTACCAATGGATGCTGATGCACCAAAAAGGTAGTACTACACCACCGCCACCTCCGCCAACAACGACTAACCAGTCGCCATCAGCGAATGCAGGAGCCAACCAAACAATTACTCTTCCAACCAGCAGTGTAACTCTTTCAGGCACAGGTTCTGATCCTGATGGCACGATCAACTTTTACCAATGGAATCAAGCCTCTGGTCCTTCTACAGCAACTATTGCTTCTCCTTATTCAGCAAGTACGGCTGTAAGTGGACTCGTGCAGGGTACATATGTGTTTACACTCAAGGTCACAGATAACCTGGGCGCTACAGCCACGAGTAATGTAACGATTACCGTTAACGCTTCAGTCAATCAACCACCAACTGCTAATGCAGGCCCCAATCAAACAATCACTTTGCCCCAAAGCAGCGTGACGTTGGCAGGTAGTGGTACAGACCCCGATGGCGCCATTAGTTTCTATCAATGGGGTCAGGCTTCCGGACCTTCAACTGCGACTTTTTCTAATCTTTATACTGCGACTCCAGCAGTTACGGGACTTGTGCAGGGCAGCTACGTCTTCACTCTGAAAGTCACTGATAACCAAGGAGCTACTGCCACCAGCAATGTGACCATCACTGTAAATGCTGCTGCTAATCAGCCACCGGTTGCCAATGCAGGTGCCAATCAAACCATTACCTTGCCCCAGAGTTCAGCAACCCTTAGCGGAAGCGGAACAGATGCAGACGGGACTATCAGCACTTACCAGTGGACAGAAGCTTCAGGACCTTCGCAGGCTGCCATTGCTTCTGCAAGCGCTGCCAGCACACAGGTGAGTAATCTTGTACAGGGCAGCTATGTATTCACCCTGAAAGTCACTGATAACCAGGGTGCCACTGCCACCAGCAATGTGACCATCACTGTAAATGCTGCTGCTAATCAGCCACCGGTTGCCAATGCAGGTGCCAATCAAACTATTACCTTGCCCCAGAGTTCAGC
>Ga0157371_10005080_pt1 | contig 11236 bp, 11 predicted proteins | sample C45metaG_FD_113462 | JGI IMG/M metagenome (GOLD analysis project Ga0157371, IMG submission 113462) | Corn rhizosphere microbial communities from Kellogg Biological Station, Michigan, USA - C4-5 metaG | ecosystem: Host-associated > Plants > Roots > Rhizosphere > Soil | place: USA: Michigan... | reverse complement strand
GGTGTAAACAAAAAGCCTTACAATATAAAAAAGCCCGCTAAACCAGGTGACGATAAAAATAATATGAAGCGCTTTTACGTAGAAGTACATGATGAAAGATGAATGATGAATGGTTTATTTTGCAGTTGCCGGTGAGATTTCAGGAAGTTTTTCTGAAGCTTTTTGTATCATTCCTTCAATTGTATTTACCCAAAGCGGATTCGTATTCAAACAAGGAATCATTTCAAAAGATTCTCCGCCTGCAGCAAGAAACATTTCTTTTCCCCGGATGGCAATTTCTTCTAAAGTTTCAAGACAATCACTGACAAAAGCAGGGCAAACTACCAGCAGGTTTTTTATTCCTTCCTCTGGCATTTCCTGCAGTCTGAAATCCGTGAAAGGTGTCAGCCATCCTTTTCCCAATCTTGATTGAAAAGAAATGCTGTATTTATTTGAAGGAATTTGGAGTTGCTGAACAACTAATTTAGTAGTTGTTCTGATCTGGTGACGGTAACAAAAATCGTGTGCCGGAGAATAAATTTCGCAACAATTTTCTGATTGCAAACAATGGCAGCCGGTGATGTCGCTTTTCCTGATATGCCTTTCGGGAATTCCATGATAGCTGAATAAAAGATGATCATAATTTCCCTGAATGTATGGCCGGATATTTTCAGAAAGCGCGTTGATATAATTTTTATCGTTATAAAAAGGTGGAATGAAAGATAATTTAAAAGGGTATTTTTTCCTGTTATAAAACTCTTTCATATATTCTACTGCCGTTTCATAACTCGACATTGCATAATGAGGATAAAGCGGCAAAACGATCACTTCTTCTATCTGCGGATCTCTTTTTAATAAAGCTTTATAAGCATCTTCAGGCGTTGGATTTCCGTAACGCATCGCAATCTCAACCGGCTCTGGAACCAACTCCTGTAAAGCATCACGCAATTGTTCTGTGTAAACAATTAATGGAGAACCTTCTTCGATCCAAATTGTTTTATAAGCTTCTGCAGACTTTGGTGCACGAAAAGGAACGATAATTCCTTTTACCAACAAGGCGCGCAACAACCAAGGCTTGTCGATCACCCTTTCATCCATCAAAAACTGATCTAAATATTTTTTGACATCCGGAACTTTTGTTGAATCAGGAGAGCCAAGGTTTATTAATACAATTCCTTTCCTTAATTTCGTGCCCATAAGATTGATAAATATCTGCAAATGTAAGCGCTGAAAAAATAAATGCGGGTGAATAAAATGGATGTTGTTCAAAGTAAATCATAAAAAATGCGCTTGTATGACTTACTAATGACTTTTGAATATGTTTTTAAAGATAATTTTGCAGGCCGAGAATGGATATATTAAATACTTCATATAACAACACTTTAAATAGCTTCTGTATTGTTGGGATCAATTATCGTAAAAGCGATATGAGCATCCGCGGGAAATTTTCTCTTTCTTCAGACCAAACAGTTCAATTGCTCCAGGAAGCTTTGACCAAAAAAATCAGCGGATGTCTTGCTTTGTCCACCTGCAACAGAACTGAAGTTTATGGCATTTGCAACGATGCAAAAGTTTTTGCGGAAATGCTTAGTCATCATTCAAATAGCAGCATTGAAGAATTTTTAGAACATGGTTATATTCACCATGGAATCCATGCGATAGAACATTTGTTCAAAGTGGCGTCAGGACTGGATTCGCAGATCATAGGAGATTATGAAATTTTATCTCAGTTAAAGCAATCTGCAAAGGTTGCAAAGGAATTGGGTTGTATCAATAATTTCATGGAACGTGCAATTAATTATGCATTGCAGGTTTCAAAGGAAATTAAAACAAAAACTAAATTAAGTTCAGGAACTGTTTCAGTTTCTTATGCAGCGATTGAAATTATAAAAGAAAAAATAGCAGATCTTTCTGATAAAAAAATCCTGTTGGTCGGAACCGGAAAATTTGGAAATCATATTGCGAAAAATATGAACGATTATCTACCTGCTTCCAATGTTTTTTTCACCAACCGCACAGACGAAAAAGCTATTGAATTAGCAGAAAGTTATAATGGGGAATTTGTTCCTTATTCGCAACTGGCATCTGCTTCTGATAATGCTGATATTATTATTGTAAGCTCTGCTTCTTCGTCATATTCAATTCTTCCGGAATTTTTTACAACAAATAAATCCCGCCTGATCCTCGATCTTTCTGTTCCGCAAAATGTTCATCCTGGTGTAAAAAAAGTAGCAGGAGCAACAGTTTTGAATGTAGATGAAGTTTCGATGATCCTGAATAAAACTATTTCCCGTCGGCAGGCCGAAGTTCCAAAAGCTTTGAAAATAATTGACGAAACGCTCAGTAGTCTTGAAGAGTGGCATCGTCAACAGTTTAATAATCCATTGCTTCGGATGGTAAAATCGCAACTTTTTGAGTTAAGTAAGATTTATTACAAAGACGAAGAAGATGATGAAAGAATCCATAAAACTGTTTCGTCTCTCGCCTTGAAATTAAAAGAAAAAGATAATCGCGGTTGTCTTTGTTTAAATGCTCTAAGCAGCTATCTTCAATGAAAAAAAAATCTTTCAGAATAGGAACCCGCGAAAGCGAGTTGGCTGTGTGGCAGGCGTCACTCGTCAAAAATCAATTAGAGGAAAAAGAAATTGAATCAGAATTGGTTTTTATAAAAAGCGAAGGCGATAAAGACACGATTACTCCACTTTATGAAATAGGTGTTCAGGGAATTTTTACAAAAGCACTTGATGCAGCTTTGCTGAATGATAAAATTGATTTCGCTGTTCATTCCATGAAAGATGTTCCTACTCAATTAGCAGCTGGAATCAGGCAGGCAGCGGTTTTGAAGCGCGCGTCCTACAAGGATATTTTAGTTTTTAAAGGAAATAAAAAAGAAATTACGGACAGATTGAATAAGCTTCAACCTTCAACTTTCACCATCGCTACCAGCAGCATTCGCCGAAAGGCACAATGGCTTCATCGCTATCCAAATCATCAAATTGAAAATCTTCGTGGAAATGTGAATACACGTTTGAGAAAAATAGAAGAAAATGATTGGAATGGCGCCATTTTCGCGGCTGCGGGACTTGAAAGAATTCATCTTCGCCCTGAAAATTCTATTGATCTGGATTGGATGTTGCCTGCGCCGGCCCAAGGCGCCATCACGATTTCGTGTAGAGAAAATGATGATATTTCTTTGTCTGCTGCTGCTTTATTAAATGACGAAGCCACACAAATTTGCACAACGATTGAACGTGATTTTTTAAGAACTTTATTAGGCGGATGTTCAACACCAATCAGCGCTTTGGCGGTTTTTGAAAACGATAAAATTGTTTTTAAAGGCAGCGTTTGCAGCGTGAATGGAAAGGAAAAATTTGATGTGAAAAAAGAAGCTGATGCAGAAAATTATAATGATCTGGGAGTGAATGCAGCGGAAGAATTGTTGCAAAATGAAGAAGCAAAAAAAATAATTTACGGAATCAGAAATGCAAAATGAGATTCAAATATTGTCTACAAAAAAGATCAGCGATTCGTTCATTCGGCTTGCTGCTGAAAATAATATTTGTATTCATTCATTGAATTTTATCGAAACAGAAGAATCAGTTTCTGATGAAATGAAAAACCACATTCTCGAATTATCCCGACAAAATATCAACGCAATTTTTACAAGTTCAAATGCAGTAAAAGCTGTTGGAAAAATAGTTAAAGGACAAACTAATTGGAGAATATTTTGCATCGAACCTTCGACAAAAAAAAAGGTTGAGGATATTTTTATTAATTCATTTGTTTTAGGTACAGCAAAGGATGCCGGGGCTTTATCACAAAAAATAATTGCAGATAAATGTGCAAAACAAGTCGTTTTCTTTTGTGGAAATCAAAGAAGGGACTTGTTACCGCAGCTTTTAAAAAGTAACGGAATTGATGTGGAAGAATTGATTGTGTACAAGACCATTGGAAAGCCACAAACTGTTTCAAAACATTATGATGGAATATTGTTTTTCAGTCCAAGTGCAGTAAGAAGTTTTTTTGAAAAAAACAGGTTTGATGCAACAACACAAATCTTTTCTATTGGAAAAACCACTACCGATGAAATAAAGATGTTTTCAAATACTTCAATAATAATTTCAGAAACTCCTTCTATTGAAAATTTAATTGGTCAAGTGATAAAATATTTTTCCGCGATAAAAACTGTTTAAATGAGTGTATTAAAAAATGATCTTTTATTAAAAGCGTTAAGAGGTGAAAAAGTACAACGGCCGCCGGTTTGGATGATGCGACAGGCAGGAAGATATTTACCGGAATATATCGCGCTTCGTGAGAAATATGATTTCTTCACCCGCGTTCAAACTCCTGAACTTGCTGCAGAAATTACTTTGCAGCCGGTCAGAAGAATTGGCGTAGATGCGGCGATTATTTTTTCTGATATTTTGGTAATTCCACAAGCAATGGGCGTTGAAGTTTTGATGGAAGAAGGTAAAGGCCCGCTGTTGCCAAAAACTATCAAAACACAAAATGACGTTAATTGTTTGTTTACTGATGCAGTTGAAGAAAAACTGGATTATGTAATGAAGGCTTTGGCTCTCACCAAACAGGAATTAAACGGGGAAGTTCCCTTAATTGGATTTGCAGGTGCACCGTGGACGATTTTATGTTACATGATTGAAGGAAAAGGAAGTAAAACTTGGGAAAAAGCGAAAGAATTTTGTTTCACTCAACCGGAATTGGCGCATCAATTATTGCAAAAAATTACGGATACAACGATTCATTATTTAAAAGCACAAACCAAAGCCGGCGCTGATGTGGTGCAGGTTTTTGATAGCTGGGCCGGTTCTTTAAGTCCTGAAGATTTCAAACAATTTGCACAACCTTATTTGGTACAGATTGCAGATGCTTTGAAAAATCACGCACCGGTGATTTTATTTCCTAAAGGAAGTTGGTATGCCTTGAAAGATTTGAGCGAAAGCAGCGCTTCCGGGGTGGGAATTGATTGGTGTATTTCTCCCAAGATGGCAAGAGAACTAACTTCCGGTAAAATAACTTTGCAGGGAAATTTTGATCCTGCAAAATTGGTTTTACCAGTTGATCAGATTAAAAAAGAAGTGAAAAAAATGATCAATGAATTTGGTGTTCAAAAATATATTGCAAATCTCGGACATGGAATCACGCCGAACATTACTGTGGATCATGCGAAGGCGTTTGTGGATGCAGTGAAGGAGGTGAGTAGTAAAGGGTGAATTGTGACTAGTGGATTCGCGTCAAAATTTTTTTGAAATGAGTATTAAAGAAAACTGGATTGAATATATTGAGGGTCTTCAAAACCGCATTTGCATTGCATTAGAAGAATGTGATGGTAAAGCAAAATTCATAGAAGATCAATGGCAGAGAGAAGAAGGGGGAGGAGGAAAAACAAGAGTGATCAGTGATGGAAATGTTTTTGAAAAAGGCGGTGTGAATACTTCTGTAGTTTTTGGAAATGTTTCTGAAGCAATGAAAACGCAATTGAAAATTGCTGGTGCAAAATGGTTTGCGTGCGGATTAAGTTTGGTGTTGCACCCTTTCAATCCTTTTGTTCCAACAGTTCATTGCAATTACAGAATGTTTGAATTGTACAATGAAAATGATGAAGTGATTGATCGTTGGTTTGGCGGCGGAACCGATCTAACGCCTTATTATTTATTTGAAGAAGATGCGCAACATTTTCACCAAACGTATAAAAATGTTTGCGATGAATTTGATCTTTCATTTTATCCAACATTTAAGAAAAGCTGCGATGATTATTTTGTGAACACACACAGAAATAATGAGCGCAGAGGCATTGGCGGAATTTTTTATGATTATCAAAAACCTGCTGCACATAAGGACGTTAATTTCTGGATGAATTTCAGCAAAGCATGTGGTGACGCGTTTCTTCCTGCCTATCTTCCTATTGTAGAAAAACGCAAAAATTCTTCGTTTACTGCCGAACAAAAACATTGGCAGGAGATTCGAAGAGGAAGATATGTTGAATTTAATCTGATTCATGATCGCGGAACTTTATTCGGCTTGAAAACAAATGGCAGAACAGAAAGTATTTTAATGAGCCTGCCGCCAACCGTACGTTTTGAATATAATTTTCAACCAACGCCGGGAAGCGAAGAAGATCAATTGTTACAAGCTTGTTTGAATCCACAAGAATGGGTTTGATCAATGAAAGAATATTATTTAAATTATTTTTATAAAAAACATAAAATGTACTTACAAAAAAGATATCGGATTTTAAGAAACAATCCTGCAATCAGAAGCCTGGTTGCAGAAACTACACTTACTCCAAGTGATTTTATTTTACCAATGTTCATTGATGAAGGAGAAAATGTTGAGTTTGAAATTCCATCTATGCCTGGCTATTATCGCCGTTCAATTGATGGAACAATTAAAGAAGTAAAAGAATTGTGGAGCATGGGAATTAAAAGTGTTTTGTTGTTTGTAAAAGCGCCTGATGAATTAAAAGACAACACGGGAAAAGAAGCATGGAATCCGGATGGATTGATGCAAAGAAGTATCAAAGCGATAAAAGACGCCGTGCCGGAAATGGTAGTAATGACAGATGTTGCACTTGATCCATATTCTATTTACGGGCATGATGGTATTGTAGAAAATGGAGAAATTGTAAATGATCCAACCGTTGAAGCATTAGTAAAAATGAGTCTGAGTCACGCAAAAGCAGGTGCTGATTTTGTAGCTCCAAGCGACATGATGGATGGTAGAATTTTTGCGATCAGAAAAGCATTGGAAGAAAATAGTTTTACCAAAACCGGCATCATGGCTTACAGCGCAAAATATGCTTCCTGTTTTTATGGCCCATTCAGAGATGCGTTGGATTCTGCTCCCGGATTTGGAGATAAAAAAACGTATCATATGGATTATGCCAATCGAATTGAAGCCGTGAAAGAAGCGCTGATGGATGAAGAAGAAGGTGCTGATATTGTGATGGTAAAACCAGCAATGGCTTATCTGGATATTATCCGTGAAGTAAAAAACGAAGTACACATTCCGGTTAGTGCTTATCATGTGAGTGGTGAATACGCGTTGATAAAAGCCGCTGCAAAAATGGGCTGGATCAATGAAGAAAAAGCAATTCTTGAAACCCTTACTTCCATCAAAAGAGCCGGAGCAGATTTGATTGCTACTTATTTTGCGAAGGATGCCGTGAAGATTATTTCATAAATTATGATTGGCTTTTTCATAGCTACAATTATTTTTTCATCTTTAATTCGCATTACTGTCTCCGCAATTTTCTATGTCATTAAAAAACATATTTTTAGCAGGCAATCAACTTTTTAAAAATATATTTGGATCGCTGTTATTATCGCTTCAGTTTGTTCTTTCTTGTCTTAGTATTTATTAATGGAATGGATAAAATAATCGAATGAATTTTAATAGAAGTCAAACCCTTTTCTCCCGCGCTCAACAATCAATCCCCGGTGGAGTCAATTCTCCCGTTCGTGCTTTCAGAAGTGTTGGCGGAACACCAGTGTTTGTCAAGTCTGCAAAAGGTTCCTATCTTTTTGATCAAGATGGCAATCAATTTATTGATTACATCAATTCGTGGGGGCCGATGATTCTTGGCCATGCTTATGAACCTGTAGTAAAAGCGATACAGGAAAAGGCGGCAGATTCCACTTCGTTTGGTGCACCAACAGAATTGGAAATTGAAATGGCGGAGTTGATAAAAAGCATGTGCCCCAATGTAGATTTGGTTCGTATGGTCAGCAGCGGAACAGAAGCGTGCATGAGCGCAATTCGCCTGGCAAGAGGCTACACAGGAAAAAATAAATTTATCAAGTTTGAAGGCTGTTATCATGGCCATGCAGATTGTTTTTTGGTGAAGGCAGGAAGTGGAGTTGCTACTTTAAATATTCAAACAGTTCCCGGTGTTACTGCTGGTGTTGCAAAAGATACTTTGACTGCACCTTATAATAATTTAGCGGCGGTTGAAAAATTAATTGAAGAAAATAAAGGAGAAATTGCTGCTATCATTTTGGAGCCTGTTGTCGGCAATATGGGCTGTGTTCCGCCACAGCAGGGATTTTTAGAAGGCTTGCGAAAAATATGTGACCAAGAAAGTATTGTTTTAATTTTTGATGAAGTCATGACCGGTTTTCGTTTGGCTGCCGGCGGCTCACAGGAATATTTTGGCATTAACGCCGATCTCGTTACTTATGGAAAAGTGATTGGCGGCGGTTTGCCGGTTGGCGCTTTTGGTGGAAAAAAAGAAATTATGCAACACATTGCTCCGGTCGGAAACGTATACCAGGCAGGCACTTTGAGTGGAAATCCTATTGCAATGATCGCCGGTTTTACCATGTTAAATGAATTAAAGAACAATCCTTCCATTTATACTGAATTAGATCAAAAAGGTGCGCGTCTTGAGAAAACTTTGAATGATATTTTAGCGGGAAAAAATATTCCTCATCAAATCAATCGTGTTGGAAGTATGATCAGTATTTTCTTTACAAATGAGAAGGTAATTGATTTTGAAACTACTTCTGGTACCAACATAAAAACGTTCAATAAATTTTTTCATCACTTACTTGATAAGGGAATTTATTTACCACCTTCTGCTTTTGAAAGCTGGTTCTTCAGTCGTGCTCTTTCGGATGAAGATTTGGAAAAAACATTTGCTGCTGTAGAAAGTTTTATTGTTTAAAAATACTTCTCTATATTGTTACCCTAAATCGTAACAATATGAAAAAAGCTTTCCTCTTAATTTTTCTTTGTCAATCCGCCTATGCATTTTCTCAAACTAACAATCCGCCTGCCGTTATGTCTCCTAAAATCTTTGGATATTTTCAGGGAGTAAGATTAGATAGTATCGATGCAGAGTATGGCCAGTTGCGGATTTTAGGTGAATCCTTCACTTTTGATGTTGGAGAATCATCAACAAGAAAAACGAGGACAATTACAGATAAAAATGGATCACCTTTAGTTTTCCCAAATAATAATTTACCATTTGCACTCAACTTTTTTTTCTTTAATGGTTGGGAATTAGTGCCATCTCAATTAAATGATATGCTTATTTTGAAAAAAAGATCGCTTCCAATTGTGCCTCAACCGTAAACAAAGAAATAATTGCTTTTGCTTTTCGAATGAAAGAGATTTTAAATTAAGATCATCGTTTTGTCCTTTCAAAGAAGTTTAGCATTGAATTTGCATTTATAAAATGAAACCACATTTTCTAAAACAAATTTGATCTATGAAAAAGCTTTTTGTTTGCTTGTCGGCATTGCTGTTATGTTATGCCGCAAACGCCCAGTTAAAAGTAACAATTAAGTGCCCTGAATTTCAAGTTGACATTCTTAAAGGATATGTCAATCACCAATTGCTTCCCACTTCAACTAATGGTGAAATTATACATCTTTTTCCGTGTGCAACACACGTTGATTCTGTTGGAACCAGTGCCAAATGCGGAGCTGCAGTGTATTACAAGGACAAAGACATTTCCTTTTATACCGATCGTGATTATATCGAAATAGGTCCCAACTTCAAAGGAAAACTTAGTCTTCCATTAATGCATTCAGTTAGGAATAGCTTGTTTAAATGGCTCGGAGCACCACAGGTAAAAGAAGCAACGTGGGATGCATTTCAAACTCAATATGGCCTATTGATCCTCTATTATAATAAAGCCAACCGTGTTGATAAAATTCAGTTCAGCACACAAAATGCAGGCAACATCCGGCTTTGTCAATAAATTATTTCGATGAGTTTTTTAATAAGAAATAAAAATTGCAACTATTTGTTGCTTCACTTTCCAATTGTGTTAATGTGAATCATGAAGAACAGTTTATTATTCGCCGGCTATAAGTATATTTGAAATTATTTTCCGACTAATTATTACAATTTTCTGCAAATAAATTCTTAGCCTTCATGCAAATTCTTTCACTATTCAAATTCATCAAAACTTTTGCATTTGACATGGATGGTGTTCTTACTGATGGAAATATTATTGTCGATGAAAAAAACAATTGGCTTCGCAAGATGAATATTCGTGATGGCTATGCACTTCAGCTCGCGATCAGGAGTGGTTTTGAGATCGTTGTAATTTCCGGAAGCAATTCTACATTTGTTTATGAGCGTTTGAACAAGCTTGGCGTGAAAGAAGTTTTTATGGACGTAAAAAACAAAGAAGATTTTTTAAAGAATTATGTAGAAGAAAAAAATATTTCATTGAATCAATTGCTTTTTATGGGCGATGATATTCCGGATTATTTTTGTATGAAAATGGCTGGAATTGCTGCGTGTCCTGCAGACGCAGCTTTTGAGATCAAAGAAATTGCTTCTTATATTTCTCCTTTTAATGGCGGAAGCGGTTGCGTACGAGACGTGATAGAAAAAGTTTTAAAATTGAATCACGAATGGACTTTAGAAAATAATATTCCTTCAACCTGAACTATTTTTTATGAAGGAAATCGCAGCATTTTTCAGATTAATCAGGTTACCCAATCTTCTTTTTATTGTGCTAACGCAAGTGCTTTTCAGGTATTTTATTTTGCCCTTTGTTTACAGTCAGCCAAACACAGAACATGAAACGATCAAACTTTCCCAAAATTTATTTTGGTTGCTTGTCATCGCTTCGGTGTGCATTGCTGCCGCAGGTTATATCATCAATGATTATTTTGATGTGAATATCGACCAGGTAAATAAATCATCGAAAGTTATCATTGGAAAATTTATCAACAGGCGTGCTGCAATTTTATTGCATGCATTTCTTTCTTTCATCGGTCTTGTAATCAGCGCTTACATTGGTTATCAGTTACACAATATTTTTATACCTGTTTTCAATTTTGTTGCTATCAATATTCTTTGGTTTTACTCGAGCACTTTTAAAAAGAAAATCCTTATTGGCAATATTTTAATCTCGTTGTTAACGGCATGGGTAATTTTAGTTCTCACACTTGCTGAATATCGTTTTAGAATTTCTCCACATGATGTGATTTGGCAAAGATTGCTGAAAATGTCTTTTATTTATGCAGGTTTTGCTTTCATTATTTCTTTAATCCGCGAAGTAATCAAAGACATGGAAGACGTTGAAGGTGACATGAAATACGGTTGCAAAACAATGCCCATTGTTTGGGGAATCCCTGTTGCAAAAGTTTTTACAGCCGTGTGGATCGTAGTGTTGATAGGCATTTTAGCGGGAATACAAATTTATGTGATACAATTTGGATGGTGGTTCTCGGCATTATATTCTATTATTGCTATCATCATTCCGCTGATCTGGAGT
>Ga0157371_10005076_pt1 | contig 11241 bp, 11 predicted proteins | sample C45metaG_FD_113462 | JGI IMG/M metagenome (GOLD analysis project Ga0157371, IMG submission 113462) | Corn rhizosphere microbial communities from Kellogg Biological Station, Michigan, USA - C4-5 metaG | ecosystem: Host-associated > Plants > Roots > Rhizosphere > Soil | place: USA: Michigan... | reverse complement strand
TTTTGTATCGGTTCGCCAACTTTAACAAAGCCAATTAGTCAGTCGGTTGCGGTTATGACAGATGTTTCAGGATTAGCGCAGCACCTTCGCGCCACTGGAGCTAACAAAATTATTGTGATCAATGTGTTATCGCAATCAACAAAACGTTCATTTGTACGGGATTACGAATCTAGCGAAAATATTTGGTGGGCCGAATCTGCCGCATTGATCGCAAAAAAGCCGGTTGGTGTGGATGAGGTTATCGATATCAATTTAGATGACGTAAACATCAAAGATTTAGACAAGCGCCGCGAAATCACCGCCAAAGGTGTCGAATTAAGTTCAGCCCAATTACGTAAATTAGCTGAAAAGTACGGTTTATAATTTATTATTTTGAAACGAAAGAGAAACGATCCATGAGAAAACCAACTGAAAACCCACAAATCTTTAAGCAACGTCGCAAAAAAGTTATCGAAAGTTTAAAAGGATCTGCCCTTATTGTGGCGGCCCATCCAGAACAAGTGCGTAATCACGATGTTCAGCATGAATACCGTCAAGATACGAATATGTATTACTTAACTGGTTTTGAAGAACCAGAAAGCATTTTAATTTTACGTCCCGGAAAAAATCCCGAATCAGTGATGTTCGTTCGTAAAAAAGATGTCGAACGCGAAACATGGGATGGTTTTCGTTTTGGGCCTGAAGGCACCAAGCAAGAATTTTTGATCGATGCTGTTTATCCGATTGAAGATTTTGCTACTGAGTCAGTGGAACTTTTAAAAGGTTTCGAAAACGTTTATTACAGTCTATACAAAAATAAACACGTTGATCAGATGGTAGAAAAAACTTTACTTGATTTACGCCGCGCCTTTGGTCGTTCAGGCTATGGATTATTGTCAATTCACGATGCCGATAGTTTCTTAGGTGAGCACCGTCTTAAAAAAGACGAAACAGAACTAATGAATCTACGTAAAGCCTGCCAGATTTCAGCTGAAGGTCATGTTGTTGCAATGAAATTTACTAAGCCCGGCGTGAACGAACGCCAAGTACAAGCGATGATGGCTCAGCATTTTTACATGAGCGGTTCAGCGCGTGCGGGTTACCCGTATATTATTGCGTCTGGAAATAACGCCACGACATTGCATTACAATTTCAACGATCAAACATGCCAAAAAGGTGATTTGTTATTAATCGACGCCGGTGCTGAATATAATTACTACACAGGCGATATCACCCGCACGTTTCCCGTAAGCGGCAAATTCACCGAGCCACAACGCAAAGTTTATGAAGGCGTATTAAAAATTCAGAAAGAAATTATCGCCTCTTTAAAACCAGGAATCTTTTTTAAAGACTTACACGAAATGGGAGCAAGCCTTTTAACTGATCTGATGCTTGAGTTAGGCTTAGTTTCAGGGCGTAAAGATGACGTGATGAAAGCTAATCAACATCGCAAATATTATCCGCATGGTATCGGTCACTGGTTAGGTATGGATGTTCACGATGCTGGAATGTACATGATTAAAGGCGAGCCGCGTCCCGTCGAGCCAGGCATGTGTTTTACGATCGAACCGGGTCTTTATATTCCTGGAAATGATATGACGGCTCCGCCAGAATTACGCGGTATCGGTGTACGCATTGAAGATAATGTCGTGATTACAAATCAAGGTTGCGATGTAATGACTGCGGCCGTTCCGAAAGAAGTTAGCGAAATCGAAAAAATCGTAGGCACCGGAGTATAATAAAAAAGTTTTTATTTGAATGCTTGGGTTACTTCAGAAAAATTTTTGAAGAACCCTATTCTAGATTAATACTTTCTTCTTTCTTTAAATTTCCAGATTTCAAATCAATAAAGCGAATTTGCGCAATCAGCGGAGCGCGAGTATCATTTTCATCACTGAACAATTGCACCGTGATATAAAAATCAGACTTTGGATCTTGAGGAACTTTTAAAGACTTAATTTGCTTAATTTCTTCGGCGAAGCGGTTTGATAAACCAATAATTTCAATACGGGCGGGCTTGTCGTACGCTAAAAAATATTTTTTTAAAGTTAGCGCTTTACTTGATACAGTTTGTTCATCTGTCTTAGAAGTTTCAAATTTAGTTTTAAGAACTAGAATTGCTCCCAGCCCACAAAGAATTAAAATTAATATTTTAACAAACTTCTGAATGGCAGAGGTCATATAAAACGGTGCCTTTTCCAATTATTTTTTTCAGCGACAGCCATAAGTTCACTTTCAGCGCGAAATAATTTGTCGTCGCGCGACGCCGCACTGACGGCTAATTGCATATGAGTTGCCGCTTCAAGCAGCTCGATATCTCCGCTAGTATTACCACTGGCGAAAAATGGTTTTACGTTTCTAGTTTTTTTCAACAAGGCTTCAACTTTGCCAGACCGATACGTGATGGGCAAAACGGCTTGGTCCGAAATTAAATCTTTTTCAATCAAAGTTTCAACTCCAATGACGTTGTCATCTGTTAAACCTAAAGCGCGTGCGCCGGGTTCAACCGCCCACTTTACCGAAGCAGTAATAATATAAATTTGCACGCCGTGTTTTAAAAAAAGATCGATCAATTTTTTTTGCTCTGAAAAAATCGGCGGAGGCTGCACCGTTTCAAATGCTTGTTGGCTCCATGTACGGACTTGTTGAAGCGATAAACCTTTATTTATCTGCGCAAGCCAAGCGTAAGCTTCGCGTGGGTCATTATTTTTCTTTTTTAAACTTAAATAATAATCCCAAGGTTCAGCAGGCAAAGGGACATGTTTTTGATCAATTTGATATTGAAAAAAATTTTCGCCCAAATCGGTATCCCACAAAGTTCCGTCAGCATCGAAGGCTGCGATCATTTGATGATTGTTAGCTTTCAATGATTGAATAATGTTTTCGATCTCGGTCCAGAAGTCGGCAGGAAACGGCTTGTAATTCATAAGTCCGATTTTAATCCAGCGCGCCTACGATGTCATCAAGCTTTAAACGTTGGTGCGATCCAGCTTGGCATCAGGCCAAGACTGGGTTGAAATAGAGTCATGACAACAACGAACAACAGCGTGACATACCGAATTGCTCAACTGACAGATATAGATTCAGTTTACGACTTTGAAATAAAACAAAATTTTAACGAAGGAACTGATGAATTCGAAAACATGATGGCCGTATGGAGTTCGGCGTACCGCAAAGAATCACTTGAGCACTATTTTAAATTGGGTTGGAGTTTTATTGCTCTAAATTCGCAAAGCGAAATCGTAGGATTTTTCTTGGGCCAACCGTTATTATTTTTAGATGCCCAAACTCAAACCTTATGGATCGAACATGTAAGCGCTAAAAATATTGTGGTTACAACCGAACTGATTGATGTCGCTTATAGATTAGCCCGCGAAAAGCATTTTCAGCGCGTTTTGTTATCAGAGCATTTACAAAATTTAAATTTAGAGAAATCATTTCCCTTCCAAAAATGGGAACGCGCCACAAATTTTTTAAAGACAACAAAGTAGGGTGACGACGTGAAAGACTTTTCTTTTAAAACTCGGGATGAAAATTTAAAAAGACTAAAAAGTGAAAAATTTGATTTATTGATTATAGGTGGCGGCATTACGGGTGCTGGTGTGGCACGTGACGCTGCTTTACGAGGTCTAAAAGTTTGTTTAGTCGAAGCGCATGATTTTGCTTTCGGTACTTCATCACGCTCTAGCAAGCTTATTCATGGCGGTATTCGTTATTTAGAAAACTTAGAATTTCATTTAGTTTTTGAAGCGCTAAGCGAACGCGCTAAACTTTTTTCGATCGCTCCACACCTAGTGCACCCTTTGCGGTTTATGATTCCGTTATTTGAAGATAGCCGCGTAGGTATGTTCAAAATGGGAATGGGAATGATACTTTATGATGCTTTAGCGTTATTTCGTTCTCCAGAACTTCACGAAAAATTAAATCAGAAAAAAACTATCGAGCGCATGCCGATTATTAAAGAAAACGGTTTAGTTGGTTCTTACGTTTATTCTGACGCTTATATGGATGACGACCGCTTAGTGCATGAAACTATGCGGGCGGCGAATGAAGCCGGTGCCGTGTGTGTCAACTACACTCGTGTTTTAAAATCGGTTATCGAAAACAATAAAGTTACGGGCATTGTGGTTGAAGATTTACTTTCAAAAACCACGTTCACAATCGCGACCGAGCAAGTGGTTTCAAATACAGGCCCATGGACAGACTTAGTAGGCGAAAAATTAGTAAACGACTGGAAAAAAATCCTGCGACCAACGAAGGGTATTCACTTAACATTTCATAAAGATCGTTTACCGCTAAATTGCGCGGTTGTAATGGCGGCGCAAAAAAGTTCTAGAATTGTGTTTGCTATTCCACGGCATGAAATGATTATCGTCGGTACAACGGACACCGATTTTCATGGTAATCCCGAACTGGCCTCGGTAACGCCAGATGACGTTAAATATTTATTAGAAATTACGAATCAATATTTCCCGGGGGCTAAGTTAACCGCGAAAGATATTCTTTCAAGTTATGTTGGGGTTCGCCCGTTGGTTCACGATAGTTCTGAAAATGAAAACAAAACCAGCCGTGAACACACGATTATTGATGATCCGCGCGGTTTTATTTTTGTAGCCGGTGGAAAATACACGACGTACCGCTTAATGGCTGAACAAATCGTAGATTTAGTGATTAAGCGTTGGCCGTTCGAGCGCAAAGTAATTTTAAACAAATGCAAAACTGAGCAGCCTTTAAATAAATACACAACTGTTGACGCATACGAAAAGGCGAAGTCTGAAACAGGACTAAGCGCAGACTTAAAATGGTTGGCCGAGCGATATGGTGAAGAGGCTTTTGAAATTATCAAACGTTTCGGAAACGACTTGTCGATTTGGCAACTTGAGGCGTATCAGGCGATCTATCATACGATGTGTTTAAGTCTTATTGATTTTTACAGCCGTCGAGTTCCGTTGGTTTTGGCTTATGAAGATCACGGTTTACATTTATTAGATGCGATTGCCGCGGTTTTTCAAAAAGAATTGAGTTGGTCAAACCAAGAAACAGAAAATCAAAAGCTAACGCTAATAAATTATATTGATAGCGAATTAAGCTGGCGAAAAAGCTTTAGTGAAAGAACTGATTTGATAATCTAGATACTTTATAGTCGGTCGCAGCTGTTGTCGAATTTGTTCCTTCAACGGCATTAAGCCACTTTAAAACGTGGTGCGGGTTTTGAATTAACCGCATTTTATCTGAAACTAAACAATAACTTGGACGTAATCCCAGTAGGCCGGGTAGTGAGCTAAACGGATAACTTTGTACATCCTTACTTAAGCCCGCGCGAACCGGGTTGTTGTAAATATATTTATAACTGTTTAGATACTGCGTAACGTTTTCTATTGGTTCGCAGTCACTATTGAGTTTTTTTAATAAATTTATCTTTGTAGCTACGGCATCTGAAAAAAAATTCTCTTTTTGTGCGTAGCTTTCGATCAAAACATGAAAATGTGTATCCATCATCACAAGCGCTTGAATATCTATTTTATGAATTTGGGCTTGAACGGCTAGTTCTTTTTGTAAACGGATCCAGTCTAATTCCTTAAAATATCCGCTAACTTCGAACTCCATGTTCAAGTGAAAAAACTGACTTTGCTTTTTAAATTCACTGGGTTTCATATGAACTGGGCAAAGCAATAGCTAAACCAGCTTGATTTGAGCTGGTTCAAAGATGGTACTGGACCCCGTACGAAATCCGTATTGGCTTTTTTTAAAAAATTCCTCAGAATTATAAAAAACCATTCCTGAGGAGGAAAAATGAAATCATTGTTAATCGCTTTATCTGTATTAGTAGGTTCATCATTCGCAATGGCTAACGATGCTGGTTGCGGTCTAGGCGGCATGTTAATCAAGCCAAACACAAAATTAATGCAAGTTATTGCGGTTACTTTAAATGGTACTGGCGTACAAACTTTCGCGATCACTTCAGGTACTTCAGGTTGTACTGCTAACGGTATCGTTAAAAACGACAAGCAAATTCAATATTTCGTAGAAGTAAACCAAGAAGAGTTAACTCGTGAAATGGCGCAAGGTCATGGCGAAAAACTAACTACTTTAGCTGCTTTAAACGGTTGTTCTTCAACTGAACAAATTTCTGCTTTCAATACTAAAGCTCAAGCTTCTTTCAAATCAATCGTGCCTTCTGCTAAGACGTCTGCGGTTGACTTTGTTGGTAACATGAAGTCAGCTTCTATTGCTGATGCATGCCAAGGTTCTTAATTTATTTAAATTATTTACGTTACTACTGATTATTCAGTTAAAGACCCCACATGCGTGGGGTTTTTCTTTTTCTAAAGATATTTCTGTTCGCAAAGCCGGTTACATTGAAAAAGCCAAACAGCTTAAGCTATGGAATGAAACGACGTGGTTGCGTTTGGGGCACTACGATAAAACGTGGTGGGGCGGGTATCGTTCTCCTTTTAGGGGGCCACTTTTTATCGATGAAAAAGGTTTTAATTCGCCAGAAAATGAATTGCTGGCAACCTTAGATGCCTTTTTTTCTGAATCGACCGAATTAACAAAAAAATTCACTCGTCATCCACAATGTCAGTTTTTAGCTCGGCGTGCCTGGTTAGCAAAACAGCTTAACTTTGCGCTCGAAGATTTAAATCCATGTGAAGAGCGTAAAGAGTGGAAGGCGCAACTAAACATTCAGCAATCGTCGTTAATTTTTGCGGCTTCAGATTTAGGAAATCCGTCATCAAGTTACGGTCACACGTTTTTAAAATTAATAAATCCCGTTAATGCAAAAAATAAAGATCTGATCGATTACGGAATTAATTACGCGGCAGCGGCGAATGCCTCTGAAGGCATATCGTATGCTTTTAAAGGGATTTTTGGTTTGTACGACGGAATTTTTACAATGCTTCCGTACCATCAAAAAATTCGCGAATATATTAATTTAGAGGGCCGCGATATTTGGGAATACCAACTTAATTTTACACCTGAAGAAACAAATTTCTTATTAGATCATATTCTTGAGATGGAGCATTCAGCGGCTCCGTACTATTTTTTCACCGAGAATTGCTCGTATCATATTTTACGAACATTAGAAGTGGTTCGACCGGGTTTAAATCTTTCAAAAAACATCACTAAATTCGTAATCCCAATCGATACGGTAAAGATCGTAAGCCGCAAATCAGATTTAATTAGTAAACGTGTTTTTAAAAAATCTTTGAAGACTGATTATGTCGAAAGTTATTCGCGTTTAAATTTACTTCAAAAAAATGCTTTAGAAGAAACGGTAGAGAAACTAACCGTTCCCGACAAATACGACTTGTCTAAAAAAGAAAAGGCCGAAGTTTATGAAACTGGCATGAAGTATTTTGCGGTGAAAGCATACCGCACCGGAAAAGATTTAGATAACGAGGTTTATAAACTTTCATCCGAGCGCGCCGTGCTTGGCCAGATCACGACTGATACACAAATTAAAGTGATTCAGCCCCCCGAAGAAAGTCATGACTCGTCGGCAGTTTATTTTGGTTCGGGATTTTTGACTGAATCTACAAAAAATAATTTACCTTATATGAATTACGATTCATTTAAATTTCGTGCTTCATTTCATGATTTAGAACAACCTGACTTTGGCGCCGTTCACATGAGTCAAACTGAAATGTTGGGTTTAGACTTTCGCTATTACCGTCAGCTTAAAAAATTCAGCCTATATCAATTTACGATTTTAGATTTGATTAACATGAATCCGGTTACCCAGATCGATAAAAATATTTCGTGGCAATTACGGGCTGCCGTATACGATAAATGGGATTTAGATCTTCAAGGTGGAGCGGGTATGAGTTTCGATTTCGACTTAGGCGAAGCCACTCGCATAGGTTATTTCATCACAGGCCGCAGCTGGCAAATCGACGATAAAGCTTACAATGGAATCGGCCCCGAAATTTTATTCGTAACAAGACCCATAGAAAAAATCGGTTACTCGTTAAGTTTAACGTACTTCGCCGTTAACAAAGAACAGCCTTATCTACGACTAAAAACAAAACTCAATTGGAACCTAGAACACAACTTCGACATCCAAGCCAGCGCCCAAAGCCAAATCACCGGCCAAACCGACTTCGAACTCCGCCTCCTAAAAAACTTCATCTTCTAAAAAGGTACCAGCTCACTTTTTGTATAGCAGCGTGTTAGTTCTAAAAAGGTACGTACTCACTTATGGTAAGGCAGTGTGTTACCGAAAAGATGAATTAGACGTATAAGTTATTAAAGAAGCTTCGTAAAAAGATTAGAAGTTTTCGAGGTTTCGTAACCTTCTCTTAAATAGAATCGGTGGGCGTCTGTCCTTTTCATATTTGAACGAAGCCGAATTACCTTAATTTGATTTTCTTTGGCCCACGCTTCAGCTGTTTGTAAAAGGGATTTCCCTATGCCGTGCCCTCTGAAATTTTCGTTAACCACTAAGGCCGCAACTTCAGCGTGCGCGTCGTCTATTAATGACATAGTTTCTTTATTGATTTGAATCCAACCGATGATTTCTTTGGTATCTGATTTAGCTACAAATAAAGCGTAATCGTGATGAGAACTAATTTTGTTAAATCGCTCGCTTACATTTTGTAAATTTGATGGATATCCAAGCTGTTCGGCTAACAGAGTAACTGCGGGCAGATCAGCTGTTTCCATTCTAGATATTTTCATAAGCCTTATTATAATATAAAAGCCCAATCACGTGGTGAGCTTTCGAAATGTTACCAGCTCACTTTTTGTAATGCGCTGCTATACAAAAAGTGAGCTGGTACCTTTTTTAGGTCATTGATTTGGTTAGGTCGCGAACTTTTTTTGTTGAGTAGTTTTCTGAAACGAAATTCCAGTTGATGTGGGTCCAGAATGTTTCTAGGTATTTTTGGCGTAGGTTACGGTAATCGACGTAATATGCGTGCTCCCAAACGTCAGCTACCATTAATGGAGTTGGACCGTTATTTGTAAACGGAACGGCTGCATTTGAAGTTGATACTAAAGAAAGCTTTCCTGAAGCGTCAGAGCATAACCAGATCCAGCCCGAGCCGAAAGTTTTTACTCCGCCATCTACGAACTTAGCTTTTAAGTCATCTAAGCTTCCGAAGTCGCGCTTGATTGCGTCCATTAACGGGCCAGTTGGTTGTCCGCCGGCTCCTGCAGGAGCCATGTTGAACCAGGAAAACGTGTGGTTCCAAGCTTGGGCTGCATTGTTAAATACGCCGCCAGTTGAAGACAGAGTGATTTCTTCTAAAGATTTACCTTTCAAAGATGCGTCTGTTTCTAAAAATTTGTTTAAGTTATCGATGTAGGCTTTGTGATGCTTATCGTAGTGATAAGTCATTTGCTCTTCATTAAGAAACGGGGCTAACGCAGTTTTCGCGTAAGGTAATTGTGGTAGTTTGAACATGTTGGTCTCCTTTGACTTTGATGTTGAAAATCAATTGAGACCAGCATGCCGTACTATTTTATCAGGGTCACTTATTTAGCATTTTCTGAACAAAAGTAGGTAATGTAAACGCCGCGCTATGTAGATCGTCATTGTAGTAACGTAAATCTTTAGCAGTCACGAATGCATGAGCCATATCTTTTTTGAAGTCTTTTACCGGATGGTATTGACCTTTAACGGCCATTTGAAGACTCCACATTCCAGAAGGATAAGTCGTCGCATGAAACAACATGGTGTGAACTTGTGACGGGCTAAAAACTTTTTTCAAGCATTGGTTTAACTCAACAAAAGTTTCTGAATGGAACATCGGAGATTCACCTTGAGTTACTAACACACCGTTCGATTTCAAAGCTTTTTTGCAGTTATTGTAAAAGTCAGCAGTAAACAAACCTTCGGCAGGTCCCGCAGGATCAGAACCATCAACGATAATTACATCGTAAGTTTCTGGTTTGGCTTCAGCTACGAACTTAATTCCGTCGCCGATAATTAAATTAACCTTTGGATTTGAAAATTCGCGAGCAATTGTTGGTAAGTGCATTTTGCACGCGCGAACAACGGCTTCATCAATTTCAACCATCGTTACTTTCTCTAAAGCAGGGTATTTGCAAACTTCACGGATGGTTCCGCCGTCTCCACCGCCAATTACTAAAACATTTTTAGCTGGGCCAGAAACAGATTCAAAAGCCAACATTGCAGGGTGAGTGATCATTTCGTGATAGTGAAATTCATCACGCTCAGTCGTCATAACCATGTCGTCGATCGCAAGCATTTTGCCGTAAGATGTAGAGTCTAAAATACGCACGCGTTGAAATTCATTACGCTCGTCAAAAAGAACTTCACCGGTGTAACGTAAAGATAAAGCTTGGTTGTCATCTTTGTCAGTGAACCAAACGTTGCGATTAATTTTGTAACCGTTTTTATAATCGATCTCTTCCGCGTCGTTAGGTTTAACTTTTAAAGCATCGCCTTTTTTAATAACGTGAGTTGATCCGCGGTTCATTTCTAAAGCCGAGTAAGAAGCTTCGAAAGACTTTTTTAAGTGTTCAAATGAAACCCAAGGATCAACCGAATCACCGCACGTAAATAAATCTACGGCTGCGTAACGGTATTCAGGCCATGTGTGAATCGCCAAATGACTTTCTTGGATTACGACTACTCCAGAAACTCCGTACGGCGAAAAGTGGTGAAACGTTGAATTGATAACAGTTGCACCGGCGATTTGCGCGGCTTGAACCATTGCGTTTTCGATAGCAGCGACGTCGTTTAGAACGTCAGCTTTACAATTCATAAATTCTACTAATATGTGTCTTCCTAGGGCTTTCATAGGCGGTCAAAATAGGGCCAAAGGGGGGTGGGGGCAACCCTTTTTTTAAAAAAATGTAAAATTGTTTTCGGCAAATTCTTGCGCGCTAATTAACCATTTTTATTTCAAAACAGTGATGAATTTTTTGGTCGTGAAAATCAATAGGAATGGTTTTAGCCGTGATATTGGTAATTTTGAACTTTGACTCTAAGTTTTTACTGATTTTAAAGTCGCGTTTATTGTTAGAAAAATACAAAATTCCGTTAGGTTTTAGTAACGGCATAAGGTTTTCGACCAGAACTTCTTGGTCGCGTTCGACTTCAAAATTGCCTTCCATTTTTTTCGAGTTCGAAAATGTCGGAGGATCTAAAAAAATCATATCGAATTTTTGTTTTAAATCTGGAAGAGCTTTAGCCGTTCGGATAAATTCCAAAACGTCCTCTTCGATAAAAAAATGCTCGGTGGGATTCAAACCATTCTGTTTAAAATTTTCTTTTGCCCAGTCCAAATA
>Ga0157371_10005075_pt1 | contig 11242 bp, 7 predicted proteins | sample C45metaG_FD_113462 | JGI IMG/M metagenome (GOLD analysis project Ga0157371, IMG submission 113462) | Corn rhizosphere microbial communities from Kellogg Biological Station, Michigan, USA - C4-5 metaG | ecosystem: Host-associated > Plants > Roots > Rhizosphere > Soil | place: USA: Michigan... | reverse complement strand
GATAAAATGGACAGCCAGTTGCCGGATATTGGAATGATAAAAGTTCAGGACCTGGAAACCGGGAAAGCCCGATGGCTCAATACTTCAGATGCGATGGTACGATATAATTACAACCAAAATTTTAACAGGCAAACCACCATCACCAATACAATATTTAAAAAAGCAGGTGCGCAGTTATTGCAGATCAGAACCGATCAGGATTATGTAAAGATCCTGCAACAGTTTTTCCAAAAAAGAAAAAAAACTCACTAAACAGGAATTGAAGAATTGTGTGAACCATATTGTGTTAGTTTTTATTTTCCTCGCAGGTTTTTTATTTTCAGCAAAAAATACTTCGGCTCAGATCACTGTAAAAACATCTGTTGATAAAAATAATATTCTCATTGGTCAACAGATAAATTTTCGTGTGTCGACTACGATGCCTGATAATACTTACCGGCTTTCATGGTTCTCCATTCCTGATAGCATTGGTAATTTCAACGTGATTACAACAAACAAAATTGATTCTAATTTCACGAATGGTACTCTGAATTTTAGCCAGAATATTGTTCTTACCAGTTTTGATTCCGGCAGACAGGTTATTCCGCCGCTAACCCTTACCGCTGCCACACTTGATGGCGATTCTACTTTTGATGTTTATACAGATTCTGTTGGTATAAATGTTACCTATTCTCCTACAGACAGCATCATGCCTTTTCATGATATAAAAAATATTATTGAAGTAAAAAACAGCTTTCCCTGGTGGGCGTGGATGTTGGTTGCTTTGGGAGTTATCCTTTTGATTATCTTAATTCTTTTTCTTTTTAAATATTTCAAAAAGGAAAAAGATACGGGCATTTTCGAATCAAAACTTTCGCCCTACGACGAAGCAATGCAATCATTAAATAATCTTGAAAAAGATAATCTGCTAGAGCAAAATAAATTTAAAGAATATCATTCGCGCTTGTCCGATATTTTCAAAAGGTATTTATCAAGAAAAACAAATAGTTACCAATTGCATCTTACAACAGATGAGTTGTTAATCGAAATAAATGGATTGGATTTATCAAAAGAATCAATTTCAAACTTTGCCAATTGCCTTCGCATGGGCAATGCCGTAAAGTTTGCCCGATATATACCGCCTGCTTATGAGAATGAAAAATGTTTGGTGCAAACAAAAGAAATGATCACAGCCATTAACAATATTGTGAACAAAAAACAGGAAGATGGTATTTGATTATTTCAATAATATCACCTTTGGGCAACCGTGGTTATTGCTGCTTTTCCTTATCATTCCTTTTTTGATTTACTGGAAATTCAATAATGAAAAAAAACAGGTTGCGGCGATTGGAATCTCTTCTACAAAGGGATTAGGCAATGCCAAATCGTGGAAGAATGCGGTGCAGCATTTCCCTTTTATTTTCAGAATGCTTGCCTTAGCATGCATCATTATTGCCCTTGCCCGGCCTCAAACAAAATTTGATGAAACACAAACAGAAGGTGAAGGAATAGATATCATTTTATGTATCGACGTAAGCGGAAGTATGACGGCCCAGGATTTTCAGCCAAACCGCATGGAAGCGGCAAAAAAAGTAGCCGAAGAGTTTGTAGATCATCGTCCTTCAGACAGGATTGGCGTGGTAATTTTTGCGGGAGAAAGTTTTACGCAATGTCCGCTTACTACCGATCATTATGTTTTAAAATCGCAGATTGCACAAATCAGGAATGGCTTATTGGAAGATGGAACTGCCATCGGTTCTGGCCTAGCGACAAGTGTGGATAGATTAAGAAATAGTAAATCAAAAAGTAAGGTAATTATTTTGCTTACTGATGGTATTAATAACGGGGGTTTAATAGACCCGAATACTGCAAAGGAAATTGCGAAAACATTTCACATAAAAGTTTATACCATCGGCGTTGGAAGCGAAGGCTATGCTCCAACGCCTGTAAGTACGCCAATGGGAATCGTGATGCAAAATCAAAAAGTTTCTATTGATGAAAAGCTGCTGCAAAATATTGCCACAGAAACAGGGGGAAAATATTTCAGGGCTACTGATAATACAAGCCTTGAAAATATTTATAATGAAATTGATAAGATGGAAAAGTCAAAAGTAGAAGTAACTACTTTTCATCATTATTCAGAAAAATTTTATCCTTTTATTCTCGCTGCTCTGGCGTTACTTTTAATAGAAATAGTTTTACGATACACTTTGTTTAAAAAGTTCCCTTAAAAAACTTTTCATCAATTTTATTCACGAATTAACCAATCACTTTTTCATGAAAGCTTTAGTTTACAAATCAACAGGAAGCTGGTACCAGGTTAAAAATGAAAATGGGGAAGAATTTAAAGCGCGTGTAAAAGGTAAATTCAAGATTGATGGTATTACCTCCACGAATCCAATTGCTGTTGGTGATGTAGTTGATATTGATAAGGAAGAAGGTGAGGAATCAATTGTCATTACAGATATTCATGATCGCAAAAATTATATTACCCGCCAATCTCCCCATAACAGGCATCAGCATCATATCGTTGCTGCTAATCTTGATCAGAGTATTTTGTTGGCCACATTAAAAGATCCGAAAACTTCTACCGGCTTTATTGATCGCTTTTTGGTTGCTTCAGAAGCCTATCATGTACCGGCAATTATTGTTTTTAATAAAAGCGATTTATATCAAACAAAAGAAAAAGAAAAGTTTGAAAAAGTAAAGTCAGTTTATGAAAAAATCGGTTACCCGGTTTACTCAATGAGCATTAATGAAAACTCCGGAATCGATGAAGTAAAAGAATTATTGAAAAATAAGACCACTCTTTTAAGCGGCCATTCAGGAGTTGGTAAATCATCTTTTATCAATAAAGTTTTCCCGGAAAATATTATTAAAACGCAGGAAGTAAGTGGTTGGAGCGGCAAAGGTCTGCATACAACAACCTTTGCAGAAATGTTTGATTTGCCTTTTGGCGGAAAAATAATTGACACCCCCGGAATGCGCGAGTTTGCAATGATGGATATAGAGCCGCATGAACTTTCCCATTATTTCGCAGAAATGAAAAACTTGATTAATGAGTGCCGTTTTAATAATTGCATGCACGTCGAAGAACCGGGCTGTGCTGTAAAAGCTGCGGTTGAGCAAAATCAGATTTCAGCTGAACGCTATATCAGCTATCTGAATATTTTGGCGACGATTGATAATAAAAGCTGGTAATGGAATGAAAAATACCGCTAATCCACTGCTATCGCCATTCACTTGTACAGAGATTCGGTTTTAACAATCCCTGTTATTTGTAATGTTTGTGTAATATTTTCTCCACTTAGATCCTATTAAGATGTATTACAAGGGCAAATACTTGTTCAAATAACATAATTACTACGGTTTTTTCTTATAAAATCATTTGGCATTCTTTATGATTTTACTAGGTTAAATAACCCTTTTCTATAAGAAAAAAACGAATCCCAAAAAATTATTCACGAAAAATATTTTATGAAGATCATTCACATTAATGTAATGCGTGGACCAAACTATTGGTCAAATTACCGAAAACAGCTAATTGTTATGAAGTTAGACCTGGAAGAATTGGAAAATTTTCCAACGAACAAAATTGAAGGTTTTTCGGAAAGAATTGAATCATTGATACCAACCCTTTATGACCACCGTTGCTCAGAAAAAAGGCCCGGTGGTTTTTTTGAGCGTGTAAAGGAAGGAACCTGGCTTGGACATGTAATTGAGCATGTGGCCCTGGAAATACAATCTCTTGCGGGAATGCCCTGTGGCTTTGGCCGCACCCGTTCTGCTGCCCAAAGAGGTGTTTATCATGTTGTATTTAGTTACCGTGTAGAAGCGGCAGGCGTTTATGCGGCAAAAGCTGCGGTAAAAATTGTGGAAGCATTAAAAAACAATACACCTTATGATATCAACCAGGATATAGCAGAATTGGCACGCATCAATAGAAATGAAGGCTTTGGCCCCAGCACCCAATCTATTATAAATGCTGCGGAAAAAAGAGGCATTCCTTTCCGCAGGTTGGATAATAATTCGTTGGTGATGTTAGGACAGGGAGTCAACCAAAAGATCATTGATGCAACCATGGCTTCTACCACCAGCAGCATCGCCGTCGAGCTTGCCTCCGATAAAGAAGCAACGAGGCGGATTTTAACCGAGGCTTTTATTCCTATGCCACAGGGAAGAGCGGTTAGCAATAAAGAAGAATTATTTGAAGTAATCGCGCAGCTCGGCTTTCCTGTAGTTATTAAACCTGTAAACGGAAATCATGGAAGAGGCATCACGACCAACATCGATACGCCCGCAGTTGCTCTTCAGGCTTTTAAAAAAGCGAAGCAAATTTCGAAAGAAGTTATTGTTGAAAGATTCATCCGGGGAATGGACTTTCGCTTTCTTGTAATCAATTATAAACTGGAAGCGGTTTCCAAAAGAACGCCGGCAATGATTATGGGCGATGGAACGTCTACCGTACAGCAATTGATCCAAAAAACGAACAATGATCCTCAAAGAGGTGAAGGACATGAGAAGATCTTAACGAAAATAACGATAGACGATCAAACAGAATCGATTCTCAAACACAATGGCTATACTTTAGATACGATTTTGCCTTTTGGTGAAATTCTATATTTAAAAGATACTGCAAATCTTAGCACCGGAGGAACGGCAAGGGATGTAACAGATTTCGTTCATCCTCAAAATATTTTCATGGCTGAACGGATAGCGAGGCTGATGAACCTGGATATTTGTGGCATTGATCTGATCGCAGAAGATATAACGCAACCAATCACGGAAAAAACAGGTGCAGTATTGGAAGTTAATGCCGGTCCTGGATTTAGAATGCATCTTTCTCCGGCAAAAGGAATACCCAGAAACGTTGGCGAGCCTGTGATCAAAATGCTTTATCCCGAGGGCGCTCCTTCAAGAATTCCTCTGGTAGCCGTAACCGGTACCAATGGCAAGACAACAACAACACGCCTCATTGCACATTTTGCAAAGAGCGCAGGCCGCATCACCGGCTACACTACCACCGATGGCATCTATATAAATGATCAGTTGATATATGCGGGAGATTGCAGCGGCCCTTCTAGTGCAGAAGCGGTGCTTCGTGATCCGTTGGTAGATTTTGCGGTGCTGGAGTGCGCAAGAGGTGGCATTCTTCGTTCAGGACTAGGCTTTGATAAATGTAATATCAGCATCGTTACTAACATAACAGAAGACCACTTAGGATTGAATGATATAAATACTTTGGAAGAACTGGCGAAAGTAAAATCAGTGGTGCCAAGAAGTACTTTCGACGACGGTTATGCAATTTTGAATGCAGATGATGATACCGTTTATTCACTGAAAGAGGAACTGGATTGTAATATCGCTCTTTTCAGCATTCATGATAATAATCCACGCATTATTACCCATTGCGACAAAGGCGGCTGGGCAGCAATTATAGAAAAAGGATATTTCACCATTTGTAAAGGTGAATGGAGGATACGCGTGGCAAAAGTAAAAGAGGTGCCGCTTACTTTTGAAGGTCGCGCCACCTGCATGATCAAAAATATTCTGCCGGCACTTTTAGCTGCTTCTATCAGCGATTTTGATATAAAGCTGATCCGCAAAGCTTTGCAGGCGTTTGTTCCCGGGCCCGAACTTACCCCCGGAAGGATGAATATTTTTGATGTGAGAGATTTTAAAGTAATGATAGATTATGTTCATAATACCGACGCATTTAAGGAATTGGAAGAATTTATGAAGCATGCTGATGCTGCTGAGAAGGTGATGATCATTGGTTGCGCAGGTGATCGGAGAGATAAGGATATCAGAAAAATGGGTTCGTTTGCCGCACGGATATTTGATAAAATCATTATCCGGCATGATAAAGACGGCCGCGGAAGAAGCAAGGAAGAATTAACGCAGCTTATCATGGATGGAATTAATAAAGTGAAACCTGGTGCGCCGGTCCAGGTGATATCAGATGAGGTAGAAGCATTGGCTTTCGCGATGGAACAGGCACATAAAGGCACATTTATTGTTGTGAGCACTGATAATATAAAAGGAAGCACCGAATATGTGATGATGCAAAAAAAGGAAGACCCTTATGCGCTGAATCATATATAGAAGGATAATTCAACTGCTTCTATTCATTTAAACTTTTAAAATGATACCTAAAGGAACCGTTCTCATAATCGGAGGGGCAGAAGATAAAGGAGAGGAAAAGGACGAAAAAAAAAGAAAGCATAATAATAAATATGAAAAGCTGGAGATCTTAAAAGAACTGCTTCCAAAGAACGGAAAGAAGGGACGCATCGAGATCATCACAACAGCTTCCAGCATTCCCGGGGAAATGAAAAAAATGTATCTGAATGCATTCTCTAATCTCGGCTACATGGATATTGGATTTATTGATATAAAAGATAAAATGGAAGCCCGCGAGCCGAGGTTTTGTAAACAGGTGGAAAAAGCCCATGCGGTATTTTTTAGTGGCGGGGATCAGTTTAAGCTCGCAGGAATCTTAGGCGGCACTGAAACAGTGGACATGATCAAACAAAAATATTACTCTGATAAAGATTTTATTGTTGCGGGAACCAGCGCCGGTGCAATGGCTATTCCCAAGCTGATGATCTATGAAGGGGGTAAACATGAAGCGATGTTAAAAGAAGATCTTAAGATTGCTTCCGGCCTGGGAATTCTTGATTATTGTATTGTGGACACGCATTTTATAAAGCGCGGCCGCTTCGGAAGGCTTGCTCATGCAGTTACAATGAATCCAGAAACGCTTGGAATAGGTTTGGGAGAAGATACAGCGCTTATAATTAAAAGCGGTTCAGATGCAGAATGCCGCGGATCTGGCATGGTTGTCATCGTTGATGGAAATGAAATTCAGCAAACCAATGTAACAGAAATTGAAGATAATTCTCCTATTTATGTAGAAAATCTAAAAGTACACATCCTGGCCAAAGGCTGCAAATTCTCCATAAAAGACCGTAAGATGGCAAAGTTACCCCTTCAATAAGAAGATAGCCTTCATGTAGCTGCCGGCAGATTTTGGAATTGAAATTTTTCGCACTACAGTAAATCGACTTTTAAATAAAGTTTCTGTTTTAATTCTTGCTTGTTTTTTAAAGGATTGCTGCTTTTTCTGTTAAAACTATTTCACTTACTTATCTTTCGGTGCATTCTTAAAATAATACTCCCATTGCCTCGATCATCATCATTCGGAATGAAAAAACCGGATAGAAGTTAATTTACTGCTTTTGGGTTCTCAATCATTACGCGTCCAATTATTTTCTTCCCGATGAAACAGTTTTTGTTTTTGTTTCATCGCGAAAGCGTGAAGAAGGAAATTAATCACATTGTTTGCAAGCCTTCCTTAATGCTCAGCACTAAAGCAACCCACCACATCTATCGTCCACCTCAATGGCATAATTATAGTTTTAAAATTTTGAAAAAGATATTTTGTCAGCAAATACACAATTCGAATTGATGGTCGCAGCTACCAGCACCAGACTTTCCAGTCAGCTAAATTAGTTGCAAAAGATCACTGTAATTCGGTGTTTGTGGCATGAAATGAAGCAGAACCGGAAATGGCTTTGGGGAATTGAATCGGCAGTGAGGCGCTTAAGGTTATAAAAATTTCAACACATTGTTTCCCAAGGAAACCCTTCATAAAAAAGGCAACTAATAGTTTAAAAATTTAAAATCATTTTTATGTTAGCAATGAATTACCGCGGGCCTTTCAGGGTTCGTGCGCAACAAAAAGCAGAGCCGGAAATCGAGCACCCTGAAGATGTAATAGTGAAAGTCAACCGCGCGTGTATTTGTGGATCCGATCTACACATTTACCATGGGCTGGTGCCGGATACGCGTGTTGGAAGCACGTTTGGCCACGAGTTTATCGGTGAAGTGGTAGAAACCGGCAGGGATATTAAAAAACTAAAAGTGGGCGATCAGATACTGGTACCTTTTAATATCTCCTGCGGCAGATGTGCTTTTTGCAAACAAGGGCTTTATAGCAACTGTCATGAATCTGACCCGGAAGCTACTGCCGGCGGAGGCATCTTCGGTTATTCCCATACTTGTGGCGGCTTTGATGGCGGACAGGCAGAATATGCACGCGTACCTTATGCCGGGGTGAGCCCAATGATCATTCCTGCCGATATTCATCCGGATGACGCGGTGTTGCTTACCGATGTTTTTCCTACCGGCTACCAGGCAGCGGAAATGGGGGGTATCAGGGAAGGCGATACAGTAGTGGTTTTTGGTGCCGGGCCAATAGGAATTATGGCAGCAAGATGTGCCTGGTTTTTTGGCGCGGCAAGAGTAATTGTTATTGACAGAATAGAATACCGGTTGCAGTTTGCCAGAGAATTTGCTCATTGCGAAGCCTATAATTTTGAATCGCTGGAAGACCCCGTTTTGTTTATCAAAAAAACCACTGATTATTTTGGTGCTGATGTATGTATTGATGCTGTCGGATGCGAAGCTGCCGGAAGCGCATTACAATGGGTCACCGGGCGGGTATTAATGCTGCAGGCTGGCTCCGCTACAGCTCTTCACTGGGCTATTAATTCAGTAAAAAAAGGAGGAATCGTGTCAATAGTGGGCGTTTATGGCCCAACGGACAATTTGGTTCCGATTGGCAATGTAGTGAATAAAGGAATTACGATCCGTGCCAATCAGTGTTCTGTAAAAAGATTGCTACCAAAGCTCATCAGCCATATCAGGGAAGGATACATTGAACCAAGAAAAATAATTACTCATCATATTCCTTTAAAAGAAGTTGCAGATGCCTATCATATTTTTTCTGCCAAACTGGACAATTGCATAAAAACAGTACTTATTCCTTAATCAACAATCAAATAAAGAATCATGGAAAATACAAACAATAATTATAAAGATATAAAAGGGTGGGGAGTTGATATTGATCCTGCAAACAATCCCAATTACCCTATTAAACACTACAATGGCGACGATCATAAACGGCTCGATTGGGAAAGGCCGCCTTTGCAACCGGTAACGGTTGAAATACTTGAATCAGTGGAGCAGGCGCGTATGCCCGCAGTTTTTGGCACTACACTTCCTCCATCCGGATTGAGTGGCGCTTTGCGCAGGCACGCTTTTAAATACGATGAATCAGAATATGGGCACTGGCTCAATTTATTGCTGGCAGACAGGATCAATGTTGTGGAAGGTATTTTAGACGACCTTAAACATTTTCGCATTCCCAATATTTTTACTGAAAGAGGAATGAAAGCAGATTGGAAATACAATCGGAAAGAACTGGTAACAAAAGCTGTAATAGCAGCTGCTGTCGCAGGTGGAATTATTATGTATTTGAATAAAAAGAAAAGTGATAAGGAATCATAATTTCAATAACAATTTCAGTAAAAAAGTTTGTTTACTGGTGTAAATTCAAACTGTATCATATTTCTTTGATAGTACGTGCTATTCCATTGTTTTCATGTTTACTTTACAAGAATTCATTGGAATAGCATTTTGTATTAGTAACAAGCAATTATAAGAAGATCCTGTATCAAAACCGAACCATAACTGTATCAAAACCGTACACTTTATCTTTCCTGCTTTTTATAAATTACTGGTTTACAATAGGGAAAGAAATGGCATTAAATTTCCGCCAGTTAACAGAGTTTAGAGAACTCTTTCTTCGTTTATTCAATATTTAAAAATTGGTCTATAATAGAAACGGACAGTAATGGACGGACGAAAAGATAAACGTGTGCACGTACCGATGGTGGTAGGAAACTGGCAACAGAATTATTAATCTAAATTCGGAATGGCTATGTTCAAATATTTTTTCAAAACTGCTTTTAGAAATATTACAAAGCACAAAGGATTTTCCTTTATCAATATTGCAGGATTAACCCTTGGCCTTACTGCCTGCATTTTGATCGGCCTTTTTGTTTGGGATGAAAATCAATACGATAAATTTCTTCCCGGCGGCGACCAGGTTTACCGGGTGTACAATCACCATACAAATAATGAAGGAAGTGAAGACAGGGCTGTATCTCCGCCAATGTTTGCCACTACTTTAAAACAGGATTTCCCGGAAGTGGAACAAACAGCAAGGGTGTTAATGCAGCCGGAAAACAAAACGCTTTTCGAAGCGAATAATAAAAAGATCTACGAACAAAATGGTTATTATGTTGATTCCACCTACTTCGATGTGTTTCCCCTAAAATTCAAGTATGGTACTCCGGTAAAAGCATTGAATGATCCTTCTTCCATTGTTATTTCTGAAAATATGGCCAATGTATTTTTTGGCAATACTGATCCTGTGGGTAAGCAGTTGTTGATGGACAAAGCGCCTTTTACAGTAAAAGGAGTTTTTGTGAAGAATCCGAAATTTCACATGCAGTTTGATTATCTCGTGCCACTTTCCGCTGCGCAAATTCCAAACGAGCGGATGCAAAGCTGGCAATGGCAGCAGTTTTATAATTATGTAAAATTAAAAAAGGGAACAAATGTTCCTTTACTGCAGGCAAAGTTCCAGGCTGACGTAAACAAAAAGTCTGCGCCTTTTTTGAAGGAGATGCACATTTCCTATGAACCAATATTTCAACCGCTAAAGAAAATCCATCTCTATTCGGCGAATTTCAAATTTGACCTCGCGCAAAGAGGAAATATCACTTATGTGCGTGCTCTTACCATCATTGCGATTTTTATTTTATTGATCGCCTGTTTCAACTTTATCAATCTTGCCACTGCAAAATCACTGCAACGCGCGAAAGAAGTTGGGGTTAGAAAAACGATTGGCGCAGACAGAAAGCAACTGATCTTTCAGTTTATCGGAGAAACGGTTTTTCTCGCTTTCATCAGCATCCTGATTTCTATCGCGCTAACAATGATTCTGCTTCCCTGGCTCAATAATTTCACAGGGAAGAATATTTCATTTGCCCTTTTTGCAAATCCTGTTGTGTTGTTATTATTTGTTCTGCTCACATTAATTGTAGGATTGCTCGCCGGCTTTTATCCTGCCCTTGTATTATCCAACTTCAAACCTTTAAAAGTTTTAAAAGGCGCTGTAACAAATGATGCTGCGGGCAAAGTGCCGTGGTTGCGCCATGGGCTGGTTATAGTTCAATTTACGTTATCTGTTCTACTCATTATCAGTGCTGTGGTTGTTTTCAGGCAGGTAAATTACCTGCATAACAAAGACCTGGGTTTCACTAAAGATCAGATCATGTTTTTCCCGATGAGGGGTGACAACATGTTTAAAAATGATGAAGCATTTAAGAATGATCTCTTGCAGTTGCCG
>Ga0157371_10005074_pt1 | contig 11243 bp, 1 predicted proteins | sample C45metaG_FD_113462 | JGI IMG/M metagenome (GOLD analysis project Ga0157371, IMG submission 113462) | Corn rhizosphere microbial communities from Kellogg Biological Station, Michigan, USA - C4-5 metaG | ecosystem: Host-associated > Plants > Roots > Rhizosphere > Soil | place: USA: Michigan... | reverse complement strand
AGAAAATAGGTCAAAAGAAAACACTTCTCACCCGAAATTATTTTTTTTTAAAACTTCTCTGTTAAAAAAAAAAGGATATTTTTATTTTTTTTTTTAAAAAAAAAAATTTTTCTTTTATTTTTTTTTTTAATGCATTTTTTTTTTTATTTCATTTTTTTTTTTTTCAAAATTCGTCTCACCCCATTTTCAATTTCAACGAACGACATTTCAAAAAAAAACCCCAGTGCCGTTTCGAACGCCTGCTCTCACATGCTCATCCACATTCGACTACTTCTTCACTCGTTCGTCTTTCCTATCATCGACCAGTGGATGGTGCCGGAGGTGACACGCATTGCCCTCACACACCGACATGACACGACACAATGCACACGCATGTGCCGGTGATCGTTGTGGTCGCTACATCTATCCCCACAACGAGTTTGTCGACGACGAAGCCACGCGTGCAACGTTCATGAAGCATGTCGTTCGTGAACAAGAACAGCCGATGCATCGCACTCCCGATATGATTTGGGTGCTCCATTTTCCGGAAAACAACTCCACTCCTCACGTTTCCAGTCCCGACAGTCGCCTTCTTCCCGACTGCTATGCCATTACTACATCGGAACACATTCACGCCTTCATGAGTCGAACCACCTACACGGCACATCCATATCGCATCGCAGGAGTCTTTCGTGGACACAACGTGCTGTTGGTGTGCAACGATCAATTGGCTTCGTCGACATCCACCACCACCGGCGACATCGCCAACGACGACGACGACGACGACAATGACAACACGGAGCAGGGTGGTGGTGGTGGCGGTGGTGATGGTCCACTCGATACATGTTTGCTTATGACGCTGCTGCGCACTTTCATTTCCATGCAAGCGGCTCCTCATGCGGCCGCCATTGTGCATCGCGCACTACGCATCGACCGCATGACGCGCGCCTTCATGCCGCACATCGACGCACATTTCTATGCGTGTGTGGAGAATCCTCGTTCCATCTTCCGTGGTGCACACAATGTGCTGGAGGCAAGCAACCTCATTCTAGTCATCCAACAACTCATGAGCTGCATGCTCGAGATGGTGACGTTGCACCCACACACCGGCGCACTCGGTTGGATTCTTATGGCCGCCACCGTATCCCCGTACCGCTTTCGCCCGACCGCCCAAATGGAACGTTTGTGCGAACAAGTCGCACTGGAACTGGCGGCATGTTCGCTACGGGAAGGCCTATTTGACAGTTCGATCGTCGCGTCTGGCATCCACGACGGTGTACACGGCGGCGGCGGCGGCGGCGCCGGCGGCGCCGGCGGCTCGCATATGCACGAGGCCACCATGGCATACGATCGACACGGACATGAATTTGTCACGCAAGTGGCGTGGGACGACATCGTTCATCTCGGTGTAAATTCGTCGAGTCGCGGCGAAACGTCGATCGCATTCGCCATGCTTTTTCGGCTCGACATGGGCGTCGCGAGTCAGCGGCAGTCCAACTTCTTCATCGCGGCCTATCGTTTGTGGTATCGTCGATTCAGTGTCGTACATCTTTCGGAACCTAGACGGACGCAACTCAAGATACAAGGCAATTGGAATTACGAGACGTTGTTTGTGAGCTGGGAGAATTGGATTCGCATGTGGCTGCAAACGATTAGCGGACAACACGTGTCGTCCATTCGCCCCATTGCCGCAGCAACAGCAGCCGGCACCGTCTCCTATGCGAACGGCAGACCCGTCGGTCGAACGAGCCATGCCGCCGGTGGTGGTGGTGGTGGCGATCGCGGAGCGACTACGTTTGTGTCGACTTCTTCCGTACCGACGCACATGCACGCATTCATTAGTGGTGTTTTTGCGGCACCGCAAACGACGACGACGACGACGACGACGACTCACAATTTCATGCATCGGCCTCCTCACCATGCAGTCGGTGCTGCGACGCGCGCATCGGCAGCCATCCCGGTGCGACTACCTGGTATTTATACGTCGTCGGCGTCATCCATGTCGCCCTTTTTGGCAACAGTCGCGACTGACATCTCGGGCGTGGGTTATACTGACGGTAATTATCGCGTCACGACGGCCGGCTCTTTCCAGTTTCCATTGGCGCACATGATTCGGCGGGCACGTCTGTTGCCGTTGGACGCATCCAACTGGCCCATCACATGTCTGCCACTGCCAGACGATGAAATTTTGATGATGCAACTTCTCGCCAACCGGCTACTGTTCGACTCCCTATGCCAACACCTCAACATGCCACACACACTGACGCGTGTGTTTGGACAATACATTCTGTCTGTGTTTGCCATGCCGTCGTCGTCGACGTCGTCGTCGTCGTCGGCGTCGTCGGCACATGTTGGTGTCGGTGAAGGTGGCCAATTTGCATTGGCGGGCAACCGCGGAACTCAAGTGTACAACGTGATAGGTGGCAACAAACGTGTCTCGAAAAAACAAAAGACCGCACTTTTGGGTGCCCCTCTCGCGCAGGGCCCGTTGGGTGCCGCCGCCATCGCCGGTATGACGGGCGCAACGCTGTCCTCCGTGCACCGCGGTGACGCCGCCAACGACATTCGTCGTGTACGCGATCTTCTCGCATCCGAGCATTTTCGCACGCAAAGCGTTCGACGCTTGCTTGCGTCGATCGTACGATTTGCGTGGAACGAACCCAACCATCGCGTGTTTCTCAACAACCAAATGTTTCATCGAACCCTACCGTCGGTCGAACCAACACTGCGTTTGTTTCGCGAACTGATGCAGTCGATCGTACCCGATCTCTTTCTCATCGCAACCAATCGCATGCACGATTTTCTCGTCGATCTGGCCATTGAGTCGAAAACATCCAGGACCAATGCGGTCGGACATGCCGATAACAACAACACCCGCGACGTCGACTGTGACCAGATTCTCTATCGCGAAGTGGATGGTCGCATCGACACACAGGCGCCGTTTCGAGAGACCATCATTCGCCTCAAGCGCCACATCGTGTCCGAGACTCCACGACACGGCGTGCGTCATGTGTTTTACGACATCGAGGCAATCGAATTGTCGCGTAATCAAGACGTGTGGTCACAGGCACCCAAATTCGTCGAGTTGTTTATGGATTTGATCCGGCAGGTGCAGGTCGCTGGGCAGCATCAGCTACAACGCGTCGTTCAACCGGAGGGTAACGAGTTCATACGCTTTACGCGCGTTATTCGCAAGCTTCGTGCCGACATGCATCTCTATGATGTCGAGCATGCCATCGACGCTCCGACCTACATCCGAAAACCGTGGATCACCAAAATGCGACGTCACATTTCAAACTTCCTCGCGCCCCACGACACCAACGGAACAGGCGCCATGGCGCCCACTCCGATGGCAACGGGAGCGGCGGTCGATCTACAGACCCTTGATTTTGAGCATTGGACGTGGATGGCATCGGCGATCTACAAGCCGCGCAAAGCCAAAGGACCACCCGCACCCACCAAGAAGAAAACAAAGAAGAAGAAGAAGAAGAAAAGGAAAAATGCGCGACGTCATGATGTGGACGAGGATGAGATGGAGGACGACGACGACGACGACGACGACGACGACGACCACGATGAGGACGAGGAGTGCCGAGCGCGCGATGAAGAACGCATGCTTCAATATGAAGCAATGCGAACGCGTATTCGTATGGCACTCGACACATTCGAACATGAGCGCGCTCACGCACTTACAACCGAAGAGCGCAAGTACTTTTCCGAAGCGTTCGAAGATACCATCGACGACCCGTGTGCCGATACGTCGATCGACCATTTGTTTCTGGTGCGTCGGTTCCTACACACCAATTTCATCGACGAGATCGCAAAAATCGATGTGATCAAACCATGGATGCAAGAATGCACGGGCAGCATCACACTCAGTCAAGCGTGTCTACTTGGAAAGTATCTGACGGCGTCGAAGCTCAAACGGCGTCGGCGGCGACAGCAGGCGTCTGGCGCGAGTCATTCTCCACTCCGAGACGAACCCGACGAGGGTGATGGAATGAACGATGCCGAACGAAATGACGAAGAAGAGGCGGAAGATGAGGAGGACAATGATATTGACGAAGCGAATGTAGTCCCACTCTTTCCGCGTGGCGTGTGTCTACACACCCTGTTTCCTCACATTCTGCCGTGCTCGCGCATGTCGGCATGGTCATCGACTCAGATGGATGTCATTTCCGACGCCGACATTCAGGCGAAAGCGTGTCCGTACTGTCATCTCGCGGAAGCGTCCTTGGCCACGGTGCATCATCACATCCCGACATTCAATGTACTGCGCCTGTGTTTGGGCCCCTCCTGGCCGCGACACGTTTATAGCGCCATTTTCTCGGCACTCTACGAACGCAGCCGCCAAGCCGTCATGCGCCAATACGTGCACACACGACTGGCACGATGGTCACTCACCCACGTCTGGACCGAACACGAATCAACGCGTCGTCAACGGATTGAGCAGCAGCAGCAGCAGCAGCAGCAGCAACAACAACAACAACAACAACATTTGGATGATGGCACAACCAGTGCATCATCCATGCGCGTCGATGCATTTTATGTTCACGATCACTCATCGTCGAGAGGTATGGGTTTGATACCCACTGGACCGTCGGTGGCGGCAGCAGCCACGTCTCCGACGATTCCATTTTTCCTCTACACCACACAAAACGACGGCATTGCATTCGTCGCCGATGCATCGTGCAAGGTTGCGGCGCCTTTGGAGCATCGATTTTCAACACAACCAGCGGCGACGGCGGCGGCGGCGGCATCGACCGCGAACGACGGAGCCAGCCGTGCCAGAGCACATATATTCACTGCCTTACGCAACGATGCGGATCTGTGTCGTACCATCCTGGGTGTGCCGGACGTGCGTCCAACTTTATCGCGTGCTACATCCGTCGGCTACACGCGCATGCAAGTGGTTTTGATACCCCCGTATGTTCGCGCGGCATGGTTTCCACGACTACCCGCTTCCGTTCCATCCGACGCATTGCCACAATGGCGCGATAAGGATGCCATACACCCGTCGCTTGCACGCATGCACCAACAGAATGGTCATTTCTATGCCCACTTACAATCGTCGCTGGCTCCGGCACCGACAATGGTTTCGGCAGTGAGATCCGTGCCGGCTGCATCGGCGGCGGCGGCGGCATTTAACGAGACCGTGTCGACATTTTCCGATTATTGTATCGATCAGATGGTGACGACGATATGGGATCTGTGTACGGCATCGCACGACCGAGCCGTTCCATTCGAAATGTTTTACTACGCACAGCGTTGGTTTGGCTGCATCTCTGACTGGGTATCGTATCGTATGCTCGGACATGCATTCACGTCGGAATCAGGGAGCGCGTCGTCTATGTCGTCATCGTCGTCGTCACATTCGGCCTATGTGTTGCGACTCTCGCCGGTGCTCGCCGATCGAATCACGTTCCACGATGGACATACGCGCACCCCCCACTCGTGTTTGTCACTCACCGACATCCATGTGCTCGTTCACCTCACACACACTGGCTGGCTACGCCTCCAACCACACGGCATTCTCACCCTGTCGAACCACGTGACCTTGCATCATGTATGCCACTTCCAGCGGCTCTGGACCCGACGCTGGGAATTCAACGTCACGACTACCCACGTGCCACGTGCACTCATCTGTCCCGAAGACGCATTCACACACTGCTGGGATGCGCTACGCGCCGATGCCACAACGCCGCTCAAATGGGCCATTTTGGTGAATGGGCTCGGCTACTTATACGAGCGCCTGCGTTTTGCAAGTCGATCGACATCCGATCAGTACACACTTCCGCATATGGCATACCCGACGCATGAACATGCTGCGTCGGGTGCAGCGTCGGGTGCAGACGGGACACGACGACCACGAGGTCGGCCACGCATCCATTCCATTCATGCTGCAGCGGCGCCGGCAGCAGCAGCGCCAGCGGCGGCGGTGCCGGCGGCGGCGGCGGCGGCGGCGGCGGCGGCGGTGCCAGCACCGGCCGCTACATCATGGGGTGACCGTCATTCATGGTCGCGCGTGTTGCATCTACCGATCTGGGCGGCCGATTCGATCGAACGCCATCTTCACGAACACAGCGAGTTTACGATGCCGTCGGCGGGTTCGGCGTCCACCGCAAGTGGCACCACAACACTTCTACCCTCGTGGTTTCTGTTTGGCATCCCGACATGGGCGCATGGTAGTCACGCGCGGCTGTTTGCAAACATCAGCCTCCCGGAAGATATGCTGCGCGTTCAAATTCGCATGATGGCAGCGACACTGGCGTGCAGCGGCTTGTTTCGATTTGGCGACGCGTGCCGTTTTTCAATCGACGCACACACTGCCATGCCTGACCACCAACCGAGTGGTGGTGGTGGTGGCGGTGGTGGTGGTGGTGGTGGTGGTGGCAGCAGCACTACCGCGGTCAGACTCGAGTGGTGTGACGCACTTCCGGATCAGTATCTCGACAACCTACTCGCCCTACTCAAGCGCTACATTCATTCACTCCCACAAGCATCGTCACGCTTCACATTCATCGCGTCCAAACCGACGACGGAACCGATTGCCACCACCGGCATCACCACCGCCGCCACCACCACGACCACCACCACACGCCATTCGGGTGGTAGGCGGCATCATCGTCACTCGTCTCCGATTATTCGTACGACGGAACGTGACGAAGTACCACTTCTTCCGTCGCGTTTGATTCATCACGACTTGTTCGGCGTACGTCCCCATCATGGATGCACGCCCGACACCATCACGCAGCAACGCCAGGCGTCCGTCCTGGCCACCTACAAACACATCCACGGCAATTTGTACCGAACCGCGCGTGATGAAGTCGCATCGATCGCCAGTGTCACGCGGCTTCCCAAGCGCATCCTCTTCCCCGAGTGGTCGCGTATGCAGACGCTGTTGAACACCGAGGCATCGCACGCCGGTGGTATCTTACCCATCAGCGGCGTACAAAAGCGCGTACAAAACGTGCTACGTGATCTATTCGGACTCCAGATGATGCAGAAACATTATCGCTTGCATATACTCAACGACACCATCAACCTCAAGACTGCACATTTCGCGACTTCATCGACCGCAACGGTGCCTACCTTTGTATCCTCCTCATCCACACAGATGTCAAATTCAAGCGCATCTGGATCCGATGGCATGGTGGTGCCGCCGACGGCACATTCGTCGGCGGCGCAGTCGATGTTTGGACGCTCGCTCGCTACCCAAGGTGCACACATGACGACGCCTGGTCCGGCCCAGTATGCACGCAGTGGACCGAATCTGTCCGCCGCGGCTGTGGCATTGCACAAGTCGCCGGTGTCATGTCGGTCCATCGCATCTCTTCCCATGCTCGTACTCGGCGACTGGCATGAATTGATCACATTGGCACAGACGCTGATCCACACCACGCCACACTTTCGCAAGCATATGTCCTATTATTTCCACGCCGACAACTACCACTGCATGTATACGCCGCCTACGGCGCACACACAACAGACAAGTGCACAAACATCATCGAGTGGCCCGATGTCGCGATCGTTCAGTGGTAACGGCGGAATGCGAAACATGGCCGGTGGTGGTGGTGGTGGTGGTGGTGGTGGTGGTGCATTCACGATGCAATCACCGAGGGGTGGTTCTCCGTCGGGCCATCCAGCCACCCCCACCCCCACCCTATACAACACACTGGCGTCGCCGCCGCCGCCTCCACCGTCGCCACAACTCATCCAGCAGGCACCGCACATGTTCTCTCATCTCGCATTGCCTATGCAAACGCCAAGCCCCACATCATCCACCGGCATCACGGATGATGGATCATCTACGCCGGGTGGCGTCAATTGGGGAGGCGCATGGGGCAGTGTATCCAGGATTACCGGATCGCGACCACCATCGGCTCCACTGCGGTCTCTATCGTCTGCATCACTGTCGTCGTCGCCGTCGTCGTCTGCGACACCAGTCGCAGGCACCGGTGCCGCAACGACCGGATTTCACTGGACGCAGTTTTCGCCACCCGACATGGGTATGCAACGCGTCGTCTCGTTGACTCGCGCGCCGCATGTGGATGAAATGATGTCATTCGATGTGATTTTTGCATCGCCCGCCCATCTCACCGCGTACAACTGGCAACAGCTGATGCAATGTTCGTTTTCGCGCATCGTCATTCTCGATGCACTGGCCGTGGCGCCACTCAAGGTCGACATCAAGCGCGCCCGTGCCACCGTGGCCGTCCCTAAAATCAAGCGCACCAAACGCAAACGAAATGATGCTGATGCCGCACCGACACCTGGAATGAGTCCACCGGTGCCTGAAGTCACAAGCCCGGCACCCGGTTCATCTCGACCATCGGCGGTAGCAGCAGCAGCAGCAGCAGCAGCGTCGTCGTCGTCAGTGGTGGTCCCATCCGCGTCATCCGCCATGATTTCCCATGCCGGAGAGGGTGCGATCCTTGGCGATATGAAACCGGTATCTGCACCCAAGCATCTTATGCGTCACATGGCATGTTATTATGCGATGATCAGCAAACTCAACACGCTGGTTCGGTGGCGACTCGTGGTGACGCATCCATCCCTACACAACATCCACAACAATTCACTGTGGGCGCTGCTCAACATGCAGCCATTCAACGATGGTGCATGGCGCCAACAAATCGAGCGCCCATTTTTCTGGTTTCCCATGCTACACGCACAGACGCCAGGCCTGGTGGAGTGCATCGAATCGAATCTACACACAACGGTCATCCGATGTGGCAGTGGAAACATGCACGCTCATCGCGTCGAACTCGCATTGGATTATGCACTCGGTCAAGTTGCACTCCGACACCCGGCGTTGGCCGACGACGCGATGCGCATGAAGATGCGCCAGAAACTGAGTCTACTCGTGTGGTACGATCGACCCCCACACGATGAGTTGTTTTCGCAACTCAATCACCAAATCACGTTGATCGCCAGCGGTACTGCAGCGGCACCAGCGACGCCGGCGGCGGCGACGGCGGCGGCGACGGCGGCGGCGGCGGCGGCGGCGGCGGCGGCGGCGGCGGCGGCACCGTCTCATGACATGAGTTATCATCAATTCAAACATCCACAGCTGACCTCGGTCGAGCGTGCGCGACTGGTCGGTATGACCAACTCACACATGGACTTCACTCTGTCGAATTCCGAAAATTTCAGGCACATCAAAAACAAGCACGCGGTTCGTATTTTTTCGTGTGCCCCTCCACCGCGATGTGCCCGCGGACCGCCGGTGCCCACCCAATTGGGCCACGTTCCGGTGATGCACGCATTACCCGACGAATTTCGGGCGGGAAGCAAGGCGGTTATTTTGCGCCAAGCATTATCTCCCTACCTGACCAACATGGAGTACCACAAACGAAACCATGCACCCGCCGCGCCCATGGATTCCGTCTTGCTACCCGAGTGGGACACGGAGATGCGCACATTCGTGCGTCGCTTTCTGCGTCGCTGTATGCAAATGAAGCACGACCATGCAGTTATGGAGTGGACGGAGGCGCAATTCTTCTACATGGCCGTTCGACAAGAATGTTCGAAGCGCGGCCTACCCGACGAGCCCGAACCCGATCCGGACGTGCCGGCTGCGTCTTTTTCTCCTCATCTACCATCCGCTCTTCATCGGCAACATTCGTCGTCGACAACGGCAGATCATTCATTTGTGCGCGCGTCTCCATCACTCGTCACTCTGCAGCGACAAGCCTCCTCCTCCTCCTCCTCCCAGTCGTCAATCGTTGCACGGAATGCCGCCGCTGCTGCCGCCGCCGATACGGAACTGATGCTCGACGGTATCGACGACGATGATGAGGTGGAAGAAGAGCTCGTTGAATTGAATGCAGCGATGCAATCACCGCATCCCCATATGTCGCGACATCTCCCCGTCGCTACACACGAAGCCGCACACACGGAAGATGTGGAAGTGGAGGAGGAGGAGGCGGAATACAACGACGAACACGAGGGAGAAGAAGATGAAGAAGAAGAAGCAAAAGCCGACGACGTTCATCGTTCCGACAACGAATCGATCGAATTACCGCGCATTGTGCAGCGCTTGCTCTACAGCATGTCCCTGTCTGCGGACGGCGATGGAGAGGAGGGCGACCTGCTTGCATCCTGGGAACGCACCGCACAGTTGCACAAACGTACGGCGCCGGAGCCAAACTTTAGCTACCAGAAATTCGCGCAGCTCGTGCAACACGGCATCGTGGCCGTGACCGACGAATGGGTGGCGCAGTTTCATAGTCGTATGCGTGTCACTGCGGCGGCGTCGATGATCATCGCCCTACACACGTGCTACCCGGGGTGGATGAACTCCGATTACCACACACTGTCTCTTTTCGTGATTCGTGTGCACACCGACCAGCGTAACACGATCATGCGCGAGCTTGGTGGTCGGCACTCGGCCAACGTGATGAAGCAGATCGAAGCCGTCTATACGCACGTCAAAAATTTGGGCGGTGTGAATTGGACCATCACGTCACGTGGACGCATCCTGTGTCGACAACTCTTCGATCTCCAACTACCACCGCACACGACACATCATTTGTCGAGCATGCATACGCCACACTCGGACGAAAAGGTGTTGATCCTCTGCGCCGATGCCGCCATGGCCCGCTGCGTCGAAACACAGATCGCAAATTACATATTCGACCAATGGTCGACTCCACAACACGGTGATACACACACCATCCCGGCCTACGTCGTGCTCGATGGTTCGGGTGTGCGTGGAACATCATCGTTCCATTTTGTCAAATCCCTTCACGCCCAAGCTGCGTCGGAATCCAACCGCCAGCAGGCTGCTGCTCCCTACACCACCACCAGTGGTGGCTGGCAAGACTTCCCCGTCTTCCCGTCGATTCCCATTGCTACTTCATTGTTGTCATGGGGATGCATGACTGGAAATCGTGATGTCATCCAACGTGTCGTCAACAAAACACAGACGCGCGTCCTGGTCGTCACACACGACGACATCCCACTACTAATGCAACTTCACATCCCGAACCTTCGCACCGTGTTTTCAATCGAGCCACACGCACAACAACACACGTCTGTACTTTCCTATTTAACCAAGATATCCGATTTTCAAGATGTATTTGTTTATAAAATATGAAAAACTCTATTTCCCTCTCTCTCTCTCTCTCTCTCTCTCTCTCTCTCTCCCCCCCCCCCCCCTCCCCCATTTTTTTTAATTTTTTCATAAAAATTCAATTTTTTTTTTTTTTTTTCAAATTTTTTATTTTTTTTTGTTTTTTATTCCTAATCAAAAGTGTGGT
>Ga0157371_10005071_pt1 | contig 11249 bp, 10 predicted proteins | sample C45metaG_FD_113462 | JGI IMG/M metagenome (GOLD analysis project Ga0157371, IMG submission 113462) | Corn rhizosphere microbial communities from Kellogg Biological Station, Michigan, USA - C4-5 metaG | ecosystem: Host-associated > Plants > Roots > Rhizosphere > Soil | place: USA: Michigan... | reverse complement strand
GCGGTTGTCGCTGCGCAGCAGGGAGAAATCCACCCCGGGCATCACCAGATTGGAGGTGCCTTCGTCATTACCCAGCCGATAGCTTTCGTTGCGCCACTTGAGCGAGAGCACCCGCTCCCAGCCATTGGGAAACTTGCGGTGCCACTCGGGGCCCAGCGTGAGCAACTGGCTCAGGGAGTCGTCGTCGGCGATCTGCTCGTACTGGTAGCCACCCGCGAAACGAAACTTGTCGTTGATCGGGTCTTGGCCGGGAATGTCGTACCAGGTGGCGATGCTCTGGCGCGGCGCCGATAGCTCAGCCTCGGCACCGAGGCTATGGCCCTGGGGATTGAGCCAGTGATTTTCCCAGGTGAATCTCAGCCGCGGGCCGACATCGGTCGAATAGCCCGGACCGAACCCAAAGGTCCGCGGCTTGCGGGTTCTCAGGGTCACGGTCACCGGCACCTCGGCGGCGCCTTCGCGCTCGGGATAGGTGTCGAGCCGGGCACCGTCGAAGAAGCCGCTGGCCAGCAGGTTGCTCTGGAAATCGGCGATCAGTTCGGAGTCGTAGGGCGTACCCTGGGCGAAGGGCACCATGCGCTGGAGCAGATCGGGATCGAAGGGCGCATCCCCTTCGAAGGACACCTTGCCCAGGACGAAGCGCGGACCGCTGTCGAACACCAGGGCGATGTCGGCGAACCCGGTGGCGGGATCGATGCGCAGCTGATGCTGGGTAAAGGTCCCGCGAAAGAAGCCGTAACGCTGCGCCTGGTTCTGGATCAGGCTCTTGGCATCTTCGTAGAGCCCCTGATTCAGCGGCTGACCGGGCTTGAGACCCGCCGGGATCGGCCGTTGGAAGGCCCGCAACTGCCGCGCCGGCCCTTCGATGCGGATGTCCACCGTGCGCAGCTTGATCGGCTCGCCGGGCCGTACCTCGACGATCAGCCGCGGCGTCTCGCCCGGCTCGACCCTGGTTTCGATCTGCGCGTGATAGTAGCCAAGGGCCTGGGCCGCCTGCTCGGCCTGTCGTTCCGTCGCCGGGCGCAGGCGCTGCAACCCTGCCGCATCGCGTCCCTCGACGGAGCCGATATAGGCCTGGATGTTGTCTCGCAGGGGATTGTTGGCGGGCTGGACGCGAACGCTAAGCTCGGCCGGTGCCGCCAAAGCCATGCCGTGCAGACAACAAACTCCAATCAGGGCACGGCGTAGGGCGTTCGGCTTATTCATACAGGGATGCTAACGGGCGTTGCGCTGTGAGACAAACAGAAGTGGCCGGGGTTCGCCGGGTCGCCGCTTCCGCCACGGGCTTTCTGATAGGCTAGAACGATCACTTTTCCGAGAAGGCCCCATGAAGATAGTTTGCTTCAATATCAATGGCTTGCGAGCAAGACCTCATCAACTTTCTGCCATCATCGAGCGCTATGATCCGGATGTGATCGGCTTGCAGGAAACCAAGGTCTCGGACGATCAGTTTCCGTTGGCGGAGGTCGAGGCCCTGGGTTACCACGTGCATTACCACGGCCAGAAGGGTCACTACGGGGTAGCCCTGCTGTCACGCCTGCCGCCGCTGGAATTGCACAAGGGCTTTCCAGGCGATGGCGAAGAGTCGCAGAAGAGATTCATCTACGGGGTCTTCGCGGATCGCCAAGGCCAACCGCTGGTGGTCATGAATGGTTACTTCCCCCAAGGCGAGAACATCGCTCATCCGACAAAATTCCCTGGCAAGAGGAAGTTCTACGCGGATCTTCAGAATCTACTTGAAGAGCGTTTTTCGCCGGACACCCCCCTGCTGCTCATGGGCGACTTCAACATCTCCGCCCAGGATCGCGACATCGGCATCGGCGCAGCCAACGCCAAGCGCTGGCTGCGAACCGGCGCCTGCAGTTTCCAGCCGGAAGAGCGCGAATGGATGCAGCGCCTGCTGAGCTGGGGCCTGATCGACAGCTATCGCCAGCTGCATCCGGATGTCGAGGATCGCTTCAGCTGGTTCCCCTATCGCAGTCGCGGCTTCGAAGACGAACCCAAGCGCGGCCTGCGCATCGATACCATCCTCGCCTCCCAGGCGCTGCGCGAACGCATCGTCGCGGCGGGTGTGGACTACGAGATCCGCGGCATGGAGAAGCCCTCCGACCACGCGCCGATCTGGCTAGAATTGACATGAAGTCCTGTCACATCGGCGTCATGTGGCGCCCCTAAGGTGGCGGCCTCGCCTTAGGCTCGAGGCCGCCCCATGAACTGCTCTGCCCCGGTATTCCGCCGCACGTTACTGCGGCGAGCGGTGCTTGTGACGCTGCTCCCGTTGTTGCCTGTGCCCCTGCTGGCCAGCGAACCCACGCCCATTCTCCTGCGCCTGCAGGGCTCCAACACCATCAACGCAGGCCTGGGCCCCCGCCTGGTCGCGGGCTTGCTCGCCGAGCGCGGCTATCGCGATCCGCAGCGGGTGCCCGGTGCGGTACTGGACGAATGGCAGGTGGTGGCCCATGACCCGAATGGCAATCCCGTAGCAGTATCCATCGCCGCCCACGGCTCCAGCACCGGCTTCGCCGCGCTGGCCGCCGGCACCACCGATCTGGCTGCGTCATCACGTCCCATCAACGACAGCGAAGTGACCGCCCTGGCCGGTCTGGGCGACCTGCGCAGCAAGGAGGCGGAATACGTGATCGGCCTGGATGGCCTGGCGATCATCGTGCATCCCGGCAATCCCCTGCGCGAGCTCAACCTCCAGCAACTGGCGCAGGTCTTCGCGGGCGATATTACCGACTGGCAGCAGTTGGGCGGCAAGCCTGGCCCGATCCGGATCTATGCGCGGGATGATCGCTCGGGCACCTACGACACCTTTCGCGAGCTGGTCCTGAATCCTGCGGGCAAGCGCCTGAGCGCTGCCGCCAAGCGTTACGAATCCAACGAGGAATTGGCGCGACAGGTGGCTGACGATCCCGCCGGCGTAGGCTTCACCAGCCTGGCGGCGGCCGCCAAGTCGCCAAAACTCGCCCTGCGCGACGGTGAAGGCCGCGCCATAGCCCCCAGCGAAGCCAGTATCGCCACCGAAGACTATCCGCTTGCTCGGCGACTCTTTCTCTATGGTCCACCCGACCGGCGTTCGGACTGGGCGCGCAGTCTGCTGGAATTCAGCCAGACCCCTGCCGGCCAGGCGGTGGTTCAGCAGAGCGGCTTCGTCGCCCAGCGCATCGAGCCGCTGACCCTCGACGATACCCAGGGCATGCCGGCCACCTATGTGGAGCTCGCCCGACGTGCCCAGCGACTCACGGTGAATTTCCGTTTCACCGCGGGCAGCGCCCAGCTGGACAACAAGGCCATGCGCGACGTCGAGCGGCTGGCCGACTTCATGCGGTTGCCGGAAAACGCCAACCGACATCTGCTGCTGGCGGGCTTCAACGATGCCACCGAAGACCCTGCATGCGCCGCCTTGCTGGCGCGCCTGAGAGCCCTGGCGGTGGCCACCGCACTGCGCCACCAGAAAGTCTTCACCCAGGAATTGCTGTCCCTGGGCGATCAGTTGCCGGTGGCCGGACTCTCGCCCAATGGCCGGGTGAAGAATCGCCGGGTCGAGGCCTGGATCTATTGAGAACGACGTAAGGCGGATGTGCAGCCGCCTCATCAGGCAACCCAACGCCATCGCCCGGACTCGCCACTGCTGGCGACCATCTTCATCCGGCCGCTGCGCTCTGCACTCTCAGCACCATCGCTCGACCGACAGCCCGGGTGCAGCCTGGACCGCGACCTTTCGAGATTGACCACTTACACAAAGTTAAAGTGATTTATGAAGTAAACCAATAAATCACCTCAGTAAGTCCTAGTAATCCATTGATTATTAATAATTTTTCAAAAATAAAAATCCTTCAGTGATAGGGCGAAACCCACCTTCTGTCTACCCAATCCCGCCAGGCCAGGCTGCGCTCGACGCCGCCGTGAACCAAGCATGCGCCGCCCATGCCGACCAGGGCCGCGCACGCGTCGACTAAGACACCCCGGGGTACGGCGGCCCCTTACCTGAGCGCCGGAGGCACCGCTTCCAATCCCTGGATCCTCGCACCAGGGACGATTCCGCGCTGGGAGAACCAACCGGGTGCCGTCTCCAGGGCATAACGAGCCGGCGCCCTGGAACAGTGCCGAGTATCGGTCTGCGGCTGCATCTCGGCGAGGTTGAGGATTTCTCCCCTGGCGGTGGCGAAGACGGCGGCCAGGGCGTTCGGGGTATCCCTCATCCACAGGCAACGGATGTCGTCACCCGCGAAGACGAACAGCATGCCTTCGTCCTGGCGCAAGGGCGCGCGTCCCATCAGCCCCTGGGTGCGCTGTGCCGGGGTGGCAGCGATCTCGACCCAGAGCGGCTGATCATCGATCCGCAACTCGACGCGCTCCTGGGCGGCAACAGGAACCCAAGCCAGAGCGATCAGCCAAGGCAGCACCGAATATCGCCAACACCTGAACCCCGCTTTGACATGGACAAAAAACGTCATCCCGTGTGACCTTTACCTGGCGAAAGCGATCTACCCCACATTGTCAGACAACCTCTCGAGTCCGATGTCGACCGCTAGCCTACCACCCGCACCCTCGCCCGCTCTGGCCACCCGCATCACGCTGGGGACGGTGCTCTTCACCTTTATCGCCTACCTCACCATCGGCATCCCATTGGCCGTGCTGCCGGGCTACGTGCATGACCAACTGGGTTTCAACTCGATCATCGCCGGCCTGGTGATCAGCAGCCAGTATCTGGCCACCCTGTTATCACGCTCCCATGCCGGACGCATCATCGATACCGTGGGCGCCAAGCAGTCGGTGCTCTACGGCATGCTCGGCTGTGGCCTCAGTGGCGTATTGATGCTGGCTTCGGTACTCCTGCAAGGCTGGCCCTGGGTCAGTCTTGGCGCCCTGCTGCTGGGTCGCCTGGTGCTGGGTTGCGCCGAAAGCCTCTCGGGCACCGGGGCCATCTCCTGGGCAATCGGCCGGGTTGGACCGGCCAATACCGCCAAGGTCATTTCCTGGAATGGCGTCGCCAGCTACGGCGCCTTGGCCATAGGCGCGCCGCTTGGCGTGGTAATGGTCGATCTGCTGGGTCTGTGGATCATGGGCGCCAGCATCGTCGCCCTGGCCACCCTGGGGTACCGCATCGCCAAGCCACGACCGCCCATCGTTCCGGTACGCGGCGAACGTCTGCCCTTCACCACGGTACTGGGCCGGGTGCTGCCCTTCGGTCTCGGCCTGGCACTGGGAGGCATTGGCTTCGGCACCCTGGCCACCTTCATCACCCTCTACTACGCCAGTCAGGGCTGGAGCGGCGCCGCCCTGTGCCTGACGGTGTTCGGCTGTTTCTTCATCGGCGTGCGGCTGGTCTGTGCCAACGCCATCAATCGCCACGGCGGCTTTCGCGTCGCCATCGTCAGCCTGGCGGTGGAAGCCATCGGCCTGGCCATCCTCTGGCTGGCGCCCAGCATGACCACCGCCCTGGTGGGCGCCGCCCTTACCGGGATCGGCTTTTCGCTGGTCTTCCCGGCACTGGCCGTGGAAGCGGTGCAGCGAGTTCCGTCTTCCAATCGCGGCGCCGCCCTGGCCGGCTACTCGGTGTTCATCGATCTTTCGCTGGCGGTGACCGGCCCCCTGATCGGCGCCGTGGCCACCCACTTCGGCTATGCCGCGGGCTTTCTCTGTGCAGCCCTGGCGGCCCTCGCCGGCCTGGCCCTCAGCGTTCGCCTCCTCTGCCGCTTCGATGAGTCTTCTCGAGAATAGCCATGACCACGACGGCGCCACCCGCTACCTCGCTCGCCATCAATCTGCGCATCGTCTCCATCGTCATCTTCAGCTTCCTGCTGTTCCTGGCCATCGGCCTGCCCCTGGCGATCCTGCCGGGCTACGTGCATGACGATCTCGGCTACGGTTCGGTGATCGCCGGGCTGGCGATCAGCATCCAATACCTCGCCACCCTCTTCACCCGCCCTCTCGCCGGCAAGCTGGCCGATAGCATCGGGGCCAAGCGTGGGGTGATCTACGGGTTGTTCGGCTGCACCGTCTGCGGTGTGCTGACCCTGCTGGCCACCTCGTTACAAAGCGTCCCGGGTCTCAGCCTGGGCCTGCTGATCGTCGGTCGGGGCATCCTCGGCATGTCCCAGGCCTTGATCGGCACTGGCTGCCTGAGCTGGGGCATGGGCAGCGTCGGCATGCAGCATGTCAGCAAGGTCATCTCCTGGAATGGCATTGCCGCCTATGGCGCCCTGGCCATAGGCGCGCCTTTGGGGGTGGCCATGGTCGCCGGGCTGGGATTGTGGAGCCTGGGCGTGGCCATCGCCCTGCTCGGAACCCTGGGCCTGGCGCTGGCCTGGAACAAGGAACCAGCCCCGGTGATTCCAGGTGAGCGGCTACCCTTTCACAAGGTGTTCTGGCGCATCAGCCCCTTCGGTCTCTGCTTGCTATTGAGTTCCATCGGCTTCGGCGCCATCGCCACCTTCGTCACCCTCTACTACGCCAGCAACGGCTGGCCCAACGCCGCCTTCTGCCTGACCGCCTTCGGTGCCGCCTTCATCTGCGCACGGCTGCTATTCGCCGGCACCATCAACAAGCTCGGCGGCTTTCGCGTGGCCCTGGCCTGCTTCACCGTGGAGACCCTGGGCCTGCTGCTGCTCTGGCTGGCGGTCACTCCGCAAATGGCGCTGATAGGCGCGGCCATGGCCGGCTTCGGGCTATCACTGGTCTACCCCGCGCTGGGCGTGGAAGCCATCGTCAAGGTGCCCCCCACCAATCGCAGTGCCGCGCTGGGCGCCTATTCCCTCTGCCTGGACCTGGCGCTGGGTATCACTGGCCCCCTGGCCGGGGCCATCGCCAATGGCTTCGGTTTCAGCGCCATCTTTCTGTTCGCCGGCCTCATGGCCCTGGCGGGTCTCGGCCTGAGTGCCCTGCTCTATCGGCGGGCGCTTCGCGAACGCGAAGACAGGGTCCAGGCCTGACCGACTACCTGGACGAGTCAAGGACGCCCCTTTGGGCCGATCAGGAATAGGCAGCTACCCACCCATTCCGCCTTTACAGCGGCCCCGGATCCGGAATCGGCGCCGGGGGCTTGGCCGGCTCCGTCAGGTTCTCGACCACCTCGTCGGGGATCTCGGTATCGATCTCCTCGTCGGCCATGTCGGAATCGTTGAGCGGCGCCTGGTCGCCACCCAGCCACAGGGCTAGGGGAATTGAGGTATCGGGCGCGGGAGATAGAGAAAGGATCATGCCGTGGCTCCTGTGCCGGTCGGTGTCAAAGGTTAGTGGGTCGGCGGTGCCAGATGTTCACCCGGGCGCCTACCGCACGTCGCCAGCCAGATGTCCTTTGCCGGAGCGCACCAGAGCGTCTGGTCGCCTCCTGGCAAGTTTGGAAGGTCGTAGCCCTAGTGTTGCCTGGATAGGAGCTTCAGTGGCCTGCCGAGCAGGCGCTGAACCCTGCAAACGACTGTACCTCCGGGGTCGATCCCGGCGGTCACCCGAATCAAGGGGAAAGACCGTCGCCCTCGGCAGGCAGGTGCGCACCGCGATGGCTCAAGGACGTTGCCCTGGATAGTCATGATCAGCACGCTGGTTTATCAGACAACCACCACCTGACTGGAACTACTGAGCCTTCTTGCCGATGAGCACCGTATCGGCTTGCAAAGGTACATGGGAGCCCTTCAGACGAAGTTCGTTGACGGCGTACAGCACCATGATATTGAGCGCCTCTATGTTCAATATCGTGCGCTTGACAATCAGCCGAGATACCTTTGCCGGCACCTTAGGATCTAAAAGCGTCAGCAAGACATCTTCACCTCGGTATTCGATGAAATGTTTGACCGGAGGGTCCAGCATCGCCAACGCTTCTTTCAACCTATTCATGGGACTCCCGGGTGAAGATGTCGAAATGTTTCCATCCTTTTGACATACGCCTCGCAATGCTGTCCTTGACCATTCATCCGACGCTTAGGGCTCGGGCTATTTCCAAATGTTCGTAATCCCCTCCCGTCTACCGATCGACATGGACTGAAAAGGTCGGATAAACGAACAAGCCTGGAGGCATGGCCATCCGCTGCAGGAGCGATACGACGCAGAACAAGGGGCCATCAAACCGCTCTTGCGATAGATCCATAACTGTTTGGACACCTCCAGAAGCACCCAGCACCCTCATTCATTCGAAACTATTACCCATGGGGCGTCTCGCGTGGTTCAGAACGAATAGCGAGTTCAAGGAGCGGGATTTTCGTACCGCCGATCAGTTTCGATAGTGCCGAACGCATCATTTCACCGAGAGCAGCAGCTTTGGACTTTTAAAAAGGTCGCTCTCATATTCAGGATAAAAAGGGATGTCATAAGTAATCCAGAATAAAGCGCCCCGTGAGCATCCGAAGGAATTAAACATAGACAGACTTCCCATTCCAAGAAGCCATGCCCCGACGCAACTTCGCCTCGACCGGAAATGACACTTCATAACCAAAGTCGCAGCGGAATTGGCATCCCCATGGTGCCTATCGCTATTGATCGCCCTTAACCACCAGGTGCACCTGTTTGGCTACTGCTGTTCACGAAAGAGCCCAGCACGCTGGCTGGGCTCTTTCGTGAATCAGGGATGGACTACCGAGGCGCGGGTTCCTGGTCGTCGCTTTCGCCAGTCACCGGCGTCGAGGGATCGTCAGGATCGAGGACAGACTGATCGGCGACCTCCGCATCGGTAGGCTCCGGTGGCTCGGCCGGAACGGGCTCGGTCGCCTGTCCACCTTGCGCCTCAGCCAACTGGGCGTCGATCCCGAACAACGATCTCGCGATCATTTCGGGCGCCTGGGGTGAACTGAATCTTTGCCAATGAGTGGTCGTCGTGAGCATGGAGCACCTCGCAGTGAGGCCAGTATTGGCCTCGCTGTATTGGAGACGCGCAAAGAGGACCTGTTCAGTGGCCACTATTACCGGTGGTCCCCAGGCTCACGGCGCCTGCTTTTCATTCCTGTCAGCGCTGAGCGACCGCTCCGACCGTGCCTGCTGGCGTTGCTTCGCCATCTTCTGCATTCGCACCTCGGCATTGCGCGCCTGGGTTTCTTCCAGCGTGGGCGGCAGCTCGTCCCGTGGTGCTCCAGCATCTATTCGGCGTTTCGTTTGCTCGGACATGTTCTGCTCCTGGGATGGCGGCATCGCCGCAACATGAGAAGCGTCCTGGCGATTGCCGTTCAGTGGCCATCATCACCAGCGGTCCGAAGATCGCTCAAGCCATGGCGAGTCGGAGCAGAACCTCTGCGCCGACGGCGCCCTTATCACCGCTGGCGGACCTATGCGACAATGAACCCAATGTCCGGCATGAGCATCGGCTCCATCGCCCCACAGCTGGGAAACCCTCCTCCAGATTTTCCTTTCCACCTACGCTCGCTGGATCGACTCAGGTTCAGACTGGAGCGAGATAGCCAAGCTCGGAATTGGTATCAGCAACTCCGGCGACGCTGTAAGTCCTTGATAGGTAAGCCCCTTGATCTCCACCGCTAACATCACCATGCAGTTTGGCGCCAAGCCGCTGTTCGAGAACGTGTCCGTCAAATTCGGCAACGGCCATCGCTACGGCCTGATCGGCGCCAATGGCTGCGGCAAGTCCACCTTCATGAAGATTCTCGGGGGCGATCTCGAACCCACCGGCGGCCAGGTGATGCTCGAACCCAACGTGCGCCTGGGCAAGCTGCGCCAGGACCAGTTCGCCTATGAGGATTGCACGGTCATCGACACCGTGATCATGGGCCACGCCGAACTGGCCAAGGTCAAGGCAGAGCGCGACCGCATCTATGCCCTGCCGGAAATGAGCGAAGACGACGGCATGGCCGTGGCCGAACTGGAAGTGCAGTTCGCCGAGTACGACGGCTACACCGCCGAAGCGCGGGCGGGCGAGCTGCTGCTCGGCCTGGGCATCCCGCAGGACCAGCACTTCGGCCCCATGAGCGCCGTCGCCCCCGGCTGGAAGCTGCGGGTGCTGCTGGCCCAGGCCCTGTTCTCCGACCCGGAACTGCTGCTGCTCGACGAACCGACCAACCACCTGGACATCAACACCATCCGTTGGCTGGAAGGCATCCTGGTCGCGCGTAACAGCACCATGATCATCATCTCCCACGACCGCCACTTCCTGAACAGCGTCTGCACCCACATGGCCGACCTGGACTACGGTGAGCTGCGCCTCTTCCCGGGCAACTACGACGAGTACATGACCGCCGCCACCCAGGCCCGCGAGCGCCTGCTGTCGGACAACGCCAAGAAGAAGGCCCAGATCGCCGAACTGCAACAGTTCGTCAGCCGCTTCTCGGCCAACGCCTCCAAGGCCAAGCAGGCCACCAGCCGGGCACGCCAGATCGACAAGATCCAGCTGGACGAGGTCAAGCCGTCCAGCCGCGTCAGCCCCTTCATCCGCTTCGAGCAGTACAAGAAGCTGCACCGGCAGGCGGTAACCCTGGAGAACGTCACCCAGGGGTTCGATGGCACTCCGCTGTTCAAGCGCCTGAGCCTGCAGATCGAAGCCGGCGAGCGGGTCGCCATCATCGGCCCCAACGGCATCGGCAAGACCACCCTGCTGCGTACCCTGGTGGGCGAGATGGCCCCGCAGAGCGGCGAGGTGAAGTGGACCGACAGCGCCGACGTGGGCTACTTCGCCCAGGACCATGCCGAGGACTTCGCCGACGACCTCACCCTGTTCGACTGGATGGGCCAGTGGACCCAGGGCGGCGAACAACTGGTGCGCGGCACCCTGGGTCGCATGCTGTTCTCCAGCGACGACATCCAGAAGTCGGTCAAGGTCATCTCCGGTGGCGAACAGGGCCGCATGCTGTTCGGCAAGCTGATCCTGAAGAAGCCCAATGTGCTGATCATGGACGAGCCCACCAACCACCTGGACATGGAGTCCATCGAGGCGCTGAACCTGGCGCTGGAAAACTATCCGGGCACCCTGATCTTCGTCAGCCACGATCGCGAATTCGTCTCCTCTCTGGCCACCCGTGTCCTCGACATGAGCGAGACCGGCGTGGTCGATTTCAGCGGCAGCTACGACGACTACCTGCGTAGCCAAGGCATCAACGGCTGACCCCAGGGTTCGTGTAGTGGGTATCGCAACCCACTACACGGACAAAATAGAGGGTGCCCTAAGCAGTTACCCTAGGTATCATTTCGCACCGAAACGGGTACTCGACCAGGATCGCCGCGATCATTACCTATCGTTTGCGCCGGGAGACCAGGGGTCTCCTGCCACGTCTCGTAACACGTAGCGCCCCCTTCCGGCACGCTCGACGGGC
>Ga0157371_10005070_pt1 | contig 11251 bp, 11 predicted proteins | sample C45metaG_FD_113462 | JGI IMG/M metagenome (GOLD analysis project Ga0157371, IMG submission 113462) | Corn rhizosphere microbial communities from Kellogg Biological Station, Michigan, USA - C4-5 metaG | ecosystem: Host-associated > Plants > Roots > Rhizosphere > Soil | place: USA: Michigan... | reverse complement strand
GAAATCTGGACCGACCGCCCCGAAGCCTCGAAGGCGCACCTCGTCGTCCAGTCCGACCAATATGCCGGCAAGTCGGCCGCCGAAAAGCGCACCGAGATCGGCGACTGGCTCGGCACGCACCATGCCGACGCGGCGGTGCTCTCCGCGCTCGATTCGATTGCCTGGGCGTTCAATATCCGCGGCGCCGACGTCACCCACACGCCGGTCGCGCTCGCTTATGCCATCGTCCATGCCGACGGCACCGCCGATTTGTTCGTCGCGTCGGAGAAGATCGATGCCGACGTCCGCAAGCATCTCGGCAACGGAGTCCGGCTCCACGAGCGCTACGAATTCGAAAGCGCGCTTGGAGAGTTCAAGGGCAAGACAGTGGTCGTCGATCCCGAGCGCGCGGTCGCGGCGATCTTCGAGGCGCTCGAAAAGGCTGGCGCCAAGGTCCTCCCGCTGCGCGACCCGACGATCCTGCCCAAGGCGCTCAAGAATCCGGCCGAGATCGCAGGCCAGAAGGCCGCGCAGACCCGCGACGGGACCGCCGTCGCTCGTTTCCTTCACTGGATCGACGAGGAGGCGCCCAAGGGTGAGGTCGATGAGCTGATCGCGTCCGACAAGCTCGAATCGTTCCGGCGCGAAAGCCCGGAACTGCGCGACCTCTCGTTCGACAGCATCTCGGGCGCGGGCCCGAACGGCGCCATCGTCCACTACAAGTCGAGCGAGAAGACCAACCGCAAGCTCGAGAAGGGCACGCTCTACCTCATCGATTCGGGCGGCCAGTATCTCGACGGCACCACCGACATCACCCGCACCGTCGCGATCGGCCAGCCGACCGAGGAGATGCGCGACCGCTTCACCCGCGTGCTCAAGGGCCATATCGCTATCGCCACCGCGGTCTTCCCCAAGGGCACGCGCGGAAGCCAGCTCGACAGCTTCGCGCGCCGCCCGCTGTGGGAAGCCGGCCTCGACTATGCCCACGGCACCGGCCACGGAGTCGGCAGCTTCCTCGCGGTTCACGAAGGGCCGCAGCGCATTTCGCCGGTCGGAAGCTCCCAGTCGGGCGGCGACGAGCCGCTCCAGGCCGGCATGATCATTTCCAACGAACCCGGCTATTACAAGACCGGCGAATACGGCATCCGCATCGAAAATCTCGTGCTCGTCGTCCCGCGCGAAATCGAGGGGGCGGAAAAGGAGATGCTCGGGTTCGAGACGCTGACCTTCGCGCCGATCGACCGTCGCCTGATCGACGCCCAGATGCTCGACCCCGAAGAGCTGATCTGGCTCAATTGCTACCATGCCCACGTGCTGGCCAAAATCGGACCGACGCTCTCGGGCAGCGACTTCGACTGGCTCCAGAAGGCCTGCGCCCCGATCGAGGCCGAATGAAGCGCGGCATTTCGTTCGGCGTCCTCGTCGCGATCTGCGTCGGCCTCGCGGTCGCACTGGGATGGATCCGCTGAACGGCTGTGACAGAATAGTCACACGGCTTTAATTGCGGGTTTAATTCATTGGAGATAAGGCAAAATCACGGAGTCGAATCGTGATCAGCGCACTGCAACTCGTCCTTGGGATCCTGCTTATCGGCGGCCTTGTCTGGGCCGGCGACGCATTGGCGGGCGGAATCGAGAGCGCGCTCGGCGAAAAGCCCCTTCGGGACCGCGACGCTTAACCCGACGAAGGTTGATTTCCATGCTCGGACTGCCCCCGGCAGTCCTGTGCGTGGAAATGGTGCTGCCGGTGAGGATTGAACTCACGACCTCAGCCTTACCAAGGATGCGCTCTACCACTGAGCTACGGCAGCACTTTTTCCGGAGTGGCGCGCCTATGAGGGGCGCGGCGTTCGCCTGTCAACCCGCCTTGCAGGCATCGCCCGGCCGACGCATGTCGTTGCGATGACTGTCAAAGACGAGGATCGCGAAAAGCGGCTCGCCGCGGCGCTGAGGGAGAACCTCCGGCGTCGCAAAGCGCAGACGCGAGCGAAGTCGACGCGCGAATCTGACGCCGAGGATCAGCCGTAAGCCGCCTCGAGCAGCCCTTCGATCATGTGGTGCTGTACGATTGGGCCCGTGCGTTCGATCGGTCGGAAGAACAAATGCGCGCGCACTTCGCCGGGCAAGGTTTCGGCAAAGGCGTCGGTCATCTGCAGGATGTGGCGCTCGGCGTCGGTGCAGTCGGCGGCGACCACGCCTAGGATGAGCACCGGGCGCGGCTCGTTTGAGCGGTTGGCGGTGCCGCGGTGGATCGTGAGGCCGGTTCGCGCCGAAATGTCCCCGCGGTTCGGCAGCTTGCGCTCGGCGCGCTCGATGTAGCGCGGCCAAAGCTCCCGCGGCGGGAACATCCCGGCCTTGCTGCCGGTAAGATTGTCCCATTGCGTGCCTGGCGCAATTTCGAACGGGCCATGCTCCGGCCGCGTGTCGACCAGCGTCATGTTGAGGACCAGCGAGCTCAGCCGGGCGCCGTGCGGTTCGCTCGCGGGCGCGGCGAAGTCGCGATGCCACGGCTGGTCGGCCGCGCCGGGCAGCGGCACGTCGAAGCCCACCTCGACGAATTGAAAATCGCTGCCGAGCACTGCGTTGCAGACGGCGGTCATCCACGGGTGGCTGACGATGTCTGCGAAACCCGGAAGCCGCTCGGGCTGGACTTCGACATAAAAGCGCTGAGGACCCCGCGGCATCGCGCCGCCGGGGGTGGCGAGCGCTTCGGCGAAGAGATTGTCGACCTCGCTACGGAGCTGGTCCACGAACGGCACGGGGAACGCCCCTGAAAGTGCGACGATTCCGTCGCCGTATAGCCCACCGATAATTTCGCTCGGATCAAAGTCACCGTGATCGGCGCTCACCCCAAATCTCCCTGCCTTCCGCGTCGACCGAACTAGCAGCTTTGCCTTGCCATGGCAGCGGCTATGGCGGTTCTTCTCCCAATGGGTGTGCGATCGGCCACTTGGACTGGCCGCGAGCCAAATCGCGCGTTAGCGACGTCGGATGCGCTTCTTTTCCGACAATGCGGCTCCGGCGCATCCCAAGGTGCTCGAGGCTGTCGCCGCCGCCAACCGGCTCGACACCGCCTATGACGGCGACGAATGGAGCGGCCGCCTCGACGGCGCCTTCTCCGATCTGTTCGACACAGAGGTGCGCGCTTTCTGGGTCACGACCGGCACCGCCGCCAATTGCCTCGCGCTCGCGGCGCTTTGCCCGCCCTACCGCGCCGTGCTTTGCCACCGCGACGCGCACATCGAGGTGGACGAAGCGGGAGCGCCGGGCTTCTTCACCGGCGGTGCGAAGCTGATCCTGCTCGACGGCGCAGGGGCGAAAGTCACCCCCGCGGCGATTGGCGAGGCGTGCGACCTCATCCGCGACGACGTTCACCAGGTTCAGCCTGCAGCGATCTCGATCACCAACGCGACCGAATACGGGCTCGTCTATCGCGCGGCCGAGGTTGCCGCGATCGGCGCTTTTGCGAAGCAGCGCGGACTTGCCTTTCATATGGACGGAGCGCGGCTCGCCAACGCCGTTGTGTCGAGCGGGGAGAGCCTGGCCGATCTCACATGGCGCGCGGGCGTGGATGCGCTTTCGTTCGGCTTCGTCAAGAATGGCGGCCTCAATGCCGAGGCGCTGATCCTGTTCAGGACCGAGCTCGCGGACGAGGTCGCGGTTCGGCGCAAGCGGGCAGGGCATTTGCTGTCGAAGGGGCGCTATCTTGCCGCGCAATTGCTCGCGATGCTCGACGGCGACCTTTGGCTGGACAATGCCCGCGCCGCGAACGCCGCGGCGCAGAAGCTCGCTCAGTCGGCGCCGAGCCGGCTCGTCTACCCCGTCGAAGCGAATGAGCTCTTCCTCAAGGTCACGACGGAGGAGGGCGAACGCCTTCGCGGCATGGGCTTCGATTTTTACGACTGGGGGCCTGGCCAGATCCGGCTCGTGACCAGCTGGGACCAGCAGGGCGAGGCGCTCGATCGCCTGGCGACGGCGATCGCCGCTCTGTAACGGCGGCTCCAGACGCCTCGTGGAGCGTTGAAACTCCATGCCCTCGAGCGTGATTCGCCGCTTTGCTTACTGTCCGGACAGCGCGCAGCTGTGGGTCGAGTTCACGACCGGCCGCCGCTATGTCTATTCCGACGTGCCCGCCGAAGTCGCCGACACCTTTCGCTCAGCCTTTGCGAAGGGCGTTTATTTCAACACACGAATCCGCGACCGCTTTCCGTACCGCGAAGTCACGCCCGAGGGCGAAGAGCGCCGAGCAACGCATTCTTAAGCGCCTCGGCGGACAATCGGCGCATGGTCCCGATGCGCTTCAGCACGATCTTCAAGAACCGGTGGATGGCCCTGCTGTGGGCCGCCGGAATCCTCTGGTTCGCTTACGACGTCGCCGACTCTCAGCCGCAGGCTACGAACGCCTCGGCCAATGCGGAGCAGACGGACGCAAGCGGCTCGCCCGTAACCAGCGACGACACCAACCGCCTCGCCGAAGAGCTGAACGCGTTTTAGCCGCCCCAGTCGATCCGCTCGATGTGCCAGCGGCGCTGCGCCTCCGTCGATCCTGGAACGTCGTTCACCCGGCGCACGATCGCCGTCGCGGATCGTGTCGTGTGCTTGCCGTCTAGATCGCCGGTCACGCTTAAAGGCACCGACAGGTAGATCGAGCCCGCCGCGCCTCCTTGATCCCCCGCCTTCCCGACGGTCACCAGAAGGTGCGAATAGCGCGAGAATTGGCGGTCGAAATCCGACCGCGGCGGAGCGTTGGGACCGAGCAGCATATAGGCCTCGTTGAACTTGCCCGCGTTCAACAGGTCCGCGAAGCCGCTCACGACCTGCACGGCCGCTTCGCTGCTCTTGGGATCCACGTTTGCCTTCGGTTGGGGCGCCCGCGGGGCTTTCGGCGGCGCCGGCGGCTGAGCTTCAGCGCCATTGTTCGTCACCGCGGGCAGGGCGCTTGGCGCGGGAAGCGTCGGCGAGCTCTCATTTGTCGATGGCGCCTGCTGCTGATGCTGGGGTCCGCAGCCGCCGATCGCGATCAGCAGCGCCAATGTCGGTGGATATCGCAATTTCATGGACTTGCCTCTCTGCCGGAACCGCTGTCGCCACGGTTCGTTCGTTTCGCCAACATAACAGGGGAAAGCAGGGAGAGTTTCCATGGCCGACAACGACCGCGACGACACCGAACGCACGACAGTGGTAGAGACCGGCGGCGGAGGTGGCGGCGGCGTGCTCGCCGTCGTGCTGCTGATCATCGTCGTGCTCGTGCTTCTCTACATCTTCCGCGCCGATCTCGGCCTCGGCGGGAAGTCGACGAACATCAACGTACCCAACAGCATCGACGTCAACGTCAACCACGGCTGAGGCGGAACCAGCGCGGGCGGGTAGCGAGTCCCCGCCCGGGCGCGGGCGCGGCACCGGACAGGGGCCGCGCCCGTTTGTTTTTGGCGGCGCGAGGCAGTAACCGGCGCCGATGCGAATGATGACGGGCTTCGGCGGCCATTTCGAAAGTGAGGCGGTGGAAGGCGCACTGCCCAAGGGCCGCAACTCGCCGCAGCGGCCACCCTTCGGCCTCTATGCCGAGCAGCTGTCGGGGAGCTCCTTCACCTCGCCCCGCCACGAGAATCGCCGCTCTTGGCTATACCGGATGCGCCCGACCGCCGACCATCGGCCGTTCGTCGCCTATGATGGCGCGCGGCTGTTCGCCGCGCCCGCCTCGGCCGGACCGTTCGCCCCGAACCGGCTGCGCTGGGATCCGCCCGAGCTGCCGCAGGGCAAGGATTTCGTCGACGGCCTCGCAACCATGCTCCAGGCCCGCGTACCGGAGCAGCTCGAGGGCTGCGCTGTCCACGTCTATCGCGCAAGCAAGAGCATGGACGGCCGCGTCTTCGTCGATGCGGACGGGGAGTTGGTGATCATTCCGCAGCAGGGCACGATCGAGCTCCAGACCGAGCTTGGCCGCCTGGAAGTCGCGCCCGGCAGCATCGGCGTCGTCCCGCGCGGCGTCAAGTTCCGGGTCCAGCTGCTCGACGGCGAGGCGAGGGGCTATGTCGCCGAGAATTACGGCTTGCCCTTCCGCCTCCCCGAGCTCGGCCCGATCGGCTCCAACGGTCTCGCCAATGCGCGTGACTTCGAAACGCCGGTCGCCTGGTTCGAGGACAAGGATGAGACGACCGAGGTGATCCAGAAGTCGCTCGGCCACCTGTGGACGACCACGCTCGACCATTCGCCGCTCGACGTCGTCGCCTGGCACGGGAATTATGCGCCGTACCGCTACGATCTGTCGCGCTTCAACGCGATCGGGACGGTCAGCTTCGACCACCCCGATCCGTCAATCTTCACGGTGCTGACGAGTCCCAGCAATGTGCCCGGCCGCGCCAACGCCGATTTCGTCATCTTCCCGCCGCGCTGGATGGTCGCGGAAGACACCTTCCGCCCGCCCTGGTTCCATCGCAACGTGATGAGCGAGGCGATGGGCCTGATCCACGGCGCGTATGACGCGAAAGCCGAGGGCTTCGCACCCGGCGGGCTCAGCCTGCACAACCTGATGAGCGGCCACGGCCCCGACGTCGAAAGCTGGCGCAAGGCGAGCGAGGCGGAGCTCAAGCCCGCCAAGATCGAGGGTACGATGGCGTTCATGGTCGAGACCTGCTGGCCCTATCGGCCGACCGATTTTGCGCTTCAGCACGCGCAGCCGGATTACGACGAAGCGTGGGCAGGATTTCCGAAGGCAGAGCTGCCGTGACCGACCCGAGCAACGATCCGGGGCTCACCAGCTGGGTCGAAAGCGCCCGCGGCAGCGACTTCCCGGTCCAGAACCTGCCGCTCGGCATCTTCTCCGTCGGCAACCGGCGGCGCCGCGCATGCGTCGCGATCGGCGACTACGTCCTCGACCTCATCGGAATCGCCGACTTGCTCGACGAGGAATGGCGCGGAGACCTATCGCAGCCGGTGCTCAACAGCTGGCTCAGCCGCGGATCCGACGCCCAGTCGGCTCTTCGCGAACGCCTCGTCGAATTGCTCACCGACGAGCGCTACCGCGACGATGTCGAATCCGAACTCGTTGGGCAGACGGAGGTGCGGATGCACCTGCCGTGCGTGGTCGGCGATTACACCGACTTCTACGTCGGCATTCATCACGCGACCAACGTCGGCAAGCAGTTCCGTCCCGACAACCCGCTGCTGCCGAACTACAAATATCTGCCCATCGGCTATCATGGCCGGGCAAGTTCGGTGCGCGTGTCCGGCGAGCCGGTGATCCGGCCGCACGGCCAGCGGAAGGCGGCTGACGCGGACGCTCCCGAATATGGCCCGAGCGGCCGCCTCGACTATGAGCTCGAGCTCGGGATCTGGATCGGCGAGGGCAACGACCTCGGCTCGCCGATCCCGATCGGCGAAGCGGCCGAGCATATCGCCGGCTATTGCCTGCTCAACGACTGGTCGGCGCGCGACCTGCAGGCGTGGGAATACCAGCCGCTCGGGCCGTTCCTTGCCAAGAATTTCCTCACCAGCGTAAGTGCCTGGATCGTCAGCCCGCAGGCGCTAGCGCCGTTTCGCAAGCCGATGCCGCCGCGTCCTCCAGGCGACCCGCAGCCTCTAGCGTATCTGGACGACCGATCCGATCGCGAAAGCGGTGCGCTCCCGATCCGGCTCGAAGTGACGCTCACCACCGAGCAAATGCGGGCGCAGGGCGTCGCCCCGCACGTCCTCTCCCGCGGATCGGCCGATACGGCGATGTATTGGAGCGCCGCGCAGATCATCGCGCACCACAGCTCGAACGGCTGCAATCTCCTGCCCGGAGACCTGATCGGCACGGGCACGCTGTCGACCGACAGCGACGGCGGCCTGGGTTCGCTGCTCGAAATCAGCCGCGGCGGAAAGCAGCCGATCGAGCTTCCGACGGGCGAGACTCGAAGCTTCCTCGAGGACGGCGACGAGGTGACGCTCCGAGCCTGCTGCGGAGGTGAAGGCGGCTTGCGGATCGGTTTCGGGGAATGCGTCGGGCGCGTCGTCGCGGCGTCCTAGACCAGGCCCAGGTTCTCCGCCATCAGCCGGGTCATCGCATAGATCCGGTCGAGCTGCGGCGTCATCACGCCGGCGCGTCGAGCGATCTCGCGCGGCGCGCCGACCAGAGCTTCGAGCTCGATCGACCGCCCTGCTTCGACATCCTGGAGCATCGAGGATTTGAACGCGCCGAGCTTCGCCGTCACCGCCATCCGGTCTTCGACGGTCTGGTCGATCGGGCAATCGATCGCCGCGCCGACTGCCGCAAGCTCGTCCATCGCTTCGGCCATGAACGCGCGGATCGCCTCGTCGCCGAGCAGCTTGTCCGCCGTTGATCGGGTCAGCGCGGAAAGCGGATTGATCGTCGCATTGCCCCACAACTTATACCATGTTGCGCGACGGATATTCTCGCTGACCTCGCAACGGATTCCGGCATTCTCGATGAGCTCACGAACCCGCTCTACCCGCTCGCTGCTGCCGCCGTCCGGCTCGCCGATGATCAGCTTGTCGGCATGGACGACATCGACCTGGTTCGGAGCGTTGCGCCGGCAGCTTGCATGGACGACGCAGCCGACTACCTGCTCCGTCGGCAGCGCGGCGCCGGTCGCGCAATGGGGATCGACCGACCACAAGGGATCGTCGGTGAACCACCAGGGGACGCCGTTGAGCATCGGCAGGATCAAAGTCTCCGGGCCGATCAGCGGTTCGAGTCTGGGCGCGATCTGCGGCAGCGCCGGCGCCTTGACCGCGACCACGACGAGGTCCTGCCGGCCGAACGCCGCCGCATCGTCAGCCGTCGCCACCGCGACGCAGTGAAGAAAGCCGTCCTCGCTCAGCCGCAGGCCCCGGGCCTCGATCTCCCGCAGCGTGTCGCCGCGGGCGACAAGGCTGACGTCGGAGCCGGCGAGCGCCAGCTTGGCCGCCATCCATCCGCCGATTGCTCCGGCGCCGACCACGCAAATGTTCATGCCCGCGCGGATGGGCTACAAAGCCGTGTCAGGGCAAGGGGGCGCAATGCTGTTCCGTCAGCTGTTCGAACCGCAATCGTCGACCTACACCTATCTCATCGGTTGTGAGCGGACGCGCGAGGCGGCGCTGATCGATCCTGTCGTCGAGACGATCGAGCGCGATCTCGCCGAGCTCGATGCGCTTGGGCTGTCGATTCGATTTACGATCGAGACGCACATCCACGCGGACCATGTGACCGGCGCGTCGGCCTTGCGCGAGCGCACGGGCTGCCGCTGCGCGGTGCCGGAAAAGAGCGGCGCAGCGCATGCGGATGTGGCGGTGAGGGAAGGCGAGGCCATTCGCGTCGGCGAGCTGGAGCTGCAGCCGCTCTACACCCCGGGCCATACCGACGATCATCACAGCTATTTCCTCCATCATTCAGGCCAAGCGCGCGTCTTCACCGGCGATGCGCTGCTGATCGACGGATGCGGTCGGACTGACTTCCAGAACGGCGATTCGGCGACGCTATACCGGTCGGTCCACGAGAAGCTCTTTTCGCTTCCAGAGGAGACGTTGGTCTATCCCGGCCACGATTATCAGCAGCGGCGCGTCAGCAGCATCGGCCAGGAACGCGATCGCAACCCGAGGCTCGGCGGGGCCAAGAGTGTCAATGAATTTATCGAAGTCATGGCGGCGCTGAACCTGCCACGCCCGAAAAAGATGGATGTCGCCGTACCTGCGAACCGCCTGTTGGGACAGCGGCACTAGGCTCTAGGAAACTGGCACCTTCGTGTCGCAGATTCGCGCGATCGCCGACTCGAGCTTGCGCGGCGTGAACGGCTTCAGAAGAACTTCGACCGCTTCGGGGCGGTCCTTGATCGCGTCGGCATCGGCATAGCCGGTGATCATCAGCGCCGGGACGCCGGGGCACAGCGTGCGCGCTTCGCGCAGGAATTCGGCGCCCGAAACGTGCGGCATCGCATAATCGGTGATCAGCAGGTCGTAGCTGCAGTCGCTCTTTAGTGCGGTCAGCGCCGCGGTCCCAGTCGCGGCTTCGACCACTTCGTGGCCGAAATCGCACAGCATCGCAGCAGTGGTGCTGCGGACCTCCTCATGATCGTCGACCAGAAGGATCCGTAGTGGGCGCGATGCGCCTGGAGCGGGCTCTTCGGCCGCCGGCGTCTTGTCTTTCTTCTTCTCGCCCGGAGCGCGCGGGAGCCACAGCTCGGCGGTGGTCCCGCTACCGGCTTCGCTGTCGAGCCGGAACGCGCCGTTCGACTGTTTCGCGAAACCATAGACCATGCTGAGCCCAAGCCCGCTGCCCTTGCCGACTTCCTTCGTCGTGAAGAACGGCTCCATGACCTTCTCGAGGTTTTCGCGCGGTATTCCCGTGCCCGTGTCCTGGACGGAAAGGCGCACATAATCGCCGGCTTCCGCACCGTTGAGCTCGCCTTCTCCGACCTTCCGGTTCTCGGCGAGGATCGTCACCGATCCGCCCGCCGGCATGGCGTCGCGGGCATTGATGATCAGGTTCATCAGCGCGAGCTCGAGCTGTGCCTGGTCGGCGAACACCCGCCATATCCCGTCGGGGATACGCCATTCGAAGTCCATCAGGCCGCCGAGCGTATGCGTGAGAAGATCCATGACTGCATCGCGCAGCGATCTGAGGTCGATCGGATGCGGTTCGAGGCGCTGGCGCCGGGCAAAGGCGAGCAGCCGCCGCACGAGCTCGCTGCCCTGTTCGGCGGCGCGGCGCGTCATGTCGAGCACGCGCTGCTGATCGGGCGGCAGGGCTGCGCGCCGTTCGATCACGCTGAGGCCGCCGATCACCGCCGCGAGGAGGTTGTTGAAATCGTGCGCGATCCCGCCGGTGAGCTTGCCGATCGCATCCATCTTCTGCGCCTGGACAAGCTGGCTCTCGAGCGAGCGCTGATCGCTGACGTCGGTGATCGTGCCCGCGAACTCGATCGGCCGCCCCTCAGGGTCCTTCAACAGCACCGCCTGGTCGAGGAAGTGCTTGAAAGTGCCGTCGGCGCACTGCCAGCGATATTCGGTCGACATCTTTCCGGACTTGCTGCGCGCTTCGAGCGCGGCAACGACCTTGATCCGGTCATCCGGGTGCAGCCGGTCGACCCACATGTCGCTCGTCATTCGCTCAGGCGTAAAACCGGTGATCGCTTCGATGTCGCCGGTGACGTAATGCGGAATGCGCCGCTTGCTGTCATAGGGTTCGAGGTAAAGGACCATCGGCAGCGACTGGATGATCACTGCCTGCCGCTGCTCGGCGCGTCGGAGCTCCTGCTCGACACGAAGTCGCTCCGCATTGGCGCGAAGGTTTG
>Ga0157371_10005068_pt1 | contig 11253 bp, 10 predicted proteins | sample C45metaG_FD_113462 | JGI IMG/M metagenome (GOLD analysis project Ga0157371, IMG submission 113462) | Corn rhizosphere microbial communities from Kellogg Biological Station, Michigan, USA - C4-5 metaG | ecosystem: Host-associated > Plants > Roots > Rhizosphere > Soil | place: USA: Michigan... | reverse complement strand
CGTCGTCGCCCTCGGCGTCGCGGGTTGCGGGGAATCTGAAGGCAAGACGAAGCTGAGCCAAGGCGAAAAGTACGGCATCGCCGAAGAAGTCATCGAAGACGAAGGGTTCAGCCACTCGGCTGCTCAGAAAGCTCGGGAAGCAGGAGAAGCGCACGGCCTCACCCCAGAAGAAACTGCCGAGATGGGCAGCATCGCCAAGCACATGGGCAAGTAGGCGATTTGCTGCGCGAGGCGGCGGCCGCGTACACCATCAGCGTCTGGTAGTTCCACGGCTACCGCATCGAGCTGATCGGCGAGTAGCGATTCCGAAGTTAGGTGCCCTATAGGGGTCCTGGCAACTATGTCTTCAAAGCACGTAGTGGCTGAGGCTTCATTCCTCGCCGTCGGCCTCGGCGTCGCCCTCTTCCAGCGGGGGCGACTCGAAGAGGAATACCCCGAAGGTGCCGAGCATCCCGCCCTCGGGTTCACCGGCTTCGAGCAACCGCAGCCGGGAGCCCTTGTAGACGCTTTCCATCTTGTGGACCAGTTCGCGCTCTATCGCAACGGCTTCAACCCATCCCTGCTCGTCCAGGCGCTCCTGGACCCAGACCGCCATCCGCTCGTCTGAAGAGTCGAAGGTCTCTTCTTTCATTGCGGCTGCGACCACTTCCAGGAAGTCACTGAGAATCCGGGCGCTGACCTGCGCCTTGACCGAGGGCGGCAGTTCATCCCAGGCGCGGCCGTCGAACAGCACGCGCTTGACCGCCGCGTAGAAATGCTCGGTGGAGCCGCGAACCTGACGACTATCCACTTCCTCGATCAGCCCCAGCTCGTTGAGACGGCGGAAGTGATAGCTGGTGTTCGAGAGCTTCAGGTCGTATGTCCGGGCGAAGCCGCTCGGCGACATCACGCGCTTGTTCAGGATGCCCAGAATCTGGACGCGCATCGGATGCGCCATCGCCCGGGCCATGTTGCCATCGACGTACTCGATCTCTCCCGGTTCGGCCTTCGCCTTGCATCTCTTGTTGCCCTCGCCTGATTGGCCCACCTCTAAACCCCTTTTCGTTCAGGAACCGTTGCGGTGCTTTGAACGTTAATGAGGTAAACCGCAAGAACCTCGCTACATAAGCTCGACCGGTAGAGGTGCTTTTACCGATCCTTCCCCTTGAGCCCAACTACGGGAAAGGGGGTGAGGAATATGCAGATCGTGACCACGCAGGCCGCGCTGCCGTTGCTCTCCATGAGCAAGAGCAACTAGCGGTAGCCCGGCGGGGTTGCCGCCGTTCGGGCGGCCCCGCCCTTCTTCATAACCGCACGGCAGCAAGACGCAGAGATTGAGCTTCTAGAGCCAGCCTCCCTCGCCCAGCGCTTCGCGGGCTAGGTCGCGCTGACCGGCCTAGCCCTACGTGCTTTGTAGACATAGTTGCCTAGGGGTCCTAAGTTCGGAGAGGTGATCAGCCGGGGCTGATGCCGCCGCCGGCGGGCGGGGGTGAGGCCGGTTCGGGTTCTGGCGCGGCTTCGGGTTCGGGCGCCGGGGCTTCTTCTTCGGCGGCTGCTTCGCCTTCGGGCTTTTCCTTGCCCGCCTTTTCTTCGCCTTCGGCTTCTTCTTCGTATTCGCCTTCGTAGCTTTCTTCTTCTTCGTAGCCGCTTTCGTAGCCCGAGCCGGAGGTGTGTTCGCTGTTCAGGCCTTCGAGTTCGGGTTCGGCCGCTTCTTCGAATTCGGGGCAGTCGCCTTCCTGGGCCGCCGACATGTAGGACTGCCAGATCGGGCCCGCCGTGGGGCCTCCGAAGCCGGTGTATTCACGCGAGGTCGGGTGGCCGACCCAGACGGCGGTCGAGTACTTGGGGGTGTAGCCGACGAACCAAGCGTCGGAGAGCCCCTCCGAGGTGCCGGTCTTGCCCGCCTCCGAGCTGCAGCCCATGTAGGTGTAGCCGGCGCCGGTGCCCTGGGTGATCACGCCCTCGAGGATCTTCGTCACCTCGTAGGCCTGCCCCTCAGTGAGGACCCTTTCGCCCGAGTCCTTTTCGAAGTTGTCGACTTTGCCGTTGGGGAATTCGACCCGGCTGATCGCGGTCGGGTCGTGGTGGATGCCGCCGTCGGCGAGGGTCGCGTAGGCGTCGGCCATTTCCAGCGGCGTGACCCCGATCGCGAGACCGCCGATCGCCTCCGCGGGCACCGACTGCAGCGGCGATTCGATCCCCATTTCGTGCGCGGTTTCAGTCACGTGTTCAGGACCGACGTCGAGGTCGAGCTGGGCGAAGATCACGTTGACCGAGTCCCAGGTGGCGCTTTCGAGGTTCATCGTGCCGCCGCCGGGCTCGGCGTTATTGACGGTCCAGGTGCCGCCGCCGGGGATTTCAAGCGTGATCGGCGAGGTGCCGTTGTAGTAGGTGGAGGCGGGGTCGATCCCCTCCTTGATCGCCGTCGTCAGGACGAAGGTCTTGAACGAGGACCCGGGCTGGCGGTGCGCCTGCCAGGCGTAGTTGAATTCGCTTTCGGATTCTTCGCCTTCGGTCGAGGCGAGGGCGACGATCGCGCCGGTCTTCGGGTCAACCGAGGCGAGGCCGGAGGCCGGGCCCCCTTCGGGGTAACAGACGTAGCAGGCGTTTTCGACCGCGTATTCGGCCTTTTCCTGCAGGCTCGGGTCGATCGTCGTGTAGGCCTTGAGGCCGCCGTTGCGGACGGTGTTGATCCCGTAGCGTTCGATCAGTTCGTTCTGGACCAGGTCGAAGAGGAACGGATCCTTGATCGCCTGGTACTTGTTGCTCGGGTTGAGGCCGAGGCCGTGGGTGCGGGCGGTCCGGTATTCGTCGCCGTTGATGTAGCCCTGTTCATGCATCACCCCGAGCACCTCGTTGCGCCGCTTCAGCGCCGCTTTCGGGTCCAGCAGCGGGTTGTATTCCGAGGGCGCCTGCGGCAGGCCGGCGAGCAGCGCCGCCTCGGTGAGGTTGAGGTCCTTGGCCGGTTTCGAGAAGTAGGTCTGCGCCGCCGCCTCGGCCCCGACCGCGGTCTGCCCTTCGACCGTCCCGTACGGGGCGGTGTTGAGGTATTCCTTGAGGATCCAGTTCTTGCTGTGCTTTTCCTCGAGTTCGACCGCGAGGTGGGCTTCGATCAGCTTTCGCTTGATCGTCTCTTCCCGGTTCTGGATGTAGAGGTTGCGGACCAGCTGCTGGGTGATCGTCGAGGCGCCCTGGACCGGCTGGCCGCCGGCGAGCGCGTCCTTCCAGGCGGCGCGGACGATGCCTTGGTAGTCGAGGGCGCCGTGCTCGAAGAAGTTCTTGTCCTCGATCGCGACCGTGGCGTCCTTCAGCACCTGCGGCAGCGCCTTCGCCGGCACCGGCTGGCGGATGTTTTCCGAGCGGATGAAGCCGATCCGGGTGCCGTCGGCGGCGTAGATCGCCGAGGTGCGCCCCTTCTGCACCGGCTTCAGGCTGGAGAGGGGCGGCGCTTCGTTGTAGACCTTCAGCGCCCAAGCGGCCGCGATGCCGCCGGCAACCAGCACAAGGGCAACGAGGACCCCCAGCGGGATCGCGACCTTGTGCCAGATGGGATGGTGCGGCTTGCGTCGCCGCCTGCGGACCCGCGTGGCCATGCGAAGCCGATTGTACGGAGGCGGGCGGTCCGGCACTCGCGGGCCCTTGAGCGCGCAAGGCCGGTTGCCGTCCAGATAGGCTCGCCCCCGCAGGCAGCGGCAATAGGGAGAGGAAGAAAAAGTGAAACTTGTAATCGGGATCGTTCGCCCCGAGCAGGCGAACCAGGTTCTCGAGGCGCTTCATAAGGCTGAGGTCCGCGGCTTCTCGATGAGCCGGGTCCAGGGCCACGGCGGCGAGGTCGAGCGGGTCGAGACCTACCGCGGGACGACCGTGCAGATGGGTCTCTCGGAGAAGGTCCGGTTCGAGGTCGCGGTCTCCGACAATTTCGTTGAGAAGACCGTGCAGGCGATCTGCGAAGGCGGCCGCACCGGCGAAGTCGGCGACGGCAAGATCTTCGTCGTCCCGCTCGACCACGCGGTGCGGATCCGGACCGGTGACAGCGACGAGGGCGCCGTGACGCCGGTGAGCCGATGACCGCCGCAATCGACACGGGCGACACCGCCTGGATGCTCGTCGCCACCGCGCTGGTGCTGATGATGACGCCGGCGCTGGGGCTCTTCTACGCGGGCCTGGTGCGCTCGAAGAACACCCTCAACACCTTCATGATGAGCATCGCCGCGATCGCGGTCGCCGCCGTCACCTGGGCCGCGGTCGGCTACTCGCTCGCCTTCGACGGCAACGGCGGGCTGGTCGGCGGGCTCGGCAACGCCTTCCTCAGCGGCGTCGATTTCGCGCCGCGCCAGGGCGGGACGATCCCCGAGCTGGTCTTCTTCGCCTTCCAGGCGACCTTCTGCATCATCACCGTGGCGCTGATCTCCGGTGCCGTGGTCGAGCGGATGCGGTTCGGCCCCTTCCTCGTCTTCGCGGCGCTGTGGTCGGTGCTGGTCTACGCCGTCCTCGCCCACTGGGCCTTCGGCGGCGGCTGGCTGATGTCGGGCGGGACGCTCGACTTCGCCGGCGGCGTGCCGGTTGAGATGGGCTCCGGCTTCTCCGCCCTGGCCGCGGCCCTGGTCGTCGGCGCGCGGAAGGAGTGGGGCCGACAGGCGCTCCTCCCGCACAACGCCGTCTACGTCCTGCTTGGCGCTGGGCTGCTGTGGTTCGGCTGGTTCGGCTTCAACGGCGGCAGCGGCTTTGGGACCGGGCACCCGAGCGTGCTCGCCTTCACCAACACCCTGCTCTGCCCCGCCTGCACGCTGGTCGTCTGGTTCGCGCTCGACCTCGTCCGCGGCCGCAAAGTGACCGCGATCGGCGCCGCCACGGCGATCGTCGTCGGCTGCGTCGCGATCACCCCGGCCGGCGGCTACGTCAGCCCCGGCTGGGCGATGCTGCTGGGGGCGCTGGCGGCCCTGCCGAGCTACGCGATCATCGTCTGGCGCACGCGGACCCGGGTCGACGAGACCCTCGACGTCCTCGCCGCCCACGGCACCGCCGGCTTCTTCGGGATCCTCTTCATCGGCTTCTTCGCCCAGGCGAGCTGGAACGGCGTCTCCGACGGCCTCTTCTACGGCAACGCCGCGCAGCTGGGCGACCAGGCGCTAGCGGCGTTCGCCGCCCCGGCCTACGCGTTCGTCATGACCTTCGTCCTGCTGAAGCTGATCGGCGCGGTAATGCCGCTGCGGGCCAGCGACCGCGAGGAGGCGATGGGCATGGACGTCGTCCAGCACGGCGAGGAGGCCTACGTCACCGGCGAGGGCGCAATCCTGCTCTTGCCGGACGACGTCGGCAAAGCCCCGGTCGTCCCCGTCGCTGACCCTGGCTAGGAGGAGAACCACGATTGGTGAGTTAACCGTCCTATAGGCGGGTTAACTCACCAATCGCTAGGAGCGCAGGCGGTAGCCGCGGCTGAAGAGGCGCAGGTTGAAGAGGAATAGCGCGGCGGTGGCGGCGGTGAGGGCCAGCAGCGAGAGGCCGATGCTGACTTCGGTGAAGCCGACAAAGCCGTAGCGGACGAGGTTGATCATGTAGAAGATCGGGTCGAAGCGGGTCAGGGTCTCCCACGGCTGCGGCAGCAGGGCGGCGGAGTAGAAGACGCCGCCGAGGAAGATCAGGGGCTGCAGGACGAAGGTCTGGGCGAAGGCGACGTCGTCGAACTGTTCGGCGCGGACGCCGATCAGGACTCCGAGCTGGCTGAAGAAGAAGCCGACCAGGGCGAGCGACGGGATCAGGACGAGGACGTTTTCGACCGGCAGCCCGACGAGAACGACCGAGACGAGGAAGGTCAGGGTCGCGACGATCAGGCCGCGCATGAAGCCGCCGAGCGAGAAGGCGAGCAGCAGCTCAGCCGGCGAGGCGGGCGAGGAGAGCTGGTCCTGGATCGCTCCCTGGAACTTCTGCTGGAGGATCGAGGAGCTGTTGTTGGTGAAGGAGTTGGTCGAGAAGGCCATCATGATCAGGCCGGGGATGACGAAGAGGATGTAGTCGATCCCGTGCAGGTGCTTGATCCGCGAGCCGAGCGCGGCGCCGAAGATCGTGATGTAGAGGAAGGTTTCCAGCAGCGGCGCGCCGATCGTCTGTTTCTTGATCTTCAGGAAGCGGTTGCACTCGCGGCGCCAGAGCGTCGCGAAGCGGATCTGCGCCGAGCTCATCGGGAAATTCACGCCTCGACCTCGTCCAGCTCGATGTGCGAGCGCGAGAGCTCTTTGCGACCGACCAGCGCCAGGTAGGCGTCCTCGAGGTTCGGCACGTCGAAGCGGGCGGCCAGCTCGGGGCTGGTCCCCTCAGCGACGATCTGCCCGTCGGCGATGAAGGCGATCCGGTCGCAGAGCTGCTCGGCCTCCTCCAGGTAGTGCGTGGTCAGCAGGATCGTCGTCCCCTCCTGGTTGATTTTCTGGACGTAGTGCCAGAGCTCGAGGCGGAGCTCGACGTCGACGCCGGCGGTCGGCTCATCGAGGATCAGCAGGCGGGGACGGTGCATCATCGCCCGGGCCAGGATCAGGCGGCGTTTCATCCCGCCCGAGAGGGTGCGGGTGCGCTCGTCGCGCTTCTCGGTCAGGGAGAAGGTCTCGAGTAGCTCCTTGGTGCGGGCGCGGCGCTCGGCGCGCGGCATCCCGAAGTAGCCGGCGTGGTAATCGAGCGACTCCTCGACCGTGAGGAACCAGTCGAGGTTCGGCTCCTGCGGCGCCAACCCGACCGACTGGCGGGCGTCGGCGTAGTGGTCGATCGCGTCGTGCCCGAAGATCCCGATCGAGCCACCGGTCGGCTGCGCGAGCCCGGTCGTGCAGTGGATCAGCGTCGACTTGCCGGCGCCGTTGGGGCCGAGCAGGCCGAAGAAGTCGCCCTCCTCGATGTCGAGCGAGACGCCGCGCAGCGCCTCCACCCCGTTCGGGTAGCGCTTCTCCAGGTTGTCGATGGCGAGGGCCTTCATGCCGAGGGACGACTCTAGCCATAGGCTGCACTCGTGCCTGCGCCGCTGCTTGCCGTCGATGCGCCCTCGATGCTGTTTCGCGCCTTCTACGCGCTGCCGAAGACGATCACCGGTACCGACGGGCGGCCAATTAACGCGCTGCTGGGGACGGCGAACCTGATCCTGCGCGAGGTCGAAGTGCACGAGCCGCGCGCCGTCGTCCTCTGCTTCGGCCCCGACGCGGCGGCCTACCGGACCGAGCTCTATCCCGCCTACCACGCCGAGCGCGAGGCGGCGATGCCGGACGAGCTGCCGCACCAGTTCGCCGAGGCGCGCCCGTTCTTCGAGGCATTCGGCTGGACCGTAGAGACGGCGGAGGATCTCGAGGCCGACGACCTGCTCGGGACCTACGCGCGGTTGGAGGCCGAGGCCGGCGGGCGGGCGCTGCTACTGACCGGTGACCGCGACATGTACCAGTGTGCGGACGCGAGCACGACCGTCCTTTACGTGAAGACCGGCGGCGGCAAAGGCGCCGAAGAGGTCGGGCCGGCGGAGGTGCGCGAGCGCTACGGGATCGACCCGGCGCTGGTCCCCGACTTCATTGCCCTGCGCGGCGACCCCTCCGACGGGCTCCCGGGCGCGAAGGGCGTCGGTCCCAAGACCGCAGCGGAGCTGCTGCGCCAGCACGGCTCCCTGGAGGCGATCCTCGACAGCGCGATCCGCGAGCGCCGCCCGGCGCTGCGCGCGGCCCTGATCGAGGGACGCGAGGACCTACTCAAGTTCAAGGACATCGCGACCCTGCGCGACGCGAAGGTGAAGCGCCTCAACGACGCGCCGACGGACTGGCGTGGCGCCGCGGCGGCAGCGCGTGAGCGCGGCATGAACAAACTCGCGGAGCGGCTAGAGCAGAATGCGGCTTAGGCTCCAGGCGGAAACGATCGCCCACACGCCCTCCAGCAAGACGAAACCCCACTGCTGCGCAAGAACCGCGAGGACGGCCAAGATCGCCGACCCGATCAAGTTGAGCGTCAAGTAGAGGCGCGAATCGGGCCGCATCCGTTCAAACTGCACAGCTGCAAAAGCAGTGAGAATCAGCAGCGCGCCGACAACCTGAACGACTTGGTCCACCGATGAAGACTATTGACGAGTTGCCCCTCTTCGACCACGGCCAGTTGCGCAAGCGCTGGCGCTACGTCGCCGTCTTCTCCGAGGAGCTGATGCTCTGCGCGGCGCGGGCCGAGGTCGGGCCGACGACCCAGTGCTTTTGGGTCCTCTGGGACCGGGAGCGCCAGCAGCAGTGGGCACACACGAATCCGCTCCCCGGCAGCCGCGAGGTGGGCTTCGACGGGCCGCGGCTGGAGGTCGACGGTCCGGGGCTGCGCGCCAGCCTTGAACTCGGCGAGGTCGCCGCGATCGAGGCGACGTGCCTCAGCGGCAAGAGCCTCGCCCGGACGCGCAAGCGGGCGGGGATGCCGGTCGAGGGCGTCGTCGAGATCCCCGGGCGCCGAATCGAGGTCGCCGGGCGCGGCATCGACGACGAGTCGGCCGGGCACCACCAGCGCCACACCCACTGGCGCTGGTCGGCGGGTGTAGGCGAGTCGGTCGAGGGGCGCAACCTCGCCTGGAACCTGGTCGAAGGGATCAATGATCCGCCGCAGGGCAGCGAGCGGGCCATCTGGGTCGACGGCGCGCCCGCCGAGCCGCACCCGGTCGCCTTCCACAGTCTCGACGGCATCGATCTCGGCGACGCCGGCTCCCTCGGCTTCAGCTCGGAGTCAGCGCACGCCCGCGACGACAACTACCTACTGATCCGCTCCCGCTACCGCCACCGCTTCGGCACCTTCAGCGGCGCCCTCGGCGGCCTTGAGCTCGCCTCCGGCCTCGGCGTGATGGAGGAACACGATGCGCTCTGGTGAGCTTAGCTCCGGTGCTCGGGGTTCGGCGAGTCGAAGCGGCAGCCGGCTTCCCACTCTTCGGGCTGGTTGCCGTGGGCGGGGATGCCGCCGTTGTCCTTCAGCATCCGCGCCAGGTGCATCAGGTTCCAGGCGGCGAAGGTGGTGTTGCGGTTGGTGAAGTCGTTGTCGGGGCCGCCTGAGCCCTCGTCCAGGTAGGACGGCCCCGGGCCGGCCTCGCCGATCCAGCCCGAGTCGGCCTGGGGCGGAATCGTGTAGCCGAGGTGCTGCAGCGAGTAGAGGACGTTCATCGCGCAGTGCTTGATCCCGTCCTCGTTGCCGGTGACGATGCAGCCGCCGACGCGGCCGTAGTAGGCCCACTGGCCCTGGTCGTTCAGAAGGTGCGAGTTGCCGTAGAGGCGCTCGATCGCGTGGGTCGCGACGGAGGACTTCTCCCCCAGCCAGATCGGCATCCCTAGGACGAGGATGTCGGCGGCCAGCACCCGCTCGTAGACCTGCGGCCACTCGTCGTGCTCCCAGCCGTGCTCGGTCATGTCCGGCCAGACGCCGATCGCGATCTCGTGGTCGACCCAGCGGATGCAGTCGACCTCGACCCCCTGCGCCCGCATCACCGCCATCGACTTGTCCATCAGGCCCTGCGTGTTGGAGGTCTCGGGGCTGCGCTTCAGCGTGCAGTTGATGAACAGCGCCTTGAGGTCGGAGTAGTCGGCTTGAGGCATGTTGGTCGTCTCTCCCTTTCGTCGGCCGGTTGGCGCGAGCCTCCCACACTGCCCTTACCGATGTGTGAACTACCAGGTGTCGACGAAGCGGTGGGCGCCGGGCGGACGGGCGTCGCCGGCGGCAATCAGCGTGGATGCGATCAGGGACCGGGTCTCTGCCGGATCGACGACGTCGTCGAGCTCGAACAGCGCGGCGGCGTTGAGCGCTTTCGCGTTCTCTTCGGCCTGCGCCGTGAGATCGCGGACGCGCTGCTCGCGCTCGGCCTCGTCCGGGATCGCCTCGAGCTCCTTGCGCAGCGCCAGCCGCACCGCCCCCTCCAGCCCCATCGGCCCGAGGTGGGCGCTCGGCCAGGCGACCGTGAGGAGCGGCTCGTGCAGGCTGCCGCCGACCATCGCCTGGGCGCCGAGGCCGTAGCCGCGGCGCAGGACCACGGCGACGAGCGGCACCCGCAGGGCGGCGCCGGCGACCAGCAGGCGCGAGGCGTGGCGGACGAGGCCGGTCGCCTCGGCGTCGGGGCCGACCATGTAGCCGGGGGTGTCGACGAGGGAGACGACCGGCAGCCCGAAGGCGTCGCAGAGCTGCAGCAGCCGCGCCGCCTTGTCTGCGGCGTCGGAGGTGACGGCGCCGGCGGTGTGGCGGGTGTCGTTGGCGATGATCCCGAGCGGGCGACCCTCGATCCGGGCCAGCGCGGTGACCATCTCCGGGGCGAAGCGCTCGCGCAGGAAGGTGACCGAGCCCTTGTCGCAGAGGGTCTCGGCGATCGGCCGCGGGTCGTAGGCGCGGCGCTTGCGCTCCGGGACCATCTCGCGCAGGCGCGCCTGGTCGGGTTCGGGGCCGGGCGCGGTCGGGCCCTGGAAGTAGGCGAGCAGCTTCTTGGTCGCGGCAGTCGCCTCGGCCTCGTCGGCGCAGACCACGTCGACCACCCCGTTCGGCGCCTGCATCCCGATCGGGCCGACCTCGTCGGGCGGCACGTCGCCGAGACCGCCGCCGGCGATCATCGCCGGTCCGCCCATCCCCAGCGAGCTCGCCTCGGTGGCGACGATCAGGTCCGAGCAGCCGGCGATCACCGCGTTGCCGGCGAAGCAGCGGCCGTGGACGATCGCGATCCGCGGCACCAGGCCGGAGAGCTTCGCCCAGAGCGCGAAGGCACGGGTGTCGAGGGCGGAGACGACGGGGTAGTCGGTATCGCCCGGGCGCCCTCCGCCGCCCTCGGCGTAGAAGACGACCGGCAGCCGCATCCGCTCGATCAGCTCGAAGAGGCGGTCCTTCTTGCGGTGGCCGAGGGCGCCCTGGGTCCCGGCCAGCACCGTGTAGTCGTAGGAGAGGACCGCGCAGGCAGCGCGCTCGGGGTCGAAGAGGTCGCCGTTGACGCGGGCGGTGCCGCCGATCAGGCCGTCGGCGGGCGTGCGGGAGATCAGGTCCTCGAGCTCGCGGCGGCCGCGCTGGGCGGCGATCGCGTAGCGCCCGTACTCGACGAAGGAGCCGGGATCGACGAGGTCGCCGAGGTTCTCCCGGGCGGTGCGCCCGCCGGCGGCGTGCCGCCGCTCAATCGCATCAGCGCGCGCCGCGTCCTCGGTCAGCGCCCGCCGCGCCAGCAGCTCCGCCAGGTCGTCTCGCTCCCCCTCGCTCACGGGGGGCACTTTATGACTAGCCGCGAATCGCCTTGCCGACGAGGTGCTTGAGGCGGGTGCGATCGCGCTGGGT
>Ga0157371_10005066_pt1 | contig 11255 bp, 13 predicted proteins | sample C45metaG_FD_113462 | JGI IMG/M metagenome (GOLD analysis project Ga0157371, IMG submission 113462) | Corn rhizosphere microbial communities from Kellogg Biological Station, Michigan, USA - C4-5 metaG | ecosystem: Host-associated > Plants > Roots > Rhizosphere > Soil | place: USA: Michigan... | reverse complement strand
GAAATCGCCCGCCCCGGTCAGCACCCCCGCCGCCGCGCCGAAGTAGAGCGCGCCGGCGATGATCGCAGCGAGTCGGTACGCGATGTTCGGCGTCGCTCCGACCACGAGCACGACGAACTCGGCGAACGCGACCAGCGCCACCACCACCACGAACGTATCGAACACCGTCCCGCCGATAACCAGCGCGGCGACCGCGACCGCCAGCATGATCGCCGCCGAGGCGAGCCTGACCGGCAGGTCCGATCGCTTGGCCTCTACCGGCTCAGCGCCCGCCATAGCGCCGCTCCCTCGCCGCGAAAGTGTTCAGCGCGTCTTGCAGATGCGCCGGCGTGAAGTCCGGCCACAGCACGTCGAGGAACAGCATTTCGGCGTACGCCGCCTGCCACAGGAGGAAATTGGACAGCCTGACTTCTCCGCTGGTGCGAATAAGAAGGTCCAAAGGCGGTAACTGGACGGTATAAAGGTGCCGATCAAGCGTTTGATCGGTAATCTCGCCTTCGGCCGCCGCAAGGCGCGCGGCGCGCACGATCTCCTGCTGCGAGCCGTAGTTGAGCGCCACCGCCAACGTGCGCCGGCCGGCCGCGGTCTTGTCCAGCGCATCTTCGAGCAGTTCGACAATATCGGGCGCCAAGGCCTTGTAATCGCCGATGATCTCGAGCCTGACGCCGTTCTCGACGAACTCCGGCAGATCGGAGCGGATGAACTTGCGCATCAGTCCCATCAGGTCGGCGACCTCATCTTCGGGACGCTTCCAGTTCTCCGACGAGAACGCGTAGAGCGTCAGGCACTCGAGGTCCATCTCGCCCGCCGCGCGGACCACCTTGCGCACCGCCTCGACCCCGCGCTGATGCCCAACCGCACGGGGGAGATGGCGTTTTTTCGCCCAGCGGCCGTTGCCGTCCATGATGATCGCCACGTGGCGCGCGGCGTTCATCGCTCGCTCCGGGCCGGGCAAAAATTCACTGCGAGAGGATTTCCTTCTCCTTCGCGGCCGCCGCCTCGTCCGCCTGGCCGACGTACTTGTCGGTCAGCTTCTGGACGTCGTCCTCGGCGCGCTTGCGCTCGTCCTCGGAGATGTCCTTCTTCTTCTCGTCTTCCTTGAGCGCTTCCATCCCGTCGCGGCGGACGTTGCGGATGGCGATCTTGGCGCCTTCGGCATACTTGCCGGCGAGCTTGGCGAGCTCCTTGCGCCGCTCTTCGGTGAGGTCGGGGATCGGCAGGCGGATCGTCTGCCCGTCGATGATCGGGTTGAGCCCAAGGTTCGCGTGGGCGATGCCCTTCTCGACCGGGATCACGTTCGAGCGGTCCCAGACCTGCACGCTGAGCATCCGCGGCTCCGGCGCCGAGACGGTGGCAACCTGGTTGAGCGGCATCATCGCGCCGTAGACCTCGCACACCACGGGATCGAGCAGCGTGGTGTTCGCGCGCCCGGTCCGCAGGCCCGACAGATCGCTCTTTAGCGATTCCACCGCGCCGGCCATGCGCCGCTCGATGTCGGCTTTGTCGTATCTCGCCATCAGGAATTCCCCTGCACTATCGTCTGCACCCCGCCGCCGGACAGCACCCGCGCGAGGTTGCCCTTCTCGCGGATCGAGAAGACCACGATCGGGATCCCGTTGTCGCGGCAAAGCGCCACCGCCGAAGCGTCCATGACCTTAAGATTGTCTGCCAACACACGGTCGTAACTCACGGCATCAAAACGCTTTGCCTCAGGATTTTTCTTGGGGTCGGAATCGTAGACCCCGTCGACGCTGGTGCCCTTGAGCAACGCGTCGCACTTCATTTCCGCCGCCCGCAGCGCGGCGCCGGAATCGGTCGTGAAATAGGGCGCGCCGACCCCGGCGGCGAAGATCACCACCCGCCCTTTCTCGAGATGACGCTCGGCGCGGCGGCGGATCACCGGCTCGCACACGGTGTCCATCTGAACCGCGCTCTGCACGCGGGTCTGCACCCCGATCTGCTCGAGCGCGTTCTGCATAGCGAGGGCGTTCATCACCGTCGCCAGCATGCCCATGTAATCGGCCTGCGCCCGGTCCATCCCGGCCGCGGCGCCCGCCATCCCGCGAAAGATGTTCCCGCCGCCGATCACCAGGCAGATTTCGAGCCCGGTGTCCTTCGCCGCCTTGATCTCCTGCGCCAGCTCGCTGACGAATGCGGGATCGATGCCAAACTGCTGCCCGCCCATCAGCACTTCGCCCGAGAGCTTGAGCAGAACGCGCTTGTATCTCGGCGTAGCCACGGGCGGGCGAAGTCCTTAAGGTTGGCGGAAGTGGTCGCTCCCTTAGCGAGCAACCCGGGGGCGCGCAAAGGGAAAGCCGGACAGCGGGCAGGGGGTGGCCGATGCGTGGCCTGTGGCGCAAGTTTGCAATCGTGGCTGTAGCGGCCGTCGCAGTGGCGATTGTCGCCGTGTTGCTGTGCCAGGCGCAAGTCGGCATGTGGGTCTACAATCGCGCTGCCGTTCAGCGCGTCGCCGCCCCGCCGCTCGGCGCAGGGTCGGGCATCGTGGCCGGGCTCTGCGGAACCGGATCGCCGATGCCCGGGTCGACGCGCGCCGGGGCGTGCACGGTGATCCTGGCGGGCAAGCACGCGTTCGTCGTCGACGCCGGCGAAGGAAGCGCGCGCAACCTAGTTCGCATGGGGATCGATCCCGGACGGGTCGACGCGGTCTTCCTCACCCACTTCCATTCGGACCATATCGACGGCCTGGGGCCGCTCAACCTGCTGCACTGGACCGGCGCGGCGGCGCGCTCCCCCTTACCCTTGTTCGGCCCGCAAGGGGTGGAGCAGGTCGCGAGCGGCTTCAGGCAGGCGTACGCGCTCGATCACGGCTACCGCTTCGCGCACCACGGCGACGCGATCGCCCCGGCCAGCGGCGGCACCTTCCAGGCAATTTCGTTCGGCGCGCCGACGCAGCCAACGGTGGTGTTCGAGCAGGACGGCGTGCGCGTCACCGCGTTTCCGGTGAACCACCGCCCGGTGGTTCCCGCCGTCGGCTACCGGTTCGACTATCGTGGCCGCTCGGTGGTGGTGAGCGGCGACACCGCCCAATCGCCCTCGCTCGAACACGCCGCGAAAGGGGCGGACCTGCTGATTCACGAGGCGCTCCAGCCGCGCATGCTGGCTTCGCTGACGGGAGCGCTCGAGCACGCCGGGCGCGGAAACACCGCCCGGATCACCCGCGACATCGTCGGCTATCACGCGACTCCGGAACAGGCCGCGCAGAGCGCCAGCCGGGCCGGCGTGCGGGCGCTGGCGCTCACGCACCTCGTCCCGCCCTTGCCGAACAGGTTCTTCTACCCCGCCTTTCTCGGCGACGCGGCGGAGAACTTCTCGGGCCCGATCAGCGTCGGCGAGGACGGCATGGTCTTCACGCTCCCCGCGGGATCGACCGAAATTCGCGAGGCCACCCGGTTCTGAAGCGAAAGCGGCCGCCGAACCGAAGTCCGGCGGCCGTCCCGTTTCGAATGAAGCCACTCAGCCCTTGACGGCGGCGGCGACTTCGGCGGCGAAGTCGCTCTCTTCCTTCTCGATCCCCTCGCCGAGCTGGAAGCGGACGAAGTCCTTCAGGACGATCGGCGAGCCGGCGTCCTTGCCGGCCTTGGCGACGACGTCGGAGATCGCGGTCTTGTTGTCGATCACGAACACCTGGCTGAGCAGCGCGTTCTCCTTGGCGAACTTCTTCACCGCGCCGTCGACCATCTTGGCCTGGACGTCGGCGGGCTTGCCGCTCTCGGACGCCTTCTCGGCGGCGACCTTGCGCTCGCGCTCGATCACCGCGGGGTCGAGGCTGTCGGCGTCGAGCGCTTGCGGGAACGCGGCGGCGATGTGCATCGCGAGCTGCTTGCCGAGCGGTTCGAGCACGTCGGCCCCGGCGGCGCTCTCGAGCGCGACGAGCACGCCGATCTTGCCGAGATTCGGCCCTTGCGCGTTGTGCATGTAAGGCACGACCAGGCCCTGCCCGACCGACACGCTCTTGATGCGGCGCACCTGCTGGTTCTCGCCGATCGTCGCAACGTTGTCGGTCAGCTTCTCCGCCACCGTGCCGCCGCCGGGATAGGCGGCCGCCTTCAGCGCCTCGACGTCGTCGCTGGCGAGGCCGAGGGCGACTTCGGTCACCTTGCGGACGAAGTCCTGAAACTGCTCGTTCTTGGCGACGAAATCGGTCTCGGAATTGACTTCGACCGCGACGCCCTTGAGCCCGTCTACGGCAACGCCAACCAAGCCTTCGGCCGCGGTGCGGCTCGACTTCTTGGCGGCGGTGGCGAGGCCCTTGGCGCGCAGCGCGTCGACCGCCGCCTCAATGTCGCCGTTCGCTTCGGTGAGCGCCTTCTTGGCGTCCATCATGCCCGCGCCGGTCTTCTCGCGCAGGGCCCGAACGTCGGCTGCTGTGATGGCCATCTTGCTGTCCTTTTTCGCAAATCGTAATGGGTCGGCGCCGGGCCCGAACCTGAGTTCGGCCCGGCGCTCGGGAAGTCGCAGTGGAAGCGCGAATTACGCTTCGACGGCGGTTTCGGCCGGGGGCTCTTCCATCGCGCCGACATCGGCGCCGCTGTCGACCACCGCTCCGCCGCGCCCGGTGGTGGCCGCCTGGGCCACCGCGTCGCAGTAGAGACGGACGGCGCGGGCGGCGTCGTCGTTGCCGGGAATCGGGAAGGCGATGCCGTTGGGGTCAACATTGGTGTCAAGCACCGCGACGACCGGGATGCCGAGAACGTTGGCTTCCTTGATCGCGAGGTCTTCCTTGTTGGCGTCGATCACGAACATCACGTCGGGAATGCCACCCATGTCGCGGATGCCGCCCAAGGACATTTCGAGCTTGTCGCGCTCGCGGGTGAGCTGGAGCACTTCCTTCTTGGTCAGCCCCGAGGTGTCGCCCGAAAGCTGCTCCTCGAGCGACTTGAGCCGCTTGATCGAGCCCGAAATCGTCTTCCAGTTGGTCAGCATGCCGCCGAGCCAGCGATGGTTGACGAAGTGCTGGCCCGCGGCGCGGGCGGCCTGCGCGATCGGCTCCTGCGCCTGGCGCTTGGTGCCCACGAACAGGACCTTGCCGCCCGAACGGACGGTCGACTCGACGAAGTCCAGCGCGCGCGCGAACAGCGGCACGGTCTGCGACAGGTCGATGATGTGGACACCGTTGCGCGCGCCGAAAATGTACGGCTTCATCCGCGGGTTCCAGCGGTGGGTCTGGTGGCCGAAGTGCGCGCCGGCCTCGATCAATTGCTGCATCGTGACGGTCGGAGCCGCCATAAGTAATTCCTTTCCGGTTCGAGCCTCTGGAAAGCAGGAAACCCGTGCGGCCAAGTTGCCCTGGAACCCCGCCAGCGGGCACCGGGATGTGGCGCCTTCCATGTGGATTTGCCCGCCGCGCCCCGCCGGCGATCGGCCGGATACGCTGCGAACCGCGCGCCCTTAGCGCCCCCGCCGGCGAAAAGCCAGACTCGATTCACCGGAGAAAAAGCGGCGTTGGTCGAGAAAGCGGCTTGACTCAGCAGAACAAACAGGGAACATAGGCTGCGTACCGGGAACCGATCCGGGCGAGTAAATGTTTTCCACAGCGAATCCCCACCTTGTCCACCGGGTCGGGGGCTGCGGAGAGGTCCGCGCATGAGGGAATTTTCGACATGATCGCAGTCGCGCTGTTCGCCCTGTTCGCTGCTACGGCAGTCGCCAGCGGCTTCGTTATCGCCGATAGCGCCGCGCGCGGCCGGAACGCGTTCCGGCAGCTGCGCGGCGATCTGGCGCGGCTCGACCGCGAACAGCGGATCACGATGATCGTCGAAGAAGGCGTGCTGCGCCGGCCGATGCCCGCTCTGCGCCGCCCCGCGATGGCTACACCGGCGCGTTCGAGCCGTCGATCGGTTCGCTCGCCTGTACCGACGCTGCACGCTGCCGCCTGACCCGCGCATAGCGCAAGTAAGCGTAAGGCATCATCAGCAGATAGCCGGCGCATATCGCAACCAGCGTCCACCACGGTTCGAGCAGCAGCGCGGCGAACATGATCCCGACCAATGCGATGATCTCGAGCCGAACGCTGCGGCGCGGGCGCAACAGGGTCCAGCTCAGCGTCGCCAGGTTAGAGATCATCAGGAACGCGATCAGCGCGATCCACGGCGCGACGAGGAACGGGCTGCGCCATTCCTCCCATCCCGTCGCCAGCCACAAGTAGACCGGCAGGAACGCCAGCCCGGCCCCCACGGGCGCGGGAATCCCGGTCAGGAAGCCGGCCGACTTGTGCGGCTGCTCGCCCACGTCGATCTGCGCGTTGAACCGCGCCAGCCGCAGCGCGCAGCAAATCGCGAACGCCAGGCTGGCGAACCAGCCGAGCCGCGAGAGGTCCTGCAACGACCACAGGAACAGGATCAGCGCCGGGGCCATCCCGAAGCTGAGCGAATCGGCGAGGCTGTCGAGCTCGGCGCCGAACCGCGACTGCGCCTTCAGCATCCGCGCGATCCGTCCGTCGATCCCGTCGAGGAGGCCGGCGAGGATCACCGCGATGATAGCCTCGCGCCACAAACCCGCGATCGCAAAGCGGATGCCCGTCAGGCCCGAGCACAGCGCCGCGGCGGTGATCGCGTTGGGCACGACCGCGCGTAAGGCCAACCCGCGGCTCCCGCGCGAGCGCAGCGGAATCTCGTCCTCGGCCGACTTGGGGCCGAGGCGCGCCGCGTCTTCCTCGTTCACTGCATCACGCCTTCAATAAGCTTCTGCGTGCCCATTTCGGCGAGCACGGTCTCCCCCGCCACCGTCTTCTGCCCGACGACGACCCGCGCGTCGGTCCCGGCGGGGAGGTACACGTCGACCCGGCTGCCGAAGCGGATCAGCCCCACGCGCTGCCCGACCGCCAGCATGTCGCCCGGCTTGACGAACGGCACGATCCGCCGCGCGACCAGTCCGGCGATCTGGGTGAACCCGATCGCCGCGCCATCCGCTCGCTCGATCAGCAAGTGCTGGCGCTCGTTCTCGTCGCTCGCCTTGTCGAGGTCGGCGTTGACGAACTTGCCGGGGATGTAGACCACCCGGCGCACCGTGCCGCCGATCGGCGCGCGGTTGATGTGAACGTCGAACACGCTCATGAAAATCGACACCCGGGTGACCGGGCCCGTGGGCAGCCCGCGCGTGCCGCTGCCGTCGTCGATCCGCAGCTCGGCCGGCGGCTCGACCTGGGCGATCAGCGCGACCATCCCGTCGGCCGGCGAGAGGATGAAGCGGTCGTCCTGCGGCACCGCACGCTCCGGGTCGCGGAAGAACGCGAGCACGCCGATCGTCAGGAAGGCCATCGGCCAGGCGATCGTCTCCCAGGCGAGGAACGCGGTGACCAGGCAGATCGCGGCGGCGATCAGTCCGAACTTGCGACCTTCCGGGTGGATCGGGGGCCAGCGCCAATGCGCGTCGCCCCGGCCTTTGTTATCGAGCAATTCTCCGGCCATGAGCGGTCACTTAGGTGCTGGGGTTTGCCGCGACAAGCGAAACCGCCCCGCCTCAACCCGCCTTGCGGACGAACACCGTGCCCGCCGAATAGCCGGCGCCAAAGCTGCAGATCAGCCCGGTGTCGCCCGTGGCGAGATCGCGGTTGTGCTTGTGGAACGCGATGATCGAGCCGGCGCTGGAGGTGTTGGCGTACGTGTCGAGCACCGTCGGGCTCTCGTCGGCGCTCGCCTCGTGGCCGAGGACGCGCTGCGAGATCAGCCGGTTCATGCCCGCGTTCGCCTGGTGCAGCCACAGGCGGCGCAGCGAATGCGGATCGATCCCCAATCGCTCGGCCTCCTCGACGATCATCGCCGCGACCATCGGCACGACTTCCTTGAAGACCTTGCGTCCTTCCTGGACGAACAGCTTGTCCGCGCCTGCGGAGCCCGCCGGCTCGGCGCGGTTGAGGAAGCCGAAGTTGTTGCGGATGTTGTTCGAGAACACCGTCTTGAGCCGCGTTCCGAGGATGTCCCAGGGTTCGGTCGGGGCAAGCGCGGCGTCCTCGACGAGCACGGCGGTGGCGACATCGCCGAAGATGAAGTGGCTGTCGCGGTCGCGCCAATTGAGGTGCCCGCTGGTGATCTCTGGACTGACCACCAGCACACTGCGCGCGTTGCCGGCGCGAATGTAATCGGCCGCGGTCTGGATCCCGAAGGTCGCGGACGAGCACGCGACGTTCATGTCGAAGGCGAAGCCGTCGATCCCGAGCGCGTGCTGGATCTCGATTCCCATCGCCGGATAGGGCCGTTGCATGTTCGAGGCTGCGCACAGCACCGCGTCGACATCGCCGGGGTCGCGCCCCGCGTGCTCAAGCGCCTCGCGCGCCGCGGCGACGCCGATCTCGGCCATGATCGACAGCTCGTCGTTGCTGCGCGCGTCGATTTGCGGGCACATCCGCGCCGGGTCGAGCACGGCGGCCTTGCTCACCACGTGGCGCGCCTTGATCCCGCTCGCCTTCTCGATGAACTCGACCGAGCTCGGTTCCAGCGACGCCGCATCGCCCGCCGCGATCGCCGCGGCGTTGTCGCGGTTGTGGCGCTCCACGAAGGCGTTGAAGCTCTCGACCAGCTCGTCGTTGGTGATGCTCTCGTTCGGCGTGAACAGGCCGGTGGCCGAGATCACGGGGCGATGGGTCCAGTCCATCCCGGTTGCTTACCCGCGCCGATGAAGGCTCACAAGCCAGGCGCATTGACAGCGCGACGTGGCTTCGCCATGGCGCGCCTCTCTCGGCCGGCCGGCCCTTTTCCCAGGGCCATTCGATGCCGGCGACCTGTGTGGACAGGTGGCCGAGTGGTTAAAGGCAGCAGACTGTAAATCTGCCCGTGCAAGCGTACGCTGGTTCGAATCCAGCCCTGTCCACCATTTCCTCGAGATCGGACAAACCAGCGTCATCGATCGAGCAGCGATCGATCGCTGGGGCGGAGCCCAAGGCGACGGCGCAGCCGGCAATCCAGCCCTGTCCACCAACTCCCCCGACCGGATTGCTTGCCGCGCGAGCCCGCTGCTGGCAGGGCTTCACCCGATGGCGAAGGACGATCGCAAGCGAGCGCCGCGCGGGCGCGCGGGGCGGATGCAGGGCGGCCGTGGCTCGGGCCGCGCCGGCACCGGGCAAGTGCGCCTGTGGGGCCGCCACGCGGTCGAGGCCGCGCTCAGGAATCCCGACCGCCAGCACCGCAAGCTGTGGGCGACGCGCGAAGGGATCGCTTCGCTCGATGGTGAGTTGCCGGCCGATTTTCCGGTCGAGTACGCCGACGCGCACGACCTTGCCCGCCTCGTCGCCCGCGACGCGCCGCACCAGGGCCTGGTGCTCGAGTGCGCGGCGCTCGACGACGTTTTCCTCGCCGACGTGATCGGCGGCGACCGACCGATCCTCGTCCTCGACCAGGTGACCGACCCGCATAATGTCGGCGCGATCCTGCGCTCGGCGGCAGCGTTCGGCGCGGCGGCGATCGTCACGCAGGACCGCCACGCCCCGCCCGAGTCCGGGACGGTGGCGAAGTCCGCCTCGGGCGCGCTCGAGATCGTCCCGTGGGTCAGGGTGGTCAATCTCGCCCGCGCGCTCGACGAGCTGGCGCAAGCCGGATACTGGCGCATCGGCCTGGCGGGTGAGGCCGAGGCGACCCTCGCCGAGGCGCTCCCGGCCGGCCCGGTGGCGCTGGTCCTCGGGGCCGAAGGCGAGGGAATGCGGCACAACATCGGCGCGCATTGCGACGCGCTGGCGCGGCTGCCGATATCCGAGCAGATCGAAAGTCTGAACGTATCCAACGCTGCGGCGATCGCGCTTTACGCAATCGCAATCCGCGATACCTGACACCGGCATCAATAAGGGGGGCCTTGCCGATGACATTCATGCCTGATCTTCGCCGCGTCGCGGGGGCCGCCTTGGTCGGCTGCCTTGCGCTTGCGCTCAGCGGGTGCCTGCTTTCGCCGGGCAAGTTCACCTCACAGCTCACGCTGCACAAGGACGGCGCGTTCTCGTACGTCTACGACGGGCAGATTTATCTGCTCGCCCTGAGCAAGCTCGCCGACATGGGCGCCAAGGCCGACTCAGGCGACGACGCGTTCGTGCAGCAACCGTGCTACAACGACGACACGTTCGAGGAGCGCGACTGCACCGCGGCCGAGATCGCCGAGCAGAAAAAGACCTGGGAAGAAGGCCACGAGGCGCGCCGCAAGGAAGCGGCCAAGAACGCCGAAATGATGCGCGCGATGCTCGGCGGGATCGACCCCGCCGATCCGGACGCCGCGCAGGAGCTCGCCGCGCGGATGGAGCGCCAGGCGGGGTGGAAGAAAGTCACCTACCAGGGCGACGGGATGTTCGACGTCAGCTTCGAAATCGCCGGTCGGCTCGACCACGATTTCCTGTTCCCGACGATCGAGAGCTTTCCAATGTCGAACTTCTTCGTGCTCGTGGGCCTGCGCGACGGCAACACTGTGCGGGTCGACGCGCCGGGCTTTGCTCCGCAGACCGGCGGCAACCCGTTCGCCGGAATGATGAGCGGGATGGCCGGGGCGATGGCGGCGGAGAAGGCGGGCGAGGACGACGCGGCCGCCGACGCCGCGATGTTCCCCGATCTCGACGGGACCTTCACCATCGTCACCGACGGGGAGATCCTCGCCAACAACACCGACGAGGGACCGGTCGACAGCGCGCAAGGGCACACGCTCGCGTGGAAGGTGACCAAGCGGACCAAGGCAGCGCCGACCGCGCTGATCCGCATCGCTCCGTGATCTGAAAGGCAAAGCGCCGCGCCGGGGACCCGGCGCGGCGCTTTCTTTCCTCGCGCGCGCCGAAGCGCGGCCGGTTAGTTCACCGAATCCTTGAGACCTTTGCCGGCCTTGAACTTGGGCTGGTTCGACGCCTTGATCGTCATCGGCTCGCCGGTGCGGGGGTTGCGCCCGGTTGAGGCGTTGCGGCGGGCGACCGAGAAGGTTCCGAATCCGACCAGGCGCACTTCGTCGCCCTTCGAGAGCGCGCGGGTGATCGCGTCGAACACCCCCTCGACCGCGCTCGAGGCGTCGCTCTTCGACAGCCCGGCGGTATCCGCGACAGCGCCGATCAGATCGTTCTTGTTCATCGGTGAAGAACCCCCTCGCTAATGATTTTAGCGCCGTATGCGGCGGAATCGCCCGACGACAGCAAGGGGGAATTGAAAACCTTTTGGCGCGTGAGTCAAAGACAAATCCGGCCAATCGGGCCCGCTCGTCCCGCCTCGGCGTGCCGCGGCGTGACGATCAGTGCGCGGTCGCCCCTTCGCCCAGACCTGCTCCCGGGCGCGGGAGGCTGG
>Ga0157371_10005065_pt1 | contig 11255 bp, 8 predicted proteins | sample C45metaG_FD_113462 | JGI IMG/M metagenome (GOLD analysis project Ga0157371, IMG submission 113462) | Corn rhizosphere microbial communities from Kellogg Biological Station, Michigan, USA - C4-5 metaG | ecosystem: Host-associated > Plants > Roots > Rhizosphere > Soil | place: USA: Michigan... | reverse complement strand
TCGACGCGGCGGCGCGCGGCCTGCTCGTCCTGGCCGGTTTGTGCCCTCGGTGCAGCGCGACGACGCCCGCGGTGAGGTTGCGGTAGGCGACGCGGGTGAAACCGGCCCCGCGAATCCACTGGCTGAGGGTGGTCTGGTCGGGCCAGTCCGCGATCGACTCCGCCAGGTAGCCGTAGGCCTCGGGATTGGAGCTCGCGGCATCCACCACGGCCGGCATGACGTACTTGAGGTAGGCGTTGTAGCCCGCGCGCAGGATGGCCACCGGGGGCTTCGAGAACTCGCAGATCACCAGGCGCCCGCCCGGCTTCAGCACCCGGTACATCTCCTTGAGCGCCTTCTTCGGGTCCGCGATGTTGCGCAGCCCGAACGAGATCGTGACGACATCGAACTCGCCGGCCTTGAACGGCAGATCCATGGCATCCGCCTGCACGAACTCGAGATCCGGATGCTTGCGCCTGCCCACCTCGATCATCCCGGCGGAGAAATCGGCGGCAACGACGCGCGCACCGCTCTTGGCCAGCGCGACGGAACTGGTGCCGGTGCCAGCGGCGAGGTCGAGAATGCGCTCGCCCGCCTTCGGGGCGATCGCGCGAACCGTCTGCATGCGCCAGATGAGCGAATTGCCGAGGGACAGCACGGAGTTGGTGCGGTCGTAGTGCTTGGCGACATCATCGAACATCGCGGCAACCTCACCCGGTTGCTTGCTCAGATCTGCTTTAGCCACAGGCTCAAGTCTAGTTGGGTGCGAATGAGCGGGAGTCGGCTGCGGCTAGGCTGGTCTGATGGCCGAATTCGTGCGAGCGACACCCGCGCTCACGGTCGAAACCAGCGCTATCGACGACTTCGGCGCACTCATTCCCCGGCTCGATCGCGAGCACCCGCTGCTGTGGCAGCGCCGCGGCTTCGGGCTGGCCGGACTGGGCGAGGCCGTGCGTCTCGAGTTCGCCGGGCCGAGCCGGATGACGGACGCGGCATCCTCCTGGCAACGTCTGGTCGCCGCCGCGACGGTGCGCGATCCGCTCGCCCGCACCGGCACCGGACTGCTCGCCTTCGGCGCCTTCGCCTTCTCGGAGCACTCGGCCCAGTCGAGCGTGCTGATCGTGCCCTCCGTGGTCTTCGGGCGCGACCCCCACGGGAGCTGGGTGACGCGCATCGGCGCGGGCGAGCTGCCCGCGGTTCCCGCTCCGGCGGAGTTCGGCGACGAGTACCGGATCTCGATGCTGCCCGGCACGATGACGCCGGACGCCTTCCGGGCGGCGGTCGAGACGGCGGTCGCGGGCAGCCAGGGCGGCGAACTGAGCAAGGTCGTGCTCGCGCGCGAGCTGATCGGCCACCTGCCCGCCGGCGCGGACCTGCGCCGGGTGATCTCCGACCTCGCCCTCGGCTACCCGGACTGCTGGACCTTCGCCGTCGACGGCTTCTTCGGCTCGAGCCCGGAAACCCTCGTGAGCGTCTACCAGGGCTCGGTCACCGCGCGGGTGCTCGCCGGCAGCGCGGCCCGGGGAACGGATGCCGCATCCGACCAGGAGTCCGCCACCGCCCTGGCCACCTCCACCAAGGATCAGGACGAGCACCAGTACGCGGTGCAGAGCGTGCTCGCCGCGCTCCGCGTGCACAGCCCGAACGTCACCGCGAGCGAGGTGCCGTTCACGCTCAAACTGCCGAACCTCTGGCATCTCGCGAGCGATGTCGACGGCACCCTCACCGACGGCTCGACCGCGCTAGACCTGATCGCCTCCGTGCATCCGACCGCGGCGGTGGCCGGAACCCCGACCGAGGCGGCCCTCGCCGTGATCGACGACCTCGAGCCGTTCGACCGCGGGCGTTACGCCGGGCCGATCGGCTGGGTCGGTGCGGACGGCGACGGCGAGTGGGCGATCGCCCTGCGCTCGGCCCAGCTCGCGGCGAACGGCGACGTGACCGCCTATGCCGGAGCCGGCATCGTCGAGGGCTCGGACCCGCAGCACGAGCTCATGGAGACGAAGATGAAGTTCCGCCCGATCGTGGAAGCCCTCGGCTAACCCGACTTCGGCCCCTGAGCTTATCGAAGGGTTGAGCTTGTCGAAGGGCCGCGCCTACCGAAGTCACGAGCGCTTCGACAAGCTCAGCGGGCAAACTAACTCGCGGCCAGGCGGGCCTTCTCCGCGGCGACGTCGTAGCCGACGGTCGGCCAGTCCAGCTCCAGGCGGTGGAACGCGTCGAGAAGCAGCCGCTGCACGGCGATGCGGGCGTACCACTTGCGGTTTGCGGGAACGACGAACCACGGGGCATCCGCCGTCGAGGTCTTCTCCAGCGCAAGCTGGTACGCCTCCTGATACTGCGACCAGAGGGCGCGCTCGTCGAGGTCCCCCGGGTTGTACTTCCAGTTCTTGTCCGGCTCGTCGAGGCGGGCCTGCAGCCGGGCCTTCTGCTCGTCGAGGCTGATCTGCAGCATGACCTTGACGACGGTGGTGCCGCTGGCGACGAGTTCCCTCTCGAAGTCGATGATCTGCCGGTAACGCTCGACGATGACCTCCGGCGTCGCGAGGCTGCGCACGCGGGCGATGAGCACGTCCTCGTAGTGCGAACGGTCGAAGACGCCGACGAACCCGGCCGGCGGAAGCTGTTTGCGCACCCTCCAGAGGAAGTCGTGGCCGAGCTCCTCCTTCGTGGGCTTCTTGAACCCGAAGACCTTGACGCCCTCCGGGGAGATGCCGCCGATCACGTGCTGGACGATGCCGCCCTTGCCCGCGGAGTCCATCGCCTGCAGCACGAGCAGCACCGAGCGGGTGCCGCCGAACCGGCTCTCCGCGAAGAGCCGCTCCTGCTGGTCGGCCAACTCCGGCGCGTTCGCCGTGAGCAGGTTCGCACCGGAAGCCTTGTCCGTTCGGATGCCCGGGGTCGACGCGGGGTCCACGTCGGCGAGCGCAAAGCCCGGACCGACTCTCAACAGCTCGCCCGGGTCGCCGATCCACGTCGCTTTCGTCGCCGCTTTCGTCATGAGGGCGATGCTACCCGGCCGCCCGCTCAGCGCGGCAGCGGCACCTCGACGAGCGTCGGGCCGTCGACCGCCGACAGCGCCTCGTCCAGCTCGCCCCGGCTTCCCGTGAGCAGATAGTGCCAGCCGTAGGCCTCGGCGAGTGAGCGCAGATCGGCCGCCTGCGGGGTGAACAACACCCGGTCGAAGGATTCCGGTCGGGCGGATGCGGCCACCTCCAGCCCGTCGAAGATGGTTCCGCCGCCGTCGTTGCCCACGATCACCTGGATGGTGGGGCGCGGCTCGCCGACGCCGAACAGCAGCGCGCCGACATCGTGCAACAGGGCCAGGTCGCCGAGCAACACGCGGGTCACGCCGATCGCGGCGGCGGCATCCGACTGGCTCGCCAGGGCGATGCCGAGACCGGTGGAGACCGTCCCGTCGATGCCGGCCAGCCCGCGGTTGGCGTGCACGGAGATGCGCTTGCCGGGGACCACGGCGTCGGCCTCGCGGATGAGGCGGGAGGCTCCGAGGATGAGGCGGTCGTGCGGCCAGGTGACGCGCCAGACCGCCTCGACCAGCATCCGCCTCGTCACCGGCTCGCGGAAGGTCTGCATCTGGGCGATCGCCATCGCGGGGCGGGACTGCTCGTAGCTCGGCACCTCCGGGCGCTCTTCGAGCAGCTGCCGGCTGGTGTGCACCCAGCTGCCGAGCCAGGAGCGGTCGCCGTCCGGCTGGCCGGAGACCTCGACGGCGTCCACGAACCGTGCCACGCGCCGCCCCGGGTTGTAGTCGACGACCGACGGCCCGCACACCCCGATCACCTCGACCCCGTCGCGCTGCAGCAGCGCGGGGACCTCGCGGCTGAGGGTCGGATGCCCGAACACGACCGCGCGCTCGATCCGGCCCCCGAAGTGCTCGTCGTTCAGCAGCCGCCGGTAGGCCACCACGAGGTTCGGCCCGAAGTGCGCGCCGCTGGAGACCTCCGCGATGAGCGGTGCCCCGAGCGCCCGCGCCGCCTCCTCGGCGCGTTCGCCCGCACCGTGCCCGGCGACGACGACGGTGTTCGGGCGCACCTCCACGACGTTCCGGCTGTCGGTCCCCCGTTGGCCGAGCAAGTCGCCCGGGACCGCATCGAGACCCGTCGACGTAGTCCGACCCGGCGCTCGATCCCCTCGCCGGCGCTCGCCATTCGACCTAGCAGATTGCAACTCTGTCGCAGACGGCAGCTCTTCGATCGGGCCGGACAACGGCTCCCGGAAGGCGAGGTTGAGCTGCACCGGCCCGGGGGCGGAGGAGTGCCCGGCAGCGGCGGAGTACGCCTCCCGTGCAAGCTCGCCGGGGAAGTCGGGATCGAAGCCGGTCGCGTTCGGCGCCTCGACATCCCGACACCACTCGGCGGCGATGCCGAAGATGCCGAGCTGTTCCGTGGTCTGGTTCGAACCGATGCCGCGCAGCTCGAGCGGGCGGTCCGCGGTCAGCAGGATGAGCGGCACCCCGGAGTGGTGCGCCTCGAGCGCAGCCGGGTGCAGGTTGGCGACCGCGGTGCCGGAGGTCGTGACGACGAGCACCGGCGTGCGCGTCTCGACCGCGATGCCGAGCGCGAGGAACCCGGCGACCCGCTCGTCGATGCGCACGTGCAGGCGGATGATGCCGGCCGTCTCGTACTCGGCCGCGGCCAGGGCGACGGCTTGCGAGCGCGACCCGGGGCTGAGCACCACGTCCCGCACGCCCGCGCGCACGAACTCGGCCAGCAGCGCCACCGAGAACTCGGTGGCCGGGCTCCCGCCGGACATTAGTCCTTGCTGTCGTCGTCGAGTTCGGCGAGTTCCTGTTCGAGCTTGCGGATGCGCTCGTCCTGCTCCTGATCCGTGCCGAGGCGCCTCAGGAAGGCCGGGTCGTCATCCGGAGCCACCGAGCGCCGCTGGGCATTGCCCGCACTGCGGTCTTTGCCGAGGACGAACCAGAGTGTCGCGCCGATCACCGGGATCACCAGGATCACCATGACCCAGAGCGGCTTGGGGATTCCGCGAGCACGTCGATGATCCGTCATCGCACAGTCGATGACCGCATAGATGCTGAAGATGACGGCAGCAAGACCGACAACCAAATAGACCCGGACCATAAGGCGATTCTAAGCCTTGGGCGCTGAGTGGTGCCTGCGTGATCGCGCTGCAGCGCGGGCACCCAGCACGGATGCCTAGACTGGTGTGCGTGAAATCGTCGCGTCCCTGGATCGTCTACACGATCATCCGTGTCGTCCTCTTCGCGGCCATCCTTGCGGTGCTGCTGCTGCTGCAGGTGAACCCGTGGCTGGCCACCGTGCTCGCCGCCGTCATCGGACTGTGCGTGTCGTACATCTTCTTCCGCGGCAAGCGCGACGAGCTGGCGAAAGACATCTACCAGCGCCGCCACACCGAGCAGCACGACATCGACAACGACATCGAGAACGAGGCGCTCGACCGGCTCGAGGGCGCACAGGCGCGTCCGGATGAGAACATCCAACCGCGCTGAAGGTCGCGATCAGCTTGGCGTCGTCCCCGCCGAAAGGGGGTAACGACGTGTATGGCTCCGGAACAGGAGCTCGATGCAGAGGCTGCCCGCTGCTCCCGCACCGAGAGACGCCGCCAGAAGCGACGGCGGCGGCCATTCGATGGTGAAGAAGCTCGCCGTCGGCGGCACGACCATCAGCAAAGCCAGAGTTGCGTACATCGCAATGATCACGAGCACCCGCAGAACGTTCAGGGGACGGGACTTGGCGACCAGCAGCCACATGGCCACCATGTCCAAGCCGAGGAGGGAAGCGGTGCGGACGGCATCATCGCTGTACCCGCCGACGATCCGGGAGTATGCATTCACGAAGACGATCACGATGGTCACCGTGAGTCCTGCGGGCACGGCCAATGACAGCGAACGCTGGAAGAAACCGGGACGATAGCGGCGGTCGTTGGCCATCAGCGCCAGGAAGAACGCGGGGATGCCGATCGTGGGCCCATCGATGATGAACAACTGGCGCGGAAGCAGCGGAAAGCTCCAGAGCAGAGCGCCGAAAGCCAGCGAAATCGCAACGGCGTAGACGGTCTTGGACAAGAACAGCACCGAAACGCGCTCGAGGTTCGCGATGACCCGCCGCCCCTCGGCGACGACACCGGGGAGCCGGTCGAAGCGACCGTCCAGGAGCACGAGCCGCGACACGGCCTTGGTCGCGGGTGCGGCGGTATCCATGGCGATCCCGATGTCCGCCTCCTTCAACGCAGGGACATCGTTGATGCCGTCACCGGTCATGGCGACGACATGGCCGCGCCCCCGCAGCGCCAGGACCATCCTCTTCTTCTGCTCCGGGGTGACCCACCCGAAAACCAGATGATTCTCCATGACCTCGCCCAGTTCCTCCGGACCTTCGGGCAATCGGCGGGCGTCGTAGCCCTCATCGACGTCCAGCCCCGCCTCCCGGGCGACCGAAGCAACCGTCCCGGGGTTGTCACCCGAGATCACCCTGATCCCCACCCCCTGCCGGCGGAAGTAGTCCAGGGTGCGCGAGGCATCCGGACGCAGTTTCTCCCGGAAGGTGAGCAGGACGACGGGAACCAGGGCCTTCGGGATGGCGGCCAGCCTCGCATCCTGGACGGATGTCACCGTCGGTGCATGTGCGAGAACCAAGGTGCGCAGTCCGCTCGAAGCCAGCCTTGCCGCGTCGGCCAGCGCCTGCTCCGCACCGGGACCGCCCTCGGTGAGCACCATGCCCGGAGTGCCCAGCACCCAAGTGCCCCCGACGGTTCCGCCTGAAGCGAAGCTCACGGCACCCCACTTGCGTGCCGATGAGAACTCGATCGAGGAGACGGGACGCAGAGTGCCGTCGTGTGCGAACACCCCCGACAGGCAGCGGGCCGTGGCATTCGCGTTCGGATCGGCGCCGAACCAGCCCAGGACGTCGCTCCATCCAGCCGGTGGATCGTCGTCCACGTCGTGTACGGCGTCGAAGAGCATGCTCCCCTCGGTGAGGGTACCGGTCTTGTCCAGACAGAGGATGTCCACCCGCGCGAGACCCTCCACGGCATCCAGTTCCTGGACGAGAACCATCTGGCGGGCCAGCCGTACGCTGCCGACGGTGAAGGCCACACTGGCCAGGAGCACGAGCCCCAAAGGGACCATGGCGATGACGCTGGCGACGGCCCCTGCCACCCCGCTCTTCCAGACTCCGCTCGTGATGGCGTATTCCCAACCGCCCAAGGCCTGCATCTGGCCATTCGCGACGATGACCACCACGGGAAGGAGTGCCCACGTGACCCACCGCATGATTCGGTCAATGCCGCGGCGGATCTCGGAGTTGACCGCGGAGAAGCGCTTGGCCTCCGCCGCGATGCGGTTGGCGAACGAACCGGCGCCGACCCTGATCACACGTGCTTCCCCCTGACCCGCGACGACGCTCGATCCGGAGAGCAAGTCCATGCCGTACTGCTTCTCCACCGGCTCGGACTCGCCGGTGAGCAACGATTCGTCGAGTTCCATGCCGTCGGTGCGAAGCACCGTCGCATCCGCGATCACCTGATCCCCGGTTCGGAGCACCAAGAGGTCGTCCAGCACCACGTCCTCCCTCGGGATCTCGAGGACGACCCCCTCGCGCAGTACGCGCGCTCGCGGTGCCTCGACGATTGCGAGCCGGTCGAGCAATCTCTTGGCCCGATATTCCTGAACGACACCGATGATGCTGTTGCTGACGGCGGCAAAGCCGAAGAGCGCATCTTTCCACTGGCCGAGCAGCAGGAGCACCAAGAAGCTGCCCACCACGATCGCGTTGAACAGAGTCAGGACGTTGGTCCTGAGAATCTCCCAGAGGCTCCGGCTGGAGGTGTTCGTGACCCGGTTCACGTGGCCTGCGGTGATGCGCTCCGCCACGTCCCCGCTGGAGAGCCCAACCGCGGGTGGCACTTTCCACCCCAGATGATCCTGGGACTCCGCCTGAGCCATTTCGCTCCCGTACAGGTCGTGTTCACGAGACTACCGCCGCACGGGTGAATAGTATCTTGACGGACGATCGTCAGTTCGGGTTCGAGGACTCCGATGAGAGCAGAGACGCGGAAGCAGCCTAGAAGGCGATCGCCCAGGCGAGTCCGAGCCCGAAGAACAGCGCGGTCAGGCTGGTCAGTTTCAGGGCGAGGATGAACTCCGGCGCGGTCTTCGCCGTCGAGGTGATCACGATCGCGGGAACCGCCAGCAGCAGCGTGAAGAACACGAGCGGAGCCTTCACGAAGAACACCGCGAAGAGGGCGAGAATCGCGAACGCCAGCACCACGAAGACGCCGAACAGGATGCGCGCGGCACGGCTTCCGACCAGCACCGCCAGCGTGCGCTTGCCCGCCAGCTTGTCCTGCTCCAGGTCGCGCAGGTTGTTGACCATGAGCACCGCGCAGGCCAGGAACCCTGCTGCGGCTCCGGAGAACCAGCTCTCCGCGGTGACCGTGTGCACCTGCACGAGCGTCGTTCCCGCCGTCGCCACGATGCCGAAGAACACGAAGACGAACACCTCGCCGAGGGCGTAGTAGCCGTACGGATGCTTGCCTCCGGTGTAGAAATACGCGGCGAGGATGCAGGCGGCGCCCACCGCGAGCAGCCAGTAGATTCCGCTCAGGATCACCACGGCCAGCCCCGCGAGCGCGGCGAGCGCGAAGAACACGAGCGCGACGGTGAGCACCGTGCGCGGCTTCGCGATGCCGGAGCCGGTCAGCCGCGACGGCCCCACCCGGTGCTGATCCGTGCCGCGGATGCCGTCCGAGTAGTCGTTCGCGTAGTTGACGCCGATCTGCAGCCCGATCGCCACAGCGAGGCAGAGCAGGATGCGCACCCAGTGCCATCCGGGAGTGGACACGAGGAACGCCGAGGCGCTGCCCAGCGCCACCGGGGCGATCGCCAGGGGCAGGGTGCGGATGCGCGCGCCGCCGACCCAGTCGGCGAAGGTCGCCTTCCGCACGACGACCCTGGGCTTCTTGCCGCCGGGATGTCCGCCCTTCGAGGGCTTCTTCGCCGCACCCTTGACAGGGGTCTTCGACGGGTCGACTCGCTTGGGGATCGGTTTTCTGTTGGCCACGACCAAATCCTACTGATTGGACGCGTCGAGGGGCCCGGCGGCGGCTCCTACTCTGCGGCCCACTCGGTCGCACGCCGCGCAAGCTCGACCCGATCGGGCTTGCCGCTGGCGAGCATCGGGATGGCGTCCAGCTTCAGCAGTGCGGCCGGCCGTGCCGCAGAGCCGAGGGCGGCCTGCACGGCGGAGCGCACCTCGTCGAGGCGAGCCGCCATACTCGTCACCGCGCCCACCCCGGCGCTGAACACGACCGGGACCTCGCCCCACTGGGCGCTCGGCGCGGACGCGGCCACGGCATCCGCGAGGCCCGGCAGCGCGCTCACGACCCGCTCGATCGCGGCGAGCGACACGTTCACGCCGCCGGAGACGATGACCGAGTCGAGCCGGCCGGACACGGTCAGGACGCCCCCGTCGAGGCTCCCGGCGTCGCCGGTGCGGAACCAGCGCTCGCCGCGGTCGTTCAGGAAGACCGCGGCGGTGAGCCGCTCGTCGCCGAGGTACCCCTCCGCGAGGGTCGGACCGCCGAGCTGCACCTCGCCGTCGACGATGCGCACCTCGACCCCGGCGAGCGGCACCCCGTCGTAGACGCAGCCGCCCGAAGTCTCGCTCGAGCCGTAGCTGCGGCTGATGTTGAGGCCGAGCTCCAGCGCCCGCGCGACCAAGCCGGGCGGTGTGGCCTGACCGCCGATCAGCAGCCGGTCGAAGCGGCGCAGGCGGTCGAGCACGGGGAGGTCCTGCTCCGCGGCGTCGAGCAGACGCAGCAGCTGGGTCGGAACCAGCGAGGCGAACCGCAGCGGGGCATCCATCGCATCGCTCGCCTCGGCGAACCGCTTCGGGTCGAAATGCCCCTCCGGCAGGAACACCGGGGTCGTGCCGCTCGCGATCGAGCGCACCAGCGCGTTGATGCCGGCGATGTAGTGCGCGGGCAGGGCGAGCAGCCACTGGCCGGGCCCGCCGAGCGAGGTTTCGGATGCCGCCGCCGAGGCCAACAGAGCGTCCGAGCTGAGCGCCACCCGCTTCGGCACCCCGGTCGACCCGCTCGTCTCCACGACGAGCGCCACCCGCTGGGGAACCTCCGCGGGCAGGGGCGCGGGTGTCGACCGCCCGAGCGAGGCTCCCGCCGGACGCGGCAGGATGGCCGGCCCGTCCCCGGCGAGGGCGTCGCGCAGCGCGGCGAGCACCGCACGCGGCTCGCCACTCACGACTGCAAGCGGTCGGGTCATCCGCGATCCCCTCTCCCGACCGCCCTCCGCGCTTTCTCCCCAAATGAAGGCACTCGGGCATCCATCGCCCCCGACTCGCCCGTCGACGGCCGCTCCGCTGCCGGAATGCCTTCATTTGGGGAGGGGACGGGGGCGGGGAGGGCGAGAGGCATGTCAGTACTGCCAGGGGTAGGGCGACCAGTCCGGTTCGCGCTTCTGCAGGAACGCGTCGCGACCCTCGACCGCCTCATCCGTCCCGTAGGCGAGCCGGGTCGCCTCGCCCGCGAACACCTGCTGGCCGACCATGCCGTCGTCCACCGCGTTGAAGGCGAACTTGAGCATCCGGATGGCCGTGGGCGACTTGCCGAGGATCTCGTTCGCCCACTGAAGCGCCACCTTCTCCAACTCGGCGTGCGGGACCACGGCGTTGACGGCTCCCGTCTCGAGCGCGCGCTGCGCGTCGTACTCCCGGGCGAGGAAGAAGACCTCGCGGGCGAACTTCTGGCCGACCTGGCGGGCGAAGTAGGCGCTGCCGTAGCCCGCGTCGAAGGAGCCGACATCGGCATCCGTCTGCTTGAAACGCGCGTGCTCGGCGGATGCGATGGTCAGGTCGCAGACGACGTGCAGCGAGTGCCCGCCGCCGGCCGCCCAGCCGGGGACGACCGCGATGACCACCTTCGGCATGAAGCGGATGAGCCGCTGCACCTCCAGGATGTGGAGCCGGCCGACCGACGGCTGAGCTTCCGGTCGCTGAGCCTGTCGAAGAGCCCCTTCGACAGGCTCAGGGAACGTATCGGGTTCAGGGACCGCCTCGTACTGGTACCCGTCCCGCCCGCGGATGCGCTGGTCGCCGCCCGAGCAGAACGCCCAGCCGCCGTCCTTCGCGCTCGGCCCGTTGCCGGTCAGCAGCACCACGCCGATGCGCGAGTTCTGCCGGGCGTGGTCGAGTGCGCGGTAGAGCTCGTCGACGGTGTGCGGGCGGAACGCGTTGCGCACCTCGGGCCGGTTGAAGGCG
>Ga0157371_10005063_pt1 | contig 11259 bp, 6 predicted proteins | sample C45metaG_FD_113462 | JGI IMG/M metagenome (GOLD analysis project Ga0157371, IMG submission 113462) | Corn rhizosphere microbial communities from Kellogg Biological Station, Michigan, USA - C4-5 metaG | ecosystem: Host-associated > Plants > Roots > Rhizosphere > Soil | place: USA: Michigan... | reverse complement strand
GTGCTGATGCTGATTACCAGCTGCGCGGCGCTGGCGCAAAGTGAATTGGATGTGCGGATCAAACCGTCCAACGATGAACTGAAGGCCAATATAGAGGGCTATATCGGCAGCCTCGGCGATCGTGACGAGCAAGCGTTGTTGCGCTTCAGTCGTGGCGCCGAGGAGCAGGCGCGTAAGGCTGCCCAGGCCTTGGGTTATTACCAGCCGCACATCGACAGTGACGTGAAGGGCGGCAAGACTCCACGCCTGGTGCTCAATATCGATCCCGGCGAACCGGTGCATTTACGCAATGTCACGATTCGCATCGACGGCCCTGCGGCGTCCCTCAAGGCCTTTCGTGTCCCCCGAAGCCATGCGTTGCAAACCGGCGCTGTGCTCAACCACGGTAACTATGAAGACGCCAAGCGGCTGATTCAGAACCAGGCGTCGCGCTACGGCTTTTTTAGCGGTCATTTCACCCGCCAGACACTGTCAGTGGACCCGCGAGCGGGCGTCGCCGACATCGAGCTGATTTTTGACAGCGGCCCGCGTTATGCCCTGGGCAAGGTCAGTTTCGAAGGTGACACGCCGTTCGACGAAGACCTGCTGCAGCGTATGGTGCCGTTCAAGCAAGGCGCACCTTACGATTCCGAACTGATCGCCGAACTCAATCAGGCCATGCAGGCCAGCGGCTATTTCGAGAGCGTGCGGGTGGATGCGGCACCCACGGCGGCCAAGGACGATGTGATTCCGGTCGACGTCAAACTTGAAACCCGCAAGCCGCGGACCATGGGCCTGGGGCTGGGTTTTTCCACTGACGTCGGGCCACGGGTCAAGGCCAACTGGACCCGGCACTGGGTCAACCCGCAGGGACACAGCTATGGTTGGGAGACCGAAGTCTCGGCGCCGCGGCAGAACGTTGGTGTGTTCTACGACATTCCCCTGGACCCGCCGCTGACCGACAAACTGCGCTTCGCCGGGGGTTATCAGAACGAAGAAATCGCCAACAAGGACTCTCTCAGCAAACTGCTGACACTGGGACCTGAGTGGCACAGCAAGTTGCCCAGTGGCTGGCAGCGCGTGGTTTCGCTCAAATGGCAGCGCGAGGAATACCGGCTCGGCGACGATTCGGGGCTCAGCACCTTGCTGATGCCGGGCATTACCTATTCGTATTTGAAAAGCGACAATCGCATCGATCCGCACAACGGCTATCGCCTGCAATTCGAGACCAAAGTGGCCAAGGAAGGCTTGGGTTCGGACACCAACCTGGTGTACGGCACCGCGCTGGTGAAAGGCTTGACCACCGTCTTCGATAAACACCGTTTCCTCGGTCGGGTGCAGGTCGGCGGCAGCGCCACCAATGGCTACAAGTCGGTGCCGCCATCACTACGCTTCTACGCCGGTGGCGATCAGAGCGTGCGCGGTTACGATTATCAGAGCTTGTCCCCGGAAAACTCCGACGGCGACCGTATCGGTGGCCGCTACATGGTCGCTGGCAGCGTCGAGTATCAGTATTCCATCGCCGAAAAATGGCGGGTCGCGACCTTTGTTGACCAGGGCAACTCCTTTAACACACTCGACCTGCCTAACCTCAAGACCGGCGTTGGTATCGGCGTGCGCTGGGTTTCGCCTGTGGGGCCGATTCGTCTCGACCTGGCCCACGCGCTAGACGACGACGGCGGCATTCGCTTGCACTTTTCCATGGGGCCTGAGCTGTGAAGCGTGGTTTGAAGATAACGCTGCTGGCGATTCTGGCGCTGCTGATGCTGGTCATCCTGGCGGTGAGCACAGTGTTGGGCACGGCGACGGGCAGCCGTTGGGCGCTCGGTTTTGTGCCGGGTTTGACCGTCGAGAATTTCCAGGGCCGATTAGGCGGGCAATGGAGTGCGGATCATCTGTTGTGGCAGCAGGACACCAGCCGGGTTGAGCTCAGCAAGCCGATTTTCGCCTGGTCGCCGCTGTGCCTGATGCGCATGACGTTGTGCATCGAGCAATTGAAGGCCGATCAGGTCAGCCTGCAATTGCCGCCGGGCACCGAAGAAGCCAGCAGTGGACCGATCGCACTGCCGGATCTGAAATTACCGCTGGCCATCGAACTGGGCGATGTGCAGGTCGGCAGCCTGCTGTTCAATGGCAGCGAAGAACTCAAAGGCTTGCAACTGGCTGCACACTGGACCGCGCAAGGCTTGCAGATTGATTCGGTGAAGTTGCAACGTGACGAACTCAGCCTGAATCTGTCCGGCCTGTTGCAACCCAGCGGCAATTGGCCGCTGAAGGCCGAAGGCACACTGACCCTGCCGGCCCCGCAGCCCTGGAACCTGGCATTGAAGGTCGACGGTGACTTGCTAAAAACCCTCAACCTCAAAGCTGACAGCAGCGGTTACCTCAACGGGCAACTGAGCGGCGAAGTACAACCGCTGACCGAGAATCTGCCAGCCAAAGTGCGCATCACCGCCGACGGCTTCAAGCCCAGCGCCGATCTGCCGAACACCTTGCAACTCAATCAACTGGAACTCACCGGCGACGGTGACCTGAAAAACGGTTACCAATTGCTCGGCAAAGCGACATTGCCTGCAGAAAAAGGCCCGGTCGCATTGATGCTGCAAGGCAAGGTCGATGCCCAAGGCGCACAGATTGCCGCGCTCGACCTGACCGCCAACGACAAGCAAACCCTCAAACTCACCGGGCAACTGGATTGGAGCAAAGGCCTGAGCGCCGACGCGAAAATAGACTGGCAGGATTTCCCGTGGCATCGCCTCTATCCGTTGATCGATGAGCCAGAAGTTGCGTTGCGCAGCTTCAATGGACAGGTTTCCTACACCGACGGCAAATACCTGGGCAGCTTCAAAGCGGCGCTGGATGGGCCGGCGGGCGCGTTCAATCTGAGCAGCCCGTTCAGCGGCGACCTGACGAAAATCTACCTGCAACAAATCCAGCTCGAAGCCGGGCAGGGCAAGGCCGAAGGGCATCTGAACCTGCAATTTGCCGATGGCATTGCCTGGGACACTGCTCTGGATCTGTCGGCGATCAACCCGGCGTACTGGGTCGCGGAGTTGCCGGGCACACTGGCCGGACCGCTGCGCAGCAAAGGCGAGATGAAAAATGAACAACTCAGCCTGAACGCCGACCTCGACCTCAAAGGCAAACTGCGCGGCCAACCGGCGGTGATCCAGGCCAAGGCCGATGGCGGCGGCGCGCAATGGAACCTCAACGCGCTGCAAATCCGTCTCGGCGACAACAGCATCAGCGGCAAGGGCAGCCTGCAACAGAAACTGGCCGGGCAGATCGACATCAAGCTACCGCGCCTGGCGCAACTCTGGCCACAACTGCGCGGCCAGATCAACGGGCGCCTCGATGTCGCCGGCACGCTTAAGGCTCCGCAAGGCAAGCTCGGGCTGCAAGGCACGCAACTGGCCTTCCAGGACAATCGCCTGCAAAGCCTGAGTCTGGACGCAAACCTCGACAACGCGCAACGGGCGAAAATCGACCTCAAGGGCAGCGGCATTCAGGCCGGCGACACCGCACTGGGAACGCTGACCGCCAGCGGTCAGGGCGATATAAAAAACCAGAAACTGACCCTCGATCTGCAAGGGCCGAAGCTCAAACTGGCGCTCGGCCTCGACGGTGCGCTGGACAAGGGCAACTGGCGCGGTCGCCTGGCCAGTGGTGATATCCAGGCCGGTGGTCAGGACTGGAAGCTGCAAGGCCCGGCCAGGCTCGAACGATTGGCCGACGGCAAAATCAATATTGGCGCCCATTGCTGGATGTCCGGCCCGGCCAGCCTGTGCGGTGAAGACCAGCGCCTGATGCCTGAACCGAAGCTGCGCTACCACCTCAAGCAGTTCCCGATCGAAAGCCTCGCGCAGTGGTTGCCAAAGGATTTCGCCTGGAGCGGCAAGCTCAACGCCGACCTGCAACTGGACTTGCCGGCCAGCGGCCCGAACGGCCAGATCAGCGTCGATGCCAGCGGCGGCACGTTGCGCATGAAGGAAAAGGATCAGTGGCTGGACTTCCCGTACCAGACCTTGCTGCTGACCAGCAAACTCACGCCCAAACGCATCGATACCGACCTCAACTTCGTCGGCGGCAAGCTCGGCGAGTTGCGGGTGCAGGCGCAGATCAATCCGTTGCCCGCTAACAAACCGCTGACCGGCTCGTTCCGCCTCAGTGGCCTGGACCTGTCCGTGGCGCGGCCGTTTGTGCCGATGGTCGAGAAACTCACGGGCCGCCTCAATGGCAGCGGCACGCTCTCCGGCACCCTGCTGGCGCCCCTGGTCAACGGCAATCTGCTGCTCAGCGACGGTGAAGTATCGGGGCCGGAACTGCCGATGGAGTTGCAAGCCTTGCAACTACAAGCGGTGATTGCCGGCGAAACCGTGCAACTGAATGGCGGCTGGAAAAGCGGCAAGACTGGGCAGGGCACTCTCAACGGCAACATCGCCTGGGGCCAGGCGCTGGTGGTGGATCTGGCTCTCAAAGGCACACAGTTGCCGGTCAGCGTCGAGCCGTACGCCAAGCTCGAAGTGGCACCGGACCTGAAGCTCTCGATGAAGGGCGACGAACTGTCAATTACCGGCAAAGTGTTGGTGCCCAAGGGTGATATCACCGTGCGCGAACTGCCTCCCTCGACGGTCCGGCTTTCCGGCGACACGGTGATCGTCGGCCAGCAGACCGAAGAGGGCAAACCGCCGCTGGCGATGAAAATGGACATCGACGTGGCGGTCGGTCAGGACAAACTCAGCTTTGCCGGGTTTGGCCTGACCGCCAACGTGCAAGGTCATGTGCACATTGGCGACAACATGGACACCCGCGGCGAGCTCTGGCTCAACGATGGCCGTTATCGCGCCTACGGCCAGCGACTGACGGTACGCCGGGCGCGTTTGCTGTTTGCCGGCCCCATCGATCAGCCATACCTGGACGTCGAAGCGATTCGCCAGACCGACGACATCATCGCCGGCATTCGCCTCAGCGGTAGCGCGGAGCAGCCCACCACGCAGATTTTCTCCGAACCGGCCATGAGCCAGGAACAGGCCTTGTCCTATCTGGTATTGGGGCGTCCGCTGAGCAGCAACGGTGAAGACAACAACATGCTGGCCCAGGCGGCGCTTGGGCTGGGCCTGATGGGCAGTTCCGGGGTGACCAGCGGCCTTGCCAAGAATCTGGGGATTCAGGACTTCCAGCTCGATACCGAGGGCAGCGGCAACAACACCAGCGTCGTGGCCAGCGGCAACCTCTCGGAAAAACTCAGCCTGCGCTATGGCGTCGGCGTGTTCGAGCCGGCCAACACGATTGCCTTGCGCTACAAGCTGAGCAAAAAGGTCTACCTCGAAGCCGCCGGCGGCGTGGCCAGTTCGCTGGACATCTTCTACAAGCGGGATTTCTAAGCCCCGTCTTCTCCTAAACCGAGTCGCTGCCATCGCGAGCAGGCTCGCTCCCACAGGGATCACACCGAACCCTGTGGGAGCGAGCCTGCTCGCGATGGGCGCGCTGCGGTCATCGATCCAAAGCAGCTTTCCCGCGCCATTTATCAGCTAATTAGCAAGCAACCTAACTATTACGTTGACATTCGCTGCCTAGGCAGTAACATCTCGTCATACATTCTCTGCCTAGGCAGCTAATTGGTGGTCAGATGAAACATTTCACGCCAGACGAATTCCAGAATTGCCATCTCGGCCTCCTGCTCGGGCGCGCTGCGCTGCTCAAGGACCGGATCATCGACACGCACATGGAGCCCCACGGCATCACCGCCGCGCAGTTCAAAGTGCTGATCATCATGGCCCAGTTCGGTGTCGATACGCCGGCCGAGCTGTGCCGGCACCTGTCGCTGGACAGCGGTTCGATGACCCGCATGCTCGATCGTCTGGAACAGAAAGGTTTCCTCGCCCGCCAGCGTTCCGAGGCGGATCGCCGTCAGGTGCAACTGGTGCTGACCGCAGAAGGCCAGAAGCTCGCCGACCGGCTGCCGCACATCGGCGCTGACGCGATGAATGAACTGGCCGGCGCGATCACACCGGATGAGCTGAAAACCCTGGAACAGATCCTCAAGAAAATATTGGTGGCGGCGGGTGACTCGATCACCTTGCTGCGGGTAGGTGACAAATGAGCAGTAAAACCCTGCGTGCCGGTTTGAGCCTGGTGCTGGTGGCCATGACCCTGGCCGGATGCGCCAGCTATAGCGGCCTGACCACCGAAGGCGTCAGCCTCGATGCGAAAAACCTCAAGGCCGGACAATCCCTCACCGGCGTAACCCTGTCGCCGGCGGCCTGGCCGAAAAGCGACTGGTGGACCAGCCTGGGCGATCCGCAACTCGATGGTCTGATCCGCGAAGCCCTGCACGACAGCCCCGACATGCAAATCGCCGACGCCCGTGCGCATCAGGCCAGCGCCGCTGCCTATGCCGCCGACGCTGCGCGCATGCCGACCCTCGATGCCAGCGCCGGTGTCAGCCGTTCGCGTCTGGCCCGTGATCAGGACCCGAGCGGGCAGGGCGGCACTTACTCCACCCTGCGCAATATCGGCGCCAGCTTCAATTACAACTTCGACCTCTGGGGAGGTCAGCGTGATGCCTGGGAAGCGGCGCTGGGCCAGGCCCGTGCGGCCGAAGTCGATCAGCAGGCCGCTCAGCTGACGTTGTCGGCCGATGTGGCCCGTGCCTATAGCGATCTGGGCCAGGCGCACATCATTTATGACCTGGCCAATGAAGACCTCAAACGTACTCGGCAAATGCTCGACCTGAGTCAGCGTCGCCTGAGTTCGGGGATCGACAGTCAGTACCAGTTCCAGCAAACCGAAAGCCTGGAAGCCAGCTCCGAAGCCAGCCTGATCGACGCTGAAAAACGCCTGCAAAGCGCGAAAATTGCCCTCGCCGTGCTGCTGGGCAAAGGCCCGGATCGTGGTAACGAAATTGCCCGGCCGAAAGTCCTTCAGGCCAGCGCCGTTGCATTGCCGTCGGTGTTGCCGGCCGAACTGCTTGGTCGCCGTCCTGACCTGGTGGCCGCACGCTGGCGGGTCGAGGCCGCGAGCAAGAACATCGCTGCGGGCAAGACCCAGTTCTATCCCAACTTGAACTTGAGCGCGGCGGCGGGTGCCGAATCTTTACTGGGCGATGCGATGTTTGGTTCGGCGAGCCGTTTCTTCAACATCGCGCCAACCATTTCCGTGCCGATTTTCGATGGTGGCCGCCTGCGCGCCAACCTCGACTCGCGCGATGCCGATTACGACCTCGCCGTGGCGCAGTACAACAAAAGCCTGGTGAAAGCGCTGGGTGATGTCAGCGACACCATCAACCAGTTGCGCGATATCGGCCGGCAGATCGGGGCACAGCAACACGCCACCGACATTGCCCAGGATTCTTACAACACCGTGGTCCAGCGGTACGGTTCCGGCATCGGCAACTACCTGGACGTGCTCAGCATCGAGCAGCAATTGCTCCAGGCCCAGCGTCAGCTGGCCAACCTGAATGCCGAGCAGATCGACTTGTCGATCCAACTGATGCAGGCGCTGGGCGGCGGCTTCCAAGGCGAAACCCTGACCGCAGCCAACGCAACCCCAGCCACGCAGCACAACTAATTCAAGGTATTTGTCATGGCCACTGCCGATACATCTCAAGCCCCGGACAACGCTCAAGACACGAGCAATCCGCGTAAACGCAAAATCATGCTGGTGGTGCTCGCCATCGTGGTCATCCTCGCCGGTATCGGTGTCTGGGGTTATCACGAATTCTACGGGCGCTGGAATGAAAGCACCGACGACGCCTATGTGAACGGCAATGTGGTGGAAATCACCCCGCTGGTCACCGGCACTGTGGTCAGCATCGGTGCTGACGATGGCGACCTGGTCCACGAAGGCCAGGTGCTGATCAACTTTGACCCTAACGATGCCGAAGTTGGTCTGCAAAGTGCCCGGGCCAATCTGGCCCGCACCGTGCGTCAGGTTCGTGGCTTGTACAGCAACGTCGATGGCATGAAAGCGCAGGTCAACGCCCAGCAAGCAGAAGTGCAAAAGGCGCAAGACAACTTCAATCGGCGGAAAAACCTCGCCGCTGGCGGGGCGATTTCCCAGGAAGAACTGTCCCACGCTCGCGACGACCTGACCTCGGCACAAAACGCCCTTGCCAACACCAAGCAACAATTGAAAACCACCAGTGCGTTGGTGGACGACACCGTGGTGTCTTCGCATCCAGACGTGATGGCGGCTGCTGCGCAGCTGCGTCAGGCCTACCTGAATAATTCGCGCAGCACCTTGATCGCGCCGGTCACTGGTTACGTGGCCAAGCGCTCCGTGCAACTGGGCCAGCGGGTTCAGCCAGGCACTGCGCTGATGGCGGTGATTCCGCTGGATCAGCTGTGGATCGACGCCAACTTCAAGGAAACCCAACTGCGTGACATGCGCATCGGCCAGCCTGTGGACATCGAGGCGGACTTGTACGGCAGCGACGTCAAATTCAGCGGCACTATCGACAGCCTCGGCGCCGGGACCGGCAGCGCATTCGCCTTGCTGCCAGCGCAGAACGCCACCGGCAACTGGATCAAGATCGTGCAGCGCGTACCGGTGCGGATCCACATCAACGCCGAAGAACTGGCCAAGCATCCGCTGCGGGTCGGCCTCTCGACTCAGGTCGATGTGAACCTGCATGACCAGAGCGGCCCGGTGCTGGCGCAACAGCCGCCGCAAAAGGCTTCGTTCAGCACCAACGTGTATGACCGTCAGTTGGCCGAGGCCGACGCGATGATCACTCAGTTGATCCACGACAACAGCGCAGCGGTCAGCAAAACCGTTCAACGCTGATTCGCCAATCCCCACGCGGCGCCGGTTGAACGGCGCCGCGCCAGCCCGGTTTCAAAGGATTCGCGATGAGCAATAACGCGTCTTTCACCCCGCCCAGCCTGCTGCTCAGCACCATCGGCCTATCGCTGGCGACCTTCATGCAAGTGCTCGACACCACCATCGCCAACGTGGCGCTGCCGACCATTTCCGGCAACCTGGGCGTGAGCTCGGAGCAGGGCACGTGGGTGATCACTTCATTTGCCGTGAGTAACGCCATCGCGCTGCCGCTGACCGGTTGGCTGAGCCGGCGTTTTGGTGAGGTGAAGCTGTTTCTCTGGGCGACCATCCTGTTCGTACTGGCTTCGTTTCTGTGCGGTATCTCGACTTCAATGCCGGAACTGATCGGGTTTCGGGTGTTGCAAGGTCTGGTTGCCGGGCCGTTGTACCCGATGACCCAGACGTTGCTGATCGCGGTCTATCCGCCCGCCAGGCGCGGCATGGCCCTGGCGTTGCTGGCGATGGTCACGGTGGTGGCGCCGATTGCCGGGCCGATCCTTGGCGGCTGGATCACCGACAGTTACAGCTGGCCGTGGATTTTCTTTATCAACGTGCCGATCGGGATCTTTGCGGTAATGGTAGTGCGCCAGCAACTGAAGACGCGCCCGGTGGAAACCAGCCGTCAGCCGATGGACTACGTCGGCTTGATCACGCTGATCATTGGCGTCGGCGCGTTGCAGGTGATCCTCGACAAGGGCAACGACCTGGATTGGTTCGAGTCGAACTTCATCCTCATCGGCGCGGCGATTTCGGTGATCGCGCTGGCGGTGTTCATCATTTGGGAAATGACCGACAAACACCCGGTGGTCAACCTGCGCCTGTTCGCCTATCGCAACTTCCGCATCGGCACGCTGGTGCTGGTGTTGGGCTACGCCGGTTTCTTCGGCATTAACCTGATCCTGCCGCAATGGTTGCAAACGCAGATGGGTTATACGGCGACATGGGCCGGTCTGGCGGTGGCGCCCATCGGGATTCTGCCGGTGCTGATGTCACCGTTTGTCGGCAAATATGCACACAAATTCGACTTGCGGTTGCTGGCGGGCCTGGCCTTCCTGGCGATTGGCCTGAGCTGCTTCATGCGTGCCGGGTTCACCAACGAGGTGGATTTCCAGCACATCGCGTTGGTGCAGCTGTTCATGGGCATTGGCGTGGCGTTGTTCTTCATGCCGACCTTGAGCATCCTGATGTCGGACTTGCCACCGAGCCAGATCGCCGATGGCGCGGGCCTGGCGACGTTCCTGAGGACACTGGGCGGCAGCTTCGCGGCGTCGTTGACGACATGGATCTGGATTCGCCGGGCAAATCAGCATCATGCGTATTTGAGTGAAAGCATCACGACGTACGAGCCGGCGACCCGTGAGGCGCTGAACAATCTGGGCGGCGCGGGCAATCCGGCGTATGCACAGCTCGATCACGTGCTGACCAGTCAGGCGTACATGCTGTCCACCGTGGATTACTTCACGTTGCTGGGGTGGGGATTCATGGGGTTGATCCTGATTGTCTGGCTGGCAAAACCACCGTTCGCCGCTAAAGCAGGCCCTGCGGCTAGCGGCCACTGACTCAACGCGGTCAAATTGTGGGAGTGAGCCTGCTCGCGATAGCGGTGTATCAGTCAATAAAGGTGTTGAAATGTGATACCGCTATCGCGAGCAGGCTCACTCCCACAGGGATTTGTGTCTGGCAATCAGTTAGCGGGGGCTGCCAGTTGCGGCGGTGGGGCGAAGTCGAAAGGCGCCAGCGCAAACCCTTGCTCATCCACCTGCAACGCCCACCCCTGACGGTCCCAATCGCCCAGCACAATGCGTTTGGCCGCCTGTTCGCCAACCTGCAACTTGTGAATCGCCGGGCGATGGGTGTGCCCGTGAATCAAGGTCTTTACGCCATATTCCTGCATGATCCGTGGCACTTCCTGCGGCGTGACATCGACGATGTCATTGGCTTTCATCCGCGTCTGCGCACGGCTTTCACTGCGCAGCTTGCGCGCCAGTTTGTGCCGTGTGCCCAAGGGCAGGTGGCGCAGGATGAACAGGGTGACGGGGTTGCGCAGGTAGCGACGCAGCTTCATATAGGCTTCGTCGCGGGTGCAGAGGCTGTCGCCGTGCATCAAGAGCACTGGCTCGCCGTAAAGCTGTACGACGCTCGGGTCTTTCAACAACGTGCAGCCGGCCTGTTTGCAAAAGGCCTTGCCGAGCAAGAAGTCGCGATTGCCGTGCATCAGAAAAATGGCCGTGCCGCTGTCGCTGAGATCGCGCAGGGCTTGGCAGATGGAACGCTGAAAGGGCGTCATGGCATCGTCGCCAATCCACACTTCGAAAAAGTCGCCCAGGATGTACAACGCACTCGCCGAGCGGGCACGTCCGGCGAGCAAATCCAGAAACGCCCGGCTGATGTCCGGGCGCTCCTCTTCCAGATGCAAGTCTGAAATCAGCAGTATCACTCAATGATCTCGGCTTTCTC
>Ga0157371_10005062_pt1 | contig 11261 bp, 8 predicted proteins | sample C45metaG_FD_113462 | JGI IMG/M metagenome (GOLD analysis project Ga0157371, IMG submission 113462) | Corn rhizosphere microbial communities from Kellogg Biological Station, Michigan, USA - C4-5 metaG | ecosystem: Host-associated > Plants > Roots > Rhizosphere > Soil | place: USA: Michigan... | reverse complement strand
TCGATGCCCTCGGTGTAGCCGGGCTTGTGCGTGCCGTCCTTCGCCACGCCCATGTCGCCGATGCGCACGCCGGCGACCGAACCATCCTCGTTATATATGGTGTCGGCGGCAGCGAAGCCGGGGAACACGTCGACGCCCAGCGCTTCGGCCTGCGGCGCCAGCCAAGCGCACATCGCGCCCAGCGAAACGATGAAGTTGCCGTGGTTGCGCATGCCCGGCGGCACCGGCAGCTTGTTCCCGCCGTCCTTGCTCAACAGCCAGAACTCGTCCTCGCCGGCCGGCACGCAGATCGGCGGCGGGTTGTCGCGCCAGCCGGGCAGCAGGGCATCCAGCGGCTGCGGTTCGATCACCGCGCCGGACAGGATCTGCGCGCCGATGGTCGAGGCCTTCTCGATCACGCACACGTTCACGTCGGGCTTGAGCTGCTTCAGACGGATCGCGAACGACAGGCCGGCCGGACCTGCGCCGACGACGACAACGTCGTATTCCATGGTTTCGCGTTCGCTCATGGCGGACTCCATCGTGCGGGTGTGTGTGCTGCAGGCGATTGCCGTGCGTGGCGGTATGGATCAAGGCGCCATTGTCCGGTTTCGCGCGCTGCGCGGCAACGCGTGCTGCGCCACCACTTGCAATCGTTTCACCGGACGCGGCGATAATCGGGCCATATCCGAAGGAGTGTTCATGAATTCGATGCCGCCGATTGCCGATCTCGACCTGCGTCGCGCCTCGCTGTGCCAGTTGCTGCACTGGCTGGCGGGCGGCCGCGTACAACCGCAGGCGCTGGCCGATGCCTACCAGACCGCGATCGAACGGCTCAATCCCGAACTCAATGCTTATGTCGATGTACGTTACGGCCTGCTGCAGGAACAGGCGCACATGGCCGACCGCCGTCGCCGTGACGGCGTGATCGGACGCCTCGACGGCATTCCGCTGGCTTTGAAAGACAACTTCGACATGGCCGGTTGGCCGACCCGGGTCGGTCTGCCGGGTCGCGAGAAACCGGTGCAAAGCGATGCCCACGTGGTGTCGCGGCTGCGCGCGTCCGGCGCGGTGCTGGTGGGCAAGACCAACATGGACGAAGGCGCGCTGGGCGCGGTCACCGACAACCCGCATTTTGGCGCGACCCACAATCCGCATCGGCACGGCTACAGCGCCGGCGGCTCCTCCGGCGGCGCGGCGGCCGCGGTGGCGGCGGGACTGGCGGTGGCCGCGATCGGTTCGGACAGTCTCGGCTCGATCCGCATCCCGGCCAGCTATTGCGGCGTGTATGCGTTGAAGCCGACGCACGGCGAAATTTCCGCTCGCGGCCTGGTGCCGGCGGCGCGCCGGCTCGATGCGGTGGGCCTGCTGGCGCGCAGCGCGGATGACCTCACCGTGCTGCTGCAGGTACTCGCCGGTTACGATGCCGACGACGCGCGCTCGCGCCGGCGCCGGGTTGCCTTCGCCTTGCCGGACTGGGAGCCGGGCAACCTGCGCGCCGGTCTGCTGCCGGACCTGGCGGCGGTCGGCGTACAGGCGGAAGTGATCGAGGTGTTCGAGGCGGCGCTGGCGAAATTGCCCCATGCGTTGGGCGATCGTCGCACGGTGGATTTCGCCGACTGGGATTTCAGCCGCACCCGCCGCGCCGGGCTGATGCTGATGGAGGCGGAGATGCTGGGCACCTTCGCCGCGGATCTGGCCAATGCGGAGCATCCCGTATCCGCGCGCTTCCGCAACATGCTGGGTTTCGCAGCCGGCAAGAGCGCGGCCGATTATGCGGTGGCCGATCGTGTGCTCGATGCGGCCACCCTGAAGATGCGCCGGCTGTTCGCCCAGGTCGACGTGCTGGTATTGCCGACCACGCCGCAAGGGGCCTTCCCGCTGGATGGTCCGGCGCCCGATTCGCAGGCCGACCTGACCAGCTTCGCCAGCCTGGCCGGATGCCCGGCGGTGAGCCTGCCGATGGGCACGCTCTCCAATGGTCTGCCCATCGGCCTGCAATTGGTGGGTGCGCGCGGCTCGGATCTGCGCCTGCTGGAACTGGCGGCGGTATGTGCGGCCACGCTGGATGTCGAACCGACCTATCCGGTGCTGGCCTGAATGGCACTTACTTAAGGCCACCCGACTCCCAACCGTTCGCGCTGAGCGTAGCCCGCGTAGCGGGCGGAGTCGAAGCGCCACCAGGCATGGACAGCTCATCGTCGGTATGTCCTTCGACTTCGGCCTTCGGCCTACTCAGGACGAACGGGGGCTTAAGTTAAGTGCCATTCGGTACTGGCCTGATCCGCACTGCCGGGTCCGTCGCGCTTGGATTGCCCCGGGCCGGCGGCGATAATGCAGGCCTTTCCCCGCCAGGCAAACCGCGATGACCGAACAGACCGTACTCAACGCCACCCATCGCGCGCTGGGCGCGCGGATGGTCGACTTCGGCGGTTGGGACATGCCGATCAACTACGGCTCGCAGATCGAGGAGCATCACGCGGTGCGCCGCGACGCCGGCATGTTCGACGTCTCGCACATGACCGTGATCGACTTGCATGGCGCACGCACGCGGGAGTTCCTGCGCCACCTGCTGGCCAACAGCGTCGACAAGCTGAAGGTCACGGGCAAGGCGCTGTACTCGTGCATGCTGAACGAGCGCGGCGGCGTGATCGATGACCTCATCGTGTACTTCTTCGACGAAGCGCATTTCCGGCTGGTGGTGAACGCGGCCACGCGCGCGAAGGATCTGGCCTGGATCGAACGGCAGGCGCAGGCGTTCGGCGTGGAAGTGAAGGAGCGGCCCGATTTCGCGATGATCGCCGTGCAGGGGCCGAACGCGCGCGCGAAGGTGCTCGACCTGCTGCACGAGGTCGATCGCCCGCGCATCGGCAAGCTCGGCAAGTTTGCAGCCGCCGCGGCGCAGGGTCCGCACGGGATGCCGTTGTTCGTCGCGCGTACCGGCTATACCGGTGAGGATGGCTTCGAGATCATCGTGCCGAGGGAGCACGCGGTGGCGTTGTGGGAGGCGCTGGCCGCGGCCGGCGTCGCGCCGTGCGGCCTCGGCGCGCGCGACACGCTGCGGCTGGAAGCCGGCATGAACCTGTATGGCCAGGACATGGACGAGAGCGTGCTGCCTTGGGAAGCCAACCTGGGCTGGACGATCGCGCTGGACGAAGGGCGCGACTTCATCGGTCGCGCCGCGCTCGAGCAGCAGAAGGCCGCCGGCGTACCGCGCGTGATGGTCGGGCTGGTACTGGATGGCAAGGGTGTGCTGCGGCACGGCCAGAAAGTGCTGACGGCGAATGGCGAGGGCGAGATCCTTTCCGGCAGTTTTGCACCGACGCTCGACAAGGCCGTGGCTTTCGCGCGGATACCGGCCGGCGCACCGGGCGACGTGCGGGTCGACATCCGCGGCCGCGAGGTGCCGGTGCGGCTGGTGAAGTATCCGTTCGTGCGCGACGGCAAGCCCTGCGAAGGGATCTGAACGCTTGACGCCGCCGTCACGTTTTTTGACGTGACGGATGAGGCTAGAATCACTCCCCTGCAACCCTCTGCAACCAACGACTGGACCCGATCATGAGCGAGATTCCCGGCGATCTGAAATTCCTCAAGTCCCACGAATGGGCCCGCGTCGAAGACGATGGCCTGGTTCGCGTGGGCATCTCCGACCACGCGCAGGGTCAGCTCGGCGATCTGGTCTATGTCGAGTTGCCGGAAGTGGGCTCGGCCGTGAAGGCGGGTAACGGCGCCGCCGTGGTGGAGTCGGTGAAGGCCGCCTCGGACATCTACTCGCCGGTGTCCGGCGAGATCGTCGAGGTCAACGAGCTCCTCAACGACAAGCCGGAGACCATCAACGAGGACGCGTTCGGCGAAGGCTGGATCTTCCTCGTGCGCCCCAGCGATCGCGCCGAGCTGGACGAGCTGCTCGATGCGAACGAGTACGAGGAAGTCATCGAGAACGAAGACCACTGAGTTCTCCGTCATCCATGTGCGATGTGCCGGCCGCCACGTGCGGCCGGCATCGTTTTCGGACCGGCGTTCCGGCATGCGACGAGTGCCGTTCCGATCGCGCACGAATGTCTTGCGCACGGAGGCGTGATTTGCGTCGGCGATGGCGAGCATGCGTCGACATGTCGTTTGCGATGAAGTCGCGATGGACGTCCGCGACAAGATGGCGAAGATGGCGCGAGAGGATTCGTCGCGGTCCTCCCGGTCGACGATCGAGAGGCATGGCCAGTCGACCCGCCGTCGCCGCGGCGAGGGTTCCGCGATGCTCGCGGAAGATCCGGTTCGAAAAATATTCGACCTGTTTCAGTGGCGTTCCGTTCATGTAGGACGGGCGTTGCAGTCGGTCGAAATCTGCCGGCTTCGCATGGCCTCCTGTTGCAACGATTTGTCGGCCGGAGAATTGCGCGATGTCATGAAATCGTTGTGCCACAAAGGTTTCAAGCGATATTGCTGTTTTTCGTTGAATTTCGTATGGATGTATAGACGTCCATTTAATGAATAGGGCGAATGCCCCCGAGGCCATGCTGCAACGGGCTTTGGCCCGGTCTGGGGGGTGATCGAGGGGTTTGATTTCATGGCTGAAATCAATTGACAGCCGAAATCTTCAGGGATAGCTTTCGCAACAGATCACGGGGAATGTGCGTTATGGCAACAGCAAAGTTCATCAAGCCTTATGTCGAACACGGTGAAAAGGCGAATGCAGTACGCAAGATCACCGTCTCGATTCCGCTGCATGTATTGCGGCGGCTTTCCGATTTGCGCACACACCGACAAGTGAACAATCTTCGGCACGCCACCAACAGCGACTTGTTGGTCGAGGCGTTCCTGCACGCTTTTACTGGGCAACCACTGCCAACTGATGAGGAGCTTAGACGAACCATGGCCACTGCCAAGAAATCCGCTGCAAAGAAACCGGCCGCCAAGAAGGCCGCCGCCAAGAAATCCACTGCCAAGAAGGTCGCCAGCAAGAAGCCGGTAGCCAAGAAGCCCGCTGCCAAGAAGGTCGCCAAGAAGCCGGCCGCCAAGAAAGCTGCCGCCAAGAAACCGGCAGCCGCCAAGAAGTCCGCCGTGAAGAAAGTCGCGGTGAAGAAAGTCGCCGCGAAGAAGGCTGCCAAGAAGCCGGCCGCCAAGAAAGCTGCACCGGCCAAGGTGGTGAAAGCCACCAAGACCGCGAAGGCCAAGACCGCCAAGAAGAAGTAAGCGACAAGAAGCAAGGCAACAAACAACAAGACTCAAGTTATTCGATTTCTCTCCCCGCGGTGCCCAGCGCGGGGAGAGCACTTCGAGAAGATTCGTCCCGGCCTGGCCGGGACGCTTCGTTTGTGGGGTCCGCAAGTGAGCGTGGATGACCTGCTTCGCCCTGCCGCACCCTGGATTCGCCGCAGGGAGTCCGTGAAAGGATGCCGTCGGGTCCTCTGCCCGCCTGGAGCAAAATCCGTCTCGGCGCTGTGAAACCGCTCCCGATTTGCCGTGCTGCTTTATAGGAGCTACCTTTCGCACATCCGCGCCGCGGTGAGTCCGGGGACTCATCGCTCCTGGATCGACAGGGGGAAAAAGCGCGGGTATCTGTCGACACTCAGTGAGAGACCATGGATACCCGATACATACTTGATACACGCAGGCATGCGCGTGGGGTCGTCAGGCCCGTAGTCATCGCCATCATTGCCGTCATCGTGCTGCTTGCCCTGGGCGCCTGGTTCCTGATCATCAAGCCGCATCAGGAATTGATCATGGCCGATTCCGGTGGGCATCCTTCCACGCCGGTCTCCATCGCAGCCAGCAGCGCGGCGCCGCCGCCGGCCAACGTGGCGGCAATGGACATCGACCAGCTGCTGGCCGAAGCGCGCAAGGCGATGAACGAGCAACGCTACCTCGCGCCTGCCGGCAACAACGCGTATGAGTTCTATCTGCGCGTGCTGGAAAAACAACCCGGCAACCGGGTGGCGTCGGACGCCCTGCGCGAGACTTTCCCGTTCGCGGCCAACTCGGCGGAGCAGTCGATCAATTCGCGCGACTTCAACGAAGCGCAACGTCAGATCGACTTGCTCGCCAAGGCCGATCCGACCAATTTCACGCTGACCATTCTGCGTTCCAAGCTCGATGCCCAGCGCAAATTGCTGGACAAGCAACAGCAGCAGGCACTCGATCAGCAGAAGGCGCAGGAGCTGGCGGCGCAGAAAGCCGCGGCCGACAAGGCAGCAGCGGATCAACTGGCGGCGCAGCAGAAATCCGTGGCGGCCGAGCAGCCGAAGAAGCCGGTGGAGCAGCCGACGCGTCAGCCGGCGCAAAGCATGCCGGCAGCGGGCGAGAACAACACTGCCGCTGCAGCTGCCGCTGGCGGGCCGACCAGTGAGGCGGTACTGGTCAAGAGCGTCGAGCCGAACTACCCGGCAACAGCACTGCGGTCGCATCAGAGCGGCTGGGTGATCGTCTCGTTCACGATCCTTCCCAACGGCCGTACCGACAACGTGACGGTGGTGAGTTCACAGCCGCGCCGGGTGTTCGATCGTGCGGCAATGGACGCGGTGAGCCGCTACCGCTTCACTCCGGCGATGAAGGATGGCGTGGCCGTGCCGAGCGTGCGGTCGCAGAAGATCGAGTTCAACCTCTAAGCTTCTGCTGCGGCATTACCCACAGAAACGGCGCATGCATGCATGCGCCGTTTCTGTGGGTGGATATGGTTGGATGATGGCTTTCGGGCTGGCATTCTGGCGATCCAGCCCTAGTCGCGATATCCCTTGCGATGGCGGTGGCGCGACCGATGGTGCGTTGCGGGCTTCTTCTTCGACCTTGTCGCGGCGGGCATGACCTTGCCCTCGATGTCGGCCCAGTCCACATGAGGAAGGCCGAGCAGGTCGTCGAACACCATCGGCATCAATCCGCTCGGGATCGGACCGGTCGAGTTCCACAGGGTGACCACGCCGGCGTGGTATTTCGGAAAGAAGCCGATCATCGTGCGATAACCGGCCACGGCGCCGGCATGGTAGATCAGGGTCTCGCCGCCGTACTCATAGACCCGCCAACCGAGCGCGTAGTGCGCAGCGGTCAGGCGAGCCCGGCGCCATGGCGTCGCGTGCATCTCGCTGGGGGTGGCGATGCCTGGGGCGTGCAGCACCTTCAGCAGTGCTGCCGGCAGTACGTCCGGGCGTCCGCCCATTTGCGCGATCAACCACTTTTCCATGTCGCGCAGGCTGGCGTTGACGCCGGCCGCCGGCGCGACACGGTAGGAGGTTTCGCTCGGTTCGAACGGTACCCAGCCATGACTGGTCGCCCGGTGCGGGCGAGCCCAGCTCTTGCTGGATTCCAGCCCCGCGCGACCATAGTTGGCGGTGGTCATGCCCAGCGGGTAGAACAGGCGCTTGTCGACCTGGTGGTAGAAGAAGTCGCCGGTGCGCGCGAGCACCACGTCGCCGATCATGCCGAAGGCGACGTTCTGGTAGCCATAGCATTGGCCGACACCGCAGACCAGGTTGACCTCGTCGAGCTTGCGCACCAGCTCCTCATAGGAAACGTCGCCCTCGAGCATGTTGTCGTACGTATTGCGCGGTAGGCCCAGCCGCTGGCCGAGAATGTCGCTGACCGTGGCCTGGGCCGCGGCCTGCATGTCCTTGAGCTTGAAATACGGCAGCACGTCGACCAGCTTGGTATCCCAACTCAGCTTGCCGTCGTCCACCAGCAGACCGGTGATCGCGGTGGCGAATGCCTTGGACAACGAGGCGAGCCGGAACACGGTGGTCGGCGTGACCGGCTCCCTGGTGGCGGCGTTGGCATAGCCGATCGTGCCTTCGAAGACGACCTTGTCGCCGATCACCACGGCGGTGGCAAGCCCGGCCACCGCATGTCGTTCGTCGACCTGCTCCAGCCAGCGCCGGTAATCGGCAAGCGTGCGCTTGACGCGTTCCGTCGGCAGCGCTTGCGACGCATCGGGAGTCTGGCTTCGGGATGGCGGCACAGCAGGTGAGGGACGGGCACCGGCCGGCGAGCAGGCCAGTCCGAAGGTGCCTGCGATCAGCAGGAAGATCTTTTGAAACTGCATGATATTCTGGCGTGATTCCGGCGTGGGGATGCGCCTTGAGGGTGGGAGCTGACGATGAGCCTGATCATTGTTCTGATTGTTGTCGTTCTGATTGTCTTGTACTTCGTGGCGATCTACAACGGACTGGTGACTTCGCGTAACAGCTACAAGAACGCGTTTGCGCAGATCGACGTGCAGCTGACCCGGCGACACGACCTGATCCCGAACCTGGTCGAAACCGCCAAGGGTTACCTTGCGCACGAACGCGGCACGCTGGAGGCGGTCGTGCAGGCGCGCAATGCGGCGGTCAGCGGGCTGGCCGGTGCCAAGGCCAATCCGGGCGATCCGGGCGCGATGCAGCAGCTGGCCAGCAGCGAAAACGCTTTGACACAAACTCTGGGTCATTTGTTCGCGCTGCAGGAGGCGTACCCCGACCTGAAGGCGAACCAGACCATGATGCAGCTCTCCGAAGAGCTGACCTCGACCGAGAACCGGGTCGCCTTCGCACGGCAGGCCTATAACGACTCGGTGCTGACCTACAACAACAAGCGCGAAGTCTTCCCGGCTTCCTTCGTGGCGAACAGCTTCGGCTTCACCGCGGCGGAGCCGTTGAAGATCGAGGATCCGGCCGTGCGTGACGTACCGAAGGTTTCCTTCAGCTGATTGCCTCGGCCTCTCGCGGCCAACGCCTCGAGTACTGACCGGAGTCTGCATGGATTTCTTTGCGCAACAGGCGCGCGTACGCGGCAGCAGTCGGCGGCTGGTCGCGCTGTTCGTGCTGGCGGTGATCGCGATCGTGCTGGCGATCGACGCGGTGGTGTGGCTGGCGATGGGTCACCGTCCGATGGACGGCCAGCCCGCGGCGTCGAACCTGCCGCTGATGTTCGCCAGCAGTGCGGTGGTGCTGGCCGGGATCGGGCTCAGCTCGCTGTTCCGGATCATGAGCCTGTCCGGTGGCGGCAAGACCGTCGCCGAAAGCGTCGGCGCGACGCCGGTGCCGACGGATACCCGCGACCCGCAACTGCGCCAGTTGCGCAACGTGATCGAGGAAGTGGCGATCGCTGCCGGCGTGCCGGTGCCGGACATCTACCTGATGGCCGAGGAGCCGGGCATCAACGCCTTCGCGGCCGGCTACTCCGCCTCCGACGCGGCGGTGTGCGTGACCCGGGGCTGCCTCGACAATCTGACTCGCGATGAATTGCAGGGCGTGATCGCGCACGAATTCAGCCACGTGCTCAACGGCGACATGCGCCTGAACATCCGCCTGATGGGGCTGCTGTTCGGCATCCTGGTGCTGGCGATCGTGGGGCGCAAGGTGATCTGGTACGGCGGCGGGCGCAGCAGCCGGCGCGATGGCGGCGGTGGCCAGGTGTGGATGATCGGGCTGGCGCTGATCGTGGTCGGCTACATCGGCTATTTCTTCGCACGGTTGATCCAGGCCGCGGTGGCGCGCTCGCGCGAGTCGCTGGCCGATGCCTCGGCGGTGCAGTTCACTCGCCAGACCGACGGTATCGCCGGTGCGCTGAAGAAGATCGCGATCCTCAGCGAAGGCTCGCAATTGCAGGTGGCGAACAAGCAGGAGGTGGCGCACATGCTGTTCGGCGAAGCGGGCAAGTTCAGCGCGCTGTTCGCCACCCATCCGCCGTTGCTGCAACGTATTCGCGCGCTGGAGCCCGGCTTTCGCGACGAGGAGTTGGCCCGACTGGCGGTATCCATGCAGCAGGTCGCCGAGGCCCGCTCCGCGGGTGTCGCAGGCAAGTCGACGGAACCAGTGCGCGTGCCTGCTCCCGGGATGCCGCCGCTGCCTGGCGTAGTGGCTGGTGCCGCCTTGGCGCAAGGTGCCGGCGGCGTTGCGGATTCGACGCGTTTCCAGCGTGCCGCCGCGGTGCATCAGGCGATGCCGGCAGCGTTGACGGTGGCCGTGCAGCAGCCCGAATCGGCGCTGACGGTCATGCTCGCCTTGGCGATGTCCGCCGCGCAAGTCGAACTGCACGTGGCCCAGCGTCGGATTGTCGCCGACGCGTTTGGCGATGACGAGCAGCAGGCCGTGCAGGCGATCGCTGCCGAGGTGGAGGCGCTGCCGCCGATCGCCCGCCTGCCGCTGGCGGCGCTCGCGCTTCCCGCATTGAAGCAATTGTCCGAGGGGCGCCAGCAAACTTTGCTGGGCGCGCTCGATGCCCTCGTTCGGGTGGACGGCAAGGTCGACCTCAACGAGTATTGCCTGGTCCGGCTGGTGCGCATGCAATTGCAGGAGGCTCGCCAACCCCGCCGCGCGCCGATCGACGGCCTGAAGAAACTGCCGGCTTGCCGCAACAGCGTGATCCTGGTCTGCGCCATCGTCGCCGCGGGCGGCTGCTCCGACGAGGCAAGTGCACGCCGTGCCTGGCTGCTGGCGATGCAACACGCCTTTCCCGGCGAGGCGATCGAGTGGTCCCCGCCGCCCGCGGCCTGGCAGGCGCCGTTGGAGCACGCGCTGGATGACCTGGACGGATTGATGCCGGTGGCCAAGGAACTGGTGATCCAGAGTCTGCTCTGTGCCATTCGCGCGGATGGTCAGGTCAGCGTGGAGGAGGCCGAACTGTTGCGGATCATCTGCGCCAGCCTGCACTGCCCGGTGCCGGCATAGCCACGCGCTGTCCTGCGGGATCGATTTCGGTCGCGATGCTGTGGTGTGTGGAGTGAATCAAAAGCATCGCGACTGAAGTCGCTCCTGCAGCCGCGTCGGCCCTCGTGCGAAACTCAGGCCTCGCCGAGGATCAGCGCGCTGGCCCGCTCGGCGATCATGATCGTCGGTGCGTTGGTGTTGCCGGTGGGCAGGCTCGGCATCACCGAGGCGTCGACTACGCGCAAACCCTGCACGCCGCGCACGCGCAGTTCGCTGTCGACCACCGCGGCATCGTCCTTGCCCATGCGGCAGCTGCCGACCGGGTGGTAGATGGTCTCGGCCTTGCGCCGGATGAAATCGGCGTACTCGGCATCGCTGCGGATCCGGCGTTCGGGGAATACCGGCGCGCCGCGATAGGCCGCGAAAGCGGGTTGGTCGAGGATCTCGCGTGACAGCCTCGCCGCGGCGATCATCATCTTCAGGTCGTGGCCTTCCGGATCGCTCAGGTAGCCGGCGTGGATCGCGATCGGCTGCTCCGGATCGGCCGAATGCAGGCGCAGCCGCCCACGACTGTGCGGATGCAGGTAACAGGCGTGCAAGGTGTAGCCATAGCCGGGCAGGCGATGGCGACCGTGATCGTCGAGCAGCGCGGGCACGAAGTGGAACTGCAGG
>Ga0157371_10005061_pt1 | contig 11263 bp, 10 predicted proteins | sample C45metaG_FD_113462 | JGI IMG/M metagenome (GOLD analysis project Ga0157371, IMG submission 113462) | Corn rhizosphere microbial communities from Kellogg Biological Station, Michigan, USA - C4-5 metaG | ecosystem: Host-associated > Plants > Roots > Rhizosphere > Soil | place: USA: Michigan... | reverse complement strand
ATAAAAAATATAAATGGCTACGAAAAAAGCACACACTCAAGAGGTGGATGTGGTAGAAAGGGCCCGCGGTTTTTGGGCTGAATATAACAAACCGATTTCTTATATAGGTTCTGCTATCGTGATCTTATTTGTAGGTTGGATCATCTACAAATACATGTTTAAGGTGCCGAAACAGGAAAAGGCGGATAAAGTGGTTTTTGTTACTCAAAAATATTTTTCTGAATTCACTACAGCGACAGATTCCGGCAAAATTTTATTGGCCGCAAAGGTCTTGAATGGCGATGGAAGAAATCCAGGGGCGTTAAAAATTATTAATGAATACTCCGGCACTCCCGCTGCCAATTTATGTGAATATTACGCCGGCACCTGTTATTTGCAATTAGGCCAGTTTGCCAAGTCGATAAGCTATCTTAAAAATTTCGATGCTAACGGTGCCGACCAGATTAAAAGCCGCGCTCTTGGTATGATGGGTGATGCAAGTGCAGAATTAAACAAGAATGACGATGCTTTGGATTATTATCAGAAGGCAGCAAACGTAAATGAAAAAGATACCTATACTTCTTCAGAATATCTTTTCAGAGCTGCATTATTTGCTGAGTCCATTGGCAAACAAAAAGAAGCGATCGATCTGTTCAAAAAAATAAAGTCCGATTATCCGCTTACTGAAAAAGCCGCTGATGTGGACAAGTACCTGGCCAGACTCGGACAATTTTCAGAATAACTTATCGATAAAGCTATGGCGATAGTAAACCAGAATCTTTATGATGTTGATACAGGCATTCTTCCAAAGGATGCCTGCATCGTTATTGTACATACGCAATGGAACCCTGAAATTGTAAATAAATTGTTAGACGGTTGTAAAAGAGTACTTAATCAGTATGAGATGCAGAATTGCAAAGTCATTTCTGTTCCAGGCGCTTTTGAAATTCCATTCACCATAAAAAATTTTTGGGAAACTTATCAGAACAAATTTGAAAAGCCGCAGGTTTTTATTGCACTCGGTTGCGTTCTGAAAGGTGGAACCCCTCATTTCGATTACGTTTGCAAGGCAATTACCGAAGGAATCCTGCAGTTAAATTTTACGTTGCCCGTTCCTACAATTTTTGGAGTACTTACAGTAGAAAACCAGCAACAGGCTGATGAAAGAACAGGTGGTATTCATGGAAACAAAGGCGAAGAAGCTGCCTTAACTGCTTTAAAAATGATTACATTAAAATATTCAAAATAATTTTTTGATCTTTTAAAATCTTTACATTTTTTTTAATGAGAGTTCAATTATTTATACCATGTTTTGTTGACCAGTTGTATCCGCAAACTGCTTTCAATATGGTAAAAGTACTTGAAAAAGCATGCTGTGATGTTGATTATAATACCAACCAAACGTGTTGCGGTCAAGCAGCTTTTAATGCAGGTTTTTGGCAAGAAGCTAAAGCTGTCGCCTCGAAATTTATAAAAGATTTTGATTCTCCGGATTATATCGTAGGACCTTCCGCTTCCTGCGTTGGTTTTGTGAGAAATTATTATAACCAGTTGTTTGAAGATTCTTCTCAATATAATTTTGTTAAGAATCTAACAGGAAGAATTTTTGAGTTTAGCGAGTTTTTGATAAATGTTTTACGAATCGAAAATTATGGTGCACAATTAAATGTAAAGGCAACTTACCATGATAGTTGCGCAGCCCTTCGAGAGTGTAGAATAAAGGAAGAACCTAGACGCTTGCTTCAAAAAGTAAAAGGGTTGGAGTTAATCGAAATGAGTGACACAGATACCTGCTGTGGATTTGGTGGAACTTTTGCCGTGAAATACGAGGATATTTCTCATGCAATGGCTGATCAGAAAATAGGTCATGCTTTAAATACCGGCGCTACTCACGTCATCTCTACTGATTTAAGTTGTTTAATGCATTTACAGGGGATTATTACAAAGAAGAATATCCCAATTACAACAATGCATATTGCTGATGTATTGGCAAGTGGATGGGATTAGACTTTTTTAGCGAACAACCAAGATCTTATATAGCCGAAAAGATGAGAGGTTTAAAAACAATCTAAGAATTTGCATAATTGAAAACTCTGCTTTATTTTCGAAGAAGAATCTTAATTTTTTCTCTATCTGCTGATCCTTCGGAAAAATTAAATACCGGTTTTCGCTAATCCTCCTTCCTATTATTTTATAATAATCATTGACCAATAACTAAAGCTTACGCTAATTGTATGAATAGAAAATCTTACCTCGGGTCTTTATTACGAATTGTATCGAATTCCGCAATCCCCGTTTTCCTTTCCCTAAATTCATTCGGCCAGGTGAATGTAATGATGAATCATAATGATTTGAAAAGGACCGGTTGGAACAGCAACGAAACTATTTTGACGGTTGATAAGGTGAGCAGCGGAAACTTTGGAGAGATCTTTTCAAGGGACGTAGATGACCAGATCTACGCACAGCCTCTTGTAATGAGCAACGTTTCAATCGGAGGAGGCATACATAATATTGTAATAGTAGCAACTGTAAATAATACTCTTTATGCGTTTGATGCTGACGACAGCAGTGTCTCATCCGCATATTGGCAAGTGAATCTTACTTATGATTCAACCAACTATAGGCCCATAAAAAATTCTGATATGACCGGTGCCTGCGGCGGCAATTATAAGGATTTCAGTGGTAATATGGGAATCGTAGGCACCCCGGTTATTGATTCTTCAACCAATACTTTATATGTCGTTTCAAGAAGTGTAACCAAAACAGGAACACCTGTATTTGCACAATACTTACATGCGATTGATATCTCCACCGGGGCTGAGAGGGAAGGAAGCCCTGTTTATATAACCGCTACTTACCCGGGAAATGGTGAAGGAAACGTAAACGGTACTATTACTTTTGACCAGCAAAAGCAAAATCAACGGCCAGGGCTTTTGCTCTCTAACGGTATTGTTTATATTGCCTGGTCTTCACACTGTGATTGGGGTCCATACCATGGATGGATAATGGGTTATGATGCGGCAACGCTAGAACAAAAATATGTTTATAATGCAACCCCCGATGGAGGTTTGGCAGGAATATGGATGAGTGGCCAGCCTCCGGCTGTTGATGAAAATGGCAATTTATATTTAACAACAGGAAACGGAACAACAGGATACAATAGTGACCCTAATGACACTGTTAACAGGGGTAATAGCTTGATAAAGTTATCACCAGAACTTAAACCCATAGATTTCTTTACCCCTTCTAATTACCAATACCTGAATTCCAACGACCGGGATTTTGGCTGCAATGGCGTTTTACTTATTCCAGGTACGCACTTATCATTGTCCGGAAGCAAAGATGGTGGATCTTACCTTGTAGATGATGATCACATGAAGGGAATGAAAACTGATAATTCGAATGTATTGCAACGATTAAACTTTGGTGATTGGGGAACCATAAACACCCGTCATTTATATGGTTCACCGGTGTACTATAAAGATGAATTTAATAACGAATATATTTATGGTTGGGCGGAAGGAGGATTATTGAAGCAAATCCCTTTCGATCAGTCTAAAATGCTTTTTGATACACTTAATTCAAAAATTGGAATTACGACCTTACCAGCAGGATACATGCCAGGCGGAATACTTGCAATTTCATCAAATCGTTCCGAGACCGGCACAGGTATATTGTGGGTTAGCCGTGTGTCAAACGGAAATGCTAACCAAGCTTTAGTGCCAGGCATGCTGCAGGCATTTGATGCCAGCGACGTTACACATGAATTATGGAACAGCAACTGGAACAGTAAAAGAGACTCTATTGGAAGATTTGCAAAGTTTGTTCCTCCAACAATTGCTAATGGCAAAGTATACATGGCTACTTTTTCAAATAAACTGAACGTCTACGGTTTGAACCCTCCCCCCGCATCTCAGTGTAGTACAACTTTACCTCCGTCATGGCAAAGTGCTGACATCGGTTATGTAGCTTATGCAGGTGATGTTTGTGTGAACAACGAAACATTTACTTTAACCGCTTCTGGTAATGATATCTGGAACACCGCAGATGCTTTTCATTTCGCATTTCAAAAAGTAATAACGAATGAAACAGAACTAACGGGAAGGATTGTTTCTATAAAAAACACCAACTCTTTTGCCAAATGTGGAATAATGTTTAGGCAAAATCTTGATCCTGGTTCTCCTTATGTTTTTCTATCCGTCATTCCTTCTGGTAATATTTACCTCCAGGAAAGAAGTTCACAAAGTACACGTGCTTTTAATGTTGGGTCGCCAGTTGGTGAAAGCGTTCCATATTGGCTTAGAATTTCTAACAAAGGAAATACATATATCAGCTCTTATTCTTCAAATGGTACTGATTGGATAACGATGGATACAGTTACGCTGGCAATGGGCGCCAATTCCTATGTTGGTTTTGCTTATACTACCCGTGATAATACTGTCTTGGATACAGCTATTGTTGATAACATTGCTTTAAGTATAAACGGTGCACTCACTGTTAACCTTGTTAATTTTACTGGCAAGAATATTAATGATAAAAAAACTTTGTTGTCGTGGACTGCATTAGGAGAAAAAAGTATCGATCACTTTGATGTACAAAAAAGCGGTTCAAGTACGAATTTTACAACAATAGGAACAGTTAAATGGAATGGCACGACATCAAAACCCTTCAATTATAATGTCATTGACAATTTTCCTGAAGATGGAAATAATTACTACAGGCTAAAAGAGGTAGATAAAAATGGTAATGTCAGCTATTCTCAGGTTGTACTCGTAAGATTTAATTTTAAAGGAATTTCTATTTATCCAAACCCTGCCCGGGATAAAATCTTTATAACCAACAACGACAATTTTAGCAAAGAGAAAAATATTAGCATTCAGCTACTGGATTTCGCCGGCAAAATGTTGTGCAAGCAAGAATTTAAAACTAATGATGCGAGTATCCTCACTTTCAATATTCCGCCACGTATAGTGAATGGAATGTACATACTAATCGTAACAAATATCGATGGAGACAAACAGGGAGAGCAAATTTCTATTATCAGATAACAATTAAAGATTCATCGGATCCTGGTTAAAAATAATGCACATCAACTGATAAAGTTCCTGATGCTTATCTTTAAATAATTCGGGCTGATTGAAAAAATATTCTGAAGTAACCGCAAAGAATTCTGCTTTGTTCGAAGCTCCATAAGAATTAATGTCAGAGTTTTCCTCCAATATCATTTGAGTATTATTGTTCACTAACTCTATCCATTTGGAATTATGTTTTCGATTAAGCAGTGCTTCCGGTAATCCGTCCACTTCGCCATCTTCTTTATCCAGTAAATGAACAAATTCATGAATTCCTGTATTTGCAGTTGACGCTTTATTCATAAAACCACTCCGTAAAGCGGGTTTTGACAGGATCATCACTCTTTGCATGGGGCCGTTTCCTATCATTCCCATTGTATTCTTTTCATAGCCAGAGGCAAGAAATTCTTCCCTGTTAAATGATTCGGGATAAAGAAGAACATTTCTCAGGTTATGGTATTTCCATTTTTCAAATCCAAATATCGGAATGACGGCGCTGGCAGCCACCAATAATTTATCTAATTCCAAAACTGTTGTGTCAATACCGTCAATGCGCACATAACTTAGAAACTGTTTTATCTTTTCTTGAAACCTTAATTTATTTTTTTCATTAAGCCTGCTATAATAAGAAACATGGTCCATTAAAATCTCAGGAAAATTGTCTGGCAGCAAAATTGTCTTTTGCGGTTTTTTATAAAAAATAAAAAACAGGATGAAAACCAATAATGCAATTAAAACCAGTACAGGAGCCATATACAGTAATGTGAAAAGAAAAAAAATATCTAACACCCCATTTCTTAAATCAGTATATTCCAATAATTTTAAAAGATGAAGTTATTTTAAAATTGCAATTTGTGTAATTTGTTTATTTACTGCAGAATTGTTTAACTTGAAAAGGATATTTTTTAAAAGAATAATCCAAAGTTTTATCAAATATGAGGTTGAGAAAATTTCATCAATGAAAAAATCGTTAATTTTTCTTCAAGTAATTTTCTTAGTTAAATTATCGACGATCAAATGGAATGCAGAAGCAGGAGTGAACTGGATGAGTTGATTAATTAATAATACAATGGGATAATTAAAGATAAAATCATGTCTGAAACATCAATAAAATCTGAAGCACAGGTAATTATAGATCAAAACTTTGACTACACATTATTTTCGTGGAGCAAACAAAAAGGGATAAATCCTATTGCGGTAGAGCATGCTGAAGGTGTTTACTTATATGATTACGATGGCAAGAGATATCTTGATTTTTCTTCGGGCCTGATGAATGTAAATATTGGGCATGGCAATCAGCGCATAACCATGGCCGTTACAAGGCAAATGCAACAGGTAAGTTATGTAACTCCATCAAGTGTAACAAAGGCACGTGGGGAGCTTGGAAAAAAATTAGCTGAAATATGTCCTGGGGATTTGAACAAAGCTTTCTTCACGTTAAGCGGCGCAGACTCAATTGAGAATGCAATAAAGCTCGCAAGAATTTACACGGGTAGACACAAGATTTTGTCGCGTTACAAGTCGTATCACGGTTCGTCAAATGCAGCAATGTCAGTAAGTGGCGATCCCCGGAAACTTGCGGTAGATTCTCAACAGCCTTCAAACTTTGTTCATTTTGATCTTCCGTATTTATACCGATGGGAATATGGCGAAGAAAATCTATTAAAAGAAAGCGTTGCTCAATTGGAACGCATCATAGCCTATGAAGGGCCAAACAATATTGCAGCGATTTTGCTCGAAGGTGAATCAGGTTCGTCGGGATGTATGAAATATCCAAAAGGTTATTTGAAAACAGTTAGAGAAATGTGTAATCGCGATGGAATAATACTGATCATCGATGAAGTAATGAGCGGATTCGGAAGAACAGGAAAATGGTTCGGATTTCAGCATCATGGTATTATTCCTGATATGATTGCGATGGCGAAAGGCCTTACCAGCGGATATTTGCCATTGGGCTGTTTAATGGTTTCCGAAAAGATTGCTTCTAAATTTGATCATGTAATATTACCCCTCGGTCTTACGTATTCTGCACATCCTGTTTGTTGTGCTGCAGCACTTGAAAATTTACAGATCTATGAAGATGAAAATCTTATTCAAAATGCGGCAGCAATGGGAAAATATTTGGACAAACAAGTTGAAATTTTAAAACAAAAACATGCCTCTATTGGTGATTGGCGAAACACCGGTTTACTTGGATGCCTGGAAATGGTGAAAGATCGCGAAACAAAAGAACCGATGGCGCCTTTTAATGCAAAACCTGCTGAAATGCCAACCATGAATAAAGTGGCTGCAAAAATCAAAGAGCTTGGCATGTACACTTTTGTAAGATGGAGCTATATTTTTATTGCGCCACCTCTTTGCATCACAAAAGAACAAATTGATGAAGGACTTGCAATTATTAGCGAAGCAATAAGTATCGCCGACAAGACAATAAAATAAAAAGTTCTTTCAAAATCAAATCATTGTAAGATGGTGATTCATAATCATTATCCATTATCCCAAAACATAAGATGTTTGATCAGCAACAACTCTTCTTTTATAGTAAATGAGCAAAATCCCGATATTTCCGCGTATCTACCTGGTGATCTTCGTCTGTGAATTTTGGAGATAGATCAAGTAATTTATTTTCAATAGAAAGCAGGGTCGTCCAATCTTGACTTGAAAGTTTCTACGTCAAATTGAAAATTCAATTTTAAACGTAATAAAAAAAACTGGAATTAGCCAAGGGTTTTCTTTTAAAAATTTTTATCTTCCTAATTTTCGTATGGAAAATTGCGCGAAACTTTTTTCATCATTCGTGTTATTAATTGATCAGTTGAACTCATCACTTCGTCATCCATTGCCTTATAAAAACGCCAAAGAAGTTCTCCATCCTTTCCATTATATACCTGTAAAGTTAATGCGCCACTTCCTGTTTTACTGCCGAGACTGCCAAACAAAACGGTTTTTGCGATAGCCGCTCCTTCTGATGCCGTTTTTTCGTAATTATAATTGCATTTGATTACTGCATCCACCCCTAAAATTTTACAGATGGAATCCTCGGTTAAGAGATCAAGCTGATTATAAACACCTTTTGCTTTTAATAACGCATTGGTACGAGTAGGATCCTGAAATGTTACTGAATATTTATTTGCCTTCCTTAACAAATAGGTGAACATTGAAGATTGAAGGTTTGTTTTAAGCTCTTCTGCTTCACTTTTTGTAGCAGAAGAATCGTAATGTTTAGGAATCCTTTTATAAACAATCGAAACATCAAAAGGAAGAATCGCAACCGTTTTTTCTTGCTGAATTTGTGATTTTAGATTAGGTGCTGAATAGGTTTGTTTTGCAGCCTCAAATTGTGAAAAACCGGAAATCGATGCGAGAAGAAACAAAGTACAGATCAAAAATTTAATTTTCATAACAGTCTTGTTTTAGCCCGCAATATAAATACTGCAAATTATAAATCCTACTTTTTTTGCCTTAAATTTTCCATTCTTTCTCTCGATTTATTAAAAATCATTATACCATTCTTAACTCCCTTACGCTTCTGCTTTTTTTCTCGTTCAGGCAACTGATTCTCCTCATGGCATTCTACCGAACAACACCCTTCATATTTTTCTGCACATGCTTCACATTGAATAAAAAGCAGGTGGCATGCTTCGTTTGCACAATTGGTATGTGTATCGCATGGAGCGCCGCATTGGTGACAATGGCTTATTACTTCATCGCCAATCTTTTCGCCAAGCCGTCCGTCAAAAACAAAATTTTTACCAAGGAATTTATTGGGTAGTTGTTCTGCTTTTACTTTATTGGCATATTGAATAATTCCTCCTTCAAGGTGATAAACATTTTTGAATCCGTTGTACAACATGTACGCACTAGCCTTTTCGCACCGAATACCGCCTGTGCAATACATGATTATATTTTTATCTTTCTTTTCTTCAAGCATACTAACAGCCATGGGTAGTTGCTGTCTGAAAGTATCAGAAGGAATTTCTATCGCGTTTTCAAAATGTCCTACTTCATATTCGTAATGATTACGCATGTCCACAACAATCGTTTCAGAATCAGAAGTAAGTTGGTTAAAAGAATCCGCGTCCACGTATTTACCCTTTTTGCTCATATCAAAGTGAGGATCACTAATTCCGTCGGCTACGATTTTATCGCGCACTTTAACTTTCAAAACCCAAAAGCTTTTTCCATCATCATCAACAGCAATGTTTAACCGGACATTTTCTAAAAAACAAATGGTCTGCAGATATCCCTTAAATTTTTCGAAATTACAAGCAGGAACACTCATCTGCGCGTTGATTCCTTCATGCGCAACGTAAATTCGACCGAAAGCTTTTAGTTCATTCAGATTTTTATAAAACGCATCCCGAAATGCCTGCGGATCTTCTATTGGTGAGTATTTGTAAAATGAAATCGTAACGCGAGGTTCTGTCTCTTCATATAATAACCTCTTCAGCTCCTTTTGAGAAACACGATTATGTAATAATGCCATAACTAATATGTACCCAGGGTTTTTTGAGACATTTACAGGATGAATCAAACCTCTTGCAAGGTGGGTAAAATCACGTTGCAAAGATAAACCAGATGATTAATTTATTAAAACGGGTACGCGATTTGATTAACAGCTTTCCAATAATTAACATTAACACTAAAAACGACCTTTATGAAAAAGACAATAATTTTAGCAACTACATTTTTCCTGTTAATACAGGCAAAAGCGCAAAACGCACACTTCGGTATTAAAGCCGGACTAAATGCTTCGTCGTTAAATTATCCGGACAATTCTGATATGCAAACAAAAATTGGTTTTAATGCCGGTTTGTTGGCACATATTCACACCTCGAGTAAAATGTGGGCTATTCAACCTGAACTTTATTACTCTTCTGAGGGCGCCAAAAGCAAATCCAACAGTAATGAAAGTCTGAACCTCGGCTATTTAAATCTACCGGTTTTGATTCAATACATGTTTGACAATGGTTTTAGATTGGAAGCCGGACCACAAGTCGGATTTTTAATGAGTGCAAAATCAAAAGTCGGAAACATTTCTACCGACGTCAAAAATCACATGCAAAGCGCCGTCTTTTCGATTCCTTTGGGATTAGGTTATCTCACTACAGGCGGATTGGGCTTTGACGCACGTTATAACTTTGGAATTAGTAACATCAACAAATCCGATATGGGACCAAAGGAGCACAGCAATGTTTTCCAGTTTGATTTATTTTATCAGTTCAGCAGCACAAAATAAAAATTGCTTCGATTAAAAGCAGCCAATACAAATGCCTAAAGCTTATATTGGCTGCTTTTTAAATAAATAATTTTTCAGTCAAATACCGATTGTATTTACATTTGATAAAATATTTTTTGAATGTCGAAAAATAAGAAGTTAAAACCGCTGCTGCCGGCATTTGGAAAAATAAATTCAATACACAAGTTGCTGATATGCCTGGCGATCGCCGTTGTTGTTTACTTAATTGTGGAAATAAAAAATATTGACGTTCTCACTCATGTAATGATCGGCTGGGATGCTTTTAGTGTATGCATGATCGTTATGGAATGGATCACTTACTTTATTACATCGGCAAAACAGATACGCATTCAATCAAAGGTGCAGGATCCCAACCGCTCAGTTATATTCATCGTCATTCTTATTTGCACTTTAGCCAGTTTTCTTACTGTCCTCTTGTTGATGATTACCAAAAAACATGGCGATGATGAAACTTCATGGCGAATGCCTATCGGTGTTGCGGGAATGCTGTTCTCATGGATTTTGATACATACAACTTTCACACTTCGATACGCACATATTTTTTATGGCGATCATGAAACGAACCCTAATACGCATGCAGGCGGCCTTCAATTTCCGGGAGAAGGCTTACCAGACTATCTTGATTTTGCTTACTTCTCATTCGTACTCGGAATGACTTTCCAGGTTTCTGATGTCCAGATAACATCCAAAAGATTCAGGCGACTCGCACTTTTGCACGGCCTTATCTCATTTATTTTTGATACTACGATGATAGCACTCACTATCAATATCCTCGCCTAAAGTAAAATCTTTTTTATTTCTTGGTTTACCGGAAGTTTAAAAAATGGCGCGGACCGCCACTCTTCCTGTGTGAACAACAGGGTTCGTTCCAGGCTTACGGCCATCATATTGCAAATTGAGTTCAATATTTCCTGCAAGTCTTTTTGTAAGTTCAAGATTCCATAAATAATTT
>Ga0157371_10005059_pt1 | contig 11267 bp, 14 predicted proteins | sample C45metaG_FD_113462 | JGI IMG/M metagenome (GOLD analysis project Ga0157371, IMG submission 113462) | Corn rhizosphere microbial communities from Kellogg Biological Station, Michigan, USA - C4-5 metaG | ecosystem: Host-associated > Plants > Roots > Rhizosphere > Soil | place: USA: Michigan... | reverse complement strand
TTGAAGGTTGAACAAAAATAATTACAAGCGGAAGTAGCTCATTTGGTAGAGCGATAGCCTTCCAAGCTATAGGTGGCGAGTTCGAGCCTCGTCTTCCGCTCATAATAAAGTTCTTTTTTACAAAAGAGAACAGGTTGGGAAATTTTTAAAATAAAAATTAAAAAACAAACAAAATGGCAAAAGAGAATTTCAAAAGGGATAAACCCCACGTTAACATCGGCACCATTGGCCACGTTGATCATGGAAAAACAACCCTCACAGCCGCTATAACCGATATTTTGTCTAAAAAAGGTTTAGCGGAAAAAAAGAATTATGCAGATATTGATGGTGCTCCGGAAGAAAAAGAAAGGGGTATCACTATTAATACAGCACACGTTGAATATGCAACAAGCAATCGCCACTATGCTCACGTGGATTGTCCCGGTCACGCTGATTATGTAAAGAACATGATTACAGGTGCTGCTCAAATGGACGGAGCAATATTGGTAGTTGCCGCTACTGATGGCCCTATGCCGCAGACTAAAGAACACATTCTTTTAGCCCGCCAGGTAGGAGTTCCACGCATCGTTGTATTTATGAATAAAGTGGATTTGGTTGATGATCCTGAATTGTTGGAACTAGTAGAAATGGAAATTCGTGAGTTGTTAACTTCTTACGGTTTTGATGGCGATAATACTCCAATCATTCAAGGTTCTGCTACAGGAGCTTTGGCAGGTGATGACAAATGGGTCGCCAAAATTGACGAATTAATGGATGCGGTTGATACCTATATTCCGTTACCTCCGCGTCCGGTTGATCAGCCTTTCTTAATGTCTGTTGAAGATGTATTTTCAATCACAGGACGTGGTACAGTTGCTACAGGACGTATCGAAAGAGGACGCATTAAAGTGGGCGAACCAGTTGAAATCGTAGGTTTAATGGAAAAACCATTGACATCTACTGTTACCGGTGTTGAAATGTTCAAAAAATTACTTGATCAGGGTGAAGCAGGAGATAATGCCGGTTTATTACTTCGCGGTATTGAAAAAAGTCAAATCCGTCGTGGTATGGTACTTTGCAAACCAGGCTCTATTACTCCTCATACAGAATTTAAAGGTGAAGTGTACGTATTGAGCAAAGAAGAAGGTGGACGTCATACCCCATTCTTCAATAAATATCGTCCTCAATTTTATTTCCGTACAACTGACGTAACAGGAGAAGTAACCTTGCCTGAAGGAACAGAAATGGTAATGCCAGGTGATAATACCTCTCTTACTGTTAAATTAATTCAGCCCATCGCAATGGAAAAAGGTTTAAAGTTTGCCATTCGTGAAGGTGGTCGTACAGTGGGTGCAGGACAGGTAACTGAGATTTTAAAATAAGATTATCATATCTTTGAAACTAAAATTAGCTAATTAGCAAATTTGCTAATTAGCTAATTTGGTTTTTAGGAGTTCTTTAAATACGGGCATAGTTCAATGGTAGAATAGAGGTCTCCAAAACCTTTGATCAGGGTTCGAATCCTTGTGCCCGTGCCATGTTAATGTGATAATATGCTAATTAGCAAGTGCTAATGAAAGAGCATTTGATTATTTACCACATTAGCACATTAGCTAATTAATAAACTAATATTATGAACAAACTTGCATTATACGTTCGCGATTCTTATAAAGAAATGATGCATAAAGTAACCTGGCCGACCTGGGAAGAACTTCAACAATCAACGATGATCGTGTTGGCTGCTACTATCATTATTACTGCCCTTGTCGCTTTAATGGATTTTGTATCCAACGGTGTTTTAAAATTTATTTATTCTTTATTTAAGTAATCATGACAGAAGAAAATACTAACGAAGTTCACAGCGATCTTCCAAATGATACTACTCCTCCCGTTCCGGAAAAAGATACCAAATGGTATGTGCTCAGAGTGGTGAGCGGTAAAGAAAGAAAGGTAAAAGAATATCTGGATAAAGATATTATCAGGCACGGATGGGATAAATATATCCTCCAGGTGTTTCTGCCTGTAGAAAAAGTTTATAAAGTGCTTAATGGGAAAAAAGTAATGCGGGAACGTAATTTCTATCCAGGTTATGTGATGATAGAAGTATTGGATGGCAAGCTTTCCGGAGAAATGGTTCAACATCTTAGCAACACAACCAATGTGATGCACTTTTTAACTGATGGAAAAGGTTCTAAAGGAGAAATTATCAGCCTCAGAAGATCAGAAGTAAATAAGATGCTCGGAAAAGTAGATGAAATGGCTGATGCAGGCGGGATGACCATGAGTGAGCCATTTATTGTGGGAGAAACTATCAAAATAATCGACGGACCTTTCAATGATTTTAATGGAGTAATTGAAGAGGTAACAGACGAAAAGAAAAAATTAAAAGTTCAGGTGAAAATTTTTGGGCGGGCCACGCCTGTTGAATTAAGTTATATGCAGGTAGAGAAAATCTCCTGAAAAATCAGATTTAAAATCAAAAAATGGCCATCTTTCAGATGGCTTTTTTGTTACCAAACTTTTTATTTGTTTACTCTTTTATTTCCACTTCAAGGTGTTAATCAAATGCTTCATATCTTCCTGCAAAAAAGCATTTACCGGACGAAGAGAATCTTCATTTGGCGTAGCATCGAAATATAAAGCGCCTCTTAAAAAATGCTTAGTTGTATCCGATAAAAAAAACTGTTTTGCAGTCGCCACGTTTCCGGAAAGTTTAAAAAACACGCCGGTAATATTATTAGGAGTATGCATTACGCTATCTTCAATGGAATACGCTTTTATATCGTTTTTATAAGTTAGTTTATAAGAATCATTTACTAATTTTTCAAAGCTGTTTTTACCAATAGAATCCCGGTAACTCCCATCCGGATTTTTCACTTTATAAATTGATGTACCACCAATATTTTTATAACTAAGATAAATAGTTCCATTAAAAGAAGGAAAAACGATATCAATAGAATAAGGATTTCTTTCACCTTCATTAAACCAGCCGGAATCCTTTGCTATCCTTGCATATACCGGATATTCAAAAGAGTAAGGAAACGATGGATCATCAAAAGTTGTATAAACTTTTTTAGGAAAATCAATTTTAAAATAACCTTCTTTCTTTGAAGTGTAATTCGAATTGCAACTAATAATCAATAAAGTAAAAAAGAAATAAACAACCTGTTGTATTTGACGGTTTTTTTTCAAAAGAAATTTATTTATTCGATGCTTTTTGTTTCAAAGTAACCTTCACTTTCTGAATGCGGTTTTTATTGATTTCAAGAACGGTAAATGTGTAATTATTAGTTTCAAACTGCTCATTTGCTTTTGGAAATTCGCCGGCAATTTCTAAAATAAGTCCTGCAAGCGAATCGCTTTCTCCACGAAGTAAATCAAAAGTATGTAATGGAAGATTTAAAATTTTGCAAACATCGTTAATCATCGTTTTACCTTCAAAAATGTAATTATAAGCATCAATTTTTTTGTTGATACTTTGCTCATCATCAAATTCGTCCTGGATATCTCCAATGATTTCTTCCATAATATCTTCCAGCGTAATAATGCCGGAGGTTCCTCCAAATTCGTCTACTACAACAGCCATGTGTATGCGCTTATTTCTAAAATCCTGTAAAAGATCTTCAATTAATTTTTGCTCGTGTACATAAAAAACCGGACGCATCAGCGGATGCCAGTCAAATTCCTGTTGCTGTAAATGCGACAATAAATCTTTCGTGTGAAGAATTCCTACAATTTCATCAAGATTACTTTTATAAACAGGAAGCCGTGAATAAGAAAATTCTTTCACTTTCTGTATGACATTTGCAAACGAAGTAGAAACCTCAACACCGCTTACATCCAGCCGTGGGCGCATCGTTTGTTTCACAGTTGTATTGCTGAATTTACGGATTCCTTTTAAGATTTGTTTTTCCTCATTGGATGCTTTGTTATTTGGCAACAGATCAATTGCACTATCAATCTGGCTGTCATCCATTTTTGTAGTACTCGAATGAAAAGTCTTTTCAATAGAATCGCCAAAAGACACAACCCTTTTACTGATTTTAAAAAGTATACTATTGAAAATATCGACAGTCATAGATGCGGTAGATGCAAACCATATTTTATGATGGGTCGCCCAGATTTTTGGAAGCACCTGGCAAAATAAAACCAGCGCACAGGTTATGATCACTACTTTTATAAAAAAATTAAGAACGACCGGCGCTCCCAAATTTTCGATCCATTCATTTATTAGAGAATTTGAAATCAAAATGATACCGATGTTTACAAAACAATTTGAAATGAGCAGACTCGCCATCAGTGTTTTCGGATTCTCCAAAAGAGTGACAATCCTTCTATACGACGGCTGCTGGCGCGTTTTCAGCATATTTATATCTTTCAATGTCAATGAAAAAAATGCCATTTCCGATCCTGAAAAAAGAAACGATAAAACAAAAAGCACCAACAATATAAAAACTAAAATGGTAGTCGCCGCAGGTGTAATGGCTAAAATTGTAAGCAAGTGACAACTATTTACAATGACCATATGATAAAGCAAAACAAATATTTATTTAAAGATAAGTCCCGGTTTTGAGAGATAAGATTTTATTTTTATTCAGGTGTTTTTCCAGGATGCTCACCAAAAGAATTTTCATTTCCGTGAAAAGGATCCTGGCCTTCTTCCAAATGAATATCTGAACGTTTGTCAAGCATAATGAGGTTGTCTGCAATTATTTCTGTAGCCACTTTTCTATTGTGTTCGCGGTCTTCCCAATACCTGGTTTTTAAACGGCCTTCAATGTAAACAAGGCTGCTTTTGTGCAGATATTTTTGTGCAAGTTCTGCCAACCCGCGCCAAAGAACCACATTATGCCATTCTGTTTGAGAAATTAATTTTCCGTTTTTGTCTTTGTAAGTTTCAGTGGTTGCGAGCGGAAATTTAGAGACGGGAATATTTCCTTCCAAATATTGAATATCAGGATCTTTGCCCAAATTTCCGATTAATATTACTTTATTAACTCCACGCATAAATTTTATTTCTGCTTTCAAAAATGAATTTAATCAATTTTAAAGATACATTTTATCTGTTAAATATGATGCTATTAATTTTGGAAAGGGAAGGCTTTTTAATTGTTTTTTATTCACAGTAAAAAAACTTTTTTCCGATAATTCTTTTTTTATTTCCACATGAATAAACCTGCCATTGATCCGCTGATGCGTTAGCTTTTGTGAAACTTTTTGTGACACTGATTTTATCAGGAAATCATCATTTAGCAGAGATAAAAGTTTTTCATTTTTTAAAATCTCATTTTCATCTACACCACTTTTCGTTTCTATTAAAATGAATTCATAAAGATTCTGCCAGATGTCTTTTTCAATCCTTTTATTTACATAAAACTTCTTTTTATATTCAACAATCAGGTAATTAAAAAAACGATCTTTTTGTTTGTTTACTGAATTATTTATTGGCAACTCTGACACGGTATTGGTGGAAAAAGCGATACATTTTTTTTTCAAAGGACAATCGAAACATAATGGCAACGCTGGTTTACAGATCACAGCGCCAAAATCCATAATAGCCTGGTTATATTTCCCCGGATTTTTTTTATCGAGAAGCGATTGGGAAAGATCTGCATAAAATCTTTTTCCTTCACTTGTATTTACCGGTATTTCTTTTCCAAAAAACCTGGCTAAAACCCTAAACACATTTCCGTCCAAAACTGCATAAGGTTGATTAAACGCAAAAGAAGCTATTGCAGAAGCAGTATAAGTTCCAATTCCTTTTAGAGATAAAATGTCTTCATATCTTTCAGGAAATTTTCCCTCAAGATTTTTATCAATAAACTTTGCTGTCGCTATTAAATTTTTGCAACGCGAATAATATCCAAGACCTTCCCATAATTTATAAATATTTTTTTCAGAAGCATTTGCCAATGATTTTATATCGGGAAAAGTATGAATAAAGCGTTCATAATAAACAAGCCCTTGTTGCACTCTTGTTTGTTGCAAAATGATTTCGCTGATCCAGATTTTATATGGATCTTTTTCTCCTTTCCACGGCATCGCCCTGTTATTTTTTGTATCGTTCCAAAGTAAAAGAGCCGAGGAAAAAAACGTTGACTTCATGCAAGCGAAATAACTATTTTTTACTCAAAATAATATTGGATACATAAAATTGAATTTCCGAATTTTTCTGGAATAAAAAAAAATAAACATACACAAGCGATATTATAGCAGGTTATTACAATAAAGATTATTAAATTTGCATACCTGGTTGATATATCATTGGAAACACATTTTAATTTTCATCTACCTAAAAAAGAGTTTTAAAATGAGAAAAGCAGATTTAATAAACCGGATATCAGAGAATACGGGCATAGCTAAAGTCGATGTTCTCGTCACACTTGAAAACCTATTTAAAGAAGTAAAGAAATCTCTTGGCGAAGGAGAAAATATTTACATCAGGGGGTTTGGTAGTTTTATTACAAAAAAAAGAGCCGCCAAAATAGGCAGAAACATCAAAAAAAACACCGCCGTTGAAATTCCTGAGCACTATATTCCCGCCTTTAAGCCCGCAAAAGAATTTGTAGAACAAATAAAGGAAATGCAGGCTCCCTGAAAAAAAGGAATTCCGTACCTTCGCACGCGGATAAAAAAATCCTTTTAAAATTTGAATAAACGAATTATTATAGCAGGCGCTGGAATTTTACTGGTTTTTGTACTTTTTTTCTTTGGCAAAACTACAATTGCAAAGAAAGCGGTTCCAGCTGCTATGCAAGCTGAGCTTCCCCAATTTAATATTAAAGACACTCTTGCCGCGGAAAAGCAAAAACTTTCGCCGGTGGAGCTTATTTATGTTACCAATATTGAAAATGGTATCAGCAGGGGCGATGTGAAAAATCAATCTGAAAATCAATATACCAATCTGGCTAACTTTTGGAAAGATTCTGTTGGCTCGTTCATTCCTTATGCCTATTATCTAAGCGAAGCAGCTAAGTTGGATAATTCAGAAAAAAAACTCACCTTTGCAGCCCGATTGATTTTAGAGAATATGAGAAGAGAGGATAATCAGGGAAGAAAAGTGTGGGAAGCGCAAACAGCGGCTACTCTTTTTGAGAAAGCCTTACAACTCGATCCGGAGAATGAGGATTTGAAAGTCGGTCTCGGAAGTTGTTATGTTTATGGAGAAGGAATGATTGGAAATGCGCAGCAAACGATGAAAGGAATTCAGCAATTGCTCCAGGTTGTAAAAAAAGATTCGAACAACATGCAGGCGCAATTGGTTTTAGGAATCGGCGGTGTTATTTCAAACCAATACGACAAAGCCATTGAAAGGCTAAACAAAGTAGTGAGTTTTGACCCACATAATCTTGAAGCAGTTTCGTGGCTCGCAGATGCTTATGCAGCAGTTGGTGATAAACAAAATGCTGTAAAATGGTATGAACAAAGTAAGCATTTGGTAAACAATCCTGAATTTAGTAAGGAAATTGACGAAAGGATAAAAGCAGTAAATGAAAGCCATTAACTGGTTTTAGAAAAGCAACATTGGCAAATGAAATAAAATTATTCATTTGTCTTTTATTATAAAAATTATTAAAAAATTTATCTATGCCTTGCGGTAAAAAAAGAAAACGCCATAAAATCGCTACTCATAAGCGTAAAAAGCGTTTAAGAAAGAATCGTCATAAAAAGAGGTAATTAATATCTCTTGCTTTCGCTTTTGCACGCCGGTAAATCCGGCTTTACTTTTTCCTTCTGTTGATGGTTTAGTTGAAGAGCTAATTAAAAAAGATTTTGAGTTGAACAAGGAACTTATTATAAATGCAGCGCCACAGGCAGTTGAGATTGCCTTACTTGAGGATAAAAAGCTGGTGGAAATGCACAATGAAAATGCAAATTCCAGCTTTGGTGTAGGCGATTTGTATTTAGGAAAAGTAAAAAAACTCATTCCAGGATTAAATGCTGCTTTTATTGATATTGGTTTTGAAAAAGATGCTTTTTTACATTACTCCGATCTAAGCCCTTACATTCGTTCTATTTTAAAATTTACGCGGCAGGCAATGAACGATACTTCTGCGTCAGGCCTTGATTTTGGATCTTTTGTTGTAGAGCCGGAGATTGTAAAAACAGGAAAAATCGCCGAAGTTTTAAGTGGTAAACCAAATATCCTGGTTCAGATTTTAAAAGAGCCAATCGCTGCAAAAGGCCCACGTCTTAGTTGTGAACTTTCTTTGCCCGGAAGATTTGTTGTCATCACTCCTTTCAATGATATCATTGCTGTTTCCAGAAAAATTCATTCGTCTGAAGAAAGAAAGAGACTTCAAAAAATAATTGAAGCGATCAAACCAAAAAACTTTGGAGTGATCGTGCGTACGGCTGCTGAAGGAAAACACACCAGCGAACTTCATGAAGATTTATTAGGATTAATAAATACCTGGAAGAACATTCAAAAAAATTTGAAAGGTGCTGTTCCTCCAATGAAGATCATGAGCGAAGAAGGAAAAACAAATAGTATTCTGCGCGATTTGCTTACCGAGGATTTTAATAAAATTGTAGTAAATGATAAAAACATTTACAACGACACAAAAACATATCTTCAAAGAATAGCACCCGAAAAAACGGACATACTTACTTTTCACAGTAACGGTTCTCCTATTTTCGATTCTTACGGAATTACCCGTCAGGTAAAAGCTTCATTTGGCAAAACGGTTAATTTGCCAAGCGGCGCTTACCTTATCCTGGAACACACAGAAGCATTGCACGTCATAGATGTAAACAGCGGTTACAAAAGTGTAGGAAATAATCAGGAACAAAATGCTTTTGAAACCAACCTAGAAGCGGCAGCAGAAATTTCAAGGCAATTAAGGTTAAGAGATATTGGCGGAATAATCGTTGTTGATTTTATCGACATGAAATTGCCTGAAAATAAAAAGAAGCTGGCAGAGCAAATGGAGTTGTTCATGCGTAAAGATCGCGCCAAACATGCGGTGCTGCCAATTAGTAAGTTTGGCCTGATGCAGATTACGCGGCAGCGGATGAAACCCGAAACGAACATAAATACTATGGAAGTATGCCCCAGCTGCGGTGGTACCGGCAAAGTTTCTTCCACATTAGTTCTCGAAGATGAGATTGAAAAAAATCTTAGCTATCTTATAATGCAAAAGCATACGGGATTAACGATTGAAGTACATCCGATTATGGACGCTTATCTTACCAAAGGCTTCATTTCAAAAAGAATAAAATGGAGTTTAAAATTTAAACAACTGATAAAAATCCGTCCTAACACAAACTATCATCTTACTGAATTTCATTTTTATGATAAGAACAATGAAGAGATAAAACTTCAATTGTAATTTTATCGATGCTTCACATAGGTTTGCTGCTTTAAATAATATTGCCTGTTATTTGTTGCTTTACTGACGTAACCAAACGTATTATTTCTCCAAATCCTCTTATAACTTTTTCTTCAGCTACACAAATAATATTCTTCATTGATTTCTTTGTGCACTTATAAATGAGTTCATTAGTTTTGTTATTATTTTTCAAAAAACATAAAATAAACAAAACCAAAAAACGATGAATTACATTCCGGATGAAGATAGATACGAACGAATGAGCTATCGCAGGTGTGGCAATAGCGGTGTAAAATTACCTTTAATTTCATTGGGGTTATGGCACAATTTTGGAAAAATTGACGACTATGAAAACTGCCGGAATATCTTGCATACTGCCTTTGATAATGGTATTACGCATTTCGACTTAGCGAACAATTACGGTCCGCCGCCGGGTGCTGCTGAAGAAACATTTGGTAAAATATTTAAAGAAGATTTTAAGCCATTTCGCGATGAATTAATTATTTCATCTAAGGCCGGTTATAAAATGTGGGAAGGACCTTATGGAGATTTTGGTTCGAAAAAATATTTGGTTGCGAGCCTTGATCAGAGTTTGAAAAGAATGGGACTGGAGTATGTGGATATATTTTACCATCATCGTCCTGATCCGGAAACGCCGTTGGAAGAAACATTATCAGCATTGGATTTAATTGTACGCAAGGGAAAAGCATTGTACGTCGGCATTTCAAGCTATCAGCCTTCGGATGCAAAAAAAGCAATTGATATGTTGAGGCAATTAGGTACGCCTTGTCTTATTTGTCAACCAAGATATTCTATGTTTGATCGGTGGGTTGAAGATGGATTGTTAGATGTGTTGGAAAAAGAAAAAGTTGGATGTATTACTTTCTCATCCTTAGCACAAGGGCTGCTTACCAATAAATATTTGAATGGAATTCCGGAAGATTCGAGAATTGGCAGGCATCTTGAAAATGGCGCTATTACTGAATCTCAAATTACTCCGGATATAATTGAAAAAGTAAAAAAACTAAATGAAGTGGCAGCCGATAGAAATCAATCTTTGGCGCAAATGGCGCTTGCCTGGATTTTAAAAGACAAAAGGATTACTTCCGTAATTCTCGGTGCAAGCAAGGTTCAGCAGGTAAAAGAAGGAATTGATGCGATAAAAAATATCGATTTTAGTAAAGATGAATTAAGTAAAATCGAATTTATCTTACACCAATAATTTCGTTTGTGCGTAACCGTTATGCATCTCCTGTTTTTTTAGTTGGCTATTCAGTAAGTGTCATATTCCGCGGAAAAAGTAAACAATTTTAATTTATATAACTTTAAGGAACCGGATCATGGCCGTGACCTCCCCATGGATGGCATCTTAAAATTCGTTTGATTGTTAGCCAACCACCCTTTAACGGACCATATTTTTTTATTGCTTCAATTCCATATTGGGAGCAGGTGGGAGTATAACGGCAGGAAGGTCCCATCCAGGGAGAAATAATGGTTTGATATACTTTTATCAACCCGATAAATGGAAACGATAATATTTGTTTTGCCCATTTCATGACGCCACTTTAAACGGTTCTTTCCGTGGAAATGTCTGCAATAAGAATGGAAGCCATAGCAAGAGCAGCATCTTTAAGCAAACTGGTGACATATAACATTTTTAATGGAACATTCACTGCATGAACTATGCCGGCAACGTCAACAGAAAAGACAATGATTAATAACAAAATAGCTAAAAGATATCCGGCAATCTTAGCATAATAATCAATGATAAAAGCGAAAGCAGCGAGCAAAAAACCGGCTCCTGAAATATAAACCATTACTTTCGAAGCCGGCAAAAAAGACGGAACATCGGAAGCCAGATGTTTGGCATGTAAAATATTATTAGCGCCAAAAAAAGCGATAATCACAGCAAAAATAATAATAGCGAGTCTCGTTGAAATCAGGTTTTTCATCCGG
>Ga0157371_10005055_pt1 | contig 11270 bp, 10 predicted proteins | sample C45metaG_FD_113462 | JGI IMG/M metagenome (GOLD analysis project Ga0157371, IMG submission 113462) | Corn rhizosphere microbial communities from Kellogg Biological Station, Michigan, USA - C4-5 metaG | ecosystem: Host-associated > Plants > Roots > Rhizosphere > Soil | place: USA: Michigan... | reverse complement strand
TTCTCCATTTTATTTCAACGCGGCTTCTTTTAAATAATCGGAAAGGTTTATAATCACTTTTGCATCAATAATAATTTGCTCCTGCGCTTCTTTCCATTCCCTTTGTTCTATCGCTCCACGAATGCCGGGCATGGTTTTAACGCCATAGCCTGTATAAAATCCCGGGGCATAAATGGTATGCTTGTACCACGCTCTTCGCGGCAAACCATTGTCGGTTAATAATTGTTGTTCTGCGTGATAAAGTGATTTATTAAATTCTTCTGTTGGAGCGTCTGTCTTTACTTTTTGCTGAAAAACTTTCTTCAAACTATCAACGCTTTTTTTCAAATCCTGCAGAGCATTTTGCAGGGGTGAAAAGTCCAGGAAAGGGACTTCAGATTTGGCAACCGGCAGAACCCATTTTTTGGTAGGATCATTACCAACCGAATAATCATTTGCACTGATCATTTTATTTTCAATTTCAGTGCTTTGCCTTGTACTGTTTAAAAGACTTTGTAATTCACTGGAATATCCATCAATTGTTTTATAGAGATGGCTAAAATCAAAAGGTAACACTTTGGCATTCGCCATGCGCAAAACTGCTCTCCCTGCAGTTTCTGCAAGTGTTACTTCATATTTAAAACCCGGATCTTTGAAAGTGGTAAAATTATAATAAGAATCATAAATTGAATGATATTGCCCATCATTTCCCTCGCCACCAAAACCAAGATTGAGCGAAGGGATCCCAGCGTGTTGGATGAATGAAGAATAATCCGATCCTGACCCCATCGCGCCTAATTTCAATTCTTTTTCATCTAAAATTTTTTGTTTCGCTTCCGTCGTGGTTGCATTAATTGCATCATGCGATTTTTTTCGATCAAATATCGATACATTCGTTTGCGGATCAATTACCGTTTTTGCAATTTCATCCATCAATGGTTCCAAAGCATGAGAGCCTTCCGCATACAAAAATCCACGTTCGTTTCCATCCGAATTTATATAGACAACTGCTTTTTGTTGCAACTCTTTTTCATGAGTCTCCAACCATTCAGTTGAGCCAAGTAATCCCGGCTCTTCACCATCCCACGCACAATAAACAATTGTCCGCTCTGGTTTCCACCCATTTTTTAACATTGAACCGATTGATTTCGCTTCTTCTATCAAAGACGACAAACCACTTATCGGATCTGCAGCGCCATTCACCCACGCATCCTGGTGGTTTCCCCTGATTACCCATTCATCGGGATATTTATTGCCTTTTATTTTTGCAATCACATCATAACAAGGAACAATATTCCAGTTGAATGAAACCTTCAGATGAACTTTTGTTTTCCCAGGTCCGATGTGATAAGCAAAAGGCAAACCGCCATGCCAATTTCGTGGAGCAACAGGACCATCAAGCGCTTCCAGCAAAGGCTTCGCGTCGTGATAGCTTATTGGCAATACTGGAATTTTTAATAGATTCGGCGCTTTCAATCTGTCTAATCTTTTTGCATTCTCTGTAGCACCAACACCGGGAGTTAAAGGATCACCGGGATAAATAACCATGTCCATTACAGATCCTCTTTGCACACCATATTCATTTTTAAAAGGCCCTTTCGGATAAACATCTCCTTCAAAATATCCATCATCAACCGGATCGCTATAAATAATACAACCAACAGCGCCATGTTCCTGCGCTACTTTCGGTTTTGTTCCGCGCCAGCTATGTCCGTATTTTGCAATCACAATTTTCCCTTTTACATCAATTCCCATTTTGTCAAGCACTTCATAATCCTGCGGCAAGCCATAGTTTACAAAAACCAATTCTGCGGTTACGTCTCCATCAGCACTAAATGCATTATATGTTGGCAACTGCCCTTCCTGGCCACTCGTAGGATCTTCTTTCAATGCAGGCTCTTTCAAAATGGCTTTATAGGAAGTAGGAGAAGTCATTTCCAAAACCCGTGTTTTTGGCGTTGGAAATAAAACATGAAAAGTTTCAATTTGGGCATCCCAACCAAAATTTTTAAACTGATTCAAAATATATTCTGCATTCGCCTTACTTCCGGGAGAACCGATGCTGTGTGGCTTTGCCGAAAGAATTTTCATTGTTGCTCCAATATTTTCGGCACTTAGATTTTTATCAAATTGCGTTTCAACAGCTAATTGTGTTTCCGCATTTTTATCGGAAAATCCTGTGATCTTTTTTGTTTGTGCGGATGAAAATTGAGCAATAAAAAGGAATAGAATTGAAATACAACATTTGTTCATCTTCGATTATTTTTTGAAAAGATTTTATTTGGATACCCGACAAGATATATTGTTGAAATTTACTAATGAAATTTATTTAAAATATTCAGGATGCATTTTATTCCATTTGGTTACGTTCTGATAAACTTTTGCGATCTCAAGGATTGTCGCTTCGTCATATAATTTTCCAACAAGAGTGATGCTGGTGGGAGTATGTTCTTTATTAAATCCGGTAGGAATGCTGATTGCAGGATGACCGGTTAAATTTGTAATTGCCGCCTGGTTTCCAACCCATGTAGGACAAATAATTACATCATATTTTTCGATCACTTCGTTTACTTTTTGCATTAAATAATAACGATGGCGATTTGTGTTGATGTATTCTACAGCAGGAATAAATCTTGCAGCACGAAAATAATTCGGCCATTCGCCTTTGCCTTGTCGCGGCATTTGATCGTCAACACCGGTTCTTGTAAATTCATCAAAGGCAGCGGCGCTTTCCGCGCCAATTACAATTCCAATCATATCAAAATTATAAACTCCCGAATCGGGGAAATCAACAGGAATCAGCGTTGCACCGGCTTTCCTAAAAACTTCCAGTACATTATTTTCATTTCCTAAAGTATCTTTTTTATTAAAATAATTTTTTGCATAAGCAATTTTCATCCTGGATAAATCCACTTTTTCTTTATAATTGAAAGGCATTTTCACAGCCGCCGCATCTTTCCCATCCGTGCCATGTAAATAATTAAAAACGATTGCTGCGTCCTCGGCGCTTCTGCAAATCGGGCCGGCTTTATCAAGGCTCCATGAAAGCGTCATCGCGCCTGACCGGCTTACGGAACCAAAAGTCGGACGCAATCCAGTTGCACCACAAACTGTTGAAGGAGAAATAATTGAGCCATAAGTTTCTGTGCCAATTGCAAAAGGAACTAATCCTGCAACCGTTGCAGCCGCAGATCCCGCAGAAGAACCACTTGAACCTTCCAGCATATTCCAGGGATTTTTTGTTTGTCCTTCAAACCAATAATCATCCATTGCCAATGCGCCCATTGATAGTTTTGCTATCAGTACAGCGCCGGCATTTTTTAATTTTGTGTACACATAACTGTTATCATCAATTATTTGATCTTTGTAAGGCTTTGCACCCCACGTTGTCTTCGTTCCTTTCACTGCAAAAAGATCTTTCAATCCATAAGGAATTCCATGAAGTAGCCCACGATAATTTCCTGCAGCAATTTCTTTATCGGCTTCAGCGGCTTCTTTCATCGCAATATCTTCTGTTAATGAAATCACACAATGCAATGTGTCGCCATATTTTTTTAAACGGTCAATAAAAAATTCCGTAAGTTCTAAAGAGGTGATCTTTTTATTTTTGATTAATGAAGCAAGTTGTGGGATTGAATAAAAAGCCAACTCACTTTTATTTGCAGGAATTGTTACTCCTGAAGGAATTTCAAAATTTACAGGCAATTGCTTTTTTTTCGGATTCATGTGGGTCAACAGCGGACTTTCAACCATAGTCATGGGAACCCAGTTGGCCAAAGACAGGTGCCGCATTTTATTATAATCTTTCGCTCTTGACTGCACCTGGCTAAGCAATGAATCTTCCTTTGCAGGAGTAAAATGAACACTGGTTATTTTTTCAGCACTTCGTATATCCATGGTCGTTATACTGTCTTGCCCAAAAGAGATATTGGATAAAAAAATCAGGGAAATGAAGTAAAAAACTTTTTTCATTGCAGGAAAATTTAGATTTCTAAAACTACTTATTTTTATCGCAAGAAAGTTGACCTAAAAATTATCTGGAGAGATAGAATAGAAATCGCAATTATTTGCTTCTTTATATAAATAGCGCTTTTCGAAGCACTTTTCCAATCCAAACATTACAATAGAAAATAAGAATTCTGACAGTTCTTTATTTGCATAAATCTAACCGATTTTAGCAATTTTTGGGGGCACTTTCATTTCATATTTTCTAATCAGCCAGGCAATCGTAAATGTTGGAATGAAATCAAGGCCGGGAGAAATTTCTTCAATAAAAGAAAATACACCCCCTAACAAACCAAATCTTTTTCTTCCAAATAAAAAATAAAAAATAATTGCCGAAGCAGGCGCCCATAAAAGATCCTCAACTTCCCCAATAACCGGCGTCAAAAAACTTATGAAGCCGACCAGATCCAGAAAAATACAAAGACTGATATTGGGTAAGAACTTCCTTTTCAATGAATTGAATTTAAACAAAATGATTTGTGAAAACCTCGGACAAATTTAATTTTTTAACTGTTAAGGTTCTGTTTTATTCTTGCTAAGAACCTGATTTGACCTACCTTTGCAGCCTTAAAAAATTTTGGGCAAACGCCCTACAGTTAAAACAATTTATGGATATCAGAAACATCGCAATTATTGCACACGTTGACCACGGAAAAACAACTTTGGTTGATAAGATCATTCACAGTACCAACATTTTCAGGGAAAACCAGGAATCAGGAGAACTGATCATGGATAATAACGATCTCGAAAGAGAACGCGGAATCACTATTTTTAGTAAGAATATTTCTGTCACTTATAAAGGTGTAAAAATTAACGTAATTGATACTCCAGGCCACAGTGATTTTGGCGGAGAAGTGGAGCGCGTGTTGAAAATGGCTGATGGGGTTGTGTTGCTCGTTGATGCTTTTGAAGGCCCTATGCCTCAAACCCGTTTTGTATTGCAAAAAGCGTTACAATTAGGTTTACGTCCGATTGTTGTAATTAATAAAGTTGACAAACCGAATTGTCGCCCTGATGAAGTTCACGACGCAGTTTTCGAACTGTTCTTTAACCTGGATGCGACTGAAGAACAATTGGATTTTGCTACCATTTATGGCTCCAGCAAACAAGGTTGGATGAATACAACGCTTGAGCCAACTGATAATATTTTTCCTTTATTAGATACTATTTTAGAAAAAGTTCCTGCTCCGTCCCATAATGAAGGAACGCTGCAAATGCAAATTACTTCTCTCGATTATTCTTCTTTTTTGGGAAGAATTGCGGTAGGAAAAGTTGCACGGGGAGTGATCAAAGAAAATCAGCCTTTATCATTGATGAAACTGGATGGTTCCGTTCAAAAATGCCGCGTAAAAGAATTGTATGTTTTTGAAGGTTTGGGGAAAAAGAAAGTTAGCGAAGTTAAGGCCGGAGATATTTGTGCTGTGGTTGGAATTGAAGGTTTTAATATTGGCGAAACGCTTGCAGATTTTGAAAACCCGGAAGCGTTGCCCGTTATAAGTGTTGATGAACCGACAATGAATATGCAATTCAGCATTAATAATTCTCCCTTTTATGGAAGAGATGGGAAGTTTGTAACCTCCCGTCATTTGAAAGACAGATTGGAAAAAGAACTGGAAAAAAATCTTGCTTTACGTGTTTCCGCCACTGACAGTGCTGATAGTTTTATGGTTTATGGACGTGGCATTTTGCATTTAAGTATCCTGGTAGAAACTATGCGTCGTGAAGGGTATGAGATTACGGTCGGGCAACCGCAGGTAATTACCAAAGAAATTAATGGACAAAAATGTGAGCCATACGAAAATTTAGTGGTGGATGTTCCTTCAGAATACAGCGGCCGTGTAATTGATCTGGTTACGCAAAGAAAAGGCGAAATGCTGATTATGGAAAGCAAAGGTGAAATGCAACATTTGGAATTTGAAATTCCTTCAAGAGGGTTGATAGGATTGCGTTCCAATATGCTTACGAATACAGCAGGTGAAGCCGTGATGGCTCATCGTTTCCTCGAATATAAACCATGGAAAGGATATATTCCTGGACGAAATAACGGTGTTTTGATTTCCAAAAATCAGGAAAAAACTACCGGATATTCAATTGATAAACTTCAAGATCGCGGAAGGTTTTTTGTTGATCCGGGAGAAGAAGTTTACGTCGGCCAAATCATTGCTGAACATATCAAACCAGGAGATCTTGTTGTGAATGCAACTGAGCCAAAAAAATTAACCAACCATCGTGCGAGTGGTGCAGATGATGCTTCCAGAATTGCTCCAAAAACTTTGATGACCCTGGAAGAATGTATGGAATATATTCAGCAGGATGAGTGTATAGAAGTAACACCAAAATTCATCCGTATGCGCAAAGTGATTCTCAATGAAGATGAAAGAAAGAAAACGCAAAAAATGCAACAGGTAGAAGCATAAAATATTTTCTTAAAATAAATTGAAAAAATTCCAGTTGACGAAGCTGGAATTTTTTTTGAGTGGTAACTTTTCCTGGAGCTTTTTTACAGCTTCGTATTCTCTCAATTATTGAAGAACAAAAAAGACGCGAAGATTATTTGGATTGGAAGGACGAAATCCGGAAAAAAACATGAATTGAAGCCTTATCGTTCCAAAAAATGTTCTGAAACAATTCAAAATCAGTGTATATAAAACTTACTGTTTTACTTTCCCAACTATTGATTTGATAATCGTAAATTTGCCGCCTGTTAAAAAGTATTATTCCTAAAGTTTGAAAATAGACTGAGTATGAAGTTTCTGAATGTTATTATTAAATACCGCCTTTGGTTAGGAGTATTTTTTTTACTCCTGGGAATTGTTGTAAATATTGAAGCCGGTTTTTGGCCTTCATTTGTTTTATATTTAATTGCGCTGATTTTAATTGTTGGACATTTTCTTTTTGGACCCATGAGATTGATCCAGGGTTACATGGAAAATGGTGATATGGTTGGTGCTCAGAAAGTGATCGATTCTATTTGGTATCCCCGTTTACTCCTTAAGCCTGTACGTTCAGTTTATTTTACATTGAAAGGGAATCTCGCAATGGCCAATCAGGATTATGAAACTGCTGAAGCCCACATGAAAAAAAGTCTTAGTCTTGGCATGCCAATGAAGGAAGCGGAAGGTGCTAATAAATTGCAATTAGGAATGCTTGCGATGCAAAAAGGCAACATGCGTGAGTCAGAAAATTATATTCGGCAGGCAATCCGCTCCGGACTTCCCGACAAGGAAAACGAGGCTGCTGCATACTTACAGCTTTCTTCTATCATGATCAATAAAAGGGAATTTCGGGCTGCAAAAGAATATTTTAGAAAAGTAAAAGCTTTGAAACCAACGACGCCTCAAATTGTTGACCAGATCAAACAAATGGAAAAATATATTACCAGGATGCCTGGATAATTTTTCAGATCACGCATCACTTTCCAATAAAAAAATAACCGGTTTTTTGTGCAGATCTAATGCATGACTTTTCCAGTCAGCAATGGTTCTTGTTTTAATAATTTCATTGACAGAAGTGATTTCTGAGGCAATACACAACTGCGTTGTTGGATGACAATGCTGCAAAACTGTCTGAAACATTTTATTATTCCGGTAAGGTGTTTCAATAAATATTTGTGTGCATTTTTTTCTGGCCGATTCTTCTTCCAGTTGTTTTATTTTTTTAATTCTTTCTAAATTATCGATGGGTAAATAACCATGAAAAGAGAAATGCTGCCCATTAAATCCACTCGCCATTAATGCCAGTAGGATTGAACTTGGCCCAACCAGCGGCTTTATCTCAGTATTTAATTTTTGAGCTTCATGTATCAGAATTTGCCCGGGATCTGCAATTCCGGGGCAACCGGCTTCGCTGATGATCGCAATGTTTTTTCCTTCTTTAATTTTTTGTGTGAAAACATTTAATTGTTCTGTTTCTGCTTTGTGAATGGGGAACCATTCAAAATCATCAATCACAATTCCTTTATCCATTGATTTTAAAAAGCGCCTTGCAGTTCGTTCATTTTCTGCAAAAATTACCTGGCAATTTTTCACTGCTGACATTACATACAAAGGAATCGTTTCAACAGAATTTTCTGATATAAATGAAGGCACCAGGTAAATCATGAACAAAATATTTAAGGATTTTTTACTTTTTATATAAACTTCTTTAATGAACTGGCTCATAAGTTAATTCGCCATTTTCAATTCTTGCAGGCCCTGTAAAGGGATGCTCTTCTGCTTTTCCAACCGCCATTATATGCATTACTTTCCATCCACAAACTTTTAAATAGTCGGAAACCATCGAACGGTGACAGCGCCACCAGACCGCTTCCGAGCACATATAAGCAGTTCTTTTTTTCATTGCAAATTCTTCGAGTTCTTTTATTCCTTCTTTAAATTCTGTTGTTTCCATATAATCTGCATAAGAACGAAAAGCAATCTGCCTCCACGTTGTATTTTTGGAATCGCGATTGGCTTTTCTTCTTCCACCTAATTTTTTTAAATGAAAGTATTCAATATTATTTTCAGGCAAAGTGATTTGCAAAGATTCTTTATTAAACTGAGGAAATTTTCCTGAGCCTGGAAAGCTTCTGATATCACAAACGGTTTTTATTTCAAAAGAATCTAACATTTCAATCAATTTTTGAAAAGAGCGGGTGGAATGGCCGATTGTCCAAATAATTTTTTCTTTTGAATTTTCCATCTTTTTATTTTAAAAATCTCCTGAAATATTTTTGGAAAAATGAGGATTCCCGGGTCTCATAATCACAATTACAAGCACAAATAAAACCAGTATCAATGGCAAAAGTGGCAACAGTGTAGCTTTGCGAAATTCAAGCCAGCCCGTAAAAATTGCCGTTAACACATACACTAAAAAAACTGCGGTTTGTAATTGAATTCTTTGTTCCAGGTTTTGAGCAACAGGAAGCTGTGGCAAGCCGTCTTTTACCCTTTTTTTAAAACCATTTCTGGCGCCTTTCACTGCACTCATTCCAATGCTGGTGATTGTTCCCGTAATAAAGGTAGTCACCACTCCCGGAATGTTCAAATGCCTTACTGTGGCGCTTTGCATGCCCATTGCTATTGCTGATAATATGATTGAAACATAAAGAATTGGTTCGCCGGCGGGTTGAATTTCTTCAAACCAGATTAACGCAAGAATAAAAATAATTACTGCCTCAACTGCAACACTCAAGATAATCAGATACGACCAACCTTTTTTTGTGTTTTCAACAATAAATGCACCGATAAATGCACCGGTAATAAATCCTGCTAAAGCTGCGAGAGAATGTAACGAAGATGCCAGTTTTCCTTGTCCGATCGAAAGTCCAAGCAAGATCGTATTTCCGGTCATGTTTGCTGTAAATACGTGGTCCAATCTGTAATAGCTCATTACGTCAATACTTCCGGCAACACTTGCCAGCAACAAGAGCATGATATCGAACCAAAAGGAAGAAGTTGCAGATCCGTTATTTTTTAAAAATTTCATCACTTTAAAAAGAGGAGTTTTTTACGGATGTCCTTCTTTTCTTGCCAGCTCGCCTTCGTCAAGATCTTCATTTTCATCAGGCTGGTAAGCGGGATCCTTTTCAATATCCTCTTCCGCCTGCTCAAAAGCTTCTTTCGTATGCAACCGCTCATCTTCCGGATTCTTTTTCGGATCTTTTCGATTTGGCAATGGATTTTTTTCAGACATATTCAAAATTTAAAATGGTTTTAAATAACTTAAAAAGCATTAAATATTATGCCAGTGTTTATGCAAAAGAGAAAGAGAGTTGCAAAGGAGATGTTTTTTTAATTGGCTCTACGACAAATGAACCGTAGCCTTTTGTTTCGCTGATTTGAAAAACTTCTGTTTCTTCATAGCGGGAAGCAACAGTTATTTTTACATTTCCGGAATTTTCAGAAAATAATTTTTCTACAACTTCCGGAGAATTATTATTTTTTGAAAGATGAGCCAACAATAAATGACTCATAAAATCAGGCCTGTGTTTATTAAATAGTTCAAACGCCTGTTTGTTACTCAAATGTCCTTTGCCTCCACGAATCCGGTTTTTAAGATAAATCGGATAACCGCCTTTGTCAAGCATTTCTTCGTCATAATTCGCTTCGAGAAAAGCAGCGTGGCATTGTTTAAAATATTTAATCAGATTTTCGCAGGGAACCCCAATATCTGTAAACACGCCAACACAAATTTTTTGATGAGAAACAACAAAACTATATGGATCAATTGCGTCGTGGAATTTTGGAAACGCGGTTACAGATAATTCTCCAACAATTACCGGTTCGTGAGCTTTAAAAACATTAATTAAATGAGATTCAAAAGTTAATCCGCCATTTCTAAAAGTCGCGGAAGTGATGTAAACCGGAAGTTGATATTTCTTTATTAATGCAGGAAGGCCTTTGATATGATCGGAATGCTCATGCGAAATAAAAACTGCTTTTACTTTTTCTAAAAGCAAACCGAGGCGCTTCATTCTTTTTTCAACTTCCCTGCATGAAATTCCGACATCCACCAAAATCGCTTCGGTGTTGTTTCCTACATAATAACAATTGCCGTTGCTGCCGGAATTAAGAGAAGTGATAAATAAAGACATTACGGCAAAGGAAACAATTTTGAATGAGTGATGAAGCAGTTTTTCAGAATTGTGGAAATGTTTTTTTTGAAAAATATTCACCACCTTTATTAAAAACGTGAATCAATGAGCCTTTTATTAAACAGAAATACTTTTGGTGATGAACTGAACAACGCAAATGTTCTCTCAAAAGAAGAAGCCAGTCAGTTACTGGATGAATGGGTTTTGAATGACAGGTTGCGTTTACACATGAAACAAGTGTCGAACCTGATGAAAAGGTGGGCCGCCAAAATAGAAAATTTAAACGAAGAAGATCAATGGCGGTGGGAAATGGCTGGCTTGCTTCATGATGCGGATTGGGATCAGTGGCCCGATCAACATTGTAAAAAAATAGTTGAAGAACTTGAACAAAGGAATATTGATCCTGAAATAATTCATGCGATTGCATCACACGGACCAAATCATTTTGGTGTAGAGCCGGAAACTAAAATGGATAAAATGCTTTACGCTTTTGATGAATTATCAGGATTAATCCATGCTTATTCTTTGATGCGCCCGGCCGGTTATGAAGGTATGGAACTAAAGGGAGTGAAGAAAAGACTGAAAGAAAAATCATTTGCGGCAAATGTTTCAAGAGAAGAAATTCAGGACGCCTGCAACCGCGCAGGGGTATCGCTGGAAGAAGTAATTCAATTTATTATTCAGCATCAGAAAGAAGTTCATTTATAGATAA
>Ga0157371_10005054_pt1 | contig 11272 bp, 12 predicted proteins | sample C45metaG_FD_113462 | JGI IMG/M metagenome (GOLD analysis project Ga0157371, IMG submission 113462) | Corn rhizosphere microbial communities from Kellogg Biological Station, Michigan, USA - C4-5 metaG | ecosystem: Host-associated > Plants > Roots > Rhizosphere > Soil | place: USA: Michigan... | reverse complement strand
TGCCGAACAGCCCGTACGCGCGGACGCGGACGCAGTACTCGTAGCCGACGGAAAGCGACAGCGGCTTGCTCGTGCTCGTGGTGTGGGTCCACGCCGCGGTCTGGGTCCACGGGCCGAAGGCTCCGTTCCACGCCGCGCGCCGGTATTGCGCGTCGTACGCCGTCGGCCGGGCGGCCCCGTCGACGCCGGTCCAATGGAAGGTGTACGACGCCGCGGTCGTGCCTGCGGGTGCCGCGGCCATCGTCACCGTCGGGGCGACGACGTGCAGCACCGGCGAGTTGACCGGGTTCCAGCTGGTCAGGCCGTCGGTCACGGTCGCGCGCACCTGCACGGTGGCGCCGTTGCCTCCCGGCGCGGTGAAGCTGACCATCGCAGTCCCGTTGCCAACGGTGGCGGTCGAGCCTGCAGGCTGCCAGGTCGCGCCGCCGTTGGTGCTCACGTCGACCTGCACCGACGTCGCCGAGATGGGGATCGCGACCTTGACCGTGACCGTCGCGCCTCTGTTCACCTGAGTGCCGGACAGCGGCGCAGTGATCCGCGCGGTCGGCGTGTTGGGTTCGCAGCGCGGCAACGTGCCGGCGAAGCCCCGGCCGCCCGGTGTCGTGGTGTAGAGGTCGCTGACGTAGTTGCCGTCGGCGAGCTTGTCCCAGACCGGGTCGCCCGGGCTGCCGCCGACACTGCCACCGGCGACCTGGCACACGATGGTCAGCGCGGTGCCCTCGGCGTCGTTGTGCATCATGTCGGTGCCGCTCGTCGACGGCGTCGAGCGTTCGCGGACGAACCCGACCGACGCGGTCCCCGACACGGCGTACGACGCCGGCTGATCCTCGACGGGGGCGCCTGTGTCGCCGTCGACGATGTCCTTGTCGATGCTCACCGACGACGGGTCGCCGCTCGGCACGAGCAATGTGTCCTTGTCGAGCCGGTATTGACGCGCCCGGCGATGCACCCAGTAGCCGGCCGGCACCGCCGTGTCGGCCGTGGTGTCGCCCCCGTCCTGGCGCGCGATCCAGATGTCGTCCGGCCGCTGCCGCGACGTGTTGTTGTAAGCCGCGACGAGTTGCGCCACGGTCGACGCGGTGCTGCCGTAGACACCGACCCGGAAACCGTCCGAGTGCAGCCGGCTGATGAACGCGTCGAGATAAGCCGCGACGGCGGCGGCACACGCGGTGTCGTTGGCGGTGTAGGCCTCCATGTCGTCGTAGACGACGTTGGGCGCGGGCAGCCGCAGCGCGATCATGCGGGCCGCGGCGGTGTCGGCGTCGGTGGTCCCTTGCGTCGCGGCCGTCGACGGGTTGCTGCTCATCTTCGCCTTGGTGCCCGTCGTGCACGGCGCCTGCTTGCCGATGAACGTCGGCAGCAACCGCCAGCCGGCGCCCGCGACCGTACTCACCCAGTCGGCGGTCAGTTGCGATTGCGCGCAGGCGAGGTTGCCGGCGTCGCCGATGTAGATGTTCGCGATCACATAGGTGGCGACCGACCGCATCGCGCTGGTCGGCAGCGCGCTGCACGCATCGAATCCCTCGCCTGTCGACAGGGCGGTCGCGCCGCCCTGCGGCACGGCGACGAGACCCGTCGCTGCCACCACGACCGTCGCGGCGAGTCGCCGCCATGTCCCCCGCTTCATACCGACCGAGGCTAATAGAGGGACGCCACGGCCGGGTCGTCCAAGACCCGCAGAATCGCGTGCGCCAGCTCGCGGGCCGAGCCCGCGGTGAGCTCGACGGCGACCCGCGCACCCGGCCCGTCCGCCGGCCGGCGCACGTCGATGTTGAGCGTGTGGTCGGCGAGTGCATGCGTCGGGTGGTCGAAGTACACGGTCGCGTCGGTCACCCGGATCCAGCCGTCCGGGCCCTTCGCGCTGCCGGTGACCGCGAGCGTCTCGGTGACGTAGGTGCACATGGGGTCAGCCGGCCAGGTGCTTGTCGAGGAACGTCTGGATCCGAGCCCAGCCGTCGAGGGCCGCCTCGACCCGGTACGCCGGCCGGTCCGGCCCGAAGAACGCGTGCCCGGCGCCGTCGTAGCGGTGGAACTCGACGTCTTTTCCGTTGTCCTGCAACGTCTTCTCCAACTCGTCGACCTGCGCGGGCGTCGGGAACTGGTCGTCGTTGCCGAACAACCCGAGGATGGGGCACGACACCAGCGGCGACCGGTCGACGAGCGGGACCATCGTCGGCAGCTGCGGCGGCGTCTCGCCGACGATGAGTCCGCCGTAACAGACGATCGCCGCGGCGGGGTCGAGCTGAGTCGAGACGAGGAACGAGTGCCGGCCGCCGGAGCAGTGGCCGATCGTCGCGACCTTGCCGTTGCTGTTGGACAGCGCCCGCAGCCACGCCATCGCGCCGCCGACGTCGCCGACGACCTGCTCGTCCGGCACGCCGCCTTGCGCGCGCGCAGCGGCCGCCGCGTCGTCGTAGCTCGCGCCCGGCGCAATGCGGGTGTAGAGGTTCGGGCAGACCGCATTGAACCCCATCACCGCGAAGCGCCGGACGAACTCCTTCGTCTCCCGGTCGTAGCCCGGCAGGTGGTGGATGACGACGACACCGCCGCGGCTCGCGCCGTCGAGCGGACGGGCGGCGTAACCCTCGAGGATGTCGCCGTTGTCGGCGGGGAAGTGCACGGTCTCGGCCAGGATCGCGTCGTACATGCGACTCATCCTGCCTCGGCTGGATCAGGCCAACGCGAGCGCGGGGTCGGCCGGCAGATCGAGGGCGGACGGCTCGACGTCGCGCTCCACCATCAGCGCGCCGAGGGCGGCCACCATCGCGCCGTTGTCGGTGCACAGTCGCGGCGGCGGCGTGCGCAACACGATGCCCGCGGCCGCACACCGCTCGGCCGCGAGCGCGCGCAGCCGCGAGTTCGCGGCGACGCCGCCACCGATGACGAGATGGTCGATGCCACGGTCGCGGCAGGCGGCGACCGCGCGCCGGGTCAGCACGTCGGCAACCGCCTCCTGGAACGACGCCGCGACGTCGTTGATCGGGACGGTTTCGCCGGCGCGGGTCTTCGCCTCGACCCAGCGCGCGACCGCCGTCTTGAGGCCGCTGAACGTGAACGAGTACGGCGCATCCCGTACGACGCCGCGAGGGAAGTCGATCGCGGTCGCGTCGCCGTCGCGTGCGGCGCGATCGATGTGCGGGCCGCCGGGGAACGGCAGCCCGAGCACCCGCGCGACCTTGTCGAACGCTTCGCCCGCCGCGTCGTCGACGGTCTGTCCCAACGGCTCGACCGCGCCGGTGACGTCGGGTACGACGAGCAGCGACGAGTGGCCGCCAGAGACGAGCAACGCGACGCACGGCTCGGGCAGGTCGCCGTTGGCGAGCCGGTCGACCGCGACGTGCGCGGCGAGGTGGTTGACGCCGTACAGCGGCTTGCCGAGCGCGACCGCGTACGCCTTCGCCGCGGCGACGCCGACGAGAAGTGCACCGGCGAGACCAGGCCCGGCGGTGACGGCGATCGCGTCGACGTCGGACCATGTCACGCCGGCGTCGGCGAGCGCGCGATGCACGGTCGGCTGCATCGCTTCGAGATGCGCGCGACTCGCGACCTCCGGTACGACGCCGCCGAACCGCGCGTGCTCGTCGACACTCGACGCCAGCGCGTCGGCGAGCAGCTCCGCGCCGCGGACAAGACCGACGCCGGTCTCGTCGCACGACGTCTCGATGCCGAGAACCAATGGCGCGGTCATGTCGTCCGCTCGCGTCGCATCACGACGGCGTCGGTGCCACTCGGCTGGTAGTAACCGCGCCGTACGCCGATCCGGTGGAAGCCGTGGTGTTCGTACATCGCGATCGCGGTGTCGTTGTCGGCCCGCACTTCGAGGTCGAGCCGCGGGCAACCACGACGATCCGCTTCGGCGATGAGGTCGAACAGCAACCGGGTGCCGATGCCCTCGCGTTGGCGCGCCTGGGTGACACCGATCGTCTGCACGTACGCCTCGTGCGGCGCGTACGCGCACAAGCCGGCGTACCCGACGACCTCGTCGTCGTCGACCGCGACGACGTAATGGCGGGTCTCGCGCTGCGCGAGCTCGCTCCAGAACATCGTCTCCGTCCACGACTCGTCCGGGAAGAGCTCGGCCTCCAACCGCATCACCGGATCGATGTCCCACCACCGCATCGGACGCAGCTCGACCGTCATCGCGGCGTCACCGGTTTCGGTGCACCGGGTGGCTGCGCGTCGGGCCGGCGCAGGTAGAGCGGCGTCAGTTGCTCGGTCGGCGCATATGCCGCCGCACGCTCGGCCGCGAGTCGCGCGACCATGCTCGCCTGCGGCCACGGATCCTTTGCCACGATTGAGAAATCCGCGAAGGCGTCGGCGTACTGGATCGCGCCGGCACCCACCACTCGGTCGACGCTCCCCGGCACCTCCGTGGGCGCCGACACCTCCGGGCCGTCTACGCGGCGCCCGTCTTCGTCGTAGCGCGCCCAGTAGACCTGCTTGCGCCGCGCGTCGGTGACGGCGAGCAGCCGGCCGGCACCGCGGTGCGCGAGCGCGAGGGCGTCGAGCGAGCAAACGCCGTACGCCGGCACGTCCAGCCCGTCGGCGAGGGACGCGGCGGTGACGATGCCGACCCGCAGACCGGTGAACGGTCCCGGCCCGAGCCCGCACGCGATTGCGCCCAGATCGCCGGGCTTCGCGCCGACGTCGGCGAGCACTCTCGCGATCGCGGGAGCGAGCAGCTCACCGTGCCGGTTGCCGGCATCGTCGGCATGCTCCGCGAGCACGCGAATGGACGCGTCCGCCGCGACGTCGACGAGCGCGACGGTCACCCGCGGCGTCGAGCTGTCGAGCGCGAGGAGGAGCACTCCGCACAGGCTAGGAGGGATCGGCGAATCGCGCCCGTCGCGAGCTGGGTCCGGGCGGCGATCCGGCAAGGCCGCAGGTCGGATGCGTAGTGGGGCTACGCACCCGACCGAGAACGCCGCCGGTCACCGCACGGGCGCAGCGCAGCAGGGCGGGTTTCGCCGATCCCTCCTACTAGTGAGCGTTGTCCTGCCAGCGTGGCGCTCGCTTCTCCAGGAACGCGCGCATGCCTTCCCGCGCATCGGCGTCCTGGCTGGTGCCGGCCATGACATCGACGGCGAGGTCGTACGCCGCCGGCTCGGGCAGCGACATCTGCTCGTACAGCGTGCGCTTGCCGATCGCCTTGCTGGCGCGACTGCCGCGGGTCACTCGCGCGACGAGATCCGCGACCGCGGCGTCGAGCTGGTCGTCGGGCACGACCGCGTTGACGAGACCCCAGTCGAGCGCGGTCTGCGCGTCGATGACGTCGCCGGACAGCGCCAGCTCCATCGCGCGCTTGCGGCCGACGTTGCGCGCGATCGCGACCATCGGGGTGTGGCAGAACCAGCCACCCTTGCCACCCGGCGCGGCGAAGCCGGCGCTCGCCGCCGCGACCGCGAGGTCGGCGTTCGCGACGAGCTGGCAGCCGGCGGCGGTGGCGAGACCATGCACGCGCGCGACGATCGGTTGCGGAATCTGCTGCATCAACGTCATCAACTCGGTGCAGGTCTCCAGCATCGCGCGCGCCTGCGCCTCGTCGGCACCGGCGAGGTCGGCGAAGTCATGCCCCGCGGAGAACACCGGCCCGCGCGCAGCCAGCACGACGCCCCGCGCGCTGCTGCCCGCGACGTCCTCGAACGCCTTGACCAGTGCGCGCAACATGTCGTGCGAGAGCGCGTTGCGGCGCTGCGGCCGGTTCAACGTAACTGTCGCGACGTCTCCTTCGACCGAGACGTCGACGTACGGCTCATCCATAGCTGACATCGTCACGTATCCGCTTCGTCCAGCTCTCGCCGACCGGTCGCAACGTCACGTGACGCGTCTCGTCGTCGTCGTCCGGCGACCGAGCGATCAGCACGTCGAGCCGGTCGCCCGCCAGTCGTTCGACCAGGCCGGCGCCCCACTCGACCACCGTCACCGACTCCTCCAACGACGCGTCGAGGTCGAGGTCGTCGATCTCCTCGACCGATCCGAGCCGGTAGGCGTCCGCGTGCACGAGCGGGATGCGCCCGCCCCGATGCACCCGCGCGATGACGAACGTCGGCGACAACACGTCGCCGGCCACGCCGAGCCCGGCACCGATGCCCTGTGTCAACGTCGTCTTTCCGGCACCGAGCTCACCGGTGAGCACGATCAGATCGCCGGGCTGGGCCGCCGCCGCGATCGCGGCGCCGAGCCGGCGCATGCCGTCCGCATCGGGAACCTCGATCGTCACGACAACACCTCGGCGGCTGTCTTCAGGTCGGCGCGCAGCATCGCCATGGGCTCGCCGTTCGGGCCGAACCGCAACGCCGCGGAGGGGTGGTACGTCGGAAGCAGCCGGGTGCCGCGCCAGTCGCGGACCGCGCCGCGCACGTCGCGCAACCGCACGCCGGGTCCGACCGCCCACCGCAGCGCGGACAGCCCCAACGTCACCACCAACGACGGCGCGCACAACGCCAGCTGCCGATCCAGCCATCCGGTGCACCGGCGCGCTTCCGCCGGCGTGGGTGTCCGGTTGCCCGGCGGCCGGCACTTCACGACGTTCGCGACCGCGATCGTGGCCCGGTCGAGGCCGGCCCCGGCGAGCAACATGTCGAGCAACTGCCCACCCTTGCCGACGAACGGGCGGCCGACCTCGTCCTCGGTCGCGCCCGGCCCTTCGCCGACCAGCAAAAGCCTTGCGCCGACAGGAAAATCGCCGACCACGACCGTCGTTCGCAACAGCGCGAGCTCCGGGCAGGCGACGCATCGCCGTACGACGTCCGCCAACTCCACCAGCGACTCGCACCGGGCCGCGTCCGACGCGATGACCTCGACCGCGGGATCGACGGTTCGCACGATCAGGCGGCGCTGGCGCCGGCGCGCCCGCGCGCGGCCAGCCGGCGCAACGCGCCGTTGACGACGGCAGGCCGTTCGAGCATGACCATGTGTCCGGCGCCTGGCACGACGACCGCCTCCGCGTCCGGAAGCGCGTCGGCCATCACCTGGCTGTTGTGCACCGGTGTCAGTCGGTCCTTGTCACCGCACAACACCAGCGTCGGGACGTCACGCAGAACCTGCAATGCGTCGAGCTTGTCGTGCGACAGGAACGTGTCGAAGAACTCCGTCATCACGTCGATCGGCGTCGCAGCGACCATCCGTTCCATGAACGCGACCAGTGACGGCGCGACGTCGGCGTCGCCGTACGAGAGCTTGCGGGTCGCCATGAACACGACGTCGCTGCCGGCCTTCCGGCCCTGCTCGATCAGGGCCGCCCGGCGGTTGGCGGCGCGGATGACGCCGGGCGCGACCGGGCGCAGCGCCCGGCCGACGACACCGGGGATGCCGAAGATGGTCTCGGCGAACGCACCGGCGGCCGTCCCGATCAGCGCGACACCGGCGACGCGTTTCGCGAACAGGTCCGGATGCTGGTCGGCCAACGCGAGGATCGTCATGCCACCCATCGAATGACCGACCAGCAGCAACGGTCCGGTCGGCGCGACCGCCTGAATCACCGCGTAGAGGTCGCGCCCGAGCTGGTCGATCGTCGAGTGCTTGCGCGACCCGCGCCCGGACGAGCCGTGGCAGCGCTGGTCGTAGAACACACACCGGCCGAGATCGGTGAGGTCACGTCGTTGGAAGTGCCAGCAGTCCATCGACAACGTGAACCCGTGCACGAATACGACGGTGAGCTCGGCATCGGGGTCACCGTCGATCTCGACATGCAACGGCACGCCGTCGTCCGCGGTGACGGTGCGGCCGGTCGTGTGCAGCCCGCCGAACGGCTCGTCGACGTACGGATCCGGCGCGTTGCGCGCCCGGCCGACGACGCGACGTTGCGCCGCGACACCGCCGGCGACCCCGGCGGCGGTGAGCGCCGCAGCCGCAGCGGCGATCCCGACCCGGCGCTTGTTCACGCCGTACCGCCGACGTAACTGCGCGGGACTCGCGCGCCGATTCGGGTGACGATCTCGTAGTTGATGGTGCCGACGGCGTCCGCCCAGTCGTCGGCGGTCGGTTCGCCGTCGTCGCCGGGGCCGAACAGTACGGCGTCGTCGCCGACCTGCACCGCGGCGTCGCCGACGTCGACGACGAACTGATCCATGCAGACGGTGCCGCTGATGCGGTAGCGCTCACCGGCGATCGACAGCGGCCCGACGTTCGTCGCATGTCTCGGCACACCGTCGGCGTAACCCAACGGCACCAACGCCAGGGTCGTCTCGCGATCGGTCGTGTATCGGTGGCCGTAGGAGACGCCTTGGCCGGCCGGCACCCGTTTCACCAACGCGACCTCGGCCCGCAACGTCATCGCAGGACGCAACCCGAGCGACGTCGCGGTGCCGACCTCGGGACCCGGCGATAGACCGTAGACCGCGATGCCCGGCCGCACGACGTCGTAGTGCGTGTCCGGCAGCGAGAGCGTCGCCGCGCTGTTGGCGAGATGCCGCACCCGTGGGCGCAACCCCGCGCGGTCCGCGACGTCCAGCGCGTCGGCGTACGCCGCGACTTGGGCCGCGATCGTCGGGTGCGCAGGTGCGTCGGCGTAAGCGAGATGCGACCAGATCCCCGTCACTTCGACGGTGCCGTCCGCGACCGCTTTGGCCGCAGCGGTGACGAGGTCGGGCCAGTCGGCGCGGGTGGCACCGGCCCGGCCGAGACCGGTGTCGACCTTGAGATGGACGTGCGCCGCCCGACCGGCGCGCTCGGCCGCGACGACGGCGCGCTCGAGTGCCCACGTGGCGCTGACGCTGACGTCCACGTCGGCGCGCACCAGCGGCTCGACGTCGTCGGTCTCGGCGAGCAGCCACGCGAGGATCGGTACGTCGATGCCGGCGCCGCGCAGCGCCAGCGCCTCTTCGGCGAACGCGACGCCGAGCCAGGTCGCGCCGCCGGCGATCGCGGCCCGAGCGCTCGGGACCATGCCGTGGCCGTAGCCGTCGGCTTTCACCACGGCCATCACGGCAGCGTCACCGCAGCCGGCGTCGAGGCGCGCCACGTTGGCGCTGATGGCGGCGAGATCCACCTCGGCGACGAACCGGCTCACGTGGACAGTCTTTCAGGCGCGGTTGTCAACGCTGGCTTCAGCCGCGCGTTTACAAGAGTGTGGAGCTCGTGTCCGGCGTCGCATCGCGAGTCGACGACGCCTCTCGCGCGCCGGCGCAGTTCGAGGCGTACTACCGCGAGCGGATCGCGCCGACGGTTCGGCTGGCCGCGTTGTTGGGGTGCGAAGACCCGGAGAACGCGGCGCAAGAGGCGATGGTCCGGCTGCACGCACGCTGGCCGGGTTTCGCGACGAATGCGGACGCGACTGCGTTCCTGCGCCGGATCGTCGTCAACCTGTCACGGGACCAATGGCGTCGCAGCCAACTCCGTCGACGCAAGCCGCGGTACGACGTAGCCGTCACGGCAACCGTCGAGGACCTCGCGGTCGTGCGCGAGGAACACCGCGAGGTGCTCGCCGGCATCGCGCGGCTCTCCACTCGGCAACGCGAAGCAGTGATCCTGCGCTACTGGCAAGAGCTGGCCGAAGCCGAGATCGCCGCCGCGATGAACACCAGCGCCGGCTCGGTGAAGACGCACCTGTCCAGAGCCATGCGTTCGCTCACGCAGTACTTGGAGGTACGACGGTGACCGGCACCGAGACGCGGATCCACGAAGCGTTGACGGCAGTCGCCGAGCGGCGACCGGTCGACGTCGAGCGGCTCTGGCACGAGTTCCAGACGCAGGGACAGGTCACTGCACGACCGCGCCGTTCGCACAACCAGTGGTTCATCCCGCTCGCGGCCGCGGCGGCCACCCTCCTGATCATCGGCCTCGTAGTCGTCGGCCGGGCGCAGCTCGGCAGCGGACGTCACGAGACTCCGACGAATCCCGGCACCGAATACTCGCTCGACCAGTTGCCGCCGTGGGAAAACGGCGCAACCGCAACGACGTTCCCGTTGCCGGAGCCGGTGAGCACGCCGGTCGTCTTCGACGTCGACGCCACGAGCGCCGTACCGGCCGCCGGTCGCTGGCGGGTCGTGGTCTACTACGCGGCCAACCCGAGCCGGCTGTGCGTGATCGAGATCCTCCAACCGGCGACTGGGCCCGCGCACACGAACTCGATCGGGTGCGACGGCGAGACCGGATACGTCGTCACCCCGGTCGCCCAGGGTCTCGATTGGCTACTCGGCACTGTTCCGCCACCGGCGACGAAGGCCGAGGTCACCGTCAACGGGCAGCCCGTCGACGTCGAAGTCGTGACCCGCGCCGGCATGCCGCGGCCGGTGTTCTTCGCGACGCTTCCGTTCGGCGGCGTGCACTCGCTGACGTGGCAATTCACCGACGACGACGGTCGAGTCGTCGCCCACAGCGATACGACGCCGAAGACCCCACCGGCGCCGGAGCAGTCACCGACGTTTCGGGCTACTCCGGTCAGCGGGATCGCGACGTTCGACGAACCGCCGGCTCAGGGCGCCCCGGCCGGAAGCCGTCGGATCTTGCACATCTACTACGCCGGGAGCGAGCACGGCTTCTGCTCCGACGAGCAGGTGATCCGCGTCGGAGAAAGGCCGGTAACGGCATCTGAAGATTGCGGATTCGACGTCATCGGCGATCGGCCCGCATCTGTCTTGCAATGGCTGCCCGCGAGCAGCGGCGGCTCGGTCAGCACGACGACGTTTTGGGGAGTCATGCCCGCGGGCGCGACCACAACCGTGATCGTCACGCCGAGCGGGAAGGTCCCGGTGCAGTCCGCACGCGAAGACGGGATGCCGACGGGCGTTTACGCCGGTTCGATCGACAGCCACAACACGGCCCGAGTCCTTTACTTTCTGGACTCAGACGGCCGCGTCGTCGCGGCCACAGTCTGGAGGTCGCAGTTCTAGGTGTCGGCCGTGGCCCACTTCACCTCGTCCAGAGTCAGCGCCGGATTGCGCGGACCGCCTCGGGCAATGCCGCCGCGACGTCGCGCGGGGTGACCTGGGCCGGCGGATCGCCGGCGGCGAGCAACGCTGCCAACCCGTGCAGGAACGCACCGGCCGCGCCCGCGTCGAGCGCACTGAGGCCGCCGGCGAGCAGCGTCCCGCAGACCCCCGCGAGCACGTCGCCACTGCCGGCGGTCGCGAGGTACGGCGTCTGCGCGGTGTTGACTCGTGTCTGGCCGGACGGGTCCGCGATGACGGTCGTCGAGCCCTTCAGCAATACCGTCGCGCCGAGCTTGCGCGCCGCGTCCCGCGCGAAACCGAGCCGCCGCGCCTCGACGTCCGCGCGATCCGCGCCGACCAGCCGCGCGAACTCGCCCGCATGCGGCGTCAGCACACAGCGG
>Ga0157371_10005053_pt1 | contig 11278 bp, 6 predicted proteins | sample C45metaG_FD_113462 | JGI IMG/M metagenome (GOLD analysis project Ga0157371, IMG submission 113462) | Corn rhizosphere microbial communities from Kellogg Biological Station, Michigan, USA - C4-5 metaG | ecosystem: Host-associated > Plants > Roots > Rhizosphere > Soil | place: USA: Michigan... | reverse complement strand
AGTATCGAGGAAAAACATAGCACGTTTAAATGCTAATGGAACACTGGATCTGTCTTTTGATCCCGGAATAGGAACAAATACGACCGTTACTAACCTGTTAGCTCAAGCTGACGGAAGAATTTTACTTAGCGGGAATTTTACAACCTATAATGGAATTAAAAGAAATCGAATCGCGCGTGTATTGGATTGTTATCCTGTTAATGAAATTTCACAGGTAACTAGTTGTGGTGATTATTATTGGAGTCAGACAGGTATGACATATACCAATTCAGGAACATATTATGATACGCTCATAAGCTTGGGAGGTTGTGATTCCATAATTACACTGAATCTTACAATTTCTTTAGATTCTGTAATTGATACTCAGGTTGCTTGTGATTCTCTTACATGGATTGATGGAAATACTTATTATTCTTCCACCACTAGCCCAATAGTTGTTTTGCAGAACGTTTTTGGCTGTGATTCAGTGGTTACATTGAATTTGACAATCTTACACGATTCGGTGATTGATACTCAAATAGCCTGTGATTCGTATACATGGATTGATGGCATTACCTATTATTCCTCTACAAATATTCCAACTTTTGTTTTGCAGAATGCTGCAGGTTGCGATTCGACGGTTACACTAAATTTAATCATCAATCATGCAAGTTCTGCAACGGAAACGCAAACAGCATGTGATTTCTTTATTTGGCCAATCAATGGACAAACATATACAGTTTCAGGTCAGTATATTGATACGATTCCAAATGCTGCAGGTTGTGATTCAATTATCACTCTGAATCTAACAATCCTAAATTCGAGTAATAGTGCGGAAACCCAAACTGCTTGCGGTTCCTTCACCTGGCCAATCAACGGGCAAACATACCAAGCTTCTGGTCAGTATATAGACACAATTTCAAACTTATCAGGTTGTGATTCGATTATAACATTAAACTTGACTATTTTGAATGCTTCAAATGCAACAGAAACTCAAACGGGTTGTGGATCTTTCTTCTGGCCGATCAATGGACAAACATATATTGCTTCCGGTCAATATATTGATACGATTCTAAATGCTGCCGGCTGTGATTCAATTATCACCTTAGATTTAACAATCATTCCGGATCTTCCTTTGACCATCGAAAACTCCTTCTCTATGCCTTCCGATGCTAATTCCTGCACGGGAGAAGTGGCAGTCACAGCTTCAGGAAATGCACCCTTCGAACTCGATTTCGACAATGGTTCACAAGTGATTACTTCCAGCGGCTATAGCTTAGTTAACAGTCTTTGTCCTGGAGTACATGATTTACATGTGACAGACAACTGTGGAGATACACTTTCTACAACCATTGTCATCCCGGTTGACTCGAATTACGTCTTCAACAACCCCTTCATTGATTCCTTAGCGCAGGATTCTTTGGGAGTAACGTTGACCAACTGCGATATTTATTATGCAGGAATCGATACCGCTTACATCGACTCCATTTGGGCAAACGGGAATACCGTAAACGTGATCTGGAACATTGTGGATTCCAATGGATCGAATTTCGATACAACCAGCTACGTGCTGAACAACGGCAACGGAGTTTACTGGCTGCAATTAAGCGTGTTCTGCCCGAACAAATCTGTTGGAGAATACTATACGGTGACGGAAGCAATCTACTTTAATAACGGAAATGTGAGTACAGCCGGGTTGTCAGAAAGCGATAAGAACCTATTTGATCTTTACCCCAATCCAACCACGAATCTGGTCTACATTTCCTTCTCCGGTTCAGATGCCGACCTGACGGTTTACGATGTGCAGGGGAAAGTAGTATTAAAAGATAAAATCCAAAATCAGGGAATGATTTCTCTGGAAAACCTGGAGCGCGGAGTGTATTTGTTTGATTTCCGTAATTCAAACGGACACAGTGTTCAGCGGGTGCTAAAACAATAAGAAGTACTGTTTAACTAACTGTTAAAAATCCGCCCGGAGCCAATAATAGTGAGGTTTCAGGGCGGATTTTTGTATTTTTGTCTACTCCATTTTACCCTTTTACCCTCATTGATGAAGATCTTGATTATAGACGATGAAAAAATGGCGCGGGAAAATTGCCTCATGGTATTGTCCCGGAGCGGCATTGATAATCTCTCGATACGGGAAGCTGACAGCGTTCCTGCTGCTTTGAAAACGATTGATGAATTTGATCCGGACTTATTGCTCCTGGATATTCAATTACACGATAAAAGCGGCTTTGATATTCTTCAAACCATCGCGCCCCGTTACATTCCCACTATTTTTATTACGGCTTATAACGATTTTGCATTGAAAGCATTCCAGGTATCTGCCTTGGATTACCTGCTGAAGCCGTTCGATCCCTCTGATCTGACCGCTGCTCTTTTGAAAGCACATAAGCGAATCCAGAACAACAAGATTTTGGAACAACTGGACGTATTTCGTCAGCAATTCAAGCCCGCAGAACCGAAACGCATTGTTTTGAACACTGCAGATATGCTGCATATTGTAGATGTGAACGACATTACCTATTGTTTGGCAGACGGAGCATATACCCATTTCCATTTTACAGACCGCAAGCCGATCCTGGTTTCCAAAACGTTGGCTCACTTTGAAAGTATCATTGACAATGATCAGTTTATCCGCACCCATCAGAGCTATTTGGTGAATATGCGGCACGTAACCCAGTTCGATAAGCGCAACGGTGGTTTCCTGATCTTGTCCAATGAGATTGAAATACCGGTTTCCACGCGTAAGAAAGAAGAAGTATTGGCACATTTTAAGGCAAATTTGTAATGAACAAGTTCTTCCGGAAACCATTCCGCTTCAGCCATTCGCTGATCATTCTTTTCTTCTGTTTGGTTGCTCATTCATCTTACGCGCAACCACAGCTCGACAGTTTGCTGCGAAAAGTGCATTACCAGGGAGAAGATTCGGTGAAAGCCAAACTGTACTACGATATCGGGGTCAGTTATTTCTACAAAGACAAAGCTGCATTCCGCGCTTATATGGATAGTGTGCAGCGTCTTTCACGGAAAATCAACTACAGCAAAGGATTGGGACTTTCTCATTTGGCTTATGGGAATTACTATATGACCATCAACGACTGGGAAAAGATGAAGTTCAACCTTCAGAAATCGGACAGTATTTTCAAAAGGCTGGGAGAGACGCAACGGTTGATGCACAGCAAAGGACTCTACTCACATTTTTACAAGCTCCATGGAGATTTTAAAAAAGCACTCCAGGTGAACCTGGAAATATTGCATTACTATGAAAAACATGGACCAAAAGCAGAGGAAGCAAAATTGCTGGGAGCAATAGCGATTTTGATGCAACAGTTGGAGCGGTATAAGGAAGCGGCAGATTATTACAAGCGCTCGATCCGGATGCGTAAAGAGGCCAAAGACTTTAGCGGTCAATCCATTGCCTTGCAGAATCTTGGAGGAATGCTTGCCGAGCAGAAAATGTATACGAGTGCAGAACCCTATTTGTTGGAAGCGCTCAAGCTTCAGAAACAATTTCAGCAGGAAAATGTAATTATGACCTGCAAGGCCAACCTGGCACATGTCTATGCCGAAACAGGAAGGTATAAAAAATCCCTGCGCCTGGCCGAAGAATGCAAAGCTTACTATGCCAACGAGGAAGATACCCTGAATAGTGTGAAGATTGCCATGTACCAGTCAATCGCCTACCGGAATCTGAAACAATACGACCAGGCTCTGGCTGTCTTAAATGCAAAACACAAATGGATTAAGAACAACCGGGATTACGCCGAATTGGAATCCGACCTCCTTTGGCACTTCTACATTGTTTACAAGACTATGGGGAAAACAGACGTGGCTTTGGACTACTTTGAAGAAGCCAAGGAATTGGAGGATTTTCATAAAGGAATGCAAGTGCAGCATGGTATTTCCCGTATAAAAGAGCAGTACGAAACCGAAAAAAAACAGCGGGAAAATTTGCAGCTAAGACAGGAAAACCTACTGAAGGACCTGCAGATCGACCGCAGGAATTACTTTGTTTACGGATCCATTCTCCTGCTGTTGCTGATTAGTGTTATTGCGGTGACAACCATTCGGTACAACCGACTGAAAGCTGGGAAAATTGCCGTAGAAATGGAGCAGCGGTTACTTCAGACCCAGATGAACCCGCATTTCATTTTCAATGTCCTTCACGCCATTCATACCTATATGCTCAAAAAAGATACGGAAGAATCCGGCAAGCTGTTGACCTCCTTTGCCCGCCTGGTCCGTTCCATTCTGCAGCATTCTGCAACAGACAATATTTCACTGGAAGAAGAGTTGAAATGGGTGAAAGACTACATGCGTTTGCAGCAATTGCGTTTCAATAACTCATTTGATTATAAGATCGAGATCGATGAGCAGCTTTCTCCCGATAATTTGTTGCTTCCGCCGATGCTGATTCAGCCCTTTATTGAAAATGCTATTGAGCATGGCTTTTCCGGATTGGACAAGCCCGGAGAGTTGGTGATTTCCTATAAAAAATCGGGGAATGAAGTGGAAATCGGGATCCGGGATAACGGAAAAGGATTTTCGCAGGAGAACCAGGTGCAGCAAAAAAAGGAGCACGAATCGCTGGCAATCCAAATCACCGAAAAACGAATCAACTTGCTGAATAAAAGAAGAAAAGGAGCCTTTAACTTTGCGATCGTCTCGAAACCTTCGGAAGGAACCTCAGTGCTTTTCTCCATTCCTTACCGCACACTTTTTGACTAAACGTTAACTTTCCGGTTTCCACTTGCAGCACTTATTTGAAAAAGTCCTGCACTTATCAATTGTTCCCGCCCGAACACCAATATCGGTGGCTTGGCTACTTTTTGTTGGCTTACATTTGCCTCAAACACAGAAAAAATCATGAAATTAATTATCGCATCAATCGCAGCAACAGGAGTACTATTGGCATCCTGTTCATCTACGCCACCGGTAGAAATCAAAAAGGGAACGGAAACAGCTTTCGACGACCAAAAGATAACCGTTGACTACAAAGCAAGTTCGGTTTTAGTGAATGAAGAAGAGCAGCAAACCCTGGTTGCTCCTGAAGGAAAGATTTACTTATTGGTAGATGTGAAAGCTCAGAACAGCAATTACTTCTCTTCATTGAAAGACGGAGATACAGAGATTGAAGCAGTTGATTTCCTGGAGGCAGGTCCTTTTGTCAGAGATCTGGATATCGCAACAAGCCCTGAAAAAAGCGACCTGTACCTGGTTGATTTGGCAAATGCTAACTATACGATCGAGATCAAATCTTACGGAGATGCTGTTGCAACATTGAAAGTAGGAAAATTGAAAGACGAAGCAACCGTGAAGATCAACGAGCGCATGAAAGCATTCCAGAAGGAATTTGCGGAAGGTGGTCGTTTGGTTGCTGCTGCTAAAAAGTACGTAAAAAGCGGCGTGAATGCCATGGATATCGTTTTGGAGGATGACGGAGAACCTATGTTCGGTGATCCGATTGTAACAGGATTGAAAATCAGATATATCAAAGCTGACGGAACGTATGTTTGTTCTGTGGGAAGCGGATTATTTGAAACAGTGGAAATCAGCTGGGATGGAGACCATATTTCTAAAATCATCGCAGCAGAATAAGAAATTCCAATAACCCAACTCTACGTAAATAAAAGGGCGCTGTAACTCAAATTAAGCCCGGATCCGTCTTCCTTCCCGCTTAGGGTAGGGAGACGGATTTTTTTGTATTTTTGCCATATCAATTTAACCGCATGAAAAAGAAATTTACCATTCTGATCATTCTGATTTTCGGAAAATTAGTTGCTCATTCTCAGTCTTTAACAATCGCTGAAGGGTGGGATATGCCTACCAGATCTTTTGAGGAATTTAATTTGAACGATATTTATCATGATTCGATTAATAACAGAGTATATATTGCTGGAGATTTTACGGCTGTTTCTCCAAGAGCATTCAATGCATGTGTTTTTAATCCCATCAATAATACAATCATAAAAGACCTGGATGCGGATTCATACGTCTTTAATGCTCAGTCGGATGGATCGGGAGGGTATTTCCTTGCAGGGTTGTTTACCACTGTAAATGATAGTATTCGAAAAGCCATTTGTCAGATAGATCAATATGGCAATGTAACAAACTGGGATATTAAACTGGCAACAGCAAACAGTAGTTCGTCTCCGAGTGTTCAGAAAGCGATTAATCTGAATGATACTCTTTATATTGTAGGTGAATTTGACAGTATTAATGGGATTTACCATCCGGATATTGCTGTCATTGATCTCAATACCAACACCCTGATCCCATGGACGCCCAGTATACTTTTTGGTTCCATATCAGATTTCATACTTGTAGATTCAGTCATGTATGTAACAGGTATTATTAGTTCCGTAAATGGAGTATCCAGAAAACATGTTGCCGCATTCAACAGATACAACGGAACACTACTTCCACTGAATCCACTTGCTAATAGTAATGCTACATCAGTATCAAAAATCTGGGTAAATAATAACAAGATCTATCTGGGGGGAACTTTCAGTACCATTAATAGCATTTCCAGGAATAGAGTATGTGCTTTTGATCTTTCTACCTGGACCTTGACAAGCTGGAACCCGAATGTGAATTATGAGCCGAATACACTCATTTTTAAGAACCAGTCAATATATATGGCGGGAGGATTCACGACTGTAAATGGTGTAGCTAAAAAGTATTTGGCAAAAGTGGATACAATCACGGGTGTAATTGATCTGAACTGGAATCCTGTTGCATCTTCATTTGGTATGGCTACAGTAGGTTTATCTGGTTTCGAATACAATAATGAATTCATTGTGAGCGGAAGTTTTGTTAAGATAAACAATCAATACCACTCAGGAATTGCTGCTATTGATTTTACAACGGGCAATCTGACCGGGAATACACTGAATGATAACCACATGATGGGATTTGTTAATCAGATTCTTGAATTTGGAAGTAATCGATTGGTTGTCGGAGGATATTCCAGGTTTGCTGGTAAAAAAAGATTAGGACTTGCTGCAATTGATGCTATCACCGGAACAGTGCTAGACTGGAATCCGAGACTGGCATCAACTCAGCTTATACCGATGGTCTATAAAATTCAAGTGTTCAATGACGCGGTATATTTCTCAGGAACGTTTGACTCCGTGAATGAGCAACCTCAACGATATTTGTCTGGTGTAGACAATATAACCGGAAATAATACACTGTTTACACCTCTTTTCAATAACGGAATTGAAGAAATAGAGTATTATGATAATGAATTATTCCTTGCCGGAGGATTTTCTACGGTGAATGGTGTCACAAGAAACAGATTATGTTCTTTTAATTTGATAACTAATCAGTTAACGAACTGGAGTCCTTCAACGAATGCATCAGTTAAAGACATTAAAGTAAAGAACAATTCTGTTTATTTATGTGGCCTTTTTACCCAGGTGAATGGTGTAGCAAGACAAAAAATAGCTGCAATTGACAGAACAACTTCGGCTTTGTTACCTTGGTATCCTCAAATCACATCCATAACAAATGCAAATGCCATGTTGATATTGGACACAACTGTATTAATTGGGGGTAGATTTAATAGTTACATAGCAAATGGTACGAATTATCTTCAAGAGTTTAGTCTGTCATCCGGTGCTTTGATAAATAACAATTATGATTTTAATTTTTTTCCTAACTATGGAACTCCCGGATGCGGTGTTGATGCACTTGCCAAAACAAATAACTTCCTGCTTGTTGGTGGAATATTTGCTGGCATAAATGGATCGAACCACCATAATCTTAGTATTCTTAGTTTAATAGATCAATCACCGGTTATGTCTTATTCAGGACCATTTGCAGGAGCATATCAAACATGTGACAAAATTCAGGCGCACGGTAACCAAGTTTTTATTGGAGGTGTATTCAACTACCTACAATTTGAGAGCTATTATAAATTTGTCCCTTTTAATGCATGCTACCCGAGCTATGCACTGGTCACTGATACGGCATCATGCAACTACTTTTTTGGAGGAAATACATTAACAGCTTCAGGAATTTATATGGATACATTGGTCAATGCAAATGGCTGCGACAGTATCGTGACGTTGCATTTGGAAATATTGAATTCCCAGTCAATGACAAGTATTACAGAATGTGGAAGTTATACTTGGATCAATGGAAACACGTATACTAATTCTGGGACAATTACGGATACCCTGATAAATATGTATGGCTGTGATTCTATTGTTACCCTGAACCTGACGATTAACAGCCTGAGCTTCGGTACAGAGGCACAAACGGCGTGTGATTCGTACACCTGGATTGATGGAAATACGTATACCTCTTCGACCAACACTCCTACTTTCGTTTTACAAAATGCAGCAGGCTGTGACTCCACGGTTACATTGAATTTGATAGTCAATCATTCCAATTTCGGAACAGATGTTCAAACAGCATGTGATTTGTTTAACTGGCCAACTAACGGGCAAACGTATACCATTTCTGGTCAATACATAGATACGATTCCAAACGCTGCTGGCTGTGATTCAATTATCACCTTGGACTTAACAATCATTCAGAATTTTCCGTTGGAAATCGAAAACTCCTTCTCTATGCCAGCTGATGCAAATAACTGTAGTGGTGAAGTGGCTGTAACTGTTTCAGGGAACGCTGACTTCGAACTGGATTTTGACAATGGTTCTCAGGTTATCGTTTCGAACGGCTATTCTTTAGTAACCGGTTTATGCGCGGGAACTCATGACCTGCACGTGACTGACAACTGTGGAGATACACTTTCTACAACTATCGTCATCCCGGTCGATTCCAACTACGTCTTCAACAACCCGTTCATCGATTCCTTAGCGCAGGATTCTTTAGGCCTTACACTTACAAACTGCGATATTTATTACGCTGGAATCGATACAGCTTACATCGACTCCATCTGGGCAAACGGAAATACCGTAAACGTGATATGGAATATTGTGGATTCCAATGGTTCCAATTTCGATACAACGAGCTACGTGCTGAACAATGGAAACGGTGTTTACTGGCTGCAGCTAAGTATATTCTGCCCGAATAAATCAATAGGAGGATACTTCGCGGTTACCGAAGCCATTAGCTTCCAGGATGGAAATGTAGGTACTGCCGGTTTGTCGGATCCGAAGCAGGTTGAATTTGAAATCTATCCCAATCCAACCAATGGCCATGTTCGTGTCAGCTTCTCAGGATCTGATGCCAATTTAACTGTTTACGACCTGCAAGGCAAAGTGGTCATGAAGGACAATATCCAAAACCAGGGAATGATCTCGCTGGAGAACTTCGAAAAAGGAGTTTATCTGTTTGATTTTAGTAACACACAAGGACATAAGGTTCAACGTGTTGTGAAGCAATAAGCTTATTAACAAGTACGTGAAGATTCGTCCTGTCGATACCAATTGGCAGGATGGATTTCTTTTTTATATTCGCATATGAAAAAGGTAATCATTCTTCACGGAGCACTTGGTGCCAAATCCCAATTTGAACAGCTGGCTTCTCAACTCACAGAGCATTTCCAGGTATATGTGCTCGAGTTTGACGGGCATGGAACAAAATCTTCCGATACCAGTGACTTTTCCATAGACTTGTTTGCTCAAAACCTGAAGGACTTCATGCAACTGCACCACATCGAAAAACCGCTGATCTTTGGATACAGCATGGGCGGCTATGTGGCTTTGAAGCTGGAAAGCCAGGAAGCAAACAGTTTCGAGAAGATTGTGACACTGGGTACCAAATTCAACTGGAACCCGGAAAGCGCGGAGAAAGAAGCAAACATGCTGAATGCAGAGAAGATCGAGGAGAAAGTACCGGCATTTGCAGGATACCTGAAGTCACTTCACGGTGAGAATGAATGGAAAACTGTACTCCAAAGAACCGCGAAAATGATGCGCTCGCTGGGGGATAAGCCTGCCTTAAGTCCGGATGATTTCCACCGGGTTCGCATTCCGGTTCACTTACTGCGTGGTTCAAAAGACGTCATGGTGACAAAGGAAGAAACAACCGAAGTGCAATACCTGCTTGGAAATGGAAGCTATTTGGAGATGGAAGAATGGCCACATCCGGTAAACCAGATTTCCCCGAAGGAACTAGCACAACAATTGTTAAGTTCATACTTACCAGGGTAAATTTCGGTAACTTTGTTGCCATGAAAATTGAAATTTGGTCGGACATCATGTGTCCGTTTTGCTATATCGGAAAAAGACACCTGGAATCAGCAATGGCTGCCTTCCCGGATGAGCAGTTTGAAATAGAATGGAAAAGCTTTCAGCTGGACCCGACGATTGTCCCACAGCCGGACAAAAACGTATACGAATACCTGGCTGAACGAAAAGGGTTTTCTGTGGAAGAATCCAGGCAAATGCATGCTGGAGTGGTGGCACGCGCTGCTGAAGTGGGCTTGGATTACCATTTTGAAAAAGCGGTCATTTCCAATTCCTTTCAGGCACATCGTTTAATCCAGTTGGCGAAGACCAAAGGCTTGGGAGATACCATCGAAGAAACATTTTTCAAGGCTTACTTCACAGACGGAAAAAACCTCAACGACCGCGAAACCTTAATGGAGTTGTGCGTTAGTGCGGGTCTGAATGCATTGGATGTGAAAGAGGTGCTGGACGATGAAGCAGCATTTGCCAAAGCGGTACAAAACGACATTGCGGAAGCGCAGCAGATTGGTGTACGCGGCGTTCCGTTCTTCGTCTTCGATCGAAAATATGCCATTTCCGGCGCCCAACCGATCGAACATTTCGAGCAGACTATTCAAACCGTTTTGGGCGAATAATAGAAACCAGCAGGGGCGGAAAATTTTCCACCCCTACGTTTTTAATCTACCCAAAAGTAGATCAATTGAAAAATTGTGTAGTTTTGTTCCGTGAAGGTTATTTCCACATACCGAAATTTGAATCGCTGGTGTATCTGGCGCATGCGGCTGTCCCATTCCTTTAGGGACTAAATCCGTACGGAGGTTGTTGATCCTCTGAAAACCTTCAACAAGCAATCCATTTTTTCAATGTTATTTTTTACACGATGAACACGCTCGTTTTGGAAGAGCAAGTTCAATTACAGGAACCTCCGTTGGTTTCCGCAGAACTTGCCAATCGAATTGCCTATTTGGAACAACAAGCCCAAACATTACATGAAAGCATGCGTTACGCAGGAAGTTTACAGCGGAGCATTCTGCCCAACGAACGGATTTTTCAAAATGTATTTGCAGATGCTTTTGTGATCTTTCAGCCCAAAGACATTGTAAGCGGCGATTTCTATTGGATCTTCCAACACCACGATGACGTGTATT
>Ga0157371_10005051_pt1 | contig 11280 bp, 8 predicted proteins | sample C45metaG_FD_113462 | JGI IMG/M metagenome (GOLD analysis project Ga0157371, IMG submission 113462) | Corn rhizosphere microbial communities from Kellogg Biological Station, Michigan, USA - C4-5 metaG | ecosystem: Host-associated > Plants > Roots > Rhizosphere > Soil | place: USA: Michigan... | reverse complement strand
GGTCAACCGAGAGGGAATATGTAATAGCCGTAAAAGACGGCAAGGCAGCATTAATTGATATAAAGGAAGGATTATCCAGACATGACTCAACCGAAGTATTTGGGAACCTGAAGGCCAACGATATCATTCTTAAAAATGCCAGCGATGAAGTGAAGGACGGAGCGGATATTAATTGAGAGTGTTAGAGGCAATGGCTAAGCCTAAGCGGCTTGGAACAGGACTTTTGTATCCGGCCCCATGGGCAGAATTGTCGCGTTTCATTTATTATAACTCATCAGTTCATGATACATGACGCATTAATTTTGTTTACTAATGTCCATATCAAACCCTTTACTTAAAATTGAGGCAAGGGCAGCTTTTGGAAGAGAGGGAGAGACATATTTTTTTACCTTTGCCCGTATGGAAACCATCACCTGGCATGATTTTGAAAAAGTAGAACTGCGTGTAGGCACTGTATTGGAGGCAATTGATTTCCCCGAGGCCCGTAAGCCGGCTTTTAAAGTGAAGGTTGATTTTGGCGCTTTCGGCATCCGTTGGTCGAGCGCGCAAATCACGAAGCATTACACCAAAGAAGAATTGGTTGGCCGGCAGATAGTGGGTGTAACAAATTTCCCTAAAAAGCAGATCGCCAATTTTATGTCGGAGTTTTTGGTTACCGGCTTTGCCGATGAGAACGGAGACATTGTGTTAACCGCTGTTGAAAAGCCTGTGCCAAACGGCAGCAAACTTATTTAAATGAGATATATCAGTTTTGAGGATGAGGCCTCTATATCGCCCGATGAATATTTTATGGGCGAGGCGTTAAAAGAAGCCCGCTATGCATTGGAGGAAGATGAAATCCCGATAGGGGCAATTGTGGTTTACAATGGCCGCATTATAGGAAAAGGGCACAATCTTACCGAACGGCTTAACGATGTATCGGCCCATGCCGAAATGCAGGCCCTTACTGCGGCCGCTAATTTAATTGGAGGCAAATACCTGCAAGGCTGTACGCTGTACGTTACTATGGAGCCCTGTGTAATGTGTGCCGGGGCTTCATACTGGTTCCAGGTAAGTAAGATCGTTTTTGGGGCCTATGATAACAAACTCGGGTTCGGCCGCATCAACCAAAAAATAACACATCCCAAAACAGTGATCACCGGCGGTATCCGCGAAGCTGAATGCAGCCAGCTGGTGAAGGATTTTTTTAAGGGGAAGAGGAAGAAGTGAGTTAATAGTTGATGGATCATAGTTCATGGTAATAAAATAGCTATATAAGCTATGATCCATGAACCATTAACTATGAACTAAAGAAAACATGACAATTATTTAGAACAAATAGTTCCGTCAACGCTTATATTTGTTACGTCACAACAAACAGTAAACTTTAAAATAAACAACTAAAATTATGGCATTTACCCTACCGGCGTTATCCTACGCTACTGATGCTCTGGAACCGCACATTGATAAACTGACCATGGAAATTCACCATGGCAAACACCACCAGGCTTATGTTACCAATTTAAACAAAGCTTTGGAAGGTAAGCCTGAGGCTGAAAGCAATATCGATGATATCATTAAAAATATCTCTAAATTCCCCGCTGCTGTGCGTAACAATGGCGGTGGTCACTACAACCATACTTTGTTCTGGACCTTGTTATCACCAAACGGTGGCGGCGAGCCTACGGGCGCTTTAGCTGATGCTATCAAAAGCACTTTCGGTTCATTTGCCGATTTCAAAACCAAAGTATCTGAAGCAGGTGCAACCCGTTTTGGTTCTGGCTGGGCATGGTTAATTGTTACTGCCGATAAAAAATTAGCTGTAACTTCCACTCCTAACCAGGACAACCCGTTAATGGACATCGCTGAAGTAAAAGGTACCCCAATTTTAGGTATCGATGTTTGGGAGCATGCTTACTACCTGAAATACCAAAACCGTCGTCCGGATTACTTAGCAGCTATCTGGAATGTGATCAACTGGAACCACGTTGCCGAGCTTTATGCTAAAGCAACCGCTTAATATTATTTAAACTCATAAACAAAAGCGGCAGGATCTGATGGTCCTGCCGCTTCTGTTTTACTTCATAACTCTTGCGCCCGTTTGTAACAAGCGCTTAATATGGGTTGGCGATTGTATCGCCGGTGTTTACGTTACAAACGTAAACCCGCGTTAAGCACTCATTGTAAACAAGCGCAAGAAGTTTATTTATTTACCTCCCAATTATACACCTACACTTAATCCCTACAATAATCTACTAACTTTGTGGACTTTTTTATATTATGATCAAAAAGCCCATAGAAACCCTGCTCCGCGAATCGAAGGAGGAAGGGGAACATTCATTAAAACGCTCGCTTGGGCCCGTTAACCTTATTTTAATTGGGATAGGCATCATTATAGGGGCCGGTTTATTTTCCTTAACCGGTATAGCGGCGGGCCAGCATTCGGGGCCCGCGGTAACTATTTCTTTTTTAATTGCTGCTGTTGGCTGCGCTTTCGCTGCCCTTTGCTATGCCGAGTTTTCGGCTATGATACCTGTTGCGGGGAGCGCTTACACCTATTCGTATGCTACCATGGGCGAGCTTTTTGCATGGATCATAGGCTGGGACCTTGCGCTTGAATATGCCGTTGGCGCAGCAACAGTGGCCATCAGCTGGTCGCAATACCTTACTAAGTTTTTATCCTGGTTTGATCTGTATTTGCCTCCACAGCTTACACTTTCGCCTTTTGAAACTGCAAAAGCAGCAAATGGTGATATTATTAACGGGATCATCAATTTGCCAGCTGCGCTCATTGTGATTTTGGTTACCAGTATCATTATCCGGGGTACAAAAGGTTCGGCATTGGTTAATGCCATTATTGTAACTTTGAAAGTGGGCGTGGTGTTGGTGTTTATCGCGGTTGGGTGGTCATTTATTAACCCGCAAAACTATCATCCCTATATCCCGCAAAATACAGGTGTTTGGGGTGATTATGGCTGGTCGGGCATATTGAGAGGGGCGGGGTTAGTGTTTTTCGTGTTTATTGGGTTTGATGCTGTATCAACCGCGGCGCAGGAGGCCAAAAACCCGCAGCGCAATATGCCTATCGGGATCATCGGCTCGCTGCTGATCTGTACGGTACTCTTTATTGTATTTGCGCACGTAATGACCGGCATGGCCAACTATAAGGAATTTATAGGCTCGGGCGCACCGGTTGCCATCGCCATTGAAAAAACGCATTACCAGTGGTTGAGCAAAGCTATTGTGCTGGCTATTTTAATAGGTTATACCTCGGTAATTTTGGTCGATCTGTTAGGCCAATCACGCGTGTTTTTCTCTATGTCGAAAGATGGTTTGCTGCCGAAGGTTTTTTCAGAAGTGCATCCCAAATTTCGCACACCCTGGAAATCGAATATTATGCTTTGCGCTTTTATAGCCCTCTTTGCCGCATTTGTTCCGATACGCGTGGTTGGTGAAATGACCAGTATTGGTACCCTGCTGGCATTTGTTATGGTTTGCGCCGGTGTGCTTATTTTACGAAAGCAGCAGCCTGATATTCACCGGCCGTTTAAAACACCCCTTGTGCCATTGGTGCCGGTGCTGGGTATCCTGACCTGTTTTGCCATGATGACGTTTCTACCCGGCGATACCTGGTTGCGTTTGGTCATTTGGCTTGCAATTGGTTTGGTTATCTACTATACTTACGGCAAAAAGAACAGCGTTATCCGCAAAATGCTTGCAGATAAACAATAACGCCATCAATTGATGACCGAAGAGATTTTAAAACTAAAAGTTGAACGCATAAAATGGGAAACCCCAGATACGGCTACATTTTATTTGAGTAGTATTGATGGTAATCTTATCCCTTATACAGCAGGGCAGTTCATCACACTGATATTTAACCATAGGCAGGAAGAGATCAGGCGCTCGTATTCGTTAAGCTCATCGCCCGATGAACCACACCTTGCAATAACTATCAAGCGCATTACCAATGGTGAAATCTCCCGTTTTATGCTCACTAAAATAAAGGAGGGCGATGAGTTAACAGCATTAGCCCCTGCCGGTCGTTTTATCATCAATGACCATCAGCAGGAAAAGGATCTGTTTTTATTTGCGGGCGGCAGCGGCATTACCCCTATATTTTCGCAACTGAAATATATTTTGAGCCGGGAGGGTAAAAGCAGGCTAACCCTCATCTATAGTAATCAAAATGCCGCTTCCATTTTATTCAAAAATGAGCTGGATAAACTGGCAGCCGAACACCCCGAAAGGTTCACGATCATTTACCTGCTTAGCAGCGAAGGTAACCGCCTCAACCCCGATAAGGTAGAAAAGCTGGTGAAGCAATACGGCAGCTTCAACCTGGCAAATGCTGAATTTTACCTCTGCGGCCCGTTTGCTTATATGCGTATGATCCGGTTCGACCTAGTGTATATGGGGATTGATCAGGCAAAGATCCGCCGCGAAAATTTTGTGCTCGAAACAGTTGCCGTAACAAGCAGCTTTACTAACTTTCCACCCAAAAACATCAAAATAAAATACCGTGGCGAGCTGCACGATATTGTAGTAGGCGAAAACCAATCCATACTGCAGGCCGCCCTGCAAAACAACATCCCTTTACCTTACAGCTGCCGGGGAGGAATATGCTCTACCTGCATGCTTAAATGCACCGGCGGCAAAGTTGAAATGGTGAAGAATGATGTACTTACTGAAGCGGATCTTGCACAAGGATGGATCTTGACCTGCACCGGGCATCCGTTAGATGATGAGGTGGTTATTGGCCCCCCAGCCCCCTAAAAGGGGACTTATACCAGGAAGCGAAAGAATAATCAACGTAATCAGTGTATCAAAAATTAACGGTCGGTTGGCAAATGCTGCCTTACCGTCCTTCTGTGCACCACCGTTTTTACCTTTTTTGATTTGGATTTTTTGCGTTTGCCGAGCCAGATGATAAAGCCGGTGACGGGTAAACTTGCGCAAATAAGGCTGGCCAGGAAAGCAATGATCTTACCGGGAAGGCCTAATATTTGGCCTACGTGAATATCATAATTCATGTTATTCATTTTCATGCCGGCACTTTTTTGCTCATGCGCGGTACGGTTCAATAATTTGCCGGTGTATTTATCGAAAGAATAGCTATCACTTTTATAGTAGTGCAGGGCTTGCGCGTATGCGGTTACACCTATGGCACCGGCTTTAGCAGCATCGTCATAAATTAAAAACATATCGGCATTTGGTGAGGCGGCTTTGGCCGATAAATATGCCTTGTTGATAACCTGGGTAGTATCCATCTTGCCGTTCAACAACGAATCGGACTTGAAAACTAATTTTTCTTCCGGATGCGCTTTGCCAAGATTAGCGGCCGTGTAAATAGCTTCACGCATCCAGTCAAATGATATTGACAGACCTGTTATAGCCAATATGATGGCCACGCTGGTGGCATAAAAGCCCAAAACATTATGCAAGTCGTAATTAACACGGCGCCAGCGGCCGCCCCATTTAATAGTAAAGCTGCGTTTGCGATCACTTTTACGTTTGGGCCACCAGAGTACAATACCGGTGATCATCAGCACCACAAAAACTATTACTGATATGCCTACTACCAGGGTGCCTATATTAGCCGGCAGCAACAGGTACAGGTGAATATATTCAACAAACACAAAGAAATTTGAAGCAGGGCTTTCGGTATGGGTGATCTTACCTGTATAAGGATTCAGGTATACAAAAAGGAGGCCCTCTTTCTTGTCCGTTACCAACACCCCCGCAGGACGACCGGTACCGTAATAGTAAACATAACTGGCCGTAGCGCCTTTACGGCCTTTCAGTGCTTCGGACTTAAGTATTGATGGTGCTATGTAGGGTTTAGCTTGTACCTCAACCTTACGGTAACTGTGTATCGCATCCTGGATCTCGTCCTGAAAGCAAAAGATACAGCCGGTTATACTTACTATAAATACCACCAGCCCGGATATAAATCCAAGCCAGCGATGTATAAACAACAGTGTTTTTTTAAAAGGTGTCATTCATTAAAATTTGTAGCCGATACTTAAACGTACGTTTGTTGGTGCTTCTGCCTGCCAGCTGTAAACAGTTTTGCCGTCGGTACTCAACCCCTCATGACCGCCTGAATAAAGGTATTTGTTAAGCACGTTATTTACATTTAACGCAAAACTCATCTTCTTGATCTGGTAGGATGCGCCTGCATCTAAACGGAAGTAGTTTGGCAGATCAGAAGTGCCTGTGCCGAGGCTCCATGGCAGGCGGTCAAGCTGCCACTGATATCCGGTTGAAAAGCCCAAACCTTTTAAGCTGCCGTGCTGTAAACGGTATGTTAACCAGGCATTGGTAACATGTTTTGCAAAGCCGGGAACAGGATTGCCAACATTTGCAGGGTCGGTATCTTTAGAAATCTTCGAATCGGTATAAGCATAGTTAACCATCAGGCTGAGGCCGGTTATGATTTCGCCGCGGGCATCAAATTCAACACCTTTTGTTTTAGTTTGACCTAATTGCAAAACGTAATTTGCTGCAGATTCACCATGTTTGTCGGGGTCGGTTACCAACTGGTTGTTTTTAAGGATCTGGTAAGCAGATAAGGTAGTATTCCACTTTCCATCAAACCAGTCGCGTTTTAAACCAAGCTCCATGTTGTTGCCTGTAATAGGCTTAACTTTTTGGCCGCCGTATATTTTACCTGTTTGCGGCACAAATGATTGATCATATACCGCATAAGCAGTTGTAGTAGGATCAATGTTAACACTTAACCCAAAACGGGGCGTAAATTTATGCCCTTTGGTATCGCCGGCATAAGGATCGGTTGTAGTGGCATGGGTGTAACGACCAGCTACAGTTAAACGCAATTTCTGATCAAAAAAGCCCAACTCATCCTGTACATAAATTGATTGATATTTTTCGGTATTTACAGCGTTTTTACCACGTTCGCTAAGTGGCACCGATCTATCAAACACAGGTAAAGTAACAGGGCCATTATTTGGATTGTGGATATTGAAAGGGTTTGCGGGATCAGGATCAAGCGAGCCTGATTGAAAATAATCCGGAATGTAGTACTTGTCGCCAATATCAAGGCCGCTTAACAGGCGGTGAACAACTTTGCCTGTATTAAATTCGCCGTTTAAAAAAGCCTGGGCAAATTTGTTTTTGTTAACAGCATCCCATAAACCAAGGTTACGGTCAACATCGCCGTTGCTGCTGATGCTGTTTATCCAATAGCTATATGCCGTTTGCTTATAATAAAAATAAGCACCCTGCGCGGTAACTTTCCACTTGCTGTTAAAGGTATGCTCATAAGTTAAAAACGCACTTTGGTCCCGGATGCCCGATGATGGCGAATTTGAAGGCGCGTTAGTAAAGTTGCGCGGCAGTGTTGCATAGCCATCAGTGGAGAACAGGTAGGCGGTACCAAAGGCATCCATGCGCTGGTACTGGTAGGTATACTCGGCAGTGAGGGTATTTTTGCTGTCGAATTTGTAGCGTAATACGGGAGCGATAGCCGTACGGTTGGTAAAATCATACGGGCGCCATGATTTTGAAAGCTGGCCCATCAGGTTGAGGCGGTATTGCAGTTTACCGTTTTTAGTAAGTACGCCGTCAAAATCGGCAGTGGCACGGTAGCTGTTAAAACTGCCTGCAGTAAAACTGAATACCTGGCTGGTAGTGCCGGTAGGCTTTTTGGTAACTACGTTATAAAAACCCGAGGGGTTGCCGTTGGCCAGCATGAATGCAGCAGGGCCTTTTACAAATTCAATCCTGTCAACAAATGACATATCCTCGGTTAGCGGGCCCCAGGTAGCTTCGATGTTCATACCGTTGCGGAAAGGTGCAAGCCTGTCGCCACGGGCATTTACACGGGCATAATTGCCCCAATGCTCCTGCATGGTTAAGCCGCTCACATTGCGCGATACGCCTTCGAGCATGTTAAAGATCTGCTGGTCCTTGATCTGGTCGGAAGATACCACCTGGATATTTTGTGCCACTTCAAGTAAAGGCTCGTTTAACCTCAGGCTGGGTGAGGGGTCGTCGATCTTATATTTTTGTTTCCTGCCCGAAATTAAGACCTCACCAATTTGGTTGGCGTTTTCGCGCAGCATAAAGTTTACGGTAACGCGTTGTCCATCGGCCAGTTCAACTGCTTTTTCTTCAGAAGCCAGGCCCACAAACGTTACTTTAATGGTGTAGCTGCCCGGTTTTACCTTGTTAAAGGTAAACCTTCCGCTTTCGCTGGTAACCGTGCCTGCGGATATGCCATTACCTTTAAGGCTTACGGTTACACCGGGAACGGTTTGGCCATCGGCAGTCGTGATTGTGCCGGTTATGGTGCCGGGTTTTACCTCGGCCAGCGCGGGTATGTTGAAGAGCAGCAAAACTGCACATAATAAAAGAGGAGGAAGCTTACAGAAAGAGTGTATGGATTTGGACATTTTATTCAGGATTAACAGGAATGATAGGGTTGTTAACTTAAAGCAGGAACTGTAATACACTCCTGCTTTTATTTAATGGCTGTTTTAAAATTTATAGGTTGCGCTTAATGCAAAACTTCTTAGTTTTTGAGGGTTAATGGTGGTGTAACCTATCCAGTATTTTTCATTGGTAAGGTTGTCAAGCTTAGCGCCAAACCGGTATTTATTAGTATCATAAAATGCTGATGCTCCTAATACGGTGTAAGCCGGCAGGGTAAATACCCCAATGGTCCGGCTGTTTACGATCTTATTATCGCTGGCATAGTTGCCGCCGAAACCCAAACCAAAACCTTTCACCGCACCTTGATGAAACTTGTAGCTTACCCAAAAATTTGCCAGATATGGCGATGAGGCGGTTGCGGGCCGAAGACCTTCAACGCCGGCATCGGCGCTTTTGGTAAGCTTTGAATCATTATATGAAAAACCTGCTACGATGTTAAGGCCGATTATTGGGTTGGCTATTATTTCGGCTTCAAAACCTTTGCTGTATTGGGTTCCGTCCTGTACCGAAAGAATGGGATTTATGGTGGAAGGACGTACGATATTTTTCACTTTGATATCATAGTAACTTACCGTACCGCTCAATTTACCATCGAAGAGATCAAGTTTTACGCCACCTTCGATTTGATTGGCTTGCTCAGGCTTAAGCGGTTGGTTGTTTTCGGTAGTACCGGTTTTGTTGTTAAAGCTGTTTTGATAATTGGCAAACAGCGATATGTGGTCTTTAACGGGTTGGTAAACCAAACCAAATTTTGGCGAAAAGGCGGTTTGCTTATATGCCCCGGATGTGGTTTGAGTTGTTGGGTCATAGTTGCCTTTGTTGTCAAACCTGTCTACGCGTAAACCTGCCGATGCTATCAGTTGATCCGTAATATTAAACACATCAGAGATATAAGCGCTGTAGGTATTCCGTTTAAACATGGAAGGGTAGGTAAAACCATAAATGCCGGTAGCATAAAGGGCGTCCATAGCCGCTTTGTTGAAATTGCGGTAGTTTTGATTGCCGGTTACAGATATAGTATCGAGCGTACTGCCAAAAAAATATTGCTGCGAGTTTTCCCTGAAGAAATCCAGGCCGCCTACAAACCGGTTACGGAATTTACCTATTTTGAAGTCGCCGTTAAAGTTTTGCTGGATCTCGATCATGTCATCTTTACTTTTGCGGGTTGACTGATCGTTACGAGAAATAGAATCGCCTGGCAACAGGTAGTAGTAAGGGCCAAAGCCGTTCGAATAGCTATGGGTGAGGCTCAGGTTGGTACGTGTTGTCCAGGCGTCGGAGATCTTGTATTTTACTTCGCCATAAAAATTCCTGTTTTGTGAGGTTTGAGTCAGGTCATTTCCATGATAGCTTTGTTTGTAGTCGAGCTTGAGCTGATCGGCACGACTGTAACCCAGGGCATCGATGGTTTGTCCGTAAGGGAAAAAGAAAATAGATTTTCCGATATTGGTACCATATGACAATTCAGCATCGGCACTAATGGTTAACCTGTCGGAAGCCTTATAAACAATGCTTGGGTCAATAACCACATTCCGCGAAAAGCCGTTGTTTTGGAAACTGCCGTCATGATTAAAAGCGGTGTTTAAACGAAAGAGTACCTTTTTATCTTTATCGAGCGGAGTGTTAATATCGGCGCTGCCCCGGTAAAAACCAAAATTGCCGCCAGATAAACTTACTTCTCCGCCAAATGTATCATAAGGTTTCTTGGTAACACGGTTGATCAGGCCGCCATATGAGGTTAAAGAACTTCCGAATAAAGTAGCAGAGGGTCCTTTAATAATCTCAATCCTGTCGATGTTAGCCGCGTCAATGCCATTAGTTATAATCCCTGCAATGCCGTTACGCATGGTACTTTGTACAATAAAGCCCCTGCTATTATAATAAGCGCCGCCATCGCCGCCACGACCGGTAGCTTCCCACATTTTTTGGATCCCAGGGGCATTTTTTATAGCGTCATCAACAGAAAATATCAATTGTTCCTGCATCAACTGGCTGCTTATGGTATTATAAACTTGTGGGTTTTCGAGGTTGCTTAAAGGCATTTTGGCAACATCCTCGCTTCGTGAACGTTTAAATTTATTGGTTTTATTAGCATTTATATTTACTTCCTGCAAACCATGAATAGTATGATCAACCGTAATAACAGGCAACACAGTTGTTTGCCCGGCTGTTACGGTTACTGGTTTTTCCTGTCCTTTTGTGCCAACTTCAGATACTACAAGTATATAATCTCCTTGCGGGGCTTTAATTTCAAATAAGCCGTTTTCATCGGTTATGGTACCGTACCTGGTGCCTTTAAGTACTGCCGAAACGTTTTCGGCAGGCCCATTTTTTATGGTGACAATTTTACCTTTAAGGATGCCCCTGGCTTGTTGAGCAAGGGCCGGGATGGTGCCGATTAGTAGTACTATAAATGAAAGTGAAAAGATTTTTGAGAAAGATGGTTTGGGATGATTCATTTTATTTAGACTAAATATAAATAACTGCGCAAAAGTAGTCAGGCAGGTGTTATAATGCAAATTATTTATAATAAATCTAAATAGTATACTTAATGTACCTGTTGTTCAGATGCTTGTGGATATAAGAATGGAAAATTGCTAATCCGGCAAGGGATTGCCAAAGCAATACCACCGAAATTATTCAGAAGAAGAGTAGTTAAATTTAAGAATCATGTAAACGGGGGCCTTCTATAATCCTGAAGGCTGTCATCATCTAATGAAGACTTGCGAAGTCCCCCAAACTTCGTGAGTCTGGTAGATAGATAAGCAATTACTAAATATCCATCACTTCCTTTTTCTTTTTGCTTTTCATCCGCTTTGGCACAAATTCCAGGATTTCAGCTTT
>Ga0157371_10005050_pt1 | contig 11283 bp, 12 predicted proteins | sample C45metaG_FD_113462 | JGI IMG/M metagenome (GOLD analysis project Ga0157371, IMG submission 113462) | Corn rhizosphere microbial communities from Kellogg Biological Station, Michigan, USA - C4-5 metaG | ecosystem: Host-associated > Plants > Roots > Rhizosphere > Soil | place: USA: Michigan... | reverse complement strand
TTTTTTACTTCCCCATAAGACCATGAACGGATTTTATCAGGTGAAGCTAAACCAATTTTCATATACTCAAAATTATTAACGTCTATCAAGGAGCCTACCTCCCTTTAGTCTTGTGTCTTTTAAGTTAAAAGACTTTCCAAGTAGCTCTGCATTATGCAATTTTATACGGAAATACGGACAGGTATCACCTGTCCGATTTTTATTCTTTATTCCACAGTTCCAACTGGTTCTTCTTCTTCTTTTGCTAAAGGCAAAATCCCAAGTGCATCAGCTGCAGGAATATCGTCATCTTCATCTAAATCACGAAGTTCAATTTCTTCTTCGTCAATTGTTAACATCTTAACGTCCATACCTAAACTTTGTAATTCCTTAATCAATACTTTGAATGATTCTGGAACTCCTGGTTCTGGTACGCTTTCTCCTTTAACGATTGCTTCATATGTTTTCACACGTCCGACAACGTCATCAGATTTAACTGTTAAGATCTCTTGCAATGTATAAGCAGCACCATATGCTTCAAGTGCCCATACTTCCATCTCTCCGAAACGTTGTCCACCAAATTGCGCTTTCCCTCCAAGAGGCTGTTGCGTAACTAATGAATAAGGTCCAGTAGATCGAGCATGAAGTTTATCATCTACCATGTGGGCAAGTTTAATCATGTACATAACCCCAACAGAAACGCGGTTATCAAATGGTTCACCTGAACGACCATCATAAAGCGTCGTTTTACCATCACGGTTTAGTCCAGCTTCTTCCATTGTGTTCCAAACATCTTCTTCGTTAGCTCCATCAAATACTGGTGAAGCCATATGAACGCCTAACAGTCTAGCAGCCATACCTAAGTGTAGCTCCAATACTTGACCAATGTTCATACGAGAAGGTACCCCAAGTGGATTTAACATGATATCAACTGGTGTGCCGTCTGGAAGGAATGGCATATCTTCTTCTGGAAGGATACGCGAGATAACCCCTTTGTTACCATGACGTCCGGCCATTTTATCCCCAACAGAGATTTTACGTTTTTGAACGATATAAGCACGAACTAATTGGTTAACGCCTGGAGATAACTCATCGCCATCTTCTCGATTGAAGACTTTTACGTCTAATACAATCCCGCCAGCACCATGAGGTACACGCAGAGATGTATCGCGAACTTCACGAGCTTTTTCACCGAAAATAGCGTGAAGCAGACGTTCTTCCGCAGTAAGTTCTGTAACTCCTTTTGGTGTTACTTTCCCTACTAAAATGTCACCATCGCGAACTTCTGCACCAATACGGATAATTCCTCGGTCATCTAAGTTGCGTAATGCATCTTCCCCGACATTAGGTATATCTCTCGTAATTTCCTCAGGTCCAAGCTTCGTATCACGTGATTCTGATTCATATTCTTCAATGTGGACTGAAGTATATACATCGTCTTTCACAAGACGCTCGCTCATAATAACAGCATCCTCGTAGTTGTATCCGTCCCATGTCATGAAGGCTACTAGCACGTTACGTCCTAAAGCTAGTTCTCCTTGCTCCATAGAAGGCCCATCTGCAAGAATATCCAGAGGTTTTACAAGATCTCCAACTTTAACAATTGGACGTTGGTTAATAGATGTTCCGTGGTTAGAACGTTCGAATTTGTGTACTTTATAGGATGTTAAATCACCTTTAACTTCCTTACCATCGACTTCTTCAATGCGTCTAACACGAATTTCTTTCGCTTCAACGTGCTCTACGATTCCGTGGTACTTCGCAATAACGGCCGCACCAGAATCACGTGCATTTACATGTTCCATACCAGTTCCCACGAAAGGAGCTTCTGGGTTTAACAAAGGAACAGCTTGACGTTGCATGTTCGCTCCCATTAGTGCACGGTTGGAGTCATCGTTTTCTAAGAAAGGAATACACGCTGTCGCTGCAGAAACTACTTGTTTCGGCGAAACGTCCATGTAATCTATTTGTTCTTTTTTAAATACTGTGTTATCTCCACGGAAACGACCTACTACTTCTTCTTTTAAGAATGCACCATCATCCGATAATGGAGAGTTAGCTTGTGCAACCACATAGTTATCCTCTTCATCAGCAGTCAAGTAGTCAATTCGTGAAGTTACTAAGCCTGTTTCAGGGTCAACTCGACGATATGGAGTTTCAATAAATCCAAATTTATTCACTTTAGCAAAGCTTGAAAGTGAGTTAATCAGACCAATATTCGGTCCCTCAGGAGTTTCAATTGGACACATACGACCATAGTGAGAGTAATGAACGTCACGTACTTCAAAACCAGCACGTTCACGCGTTAAACCACCAGGTCCAAGCGCTGAAAGACGACGTTTATGCGTAAGTTCAGCAAGTGGGTTTGTTTGGTCCATGAACTGAGATAATTGAGAACTACCAAAGAATTCTTTAATAGACGCAATTACTGGACGGATATTAATCAGTTGTTGTGGAACGATTGCTTGTGTGTCGTTGATAGACATACGCTCACGAACTACACGCTCCATACGAGAAAGACCAATACGGAATTGGTTTTGTAGTAACTCCCCTACTGAACGTAAACGACGGTTACCAAGATGATCGATATCATCCGTGTTTCCAACGTTAAATAAAAGGTTGAAGAAATAACCAATAGAAGAAACAATATCAGCTGGCGTAATATTTTTTACTTCAGTTTCAACATACGCGTTACTAATAACGTTGATTTCTTTTTGGTCTTCATCATTTGGTGCATATATTTTAATGGATTGAACAGTAATATCGTCTTCTAAAACACCACCAACTTGGGAGAATGTTTTGAAGCCAATTCCATTTTCTAAATGAGGGATTAGTCGATCTAATACTCGGCGATCGATAAGCGTACCCGCTTCTACTAATATCTCACCTGTCTCTGGATCCACTAGCGTTTCCGCTACTGTTTGATTAAACAAACGGTTTTTTATATGCAGTTTTTTATTCATTTTGTAACGACCAACGTTGGCTAAGTCATAGCGTTTTGCGTCAAAGAAGCGTGAATATAATAAGCTCTTAGCACTTTCAACTGTTGGTGGTTCACCAGGACGTAAACGCTCGTAGATTTCAAGTAACGCTTTTTCAGACGTTTCTGTGTTATCTTTTTCTAGCGTGTTACGTAAATATTCATTATCACCAATTAAGTCGATGATTTCTTGATCTGATCCAAAGCCTAATGCGCGAAGTAAAACAGTTACTGGCAATTTACGCGTGCGATCGATACGAACGTAAACTACGTCTTTTGCATCGATTTCATATTCTAACCATGCACCGCGGTTTGGAATTACGGTAGCTCCAAAACCTTTTTTACCATTTTTGTCTGTTTTATCATGGAAGTAAACACTTGGTGAACGGACTAACTGAGATACAATTACGCGCTCAGCTCCATTGATAACGAAAGTACCAGTCTCAGTCATTAATGGGAAATCACCCATGAAGACATCTTGTTCTTTCACTTCATCCGTTTCTTTGTTGTGGAGACGTACTTTTACGCGCAATGGTGCTGCGTATGTAGCGTCACGTTCTTTTGATTCGTCGACTGAATATTTCGGTTCATTCAAACTATAGTCGACAAATTCAAGTGATAGATTGCCTGTAAAGTCCTCGATTGGTGAAATGTCTTTGAACATTTCACGTAAACCTTCCTCAAGGAACCATTCGTAAGATGCTGTTTGAATTTCGATTAGATTCGGAAGTTCAAGCACCTCACTAATACGCGCAAAACTTCTGCGTTGGCGGTGTTGTCCGTACTGAACTAGTTGACCTGTCAACTCATTCACCCCTCAATTAAAGCGATATTAGGTCTTTTCGATATGAACATTTTAGTGTATGATATCGAAAGACAAAAAGAAAACGAGTTCTTAATAAGAGCTCATTTTCGGTTAACCAAACTTTTTCTCGGCCAGTATACCCATTTTTACTAGCGTTTATTCAAAAGGGCATACGTCCTCAAAATAATATTTTTGCATTTTATTATAATATCATAGCGATTTTGTCAAGTCAATCTTTTGAAGCTTTTATAATCCAATAGCCTTTTTCTTTGCTTACAACTTCTACTTGACCAAAAATCTCATCTAAAAAACTAAAAGTAGATGGTGCCCCTTGTTTCTTTTGAATCACAACCCACAATTCTCCCCTTGAAACCAACTTTTCATAGGAATCTTTGTAAAAACGGAAAATAGTCTCTTTTCCAGCGCGAATCGGTGGATTAGTTATAATAGCCGCAAAGTTTGCAGTGTTAACTGCTGACAACCCATCACTTTCATAGATTCGTACATTTTGTATCCCGTTAGCAGCAGCATTTTTTTCTGCAAGTTGGATTGCACGTGTGTTAACATCTATTAAATGAACTGTTCTTTCTTCATTTGCTTTTGCAACGGAAAGACCTATTGGCCCATATCCACAACCTATATCTAAAAAGTCTCCTTCAAGATTAGGTGCTTGAAAAGCATCGATTAATACACGGGAGCCAAAATCTACTTCGCTCTTACTAAATACACCAGCATCTGTTTCAAATCGAAAATTATGACCGAGCAATGTGAAATTCCAATGGCGAGGCTTACTTTCCGTTTGAGGTTTTCTAGAATAATAATGATCAGACACCGAATAACCCTCCACAATACATACGAAGAAAAGCCCGTCGTTTACTGACGAGCTTTTTTCTTCGAGCTGTACAAAAAATTACTTAACTTCTACGTTTGCGCCAACTTCTTCAAGTTGAGCTTTCATAGCTTCTGCATCTTCTTTAGATACGCCTTCTTTAATTGCTTTTGGAGCGTTATCTACTACTTCTTTAGCTTCTTTCAAGCCAAGACCAGTGATTTCGCGAACAACTTTAATTACTTTAATTTTTTGGTCTCCTGCAGATGCAAGGATTACGTCAAATTCAGTTTGTTCTTCAGCTGCAGCAGCACCGCCACCTGCAACCATTGCTACTGGAGCAGCAGCTGTTACACCGAATTCTTCTTCGATTGCTTTTACTAAGTCGTTTAACTCAAGAACTGTCATTGATTTGATAGCTTCTAAGATTTGCTCATTATTCATTTTATTTTCCTCCTATAATTGGATAGTTATTAGGCTGATAGCCTTTTTTTACTCGTTAAGCCGCGTAATAAATTATGCGCCTTGTTCTTCTTTTTGCTCTGCAACAGCTTTTGTTGCAAGTGCAAAGTTGCGTACTGGAGCTTGAAGTACTGAAAGAAGCATAGAAAGTAGACCTTCGCGTGATGGAAGTTCCGCTAATGCTTTAACATCTTCAGCAGATGCTGCAATACCTTCGATGATACCAGCTTTAATTTCAAGCTGTTCGTTCTTTTTAGCAAAATCATTAATGATTTTTGCAGGTGCAACTACGTCTTCGTTAGAAAATGCAACTGCGTTTGGACCAACAAGATATTCATTAATCCCGTCAATTCCAGCAATTTCAGTAGCACGGCGTGTAAGAGAGTTTTTGTAAACTTTGAATTCCACACCAGCTTCACGAAGTTGTTTACGTAGTTCTGTCACTTGCGTAACATTTAAACCACGGTAATCAACTACTACTACTGAAGCAGCAGCTTTAAACTTTTCTGCAATATCTTGCACTTGCACTTTTTTCGTTTCAATTGCTTTGCTCATTTTGGCACCTCCTATAAGAATTGGCCATTTATACCGACAAAAGAAAAGCCTCTGATCTACTGGTAGACACAGAGGCAGAAAGTCATCATCTAAAAAGAATCTGAATTTGCTTGTCCTCGGTAGGATATTAAGTGACATGTCACTCCTACTGTCTTCGGTACAAATGTATATTTCACAACAAAAGTCATCTTAACAGATAGACTTTTAGCTGTCAATTATTTTTTCACTGATTGAGCGTCAACTTTTACAGCTGGACCCATAGTAGTTGTAACATTTACAGACTTCATATAGATACCTTTAGCAGCAGCTGGTTTAGCTTTTTGAACTACATCAAATACAGCTAAGAAGTTTTCTACTAATTTGTCGTCTTCAAAAGAAACTTTTCCGATAGGAGCATGAATAATCCCTGCTTTGTCAGCACGGTATTCTACTTTACCAGCTTTAATTTCTCCGATAGCTTTTGTTACGTCAAATGTAACTGTGCCTGTTTTAGGGTTTGGCATTAAGCCTTTTGGTCCAAGTACACGACCGATTTTACCAACTTCACCCATCATGTCTGGAGTAGCTACGATTACATCGAAGTCAAACCATCCTTGTTGGATTTTAGTAATGTATTCTACATCACCTGCATAGTCTGCACCAGCAGCTTCTGCTTCTTTTAGTTTTTCACCTTTAGCGAATACTAATACACGTTGAGTTTTACCAGTCCCGTTTGGAAGCACAACTGCCCCACGGATTTGTTGGTCATTTTTACGTGTATCGATTCCTAAACGGAAAGCAACTTCTACCGTTGCATCGAAATTAACTGTGCTTGTTTTTTTCGCAAGCTCGATTGCCTCTTTAGCTGAGTACAATGTATTGATATCAACTAATTTAGCAGCTTCTTGTAACTTTTTACCTTTGTTAGCCATTTAAAATGTCCTCCTTGAAGTGGTTTTAGCGGAATAAACCTCCCACGTGTAAAGGTTGCAGTCATCCTAAGGAACAACTACAACCTTCCAAAAAACAAATGCGTCATATCAAAATGCACATTAAGTATTAGTCTACGATCGTAATACCCATGCTACGTGCAGTACCTTCTACCATCAGCATAGCTGTTTCAACAGATGCTGCATTTAAATCTGGCATTTTTTGTTCTGCGATTTCGCGAACTTTATCACGTTTCACTGTCGCCACTTTTACGCGGTTTGGTTCACCTGATCCAGATTGAATACCTGCTGCTACTTTAAGTAACACTGCTGCCGGCGGAGTTTTTGTAATGAAAGTAAATGAACGATCTTCAAATACAGAAATTTCAACCGGAATGATTAGACCTGCTTGATCTGCAGTACGTGCGTTGAACTCCTTACAGAATCCCATGATGTTAACACCCGCTTGTCCTAATGCAGGACCAACCGGTGGCGCTGGGTTTGCTTTACCAGCAGGAATTTGTAATTTTACAACTTTAATCACTTTTTTAGCCACGAGACACACCTCCTTAAGTCCGTGATGTGGTAATTGGGTTGCCCCTCCCACTCAAATATCTGTCTCTCAGCTTTTCGCTGATAACATTAGAAAATTCATGCAGACGTATTTTTACGTCTGACCTTTGAAATGATACCACTTATCTGTTTTTTTCGCAAGTGTCAATAAAAATTATAATTTAATAACTTGCTCGAAGTCCAATTCCATGTTAGTTTCTCGGCCAAACATATCTACCGATACTGTAACTTTTCCTTTTTCTGCATCGATCACTTCTACTTTACCTTGGAAATGAGCGAATGGACCTTCTAGAACTTCTACTAATTCTCCAACACTAAAGTCTACTTCTACTTTACCTTCATTCATGCCCATTTGTTTTAACATGGAGTCCACTTCTTCTGGAGGTAGAGGTGTTGGCTTTGTTCCTCCACCTGAAGAACCAAGGAATCCAGTTACTCCTGGCGTATTTCGAACAACATACCAAGCGTCATCTGTCATAATTAATTCCACGAATACATATCCAGGGAAAGTTTTTCTCAAGACGACACGCTTTTTCCCATCTTTAAAATCTGTTTCTTCTTGTTCAGGGATAAATACGCGGAAAATTTTATCTTGCATCCCCATAGTTTCTACTCGTTTTTCCAAGTTTGCTTTTACTTTATTTTCATACCCAGAGTACGTATGAACGACATACCAATTTTTCTCCATATCATCAGGACTAAGCGTCCTTCCCTCCTTTTCTTAGACAAATGAAAAAACCCGTTCGATTACTATGACGGGCTATTTTTAGAAAATATTTACATGCTACGTTTTATAATGCTAAATACCAACGGAAAAGTTCTGAAATCCCTAAATCTACAATAGCAAAAAATATAGCCATTACTACAACTGTAGCTAGTACGACTACCGTATATCGCGTTAGCTCTTTACGTCTTGGCCAGCTTACTTTTCTCATTTCAGACATTACATTTTTAAAAAATCCACCAACATTAGCCATTTAGCTAAACCTCCACATGGAAAATCTATTTTACTCTCATATTCATAAAGTTTGTTTATGAAGTGTATGAGCGTTACAATGCGTGCAGTATTTTTTTCTTTCTATACGTATAGATGTGCTCTCTTTTGAAGTAGGGACCGTATAATTGCGGTTACCACATTGCATACAACTCAAGACAATTTTCTTAGTCATTTTATCACCTTTTCGGCGTATAAGTCTTTTTCAAGATTATCACCTTAGAGAAACGGTGTCAACAAATTCCCAGGCTTTACACATAATTACTACCAATCTCCATATAACGCTCCAACTTTCGCTTTACTCGCTGTAGTGCATTGTCAATTGATTTTACATGCCGATTTAATTCCTCGGAAATTTCTTGATAAGACTGTCCATCCAAATATAAAGCAAGTACTTGCTGTTCCAATTCACTTAAAATTTCACCCATCTTACCTTCCATGTAATCATAATGCTCTCTGTTAATGATTAACTCTTCTGGATCGTCGATAACAGAACCAGCAATCATGTCCATAAGCGTTCGATCAGATTCTTCATCATAGATAGGCTTATCCAAGGAAACATATGAATTTAGCGGAATATGTTTTTGACGAGTTGCTGTTTTAATTGCTGTAATAATTTGTCGAGTAATACATAACTCTGCAAAAGCTCGAAAAGAAGCTAATTTCTCTTCTTTAAAATCTCGGATCGCTTTGTATAATCCAATCATTCCTTCTTGGAGTATATCTTCCTTATCCGCTCCTATTAAAAAATAGGACCTACCTTTCATTCGAACAAATGAACGATACTTGGTAATTAAATAATCTAGCGCTTCAGTGCTCCCTTGATGAACCATCTCTACAAGCTCTTCATCTAGTAATCTATCCAATTGTTGTAGATCCAATTCTGTCTTTTCCAATGAAGTCACCTCAGCTAAATTATGAATATTTACCATAAGTATACAGGAAGAAATTTTACAGCGTCAATGAATCATTTCATTCCTCTTCGCCATTTTTCGAAAATTTCTGCAATTTCGTCAGATAATGGGATGGTCGAAGTTGGCTTATTCTCTTGTATATGCTTAACTTTTTTCGTAATATTCGATGAGATAGAAAACATTTCAATTTCAAGTTCTCTTGCAGATTTTCTTAGAGCTCCTTGCCCAAATATAACTCTTTGCTCCGTCATATCGGATGTTGCTACGTAAATTTGTGTTCTTCTATTACTTAATTCTAGCGTTAGCTTTTCAATTCGTTCATCAGCAGTTTCATTTTCTCTCGTATAAATTATTTCGACATCATTTTGTTTCTTTTTATTTTCTATACCGGGCACTAAATGTGCATCAAAAACAACAATCACTCGAATACCTGTAAATGCTTTATATTCTGCCATTAGCTCAATTAGTCGGTCTCTAGCGTCTAGTAATTTATCACTTTTTAATTTCCTTAACTCGCTCCATGCGCCGATGATATTATATCCATCGACAAGTAGAATCTGCATCTTCTTATCCTTTAAGCGGTTTTCTTACGCGCAATACTTCATATAAAAGTATGGACGCAGCTACAGACGCATTCAAGCTAGTTACATGCCCAACCATTGGCAAATGGTAAAGAAAGTCACATTTTTCTTTTAATAGACGACTCATACCTTTTCCTTCACTACCAATAATGAGAGCCAGTGGTAGTGTTGCATCCATATTTCGATAATCGGTAGATTTTGATGCATCTGTTCCAGCTATCCAAACACCACGATCTTTTAGCTCATCTACAGTTTGCGACAAGTTTCCTGCACGATATACAGGAATGTGTTCAATCGCCCCTGTTGATGCCTTTGCAACAACCGCGGTTAACCCAACTGCACGTCTTTTTGGAATAATAATTCCGTGCGCTCCTACTGCATCCGCCGTTCGCATGATAGACCCAAGATTATGCGGATCTTCAATTTCATCTAAAATTATAAAAAGAGGGTCCTCTTGCTTACTAGCTGCTAAATTAAATAAATCATCTAGTTCTGCATAGCGATACGCAGCGACAGAAGCGACAATTCCTTGATGGTTTGCGTCCGTTAAGCCGTCCAATTTCTTTTTCGGTACAAATTGAACAATAATTCCTGCATCTTTTGCTAATTGAATTATTTCAGAAACACCACTTTTTTGAACGCCTTCCGCAATCCAAACTTTGTTCATATCTCTTCCTGAACGTAACGCCTCTACTACGGGATTTTTCCCCGCAATAATTTCTCCTGTTTGTTCTGTTTGCTCTGCCATCTACTTTTTCTCCTCTTTCTGTTCATCAATATATTGAATTGCAAACTGAAGTACTTCCTGCAAACGTTCTTTCTGCTCACTCAAGTATAAACTTCCAATAACCGCCTCAAACGCTGTACTATAATGATATGTTTGGACATCTGTATTTTTCGGAACTGTACCAGACTTTGCATTTCGACCTCTTCTCAGCACGGCTTCCTCTTCTTCTGTTAAAAACTGCGTATTCAACATTTCACGTACAATTGTTGCTTGCGCTTTTGCAGATACATATTTTGTACCTTCTCTATGCAAAATATTCGGTTTAACTCGCCCAGATCGGATGAGATGCTCTCGAACGACTTGTTCGAATACAGCATCTCCCATATAGGCTAAAGCTAATGAATTTAATTGTTTTACGTCTGACAACTTAAAGTTTCCCACAAGTTTATCCTCTTTTCCATCGGATACCTTGCGCAGTATCTTCTAAAATAATGTTCATAGCTTTTAATTGATCTCTTATTTCATCAGCACGAGCAAAGTTACGATCCTTTCTCGCTTGATTACGTTCGTCTATAAGCGCATCAATTTCCTCATCCAATACTTCTTTTTCTTTCGCAAGAGATAGACCTAAAACAGCTGTTAGCTCATCAAAAATAGTGATGAATTGTTTCAACACTTGTTCAGATGTTTGCTTTTCAAGTAAATACGTATTTGCAAGCTTTGATAATTCAAAAACTGCCGCAATTCCGTTCGCTGTATTGAAGTCATCATCCATTGCTGTTTCAAATTGCACTTTAACCTCTTGGATTTTATGCAACCATACATCATGATGATCCCCTAAATCTGCCGTTGCATCCAAGCGGTGCAAGACATTTGCGTATGCAGTACGAATTCGTTCAAGTCCTGCCTCCGCATGCTCTACTAAATCCTGAGAGTAGTTAATTGGATTACGGTAATGTACGCTAAGCATAAATAG
>Ga0157371_10005049_pt1 | contig 11286 bp, 9 predicted proteins | sample C45metaG_FD_113462 | JGI IMG/M metagenome (GOLD analysis project Ga0157371, IMG submission 113462) | Corn rhizosphere microbial communities from Kellogg Biological Station, Michigan, USA - C4-5 metaG | ecosystem: Host-associated > Plants > Roots > Rhizosphere > Soil | place: USA: Michigan... | reverse complement strand
GTCATGGCTGCTCGGGCTCCTTGCCCATCACCTTGCCCAGCTCGGCCGGCAGCTGCGCGGCCCCCTGCGTGATGTTGCCGGCGCCCAGCATGACCACGTCGTCACCTTCAGCCACCCGGCTCGAGAGCAATGGCGGCAACGCCTCGAAGCGATCGATCAGGCGCGCATCGCGATGGCCGCGCGCCTTGAGGCGATTGACCAGTTCTTCATGCGTCACGCCCTCGATCGGCTGCTCGCCCGCTGCATAGACCGGCGCGACAATCACAGTGTCGGCGTCGTTGAAGGCGGTCGCGAAGTCGTTGAACAGATCATGCAGCCGGCTGTAGCGATGCGGCTGCACCACGGCGATGACATCGCGCCTGGTCGACTGCCGCGCCGCCTTCAGCACCGCGGCGATCTCGACCGGATGATGGCCGTAGTCGTCGATGACGGTAACACCGCCGACTACGCCCGTCTTGGTGAAGCGGCGCTTCACGCCGGAAAAGCCGGCGAGCCCCTTGCGGCTTGCTTCGGCGGGCACCTTGAGTTGGTCGGCCACAGCGATCGCCGCTGTGGCATTGAGCGCATTGTGCTCGCCCGGCATGGGCAGAACGAGGCCTTCGATGCGCAGATGCGTCATGCGGATGCGATCGCGGATCTCGACGGCGAAGTGGCTCTGCCCGTCGACGATGTCGAGGTCGAGCAGCCGGACGTCCGCCTGCGGGTTGCGGCCATAGGTGATGACGCGGCGGTCGCGCACGCGCCCCACCATTTCCTGCACCACCGGATGGTCGGTGCACATCACGGCGAAACCGTAGAAAGGGACGTTCTCAACGAAATTGAGGAAGCCCTCTTTCACATGCTCGAAATCGCCATAGTGGTCGAGGTGCTCAGGGTCGATATTGGTGACGATGGCGACGTCCGCCGGTAACTTGACGAAGGTGCCGTCGCTCTCGTCGGCCTCTACCACCATCCATTCGCCGTCGCCGAGGCGGGCATTGGTGCCGTAGGCATTTATAATGCCACCATTGATGACAGTAGGGTCGTAGTTGGCCGCGTCGAGCAGTGTCGCGACCAACGTTGTGGTCGTGGTCTTGCCGTGCGTCCCGGCAATTGCAACGGCGTTCTTGAATCGCATGATCTCGGCCAGCATCTCGGCACGGCGCACCACCGGCAGCCCGCGCGATCGTGCCGCGGCGAGCTCAGGATTGCCTTTCTTGATGGCCGAGGAAATCACCACAACGGCAGCGTCGCCGAGGTTGTCGGCGGACTGCCCCACCTTCACTTCGATGCCCATGGAGCGCAGGCGCTGCACATTGGCGCTCTCGGCGCTGTCCGAGCCGTGGACCTTGTAACCCTGGTTGTGCAGGATTTCGGCAATGCCGCTCATCCCGATACCGCCAATTCCGACAAAATGGACGGGGCCGATGTTGCGCGGCATCTTCATGTGTTGGTCCCCCTGGCCGCCGCCTCGGTGAGGTCGGCAAGCTGTTCTACGGCCCGCGGCTGTCCGAGCGATTTGGCCGCTGCCGCCGCAGCCTCGAGCATCGCCGGATCACCGAAAAGTGAGGTCAAGCGATTGGCGAGCGAAGGTGGCGAAACCGTGGCCTGCTCCATGATCCAGCCGGCATTGGCCGCCTGCATCAGCATGGCGTTGTTTTTTTGGTCCGCATCGAGCGCGCCCGGCAGCGGCACGAGGATCGCTGGCCGACCGAGCACCGTGAGCTCGGCGATGGTCGAGGCGCCGGAACGCGCAACGACCAGATGCGCATTGGCGATGCGCTCCGGCAGGTCGGCAAAGAACGGCTGCAGCTCGACGTTGACCTTGGCCTGCCGGTAGGCGTCGGTCACCCGATCGAGGTCCTCCGGCCGGCATTGCTGCGCGATCCGCAGCCGGTGCCGCAGCGGCTCGGGCAGCGCAACGACAGACGCCGGCACCAGGTCGGCAAAAATCCGCGCGCCTTGGCTGCCGCCGGTGACGACGAGCCGGATCGGATCGCTGTCGGTGAGCGGTGGATAGGGCGTGCCGGCGACGGCGCGAACCTTGTCGCGCACCGGGTTGCCGGTGAGCATCGACTTCGCCGCATAGCGCTCGGCGTACTGCGTCCTGGCAAAGCTCAGCGCGATGCGGCTCGCATAGCGGGCGAGCGCGCGGTTGGCGCGGCCCATCACCGCGTTCTGTTCGTGCAAGACGCCCGGCACACCCATCATGCGGGCCGCGAGGAACGGCGGAAACACGGGATAACCGCCGAAGCCGACCACGACATCGGGCCTGATGCCGCCAAGCTTCTGCCGGGCGATCACGATACCACCGATAATCTTGAAGGCCGCGCCGGCAAACTTCAGTGGATTGCGCACCGACGGCGTCGCCGACGGCACGATATGGGTCTGCTGCGCCGGAAAATTGTCGCCGTAGCTCGCAACCCGATGGTCGGTCATCAGATGGATGACGTGGCCGCGGCGACGCAATTCCTGCGCCAACGCCATGGCCGGGAAGAGATGCCCTCCCGTGCCGCCTGCCATCAGGACGATAGTGCTCATTCCGCAGGAACGACAGTGGTACTTGGACGATATTGAGGCAGGCCGGTCGCCATCCGCTCTTCCGGCCGTTTGCGGGTGAGCGCCAGCATCAGCCCCATGCCGAAGGCGATGGCGATGGTCGACGTTCCGCCATAGCTCACAAATGGCAGCGTCATGCCCTTGGGCGGAATGAGGTTGAGATTCACCGCGAGGTTGATGGCGCATTGCAGCCCGAACTGGATCGCCAGCGTCGAGACCGCGAGGCGGGCGTAGAGCGTCGATTGCCGCTGCGCGCCGGACATGGCCCGCACCACGATGAAGACGATCAGCGCCACGAGACAGAGGCAGAACAGGATTCCAAATTCGCCGGCCGCGGCGGAAAACACGTAGTCGGCATGGGCGTCGGGGATCACCTTCTTGGCAAGGGATTCACCAGGACCGCGGCCGAACCAGCCGCCCTCGAGCAGCGAGTTGAGAGCCTTGTCGACCTGGTAGGTGTTGCCGCCGCCTTCGGGATTGAGGAAGGCATCGACGCGCTTGGCGAAGTGCGGGAACACGTAATAGGCGCCGAACAGGCCGCCGACGCCGGCGCCCATCAGCCCGACGATCAGGAACCACGAAATGCCAGAGAGGAACAGGAGGCCCGTCCAGGTGCACAGCATCAGGGCAGTCTGGCCGAGGTCCGGCTGCAACAGCAACGCACCGACGATCACCGCCATGATCAGCGTCGCCGCGATGCGCGGCAGCACCCCACGCTTCTGCATGCTCTCGGAGAACAGCCATGCCGCAATCACCGCGTAGGCGGGCTTTACGAATTCCGACGGCTGCACCGTATTGCCGAGCAGCGACACCCAGCGCTTGGCGCCCTTGACCTCGACGCCCAGCTTGAGGGTCAGCCAGAGCAGGATCACCGAGCCCACCAGCACCCCGAGCGCCCAGAAACGCGCCTGCCGATGGGTCAGAAACGAGGTGCCGATCAGCACCGGCAGCGCCAGGACGTCGAACATCGCCTGGCGGATGATGAAATGCCACGGTGAGAGCCCGAGGCGTTCGGCGACTGGCGGGCTCGCCGCGAAGCTCAGCACCATGCCGACGGCCATCAGTAGGATCAGTGCCGACAGCAACTGCCTGTCGACCGTCCACCACCATTCGGCGATGGGTGTCTTGCGATCCCGTGCGAACATGCTTTGTGCCGCCCTGCCCGGCGGCTCCCTACTCGACCAAGCGCACTCTAGCGCCCGGATGGTTAGGAAGGTGTGACCGGCCGTTGCGTTCTGCGAGTCGCGCCAGCTTCAGCGCAGCTTCAACTCGCTGAGGCCGATCAGGGCGAGGACGAAGGAGATGATCCAGAAGCGGATCACCACCTGGCTTTCAGTCCATCCAAGCATTTCGAAATGATGGTGGATCGGGGCCATCTTGAACACGCGCTTGCCGGTGAGCTTGAACGACAGCACCTGGACGATCACGGAGACGGTTTCCAATACGAACAGGCCGCCCACGATCGCCAGCACGATCTCGTGCTTGGTGGCGACCGCGATGGTCCCAAGCGCGCCACCCAGGGCGAGCGAGCCGGTATCGCCCATGAAAATCTGCGCCGGTGGGGCGTTGAACCAGAGGAACCCGAGCCCCGCGCCGATCAGCGCGCCGGCAACCACGGAGAGCTCGCCCGTCCCGGGCACGTTGTTGAGGAACAGATATTCAGAGAAAGTCGCAGAACCGACCAGATAGGCGATGAGCCCGAAACAGGCCGCCGCTACCATCACGGGCACGATGGCGAGCCCGTCGAGGCCGTCGGTGAAGTTCACCGAGTTGCCGGCCCCGACAATGATGAAGCCGCCGAAGATATAGAAGAAATACCACAGCGGCAGTCCGTGACCCTTCACGAAGGGGAACATCAGCTGCGTCGCAATCTTCTGGTCGGTGATCGAGGCGATGATGACGGTCGCTATGAGCGCGACCAAGGCTTCGATCGTCAGGCGCTGCCAGCCGGAGAAGCCCTTGTGCGACATCTTCTTGACCTTGAGATAGTCGTCGTAGAAGCCGATGGCGCCGAAGCAGGCAGTCACGAATAGCACCGCCCATACGTAAAGATTGCTGAGATTGGCCCAGAGCAGGGTCGAAATCAGCGTGCCGGCGAGGATCATCAGCCCGCCCATCGTGGGCGTGCCCTTCTTGCTCAAATGGCTCTGCGGGCCGTCCTCGCGGATCGGTTGGCCCTTGCCCTGCCGAACCTTGAGTCCGGCGATCATCTGCGGCCCGAACAGGAACACAAAAAACAGCGCCGTAACGACGGCGCCAGCGGTTCGGAAGGTGATGTAGCGGAAAACGTTGAACGCTGTGAGGCTCTCGCCCAACTGGCCGAGGTAATAAAGCATGCGCCGAGCCTGTCCCGTCCTAGGCGGAAACCCCGAAGCGCTGCTTGATCCTGTCGACCAGCAAAGCGAGGCGAACGCCTTTGGACCCTTTGACCATAACAGCATCGCCAAAGGCAAGGCTCTGGAGCATTGGCTCCATCAGGTCTTCGATGCGGCGGGCATGCCCGGCAACCCGGTCGTCGCCCAAGGTTTCGGCCAAAGATTCGATCGCGGTGCCGATCAGAAAAATGCGCACCGCTCCAGTGCGTAGGACGGCGGACTTCAACGACTGGTGCAGTTCGGGTCCTTGCGGGCCGAGCTCGAGCATGTCACCCAGGATCAGGACCTTCTTGCCGCCAGGCGGGTCAATCCCGGCGAACACGTCGAGGGTGGCGTTCATTGAAGCCGGATTGGCGTTGTAGCTTTCGTCGACCAGCAGCAGCGGCTTGTGCGGAGGTCCCAGGCGAGTCACCTCGCCCCGGCCCTCCGTCGCAACGAACTCGCCCAACGCACCGAGCGCCACGTAGCGATCAACGCCCGCCACCATCGCCACGGTAAGCGCGGCAGTTGCATTGGCCACCATGTGGCGGCCTCGGACACCAAGGTTCAGGTCGAACACCTCCCGACCATGCGTAACACGTGCGAACGTGCGGCTTCCGGCACTCTCGGGCTCGCCGATGCGATAATCGGCCTCGGCGTCGTACCCATACGTGACGACGGTCTCGACGTGGGCCTCGCGCGCCTTGGCGAAGAGCACATGGACATGGTCGTGATCGGCATTGAGCACAGCCGTGCCGCCATCTTCGAGCCCAAGGAAGATTTCAGCCTTGGCCTCGGCAATTTCGGTGATTGACCTGAAGAACTCGAGGTGCGCTGCCGCGACCGTGGTGATCACTGCGATATGCGGACGAACCATCTGAACCAGAGGGGTGATTTCGCCAGCGTGGTTCATACCGATCTCGAACACGCCGAACTGCGCTTCGCGCCGCAGCCGCGCCAGCATCAGCGGCACGCCCCAGTGGTTGTTGAAGCTCTTGATCGAATAGTGCGTCGCCCCGGCGGCGCTGAGTACCGTGCGGATCGCCTCCTTAGTGGTGGTCTTGCCGGCGCTGCCGGTCACGGCGACGATCTTTGCCGTCGAGCGCGCCCGCGCAGCCCGGCCCAAGGCACGAAGGCCCTCGAGCGGATCGGGCACGACGAGCAGCTTTTCACCGCCATGCGCCTTGAACCACTCCTCCGAGACCATCGCTGCGCCCGCACCGGCCTCCAGGGCCTTGGCGACGTAATCGTGGCCGTCGAGCTTGTCGCCCCTGATGGCGACGAACAGGGCGCCTAGCTCAATCTCGCGGCTGTCAATCGAGACCGAGTCCAGAGAACGGTCGTCAAGCTTTTCCGCCCGTCCGCCGGTCGCGGCGACGGCTTCTGCGACGGTCCAGAGTGAGGACATCAGAGCCCTTTCAACGTCTCCGCGACCACCTCGTGGTCGGAGAAGTGGTGCTTGGTGGTGCCGACGATCTGATAGTCCTCGTGGCCCTTGCCCGCAATCAGCAGCACATCGCCGGGCTTCAGCGACCTTATGGCACTTTCGATCGCTTTGCGGCGATCACCAATCTCCTTGGCCCCGGGTGCGGCCGCCATGATCTCGGCCCGAATTGCCTCGGCAGCCTCAGTTCGGGGGTTATCATCGGTAACGATGACCTTGTCGGCCATGCGTGCCGCGATCTCGCCCATCATCGGGCGCTTGCCCTTGTCGCGGTCGCCGCCGGCACCGAAGACGACATGGAGTTTCCTGCTCGCATAGGGCCGCAGCGAAGCGAGCGCGGTTTCGAGCGCAACAGGCTTGTGCGCGTAGTCGACGAAGATGGCCGCACCATTACGCTCACCGACCAGCTCAAGCCGGCCGCGAGCCCCCTTGAGCTTGCCGAGCGCCTTGAGCGCTTTCGAGGGCGGTGCGCCGGTCGAGGTCGCCAGGGCCAGTGCGACCAGTGCGTTGTAAACCTGGAACGCGCCGGTCAGCGGCAGATGGAAGTGCACCGGCTCGCCGACGAGATGACCGCGCACGGTCTGGCCATATCCCTCGTTCTCGATCGACTGGATCTCGAACCACGCGCCCTCGCGCCCGATGGTCAGCAGCGCGACGCCGCGATTGAGCGCAGCGAACATGAAGGGCTCATAGTGCGGATCGTCGACGTTGACGACAGCCGCCCCGCCATCGGCGATGAGGTCCGTGAAAAGCCGGACCTTGGCGTCACGATAGGCCTCCATGCTCGGATGGTAATCGAGGTGGTCACGGCTCAGATTGGTGAAGGCCACCGCATTGAAGCGCACGCCGTCAACGCGGCGCTGATCGAGTCCCTGGCTCGAGGCTTCCATGGCGACATGGTCGATCCCCTGCGCCCGCAGCATGCCGAGATCGCGGTGCAGGGCCAGCGCATCAGGCGTTGTCAGCTCGCCGGGAATGAGACCCTTCTTGGTCTCGATACCGACGGTTCCCACGCTCGCCGCCTTGAAGCCCGAGGCGGACCAGAGCTGCCGCACGAACGAGACGATCGATGACTTGCCGTTGGTACCGGTGACGCCGACGATCACTTCGGGCTGCGGTGCAAATTGCCGCGCCGCGGCCCGGGCATAAGCGGAACGCACGTCCTCGACAACCACAACCGGCATGCCAGGATCGGCGGCGGGAGCCCGATCGGTGATCATGGCCTTGGCGCCATTCGCGCGTGCCTGCGCGGCGAAAGCATCACCGTGCGTATGCATGCCCGGTATGGCGAAAAACGCCTCGCCCGGTTTGATCGCGCGGCTGTCGGCGTTGACGCCCTCGACCCGCAATCGAGGCGATTTGCTGCCTGCGCCTTTCAGCAACTCGGTGAGTGCGAACGACACGTCGGCTTCCTCGATGAGTTCAGCGGAGTTCGGGGGGAACAAGGTTGTTGTCCAGCATCGGATCGAAATTGGGGCTGATTCCCAGCATCGGCGCCACCCGAGCAATAATGCGGCCGGTCGCCTCGCCGGCGTTCCAGCCGGCGGTGTGGCCGCCCTGCCCAGGCTCGGTATGCGGATCGTCAACGAGGATCATCATGGCGTAGCGCGGGTTGTCCAGCGGGAATACCGAGGCAAACAGCGACAGCACCTTGGACGTGTCGTACCGCCCGTTCACCACCTTCTCGGCGGTACCCGTCTTGCCACCTGCGCGATAGCCCTGCGCGAGCATGTTCATGCGCGAGCCCGAGCCCTCATTGGCATTGAGCCGCATGATGTAGCGCATCTCGGCGCTGGTCTTCGGCGAGACCACTTGCTCATAGGTTTTTTCGGCATCGGCGAGGCTCGTCTTGTACATGGTGGGCCTGACCATGACCCCATTGTTGGCGAAGGCTCCCATGGCGCGCAGCATTGCAATCGGCGAGACCGACAGGCCGTGACCGAACGAGGCCGTAGCAGCGACGATGTCGGAGAAGGTCTTGGGCACGACCGGATTGCGGCGCTCCGGCAGCTCGAGCGGTTCGGGAACGTCGAATTGCATCTTGTGCAGGAAAGCGCGGAAGTTCTCCTTACCCCACTGCTGCATGATGTGGATGGCGCCGACGTTGGAGGAATACTTGTAGACCTCGGGCACGGTCAGTATCCGGTTCTTGCCGTGGAAGTCGGTGATGGTGAAGCGGCCGAAACGGACCCCGAACCGGGCATCGAACCTGTCGGTGATCTTGACCTTGCCGCTGTCGAGCGCACCGGCGATGGTCACCGACTTCATGGTCGAGCCGAGCTCGTAGATACCGGCCGTCATACGGTTGAAGGTGTCCTTCTGCAGCGCGGACCCTGGATTGTTCGGATCGAAATCGGGCAGCGACACGAGCCCGAGTATCTCTCCGGTCTTGATGTCCATCATCGCGCCCGCCGCAGCGGAGGCCTGGTAGCGGCTGAGCGCATCCGTCAGCACGTCGTGCATCACGTGCTGCACGCGCAGGTCGATCGAGAGGTTGACCGGGGCCAGCTCATTGCCGCGAGCCAGGCCGACCTGCTGCAGCAGCGCGACGTCCTCATCGTCCATCGCCTTTTCCATACCTGCGATGCCCTGGTTGTCGATGTTGACGGCACCGACGATGTGGGCGGCCTCGCTGCCGCCCGGATAGAAGCGCTTGCTATCGGTAAGGAAATCGAGCCCGGGAATGCCAAGCTGCATGATCTTGTCTTCGATCGCCGGCGTCAGCTCGCGCTTGATCCAGACAAAGCCCTTGTCGCCGCTCAGGCGCTGCCTGAGCCAGTCGACCGATAGGTCCGGCAGCACCGAGTGGATGGCGGTCGCCGCTTCATCGACATCGATGATGTGTCGTGGCTCCGCGAACAGCGACGGCACGCGGATGTCGACAGCCATCTCGAGGCCGTTGCGGTCAAGCATGGCCGGACGTGTGGCGGTGATGAGGTCGCGCGCCCTGCCTTCGATGGAAGTATCCTGAACCACCATGCCCAACTGCACCAGGCGGCCGCAGATCGCTGCGAACAGCAGCAGTAGCACGGCGATGACCCAGCGGATGCGGGCCTTCGTCAGGCCGCCGCGGAGCTTGCGGGCGCCATCGACGGCAATCGGCAAGCTGCCGGCATCCAGCGCCACCATCAGTTCGACTCCGAGATGATCTGCTGGATCGGATCGACGCCGGAATTCAGCGACTGGAACAGCGAATTGAGGGCGTTCGTATCCGGTGCCTTGAGGCGCATCGGCAGGATGTCGAGGCTGCCGAACTGGTCCTGCGACAAGGTCTGCAGATTGAGCGCCACGAGGTGGCGGTTGACGACCGGCGCAACGTTGGCCGGTTGGTTGAGATACGCCCAGTCCGCCTGGAGCAGCGACAGGTCCGCCTTTTGTCGCTCGATCGTGTGCTGCAGCTTGACCTTCTCCGCGGCGACGTCCTCGACCGAATATTTGAGCGCGTAGACGCCGACCAGCATGCAGATCGACGTGCAGACGAGCAGGATGTTGAGCGTGCGGATCATGCGGCGCCCCGGAAGCGAGGCACGCCGAGTCCGGCGGTGTTCACGTTTCGCGCGGGGGCGGCCGAGCGGTGGCCACTGCGCAGGATCGCCGAACGGGCGCGCGGATTGCGTGCGATCTCGGCAGCCGAAGGTTTTGTAGCACGCGACACACTGACCCAGCGCGAAGCCTCGGCTGCGACCTGCGGCAGGTGCCGCGACTGCGTCGGCCCGCCCTTCTCGGGATCGAAGAAGCGCTTGACGATGCGATCCTCGAGCGACTGGAAGGTGACGACGGCGAGACGCCCCCCTTCGGTCAGCAGTCGCTCCGCCGCGAACAGGCCCTCGACGAGCTGCCCGAACTCGTCGTTCACCGCGATGCGCAGCGCCTGAAAGCTCCGTGTCGCAGGATGCATGTCACCGGGCTTACGGCCAATGGCCGCCTCGATCAGCCGCGCGAGCTCAGCGGTCGTCCGGATCGGCTGCGCGGCGCGGGCGGCGACGATCGAATGGGCGATGCGGCGCGACTTGCGCTCCTCACCATAGGCGAAGAGCAGGTTGGCGAGCTCGGTCTCGTCGAGCGAGTTGACGAGGTCGGCAGCGCTGTCGCCCTCGCCGGCCATGCGCATGTCGAGCGGGCCTTCGCGCATGAACGAGAAGCCGCGGCCGGGTTCGTCGAGCTGCATCGAGGAGACGCCGATATCGAGCACGACGCCGTCGACCGGACCTGTGGCGAGCTCATCGAGCTTGGCAAAAGCGCCGGGCACGAAGCTGAATCGACTCGGGAATTCGGCCTTCAGCGCGCCGGCGAACGAGGCGACATTCGGGTCGCGGTCGATGCCGATGACCGAGGCACCGGCTTCGAGCAGCGCCCGCGAATAGCCCCCGGCCCCGAAGGTTCCGTCGACGATCGTGGCGCCCTCGAGCGGCGCCAACGTTGCCAGCACCTCGGCCAGAAGCACCGGGACATGCGGCGCACTCTGCTGGCTGGCGACCGGCTTAGCCATCGTTGGACACAACCTCACACCGGCGGGCGCCGGATACGCAATATTCCTTCACTGTGTCGGAGCGCGGTTGAGATTCCATTAAGCAAAAGCGGGTGAAGGCGCCAGTTGACCTGTAAGCCGGGTTCTGTAAGGCAGCGTTGCCGCTGCGTGATGGCCATTCCTCTTGGAGCCGCGTTGCCGCGGCCCTCGAGCAACCAACCCGGATGACTGGCCTCGAAAAGCGGCCGGCTTGCGCCGCGTCATCCCTATTTGGTCTTGCTCCCGGTGGGGTTTGCCCTGCCGTTCCGGTCGCCCGGTCCGCGGTGCGCTCTTACCGCACCCTTTCACCCTTACCTCCCGCTGCCGAAGCTTCGGGAGGCGGTCTGCTCTCTGTGGCACTTTCCCTGGGGTCGCCCCCGGCGGCCGTTAGCCGTCACCGTATTTCGATGGAGCCCGGACTTTCCTCTGCCCGAAGGCAGCGG
>Ga0157371_10005045_pt1 | contig 11290 bp, 13 predicted proteins | sample C45metaG_FD_113462 | JGI IMG/M metagenome (GOLD analysis project Ga0157371, IMG submission 113462) | Corn rhizosphere microbial communities from Kellogg Biological Station, Michigan, USA - C4-5 metaG | ecosystem: Host-associated > Plants > Roots > Rhizosphere > Soil | place: USA: Michigan... | reverse complement strand
TACAAAGGCCTGCGCGAGGACAAGGCCGCCGACGAGGTCGTGCTGGAGCAGGCGACCGACCCGGAGGCCGAGGCGCTGACCGCCCGCGCGGTCAAGCGGCCGCGCAACAAAGCCGCAGTCGAGGTCGAAGGTCGCGAGCTCGAGCTCTCCAACCTCGACAAGGTGCTCTACCCCAAGGCCGGGTTCACCAAGGGCGAGTTGATCGACTGGTACGCCCGCATCGGCGAGGTCCTGCTGCCGCACCTGCGCGGGCGGCCGCTGACCCTGAAGCGCTATCCCAACGGCGTCGAGGGGAAACACTTCTACGAGAAGCGCTGCCCCGGCCACCGGCCGGACTGGGTGACGACCGCGAGCGTCTGGAGCGACCGCAACAAGGGCGAGGTCGAGTACTGCGTGGTGGAAGACCTGCCGACCCTGGTCTGGCTGGCGAACCTCGCTGACATCGAGCTGCATACCTCGCTCGCGAGGGCCGAGGCGATCGAGCGGCCGACGGCGATGGTCTTCGACCTCGATCCTGGCGCACCCGCTGACATCGTCGACTGCGCCCAAGTCGCCGTTTGGCTGCGCGGCCTCTTCGAGCAACTCGGACTCAATTGCTACCCGAAGACCTCCGGCTCGAAGGGGATGCAGCTCTACGTGCCGCTGAACGACGACGTCACCTACTACGACACCAAGCCGTTCGCCAAAGCAGTCGCCGAGACCCTGGAGAAGAAATTTCCCGATCGCATCGTCTCGCAGATGTCGAAGGCGAAGCGGCCCGGCAAGGTGCTGATCGACTGGAGCCAGAACGACCAGCACAAGACCACCGTCTGCGTCTACTCACTGCGGGCGAAAGAGCGGCCGACGGTCTCGACGCCGCTGGAGTGGGACGAGGTCGAGGCCGCCTTGGAGACACGCCAGGCGGAGGCGCTGGCCTTCGACCACACCGCGGTCCTTGAGCGCGTCGCCGCGAAAGGCGATCTATTCGTGCCGCTGCTGAGTGAAGAGCAAGAACTCCCATCGATCTAGGCGACCGCGCCGCGCCCTACTAGGCGCGAGTAGAAGTTCCGCCGAGTGACCTTCGTCACCCGATACCTTCCATAAACAGTCAAAACCTTTGACCCCATTAGTCGCCGCAGGTATACAAACGGTACTTCGCCGGGCCGCGAGGAGACAACGGCGAGGAACCAGGCACTAAGGCAGTGCCCCCGGCATTTTACATTGAGGAAGGAAGTGCCTCAGATGTCGAAGAAACTCATCAGTGCCTGTATAGCGGTAATTCCCTTCGCGGTGTTCGCCCTGCCGACGACTGCTTCGGCAACCAACGACCCGCAGCTCACATCGGGCGGTTTCCTGGTTCCCGATAACACTTCAATCACAGGCACAGCGGCGGAAACCAAGTTCACGAATACAGAAGGTACGGCGACGCAAGTACTTTGCAGCCACGCGCATATAACTGGCACCTTGCTGAAGAACACAAGTGGGACGGTCGAAGGTTCGATCCCTGCGGGGAGCGCCATCTTCAAAGGAACCGGCGCAACGTCCGTGCACAACAACCTCCCCGAGTGCACAAGCTCGTTCGGAAGCGCTTACGTCACAGTGACCTCGGCACTCTGCATCAGGTCCACGCCTGCCATGGTGACAGACGAATTCCAGGTGACCGGCGCCTGCGGAAGCACCGGTAAGGTAACATTCATCATCGGCTCGACAACCGCCGGAGCCTGCATGTACATAGCAACAGGCGCGGTCAAGGGCACGTACACCACAGGTGGGACCCAGGTCAGCATGACCACCACCGATACCTCGGCCGGGAGTGGGGTCACACTGGAGGGAGGCGGATTCCTCTGCCCAACCTCCGGCGCCTTGGCCATGACGTTCAAGCTCTCCACAACAAACGGGGAATCGATCGTCGTCTCATAGGGCTAGCCCTAGCCAATCGGGGGGCACGGCTATATGGCCACCCCTCCACATGGCGAGTGCCCCAGTCGTGCTTGCCAAAGCCGCCTAGATACCGCAGGCGGTTAGGAACCCCCTCCTAGCGGGCAATGGAGGGCATGGGTTCGAACGAGAGGATCGAATCGCTGGCGCGGGAAAACCCGGCGCCGATCGCGCTCGCCGCTGCGTTCATCGCCGGCGTCGTCTTCGGCCGGGCGTTCTCGCGGTAGGCGGGGAAGGGACGAGATGGCTGAGGGGAACGGGCACAGGGACACGCAGGTAGGCGAGAACGCCAGCCGGGGGCACGAGAACGTCGATCCCGTGCGGGCCGACTACGCGCCCGAGGGGGCGGCCTCGAAGACCGGCCTCGGCGCGACCCTGAAACGGACGCTGACCGAGTTCCAGGAGGACAACCTCAGCGACTGGGCGGCGGCACTCACTTACTACGGGCTGCTCTCGCTGTTCCCGGCCCTGATCGCGATGGTCTCGCTGATCGGAATCTTCGGCGATCCCAAGACGACGACCACCAAGCTGACCGAAATCATCACCGAAATCGGCCCGAGCTCGGGGGCGGAAACCTTCGAAGGCCCGATCAAATCGATCGTCGAAAACCGCAGCGCCGCCGGCTTCGCCTTCGTCCTCGGCCTCGGTGCCGCGCTCTGGTCGGCCTCCGGCTACGTCGGCGCCTTCACCCGCGCCTCGAACATCATCTACGAGACCCCCGAGGGCCGGCCGTTCTGGAAGCTGCGGCCGCTGCAGATCGGGGTGACGCTGGCGATGATCATCATGATGGCGCTGCTCGCCGTCGGCCTCGTCCTCACCGGCCCCGTCGTCGAAGCGATCGCCAACCCGATCGGCCTCAGCAGCACCGCGGTCGACGTCTGGAACATCGCCAAGTGGCCGGTGATGGCGGCGATCTTCATCCTCATGGTCGACGTCCTCTACTACACGACCCCGAACGTGAAGCTGCGCGGCTTCAAGTGGGTGACCCCGGGGGCGATCCTCTCCATCGTCGTCTGGGCGCTCGCCTCGGCCCTCTTCGCCTTCTACGTCGCCAACTTCAGCTCCTACGACAAGACCTACGGCACCCTCGCCGGCCTCGTCGTGCTGTTGCTCTGGTTCTGGATCACCAACCTGGCGATCCTCTTCGGCCACCAGATGAACGCCGAGCGCGAGCGCAGCGAGGAGATCAAGGAAGGGCAGCCGCGGGCCGAGAAGGAGATCCAGCTCGAACCGCGCGACGAGCCGAAGGACCAGAAGACCACCTGAGGGCAACGAGAAAGGAAGGAGACGTCGATGCGAGGAACTAAGAGGGTGAAGAAGACGGCCTCGCGCGTGCAGCCGCTGGTCGTCGGGCTGGCCGAGAACGACTACGCCCGCAAGAACCTGCAGCGCGGCGCCGAAACGATGCGCGAGGGCGCGCGGGCGCTCGCCTCGGGCCGCCACCACCCGAAAAGCCACTGGCCGAAACGGATCGCGGCGGTCGGTCTCGCCGGCGCTGCGGCCGCTGCCGCGATGGCCAAAAAAGGCTCAGGCTCCGAAGGCGGCGCCCAGCGATGAAGGTCATCTTCACCCCGATCAGCATCATCCTCGGGCTGATCGCCGGGATCGTCGGCAAGAAGGTCTTCGAACAGGTCTGGGGGCTGATCGACGACGAGGAGCCGCCGAAGCCCGAGCACCGCGAATTCTCCTGGCCGAAGCTGGTCACGGCGCTCGCGGTCGAGGGGGCGATCTTCCGCCTCACCAAAGGGCTCGTCGATCACGGCAGCCGTACCTCGTTCGCCAAAGTCACCGGCAAGTGGCCGGGCGAGGAAGCGCCGGAACCGGAGTAGTTCCGCCCGTTCCCGGGTAACTGTTGGTTCGAACCACTCGTCCAAAAATCACGAACGGAGGAGCAGATGAACAGCAGGGCAGACAGAGGAGCCGGCATCGGCGGCATTTCGTTGGGAGGCATCCTCGTGATCATCGGGATCGTGCTGATGATCGTCTGGAGCTTCTGGATCGGGTTGATCATCGCCCTGATCGGGTTGATCGCTTTCGGCGGCTTCGCCCGCGGCAAGTGGTACTAGCGGGCGCGAGAGCAGTGCCTGTCATCGGATAGCCGAGGGCTCACCCGCATCTGCATCCAGTCTTCGAAAAAGGGGCCGCCTCGAGCGGCCCCTTTTTGAATCGACGTCCGCTACGAAACGAAGAACGGGTTACCGGAGGTGTCCTCCATTGTTCTCGTCCCTTGAAGCGTCGCACTAGTGGGGCAGAGGAAGCCCCCTTTGATCAGTTTGATCCCGCTGCCTGCCGACGTGGTGCGTATCGTCGCCTGAGCGTCGCTTGGGGTTGTGGTGAAGTCCAGCTTGAGCGGGCTTGTAGATTCGTATTCACATACCCCGGAGGTTGTGCCCGCGACGATGTACTTGACGTTTCCCGGCGCAGAGCATTTTCCGCCGGCAATCTGCATTTCGTCTGCCGCCATCGTCGGCGTAGAGCGCAAGCACAAGGGCAGGACCGGTGTCATGCTGACATTGCCGAACGAGCTTGTGCACTCATTCGCGGGCTCACCGGACGCTAGCGGTCCAGTGCCCCCGATGATGAGGCTGGTGATTTCGCCTTCGACGGTGCCGCCTGAGTTTTTGATCACTGAACCTGCCCCGGTTCCTGAAGTGCAGGTCAGGATTTTGGTAGTGCCTTCTGTGTTGAAGACCCCTGTTTCGCCGACCTGTGTCAGCTGGATGTTCGAGGTACCAACTGGCACCAGGACACCTCCGCTGGTTGTCAGCTGAGGGTCGTTGGCTGCTGAGGCGGTTGCAGCGCCGCTCGCAAAGGCTGCGACGAGGGTAACAGCCGCCAGGGCGAGACTGAGCTTCCTGTTCATGACGTAAGTCCTTTCCAAGCCGGGCTGCCTCCCGCGACAGCCCGTAGTCAATGAACAAAGCTTCTTGATCGAAAGGATCACGTCAAGAACGCCCAAGTACCTAAAGGCCGAGCGGGCTGACAGCTGGCACTGCATGAGGGCCTCTCAGCGCGGGCGCTGATGTATGGTCAGAGCAAGTTGTCAGGGGAGGCTCCGCGAACCGTCCGCATCGCCTGGATCGCCGTCGCGGTCCTAGCTGTCTTCGTCGGCCTGGTCGCGACCGGCTCCACGACCGCCGGCCTCGCCTTCTTCTTCTGCGTCCCGATCGCCCTCGGCGCCTGGTGGTTCGGCCCGCGGGCGGGGTTGGCGCTGGCGCTCGTCTCTCTGTTGCTCTTCGCGGCCTCCGACATCGTCCACCCGCGCCCGGAATTCGGCCTCGCGATCATCGTCCGCGCCGTCTTCTTCCTCGCGGTCGCGGCCGGCGTCGCCTGGATCGCCGACCGGGTGCGCCGGCTCGAGCACTCGGCCGAGGAACTCGCTGCAATCCGCGCCGCGCTGGCCCCGGCCGACCTTCCCGACCTCGCCGACGTCGACGCCGCCGCCGCCTTCGTGCCCTCCGAACTCGGCGTCTCGGGCGACTTCTACCTGCTCACCAACGGGCCCGACGGCTCGACTGTGGCGGTGGTCGGGGACGTCGTCGGCCACGGCCCGGCTGCCGCCCGCCTCGCCACCTTCATCCGCGCCCGCTTTGCCGCCTTCGCCGCCAACACCAGCGACCCGGCGGAACTGCTCACGCTCACCAACACTGCGCTCGTCGACCGCCCCGGTCGCCATCAGGAGCTGGTCAGCGCGGTCTGCCTGCGGCTGCACCCCGGGGAGAAGAAGGTCTCCTGGGCGCGGGCGGGGCACCCGCCGCCGCTGCGGCTGCCGGGCCTGGAGGAGCTGCCCGTCGACGGCTCGACCTTCCTCCTCGGGGTCGAGAAGGCCCTGGAGCTCGAGAACGTCGAGTGCCCGCTCGTGGAGGGCGACGGCTTGGTCGTCTACACCGACGGTGCGACCGACGTGCGGCAGGGCCGGGAGATGCTCGGGCTCGAGGGCCTGCGCGGCGTGCTCGCACCGTTAGCCGGGTTGGGAGCGCGGGTGATCGTCGCCGAGGTCGAACGAGCGATCCTCGCCTGGGCGGACCGGCCGATCCGCGACGACCTCTGCCTGGTGGTGCTGAAGCCGCGCCCCGGGTGACACGAGGACCAGGGTGCCAAATGGCACTGCGTTACTTTGGTACTCGCGATTACTTGACGTCAGAGGTCTGACCTGGGACAAATACGGAGCTTCATTATTTCTCCTGGCTCCCGAGGTGCCCTCACATATCAGGACGTCTCGGGAGCTCCTTTTTCTCCTTGCGGGTGCGGCCCGGTAGCTTCGTATCGTGGCCCCCTCCGCTGAGCCGACCTTCGCGGTGACGAACCGCCTGCCCGAGCCGGCGCTGGTGGCGCTGCGGCAGGCCGGGGAGGTGCGGCTGGACGACCGCGCCGGGCCAATTCCCCGCGCCGATCTGCTGGGCCTCGTCGCCGGCGCCGAGGCGGCCGTGACGCTCCTGCACGACCGGGTCGACGAGGAGCTGCTGGAGGCGGCGGGGCCACAGCTGCGCTGCGTCGCCAACGTCGCCGTCGGCTACGACAACGTGGATATCGAGGCGGCGGCGCAGCGCGGGATCGTCGTCACCAATACGCCAGGCGTGCTCGACGACGCGACCGCCGACCTGACGATCGCCCTGCTGCTGGCGGCGACGCGGCGGGTCGTCGAGGGGGATCGGCTGATCCGCGCCGGCAAGCCGTGGGCCTGGGGGCTGTCGTTCATGCTCGGCAGCGGCTTGCGCGGCAAGCTGCTCGGGATCGTCGGCCTCGGCGGGATCGGCCGCCGGGTGGCGGAGCGGGCTCGCGCCTTCGGGATGGAGATCTCCTATCACCAGCGCCATCCCGCCCCGGCAGAGGTCGAGGCCCAGCTGGGGGCGGAGCGGTTGCCGCTGGACCAGCTGCTGGCGCGCGCGGACGTGGTCAGCCTGCACTGCCCGCTGACGCCGGAGACTCGTCACCTGATCGGCGCCCCCGAGCTCGCCGCGATGAAGCCGAGCGCGGTCCTGGTCAACGCCGCCCGGGGACCCGTCGTCGACGAACGGGCGCTGGCGCAGGCGCTGGCGGCGGGAGAGATCGCCGCCGCCGGGCTCGACGTCTACGAGCACGAGCCGCAAGTCGAGCCGGCGCTGCTGGAGCTGGAGAACGTCGTCCTCGCTCCGCACCTCGGCTCGGCGACGGTCGAGACCCGCACCGCGATGGCCGAACTGGCGGCCCGCAACGCGATTTCTGTACTGCGCGGCGAAGGGCCGCTGACTCCCGTCACCTCATAATGGACGGGTGGCTTCCGTAGCTACCAAGCGGACGATCCGCCACCGGATCGCCGGCGAGGAGACGAGCGGTTCCTCGACCCGCACCTCGCCGGTCTACGACCCCGCCACCGGCGAGGTCCAGGCCGAGGTCGTGCTGGCGGAGCCGGGCGACGTCGACGCCGCGGTTGCCGCCGCGCGCGCGGCGTTCGCCGATTGGTCGCAGGCCTCGCTCAGCCGCCGGGCCAAGGTCATGTTCGCCTTCCGCGAGCTGCTGAACGCGAACGTAGAGGAGCTGGCGCGGATCGTCTCCTCCGAGCACGGCAAGGTGCTGGAGGACGCGAAGGGGGAGGTCCTGCGCGGGCTCGAGGTGGTCGAGTTCGCCTGCGGGATCCCGCACTTGCTGAAGGGCGAGTACTCCGACCAGGTCTCGACCACCGTCGATGCCTACTCCTTCCGCCAGCCCCTTGGCGTCTGTGCCGGGATCACGCCGTTCAACTTCCCGGCGATGGTGCCGATGTGGATGCACCCGGTCGCGATCGCCAGCGGCAACACCTTCGTACTGAAGCCCTCAGAGCGCGACCCCTCGGCCTCCAACTTCGTCGCCGAGCTCTACGCCGAGGCGGGCCTGCCGGCCGGCGTCTTCAACGTCGTCCACGGCGACAAGGTTGCGGTCGACGCCCTGCTCGACCACCCCGATGTCGCCAGCGTCTCCTTCGTCGGCTCGACCCCGATCGCCCAGTACGTGCACGCGCGCGGGACCGAGAACCGCAAGCGGGTGCAGGCGCTCGGCGGGGCGAAGAACCACGCGGTGGTGATGCCGGGCGCCGACCTCGGCTACGCCGCCGACCAGCTCGCCGCCGCGGGCTTCGGCTCGGCCGGCCAGCGCTGCATGGCGATCTCGGTCGCGGTGGCGATCGGCGAGGCTGGCGACGAGCTGGTCGACGAGGTGGCCCGGCGGGCGCGCGAGATCAAGGTCGGTCCCGGCCTCGACCCGGCGTCGGAAATGGGCCCGGTGGTGACGCCGCAGGCGCGCGAGCGGATTGTCGACTACATCGGCCAGGGCGCCGGGGCCGGCGCGAGGCTGACCGTCGACGGCCGCGAGCTGGAGATGGACGGCGGCGGCTTCTGGGTCGGGCCGACGCTGATCGACCAGGTCAGCCCGGAGATGTCGGTCTACCGCGACGAGATCTTCGGCCCGGTCCTCTCGGTCGTCCGCAGCAGCGACCTCGACGAGGCGATCGAGCTGATCAACCGCAACTCCTACGCCAACGGCGCCGCGATCTTCACCGGCTCCGGCTACGAGGCGCGCCGCTTCCAGCGCGAGGCCGAGATCGGGATGATCGGCATCAACGTCCCGATCCCGGTCCCGATGGCCTTCTACTCCTTCGGCGGCTGGAAGGACTCCCTCTTCGGCGACCATCACATCCACGGCCCCGAGGGCGTCCGCTTCTACACCCGAGGCAAGGCGATCACCAGCCGCTGGCCGGCGACGCAGGCGACGGCAGCCGACGCCGGGTCGATGCATTTCCCGACGAGCAACTAGGACGCGGCGGGGGGCGGGGCCCCTTCGACCCACGTGGCGTGCTCGCCCTCGACCTCGCGCTTCCAGATCGGGGCCTCGGCCTTGATCCGGTCGATCGCTTCGCGGGCGGCGGCGAAGGCGGGGCCGCGGTGGGCGGCGGCGATCGCGACGACGACGCTGGGCTCGCCGCGGGGGACGGCGCCGGTGCGGTGCTCGGCCGCGCCGGCCTCGATCTCGTGGCGGTTGAAGGCGTCGGCGAGGATCGCCGTGATCTTCTCTTCGGCCATCGGTGCGTAGGCCTCGTAGTCGAGCCGCTCGACGTCGCGGGTGGTGCCCTGGAAGGTGACGATCGCGCCAGTGTGGTCGGTGGCGACGAGCTTGTTGAGGCGGTCGGCCGAGAGCGGCTCGGCGGTTACGCGTACGTGGGAGCGGCACGGTTCCCCGGCGCCGCCGCTGGGGGCGGGATCGCCCCCGCCGCTGACCGGCGGGATCAGCGCCAGCTCGTCGCCCGCCGAGAGCGTCGCGTCCTCGCTCACGTAGGCGAGGTTGACCGCCATCACTACCGGCATCGCCTCCAGTACCGCTGCCAACGGCTCGCTCTCGGCGGCGAGTGCCTGCAGCGCGTCGCCCACCGTCGCCCCCTCGGGGAGCTCGACCTTGAGGCTGTCCCGCCCGGCCCGCTCGCGCAGGACCGCGAACAGGCGTACTTGCAGCACCATCGCCTTATCCTAGGCCGATGGACCGCCCCGCCGATGCCGCCGGACAAGGTGGATTGACGCACCTCGACGGGAGCGGCAGCGCTCGGATGGTCGACGTCAGCGAGAAGCCGGCGACCCGCCGCCACGCGCGGGCGGAGGTGACGGTGCGGATGTCGGCGGCGACGGCGGCGAAGGTGCTGGCCGGGGATGCGCCGAAGGGCGACGTGATCGGGACGGCGCGGCTGGCCGGGATCCAGGCGGCGAAGCGGACCGACGAGCTGATCCCGCTCGCCCACCAGTTGCCGCTCTCCCACGTGGATGTCCTGGTCGAGGTCGACGGCGAGAGCGGCGAGGCGAGGATCGAGGCCGAGGCGGCAACGACCGCGGGCACCGGGGTGGAGATGGAGGCGCTGACGGCTTGCTCGGTCGCGGCCCTGACGCTCTACGACATGGTCAAGGGGATCGAGCGCGGCGTCGTCGTCGACGGGCTGCGGCTGCTGGAGAAGAGCGGCGGCAAGCATGACTGGCGCGCCGAGTAGCGAGCCGCTGCGGGCGGCGGTCGTCACCGTCAGTACCTCGCGGGCGCGCGACGGCGGCAGCGACGAGTCCGGCGACGCGCTGGTGGGGTTCGTCAGCGATCTGGAAGGGACGCTGGCTGGGCGCGAGCTCGTCGGCGACGATCGCGAGGAGGTCGAAGCCTGCCTGCGGCGCTGGGCCGACGGGGGGGACTGCGACCTCATCCTCACCACCGGCGGCACCGGCTTCGCCGCTTCCGACGTCACCCCGGAGGCGACCGAGGCGGTGATCGAGCGCCGGGCCCCGGGTATCGCAGAGGCGATGCGCGCGGCCTCGGCCGAGCACACCCACCACTGGATGCTCTCCCGCGCCGCCGCCGGCATCCGCGGCAGAACCCTGATCGTCAACTTCCCCGGCAACCCGAAGGCGATCGCCGAGACCGCCGGCGCCCTCCGCCCGGCCCTGCCGCACGCGGTCTCGCTTCTGCGCGGTACGCCGACCGCGCATCGCGCGTGAGCGAGGGGCCGCTGGCGCCGGAGGCGGCGCGCGAGCTGGTGCTCGCCGAAGTCGTGCCGCTCGCGAGCGAGCCGGTGCGGCTGGAGGATTGCCTCGGCCGCGTCACCGCCGCCGAGGTGAGGAGCGCGATTGCGATCCAGCCCTTCGACAACTCGGCGATGGACGGCTACGCGCTGCGGGCCCTCGATACCGAGGGCGACGAGCCGCGGCTTCGGCTCGTCGGCGAGTCCCGCGCTGGGCATCCCGCCGACGTCAGGGTGGGGGAGGGCGAGGCGATCTGGATCTCGACCGGGGCGATGGTCCCGGAGGGCGCCGACGCGGTCCTGCCGGTCGAGGACACGCGCGAGGAGGACGACCAAGTACTGCCGGCGCGACCCGCGCGCGAGGGAGAGAACATCCGCCGCGCCGGCGAGGACGTCGAGGCGGGCCAGGTCCTGCTCGGGACCGGGCAGCGAATCACCGCCGCCGAGATCGCGGTACTAGCGGCGGCCGGAGTAGCCGAGATCGAGTGCACCCAGCGCCCTCGCGTGGCGATCCTGGGCAGCGGCGACGAGCTGATCCCCCCAGGTGAGCCCCTGAACCCGGGCCAGATCCACGACTCCAACACCTACGCGCTCAGAGCGCTGGTGCAAGAAGCCGGCGGTGACGTCGCCCACGTCGCCCATCTCCCCGACGAGCCGCAGGCAACGCGCCAGGCAATCGCCGCGGCCCTCTCGTTAGAACTGCATCAAATTCTCTCGCCAGTAGAGAGAAAACTTGATGCAGTTCGCCAGCCGGACATCCTCATCGTCGCCGGGGGCGTTTCGGTTGGGCGCCACGATCACGTCAAGGGGGCGCTCGCCGCGCTTGGGGTCGAGGAGCGGTTTTGGCGGGTGGCGATGCGGCCGGGCGGGCCG
>Ga0157371_10005044_pt1 | contig 11291 bp, 12 predicted proteins | sample C45metaG_FD_113462 | JGI IMG/M metagenome (GOLD analysis project Ga0157371, IMG submission 113462) | Corn rhizosphere microbial communities from Kellogg Biological Station, Michigan, USA - C4-5 metaG | ecosystem: Host-associated > Plants > Roots > Rhizosphere > Soil | place: USA: Michigan... | reverse complement strand
AAAACCGGTGTTCCTTCAAAATTACCTTTATAATTTTCTGTATGAATCTTATCGCCAACCAGTCCCCCGGTAAACGCAACGATCCCGCCGTATTTTTGTGCATTTCTCGCTGCGAATTCAAGCGTTAAACATGCACCTTGTGAAAATCCCAGTAAACAAACATTTTCTATAGAAATTCCTTTTGTAGTTATTTCATCCAAAGTTTCTTTTACCAAATCTAACGCCGAAGAAAGCCATGGTTCATTTTGCGAAATCGGTGCAATAAAAGAATAAGGATACCAGGAATTGTTTCTTGCCTGCGGCGCGAGCAAAGCATACTCTTTTACATTTAAATATTCGGTTAGAGAAAGAATATCTTCCGCGCTTCCGCCGCGACCATGTAGCAGGATCAAGGCTTTTTTTGCTTCTGCCAAAGGAGTGCCTGCGATAATAATATTTTTAGAATGTATTTTATTCGTCGGCATTATTTCATTTTTTGATGATAGTTATAAACCGAAAAACTGTCTTTTTCTTCTGACATTTTTTTTAGACATAAGTCAATTTTTCATTAACAGTTTACTAATACAAAACGGTATTTTTTTTGTGGCCCTTATTAATGTAATTTTTATTGTTAACCATTAAAAAAGGAGGACATATGAATCTTATTAAAAGAAATGGAAATTCCGTGAATCAATTGCCCCTTTTATTTGATGATTTTTTTAACCGGGATTTCTTCGACTGGGGCCTCAGTAACTATTCTGACACAAACACAACTGTTCCCAAAGTAAACATCAAAGAAACAAAAGACAATTTTGAAGTTGAAGTAGCTGCACCAGGCATGAACAAAAATGATTTTAAAGTTCAGCTGGACGGAAATATGCTAACTATTTGTTCAGAAAAAAGCAGCCAACGCGAAGACAATAACGAAGACGAAAAATATTCACGCCAGGAATTCAGCTATCAGTCTTTTCAAAGAAGTTTTAATTTACCAAAAGATGTAGTTGATGCGGACAAGATCCAGGCTAAATACGAAAATGGTTTGCTTCACCTGGTAATTCCGAAAAAAGAAGAAGCTAAACAAAAACCACCAAAACAAATTCAAATTCAGTAATTGGTGAAAAAAAAACTGCCTTCGGGCAGTTTTTTTATGCCTTAACTTCTTTCCTGATAACAGGTACCACTTTCGTTCCGAATAATTCTATAGAATGCATAATTAATTTATGAGGCACATTGCCAACACTCGCCTGCGCAAGAAAACGCGTATTGCCAAACAACTCGTGTTCATACAAAATCTTATCGATCACTTCCTGCACGCTTCCGACCATTAACGCACCCTTAGGCGCACGTAAATATTCGTATTGCTGTTGTGAAAGTGGCGGCCATCCTCTTTCCCGGCCGATCCGGCTCATTACTTCTGCATAGTGAGGATAAAATTCATCTGCCGCCTGTTGCGAATTTTCGGAAACATAAAAATGATTATTAACACCAATTTGAAGTTGCGATAAATTCTTTCCCGTTTTCAGTGCTGTTTCTTTATACAAATTGATAAATGGAACAAACTGTTCAGGCCTTCCTCCAATAATAGCCAGCATCAGTGGAAGTCCAAGCGTAGCAGCCCTTACTGCAGAAGCCGGCGTACCACCCGCGGCAAGCCAAATGGGAATAGAAGACTGATAAGGCCGCGGATAAACACCAAGGTTATTTATTGAAGCCCGATGCTTTCCTTGCCACGAAATTTTTGTGTTTTTATTCAGGTTCAAAAGAAGATCTAATTTTTCATTAAAAAGCTCGTCATAATCCTTAAGATCATAACCGAAGAGTGGAAAAGATTCTATAAAAGAACCACGGCCGGCCATAATTTCTGCACGTCCGGCAGACAAAAGATCGACAGTAGAAAAATTTTGAAAAACACGAACCGGATCATCTGAACTAAGCACCGTTACTGCACTTGTCAGCTTTATATTTTTTGTGACGGCAGCAGCAGCTCCCAAAATTACTGAAGGTGAAGAGACCGCATAATCCGGCCGATGATGCTCCCCGACCCCGAAAACATCAAGGCCCAGTTCATCAGCAAGTTTTATTTCTTCCAGCAAATCTTTTATCCTCTGTTGTGCATTAATTCCTCTTCCACCTTCGCTTTCCGGTTGCATATCTGCAAAAGACATCAGCCCTAATTCCATCTCTGTTGAAAATTAAAATTGTGAATATTTGTTTGTTTACTATGCTGACCAATTACCAAATTTCCCGTTACGGTAATCCCGGTAAGCTTGCCTTATTTCTTCTTCTGAATTCATTACAAAAGGTCCTTGCGCGACAATTGGTTCATTAAAAGGAAGTGCATGACCAAGTAAAAGAAGGCTTTCTTCCAACGCTTCAATTTCTATTACATCTCCGTCATTATTAAACTCAACCAATTGATGCATTTTTGCTTCATTTCCATTTACTTTTACTCTTCCCTTTATGACATAAAAGAAAATATTTCTTTCTGCGTCTATGCGTGCCCGGTAGTTACCACCTTTATGAAAATTAATGGTCGCTAATCGAATATCAACCAGCGGCTGAAAGGCGCCCTTTGTTCCTTCCCATTCACCGGAAACTGCATGAATAATAACCTTACCATGGTCAATTTCCACTTTAGGAATTTGATTTTCCTGCAACCCCACATACTTCGGTTCGGTCATTTTCAGTTTTGCAGGAAGGTTTACCCAAAGTTGAAGCAACTCAAGTTCTCCACCATTCTTCTTAAACTCTTCGGAAGAAACTTCTGAATGGATCAAACCGCTTCCTGCGGTCATCCATTGAACGCCGCCAGCCTTAATCACACTTTCGGAACCACCACTGTCTTTGTGCGTCAGATCACCGTGGATAATAAAAGTAACGGTTTCAAATCCCCTGTGCGGATGCGGGCCAAACGGCAATCCGTAATTATTTTTTGGGTACACCTGGTAACCATGATGATTTAAAAATATAAAGGGATCGATATGTTCTATTGAGTTGGTTGGCAGCGCACGAAAGGTGATAAGATCGCCAACCGGCGCATTTATCGCCTCATCAATTTTTTTTATACTTCGCATAATTGTATTTGATTTTGAAGAAATTTTTAATCGTGATCTTCTTTGATCGCTTTCAAGCCTTTGGTCCAACGCACAAGTTGTTTCAACATGTTTTTAGCCGCTTTTTCAGATACTTCATTCACGACAAATTGATTTTGATCATTTATATTCTGTTGAAAAAAAGGAAAATTGACAGACTCCGCTAAAGGAACCATTCTAAATGTTGAAAGGTCGGCCTTTAAAGCATTTGCAGCTCTTGTACCAGCAGAAACACCACCGTAACTAACAATTGCCGCGGGTTTATAATTCCATTCCTGCGAAAGATATTCCAGTGCATTTCTTAAAGGTGCGGGATAATTATAATCATATTCTGCAGTCACAAAAATAAAAGCATCTGCTTCCTCAATTTTTGCACTCCACCATTTCGTATGTTCATGTTTATATTGCTTCATCACCGGGTGATTCGGTTCATTCATCATCGGTAAATTGATCTCTCCCAAATCCAAAACTTCCACATTAAAATTTCCATTTTCCCTGGCTAATCCTGCAATCCAGTTTGCTACCAGCGGGCCTTTTCTGCCTGGTCTGACGGTTGAAGAAATTATTTTTAAATTATACATCTATCTTCAAATTTATCTATTAAAAATATTCAGCAGTCACAATTGACATTTCACTTATCACTTATCAAAACCGAAGTCATTGTAAGCGATCCCGCGATTGCTTTATCATTGAAAAAAGAAATATTGTCCTTAGACCCTTTCAGTCCCAAAGAATACAACAATGGCAAATAATGTTCCGGCGTCGGAATCGCCAAACGGCTTTCGGCGCCGAGACTTTGATAATTAATTAAAGGTTTGTAATCACCGGAACTGATCAACTCTTTAAATTTATCATTCATTGCTAAAGCCCAATCGTATCCAAAACCGGCTTCGTTAATTTTTGCCCAGGAAACCATCCGCAAGTTGTGAACCATATTCCCACTGCCGATAATTAATACGCCCTTTTTTCTTAAAGCATACAATTCTTTAGCCAAATCAAAATGATATTGAGGCTCCCTTGTATAATCAATGCTCAGCTGCAAAACCGGAATTTTAGCGTCAGGATACATTCGTCTTACTACTGTCCATGCGCCGTGATCCAATCCCCAGTCGTGATCTAACTCAACATGGGCAGAATGCAGTAAAGAAGCCGTTTCTTTTGCAAGAGCCGGATGCCCGGGCGCCGGATATTGTACTTCAAATAAAGCTTGTGGAAATCCACCAAAATCATGAATCGTTTCAGGGAAATCCATTGCGGTAACGCGGGTTCCTTTTGTAAACCAATGTGCTGAAACTACCAACACTGCTGAAGGCACCGGAATTTCCTTTGCCATTTGTGTCCATCTTTGACTGAACTCATTATCTTCTATTCCATTCATAGGTGAACCATGGCCGACAAACAAAACCGGCATCAAATGGTCTTGTTCTTTAAGCCCTTCTGTAAATTTATTGAATGCAGACAAATTAGTCATTTCATTACTCCTTTTTTTATTATAACGGTTATGCGTATTCGATTTTAATCCAACTGCGGCAATGCCTTTTCAATTTCTTTCCTTGCCGGCTCATATTGCTTAGGCAATTTCAAATGAGTTCCGAGTTCGTTCAATGGCTCATCTTTATCAAATCCAGGGTTCTCGGTAGCCAGTTCAAACAAAACGCCACCGGGTTCGCGGAAATAAAGCGAGAAAAAATAATCGCGATCTATTTTAGGAGTGATATTTAATCCTTTACTTAAAACTTTCTCGCGATACTCCATAAGAATATTATCATCTTTCACCCTGAAAGCTACGTGGTGATTGGTTCCTGCAGAATTGATACCCCTGCCTAAACCCGGAGCTTCAATAACGTCGACTATGCCCGCGTTATCAATCGCATCTGTGATAAAACGATAACGGTTTCCTTCCTGTTTTAATAATTTATAGCCCAAAATATCAGTGAGAATTTCAGCAGTCGGATCTACTTTATTCAAAGTTAAAGTGACATTATGAAATCCGCGGGTGGCGTTGTCCATTTTAATTTCATCGGTTTCCCACGGCTTTCTTTCATCATCCTTTTCAGCTGCAATAAAATCAATTTGCAAACCATCAGGATCCTGGAAGTGAAGATATTTTTCTCCAAACCGCTGTGCGATTTCATCCTGTTTGACATTGAACCTTTTAAAACGGTCTTTCCAAAATTCAAAACTGTCAGCAGGAACAGAATAGCCAATTCCGGTTGCCATTCCAGCTCCGTTTTGTCCTCGCCGAACGCCTGCCCACGGGAAAAAAGTGAGAATCGTTCCAGGCGTTCCTTTTTCATCACCAAAATAAAAATGGTAGGTTCCCGGGTCATCAAAGTTCACGGTCTTCTTCACGAACCTTTGCCCAAGCACTTTTGTATAAAAATCAAGATTTTGTTTTGCATTTCCGGCTATCGCCGTAATATGATGCAATCCTAAAACTCTATTTTCCATTTTAAATGTTTTTAAGTATGAAGTTACCATGTCCCGAAAACATGATAACTTCTACAATTTGTAATCTTTATGCAGCTTCCTGTTTTTGCTGTTCCTGTTGTTTTACCAACTGTATCTCAGCACTTATTTTAATGTCATCACTTACCACTACATTTCCTGCTTCTGTCACTGCATTCCAGGTTAAGCCAAATTCTTTCCTGCTTATTTTTCCGGTGACGGTAAAACCTGCTTTTGTTTGTCCGTAAGGATCCACAACAATTCCACCGAAATCGACATTCAGAACAACTGATTTGGTTGTTCCAGAAATTGTTAAATCTCCATAAAGCTTACCTTCACTTCCATCGGCCTCAAATTTTTTGCCTGAAAATTTTACCTGAGGATGTTCTTCCGCTTTGAAAAAATCCGCTGACTTTAAATGCGCGTCGCGCTGTTCGTTGTTCGTATCAATTGAATCAACATCGGCCGTAAATTCAATTTTTTTAGCTGAATTAAAATCGTTGGTTTCAGTTTCACCTTCGATGTTGAATTTTTTAAATTGGCCTGTTACGGTTGAGATCATCAGATGTTTTACTTTAAAAGTAATTTCACTGTGTGTCGGATCAAGATTCCATTTAATTGTTGACATGATTATTGTTTTTATTGTTTAAAAATTAAAGTTTGTTTGTTTTTTCTAGGAGGCTATATCCCGCCTGAATAAAAATGTTTGAAATTTCTTCGTTTACTGTTTCACCACCTGCAGAAAGAAACATTTCTTTGGTTTCCAAATTGATAAAAGCCTTTACAATTTTTGAATAAGGCAGAATTTTCTCAAGCTCTTTACAGTCATTTTCATTTTCTGAAACTACTATTACCGCTTTTTGTGTAGCCACTTCTTTCATCAATTCAGCAACTCTTTTTTCTTCCGCAGCTTCTACCGCTATTATAATTATATCGGCTTCCCAACATCCGTCTTTCACACACCTAACTGATTCTATTTCTGCACCGGGATATTGTTTTGTAATTGTTTCAGCCAATTTTTCCAGTTCATTCTCCTTATGAGAAATCAGTAACAAACGGTAAGGCATAGACGCAAATCGATTTACGATTGCTCTTCCCGCCTTTTCTGTTGCTCCCACAATCGCTATCGTTTTTTTAACTGCCATTTCTTTGTTTTTTGTTACACAAAGGTAGCTTGATGTGGAGGCGGCCTCCAATGAGCTATGATAATAATTGGCATTGACCTCTGTTAAGAATTTATCTTAATATAGATCAAGAGAAGCAACAAAAACAATAAGTAAAGTGAGTGTTTACAATAGATACAGCGGTTTTCAAAAAAAGCATTAAACAGAAACGAAAACCTTTTTGGAGAGAAATTTGCGGCTTTGATTTTACTAAAAATGAATAACAATGAGTAAAATGTATGACAACAAAACGTGGAAGATCGGAAATGATTTGAAAGTAAACCGTTATGGTTATGGAGCTATGCGCATTACCGGAAAAGGTATTTGGGGTGAACCGGAAAATGAAGATGAAGCGATAAAACTTTTAAAGCGGGCAGTCGATATGGGTGTAAATTTTATTGATACCGCTGATAGTTACGGGCCTTATGTTTCTGAGAGACTTATTGCGAAAGCGCTTTATCCGTACCCGAAAGGCCTTGTAATAGCTACCAAAGGAGGACTGGAACGAAGCGGCCCTGATCAATGGTCGCCAAACGCTCGTCCTGATCATTTAAAAGAAGCACTGGAAGGCAGTTTGAAAAGATTAAAACTGGATCGAATTGATTTGTATCAACTTCACCGGATCGATCCGAAAGTACCTTTTGATGAAACGATCGGCTTTTTAAAAGATGCACAACAAAAAGGAATGATCAAATATATCGGCCTTTCTGAAGTGAGTGTGGATGAAATAAAAAAAGCGCAGGAACAACTTAAGATTGCTTCCGTTCAAAATAAGTATAGTCTCACTTTCCGTAAATGGGAATCTGAATTGGAATTTTGTAAAGAAAACGACATCGCATTCATTCCATGGAATCCAATAATTGCAAGCCGTTTAAATCCTGATGAAACAATTGCAAAAATGGCAGAAAAATATAACGTATCCGACAAACAACTGATCTTAAAATGGTTGTTCAATCATGCGCCGAATATTTTACTGATACCCGGAACTTCTTCAATTAAACACCTGGAAGAAAATTTGAATTCCCAAAAGATTCAATTAAGCGAAGAAGATTATAACACGATCAATGAATCGGCAAAAGAAGCCGCCGGAGTTGAACATTAATTATCCTTCTTTATAAATTTCAGGATTGACGGGGTGAGGAAGCCGTTGGCCGTTTAATCCGGCAATCAGATTTGCGGCCGCAATTTCCGCCATGGCATTTCTTGTTTCAACAGTGGCACTTCCAATGTGTGGCAAAACCGCCGCATTAGGCATAGTTAAAAGTGGATTGTCTTTTTCCATCGGTTCGGGATTGGTGACATCCAAACCTGCGCCCCAGATAATCCCTTTCTGCAACGCATCGATGAGATCTTCTTCATTGTGAATTGCACCACGCGCGGTGTTGATAAAAATAGAAGAAGGCTTCATTTGTGCAAATGCATTTTTATTAAAAGTACCTTTTGTTTCTTCAGATAAATTGGTGTGAACTGATAAGACATCACTTCTTTTCAAAAGTTCTTCGAAAGAAACATATTCTGCATTTAATTCTTTTTCAGCTTTCAGATTTCGATTTCGATTGTTATAGATCACTTTCATATCATAAGCGCCGATGCAACGTTTCGCCATTTGATAACCAATATTCCCCAAACCAAAAATGCCCAATGTTTTCCCGTTGATCTCGATACCCAAATCTGCAGTTGGTTCAAAAAATTTCCATTCGCCTTTAATGATCTTATTATGCAAATAAAAAGCCTTTCTTGACACGGCAAGCATCAGCAAAAAAGCCACGTCAGCTGTAGGTCCGCTTAATACCCCGGGTGTATTTCCTACCGGAATTTTCAGCGCATTTGCAGCAGCAATATCCACATTATCGTAACCAACAGAATGAAGTGAAATAACTTTTAAGTGTTTGCACTCGTTAAGAAAATGCGCGTCAATTTTATTAGAACCGGCCGAAAGAAGTCCATCACATTGCTTTGAATATTCAACTAACTCTGCCTGGCTTAGTGGCCTTTTCTCATACCATTCTATCACTTCAATACCTGCATCTGTTATCATTTTCAATCCGATCTCCGGAATTTTCCTGGTGATAAATACTTTCATTTTACTGTTGATTTTCTTGCTGCCATCTGGCTGCGGATACGACTTAATGTTTCAGGCGTAATTCCCAGGAACGACGCGATCATGTGTTGCGGCACTCTTTGAAGACAGGTTGGAAAAGTTGCGATAAGCTTTGAGTATTGTTCCTCCGCAGATTCGGAGAGCGAGCTGATCAAACGCCTTTGGGTCGCAATCAAATTATTCTGAATTAAAATACGGAAATATCGTTCAAACGCCGGGACTTTTTCTAACAAAACATTCCACGATGGTTTGGTGATAAGTAATAACTCGCAATCTTCCAGTGCCTCAATATTATAGCGCGATGGTTCATCCGTGAGATAACTATAAAGATCAGTTACCCACCAACCTTCCATCGAAAATTGCAGGATCGGTTCATTGCCTTTATCATCCACCGTAAAGGTTCGTAGCATTCCTTTTTCAACGAAAGCCGTATAGCGGCAAACATCTCCTTCCTGCAGCAGAAATTGCCGCTTGCGTAATTTCTTTGGGATGAAAAGCGTTTTGCAAAATTCAAATTCTTCATCACTTATTGAAATATGCTCTTTGACACTTGCCAAAAAAAGTTCGAACATTTAGATGGATTAAATAATGAACTGCAAATTTAGGCTTTCTCCTCTCTTTCTGCTTCATCGTTTAAAAGACAAGCGGGCTGATTGTACCTTTGCAAAAAGGAAATAAAAAGACAATGGCCAATAATTTTAATGTAAAAGAATTCAATTCGATCGTTCAAAACAGGAGAAGTGTTTATCCAAATCAATTTCAAAAAAACAAACAAATTCCTGATGAAATCATTCATGAGATTTTAGAAAATGCGAATCGTGCACCTACTCATAAACTCACGCAACCGTGGCGTTTCACCGTTTTTGCAGGCGAAGGGCGTGAACGTTTTGCAAATTTGCAAACAGAAATTTATACAAAATATGCGGGCGAAAAGTATAATGAAAAAAAACTAAAAAATTTAAGGGAATATCCTTTGTTATCATCCCATGTTGTGGCGGTTGGGATGAAGAGATCAGACAGTGTGAGTATTCCGGAGATAGAAGAAATTATTGCGACAAGCTGCGCTATTGAAAATCTGTTTTTATCGCTTACCGCTTATGGATTGGCTGGATATTTATCAACAGGAGGCATTACGTATATGGAAGAAGCAAAGTCGTATTTTGATCTTGGACCGGAAGACAAATTGATAGGGACGTTCTTTATTGGCTATCCTGAAGAACTTTCAAATCCTTTAACTAAAAGAACACCAATAGATGAAAAGGTGAAATGGATAACCGGTTAAGAGTCCGCTATATCTTTTTTAGAGTAAACCAGGAAAAGATGAAGATTTTTATTTCACTGAATGAGTGTAACAGCAATGGATAAACGCAGTTTTACAAATCTGTTACCGCTGCATGAATTTGCTTTTCATTTTCCCAAACACAAAGGAGATGGTCTTTATCGATCGGAGTTAGAACCGGTAACATTCCATTGCCAAGAACCTCTTTTTTGCCATCTGTTTTCAGCAATTTTATTTTTGACGAATCTGTCCACGCATACACGAATTTATTATTTACGCTTTGAACCGTACAGCTTCTTCCATTTCCTAACTCAGCCTCCGGCATTCCCGGAACATCTGAATAGATTTTATCTTTTCGTCTCCACGCTGTTTGCACTTCACCGTTTTCATTGATCGCTAATCCTCCGCCATCCATCGGGCAGGCATTCAACTGCCAGCTTTCGTTTCCCAGTTTTTGAGCTTTGTCAAAAGAAGCGCCAGCATTGGTGGATCTGATAAGATATAAATCCCTGTTTCCATTAACCTTGTTGCGAAACATCACATAGATGTTATTTCCTTTTACTTCAACAGAAGGTTTACAACATTCACAAACCGAAGAATCAGGTGACTGGTAAATCAGTTTATTTTGTGACCACGTTTTCCCTCCGTCTTTCGATAAAGCGCCTGCGATTTTATTTCTTTTATTTTTCCTGAGATCAAGCCAAACAGCAAATGCATTATTTCCATCGGCGGATAAAGCCATCAATCCCTCTTTGGCAACCGTATCTTCATCGTTAACTCTTGCACCTTTTTGCCATTTTTGATTTTTTTGGAAATAGCTATCAATATTTCCACGGGAAGTGCAAGCGGTAACAACAACTCCTGCATCGGTTGCTGCTATTTGAGGCCCGCGCATGGCAAAAGAAAATAATTTGGGCACCACATCAATAACTACCGGCGATGAAAATGACCGGCCTTGATCCGAGGAAAATGTATACATAATACTATCGCCAACGCCATAGACAACGTGAACGTTTCCATTTTTATCTGTTGTAACGTTTGGCACTTGTCCATCTGCAATTACAAAATCGCTTTTAGAAACTGTATTGTTTTGAGCACATGAAGAAAGTAAAAAGAGTGCAATAATTGCTGTCAGAAGTATAGCGTGATAGTTTTTCATCTGCCTCAAATATAAACATTTGCAAACAGCTTTTCCAAACTGTAAAAGGGAAAACGGTAATTTTTTTTTT
>Ga0157371_10005043_pt1 | contig 11297 bp, 8 predicted proteins | sample C45metaG_FD_113462 | JGI IMG/M metagenome (GOLD analysis project Ga0157371, IMG submission 113462) | Corn rhizosphere microbial communities from Kellogg Biological Station, Michigan, USA - C4-5 metaG | ecosystem: Host-associated > Plants > Roots > Rhizosphere > Soil | place: USA: Michigan... | reverse complement strand
CTCTGCGCAAATCGGGTACTACAGCGGCTTCTGTAATATAATCAATATGATTGTAAAAGAAAGTTCTCATGCTGTCGGGCAAAGCGAAAACCGCGCCACGGCTGATATGTTTATGTCCCCATTGTCCCCAGGCAAAAGCTAAGGAAATGCTTCCGCTAACCAATAAAATCAAAAAAGAAATTCTTGCTATTTTCCTTCCCATTGTGCAGTAATTTTTTATCAAATGAATGTTGAAATTGAAATAAATTTTCGAAGCCGAAATTAACGATGATTCTTAAAGAAAGATTTAGCGGAAAAAAATCCGGTTTTCTGGCATAGTTATTTATTTCAAAATTGCAAAAGAATTTAAGATGGATACAAAACAGGAAGAGGCGAACAATCCGGAACCGCCTGAGTTAAGAAAGCAGGGAATTCCTCCGTTAAAAAAACAAATGAAGACTGTTTATGTGCTTCTGGCAATCGCATTTGTGATAGTTTTGATCTTTGCAATTATTTTTTGGTATCATAATAACAGATGAGTTTTCTATTTGAATCTTTGAATCAAAAAAATACATGTCCTCTTATTGCGAAACCATTTACTGGTCCGCGATCTTTATTGTATCCCGGATGTTTTACAAATTGATAATCAAAAGTGAGGGAAAAAAAATGAGTAATAAGGGTATTATAATACGCTTCCAAAATTTCTTCATGCCCATAATTTAATTTTCCATCACCGATTATAAATCCATAACCACCGTCTTTTAAAAAATCGCGATGGTCAGACGAAATTCCATTTATAACAGATGCAATTCCGAAAACATCATTCGGCCTTTTCCATTGAATTCCCTTTATCGAAAGTCCCGCTGATACTGTCTGATCAATTTCTGTAAATGCCCACGTAACATCCCTGCCGTCATTCCATCCGACACGCATAAAAATTCCAATTGAATTGCTTAATTGCTGATCGCCACTGAATCCAATAACGTATTTTTTGCCTCCAAAATTTTTACCTTCTGCATTTCCTGAAATGACATCCAAAAGATAAGAGTCGTTGTTTTGAATCGCTTTGATACCCTCCAGATATGATGGCGCTCGTGAAAACATTTGTGAAAACAGAATCCGCAAGGTTCCAGGCCTTTTATTTAAAAATATTTTTCTTTCTATCTCAACAGCTTCCGAATGTGCATTGGGAATATTGTATTCCATTTTTGGTGAATTGGCAATCGCGGGAACTGTAACACTGGAGATTCTCAATGCCCAATTTTTATTAAAATATTCTGCAACAATTCCATAAGTGTAACCGCGTGTATTTGCCGGATAATCCCAGGCGCCGTTTGACATTAGTGACCAATTTAGGAATTGTGTTCTGGGATCATGACTATATTCATTATCGTCAAAAAAATCACTGATTGCAAATTTTCCCGCACTGATAGAAATGCGCTCTGTTGCTACTTTTCCTTTGATCTGGTTGATGTCATCATCAATATTTTCATACGAGTTTGACAACGGAAATTCCTGTTGAAAATAAGCAAGGGCGATAAAAATTGAAGGTGCTGGATTTCCAACGCGATACGTTTCTCCGTTCAATGCTCCGGCAGCTCCTAAAGAGCCACTCAGTCCTTCTCCTCCTGAAATTTCCGGATCAAAATAAAAAGAGCTTCCTTTCCATAATTTTTCTCCAAAAAATAAAGTAGAAGTAATGCTTGTTGCGCCCAACTGGGCATTGTTTGACAAACTATTTTCTCCACTGTAGGGTGATTTAAAAGAAAGATGACTTTGGGAAATAACGGTGAGTTGAAAATGTGCGGTTGAATTTATTTTTTCGGATGAATCAATGTTTGTTTGGGCAGAAACAAAAGAAGTTTCAAATAGATAAAGCAATAAAATAGCAATGATTTTTTTCACTGTGATTTATTTCTAAAACTTCAGGGAAAGAAAATTATGAATGTGCAAAATCCATCTCAAAATTTCCTTTAATTCTTTCCATTGATGGATTGAAATATCCAAATTTTAAGCCGGGAAATTCTTCTCTCAATAAATCCATCACTTGACGAATACCAATGCATTCTCCTGTGTCAGTTACCCCAATTTTTCCCAAGTACCAATCGGGGTCAATGTTGAAATTTCTCCATTGGATCATTTTTAAACCAGTAGTTTTGATGACCGTTCTTAATGCTTCATATTCTTCAACACTATCAGTCATTCCGGGAAAAACAAAATAATTGATGCTTGTCCAGCCGCCAAAACTATTCACCACCTTCAGACTTTCTATAATATCTTTAAATTGATAATTATTGGGACGGTAATACGGATTGTAAATTTTTTCGCGCGCAGAATTAGTACTTACCCGAATACTATTCAAACCGGCTTCACATAACGCTTTCACTGCTTTTGGATCACTGCCGTTGGTGTTGATATTGATACTTCCTTTTTGTGTATGTTTCCTGATTTCTGTAATCGCTTCTTTGATGGTTTTCCACATCAACAAAGGTTCGCCTTCACAACCTTGTCCAAAACTTACGATAGGAAATGGCGCGGCTTCCAAATGTGGAACAGTATATTCAACAATCTCTTCTGCTGTTGGTTTAAACGTGAGACGATCTTGTGTAGAAACAATGCTTTCCTCCTGCGGTTGAAATGAAATACAACCAATACAGTTGGCGTTACAAGCGGGTGAGCTGGGAACCGGGCATTCCCATCTTCCCATAAAAAAGTTTCTTGCTGCCGGACAATGATAAGTGAGACAACAATTATTGGCCAGATGCTTTACCAAACGGTTGTGTTGATATGCAGATAATAATTCCTTTACACCACCTTCAATTTTTGTTTCATCAAATCCGGCACTTTCCTGGCGAATGTCATTTTCAATTCTGACAGCGGTTACATAAAATTTCTCATCGTACCATCCGGCTGCCGTATAGCAAAATAAAGGGAGCGTTTCAGCGCCTGGTAATGTTTCATACGCTGCCAGGTAAGTTCCTGTAAAAGCAGGTGGAATAAATGCCGCAACAGCCCAACCTTTTTCACACAAACGCATTTCTCCGGTGGTTACATCTATTCCAATGCCCCGCCGGCTAGGCAATTCATACATTTGTCCGCCCTGCGGAAGCTCGATCCATTCTTCATTTTCTACAGGCAATGCATCCCAGCCGCTTCTGCCACAAACATACAGTGAGCGGTCTTCAAAAATGTTGCCTTTTCCATCAGAATATAAAAGATATGGTGAGTGTTTCATTGATATAAATTGAAATTCAATTACACAAGTTGAGATTGCGCAAACAAATTGAATTGTTGTTCATTAATACTTTGTGACCTTTCAATTTCTGCCTGGATGAGCTTGTTGTCTTTAAAATCGAGTGTCAGAATGCGATCTTTCAGAATTACATTGTTTAGGCTGTTCCATTCAAATTCTTTCACCGGAAAATTCAGCTTTACAATTTTTTCCTTTGTAAAAACCAATTGTAATTTTTGCAAAGCAAGATGATACAGAACGCCCAAAATCACCATTGCCGTTACCAGAAAATAATTTTCCAATCCCAGCCAGCATCCGCCCAAAACGAACAGCATGACCTGGTCAAGGTAATTTCCCTGGCCATATTTCCTGATAAAATACAAACGCATGAAAATATAAATGCCGACCAACAGAATTGCTGATGCCGCTTCGTACCTGTATTGATCGTAAAACAAAAGAAAAATAAAAACCGAAAGGTTCAAAAGCAAGATGATCAACGCAATAGAGCGATACGATTTTATTTTATTGTTTTGCAGTGTAATATCAAATCGTTCCATATTTTTCGTTTGAAGCAATCAGCAGATTGCATAATTTAAAAAGAACTCTTGCGCCTACATTTTCATCCCATTCATTGGAACTTACGCCCACTTCGTTTAAATCAAAACCAACTAAATTTCTTCCGCTGTCAATTATTTTTTTCAGCAAATAATAAATTTGCTGCGTTTCAAATCCCCCCGGAACCGGCGTTCCGGTGTTCGGACATAATTTAGGATCTAATCCGTCAATATCAAAACTTACATATACTTTTTCCGGAAGATGCGTAATCATTTCTTCTACAATTTGCTTCCAGGTTTCGCCTTCATAACTGCGTTCTTTCAGATTTTTATCAAAATAAGTAACTACGCGCCCCTTGCTGTTTCTGATATATTGCAATTCGCCGTAAGAATAATCGCGGGTTCCGGCCTGAAGTAATTTCGTAAGGTGCGGTATTTCCTTCAAAGCATTAAACATGATCGATGCATGAGAATATGTCAGGTTTTCATAAGATTCGCGAAGATCGCAATGGGCATCAATCTGCAAAATTCCAAATTCACCATGCTTTTCAGCAATCGCTTTATAAAAGCCTAACGGCGAACTGTGATCGCCGCCCAAAACTGCCACCAGTTTTCCTTTGTCTAATAATTCTTTGGTTTGTTCGTAAACCCATTCATTTAAGAACTCGCTTCCTTCGTTGATCTCGCGCAAAACTTTCTGCATAAATTTATTATCGGACAGCGAATCGCCTTCGGTAATAAAATTAATATACAATTCGGCTTCCTTTCGCAGGTAATCACTTTTCATCATCACGTTCTTATCTACATCGCGTAAATAAATTCCCTGTTTCCAGCCTTGTTCGTTGTCGTCATCCATCAAATCTACCTGCAAGCTTGCACGGCACAAACGCTCTGTAGCCCTTGCGGTTCCTGCTTTATAGCTTACCGTCACTTCCCACGGAACGGGCAATAAGATAAGTTTTGCATCTGCTTCTGTAAAAGGAAGTCCAAAAATTCCATTGTTCGGATTTCCTACTGAATCGGGATCAAATTTACTTAGATCAGCCATTGGTTTTTTGCTTAAAATTTTTTCGGACGGCAAAGGTAGTAAGGATAAAATTAACAGGTGAATTTGCGGAAAGAAGTTAACAGTAAAATGGGAGCGATATTCTTTTTGGAATTCTTTTTGTGACTTATAAAATTAAAAAAATAAGTTATGGAACAACAGAAGTTTGAATTTGAAATAGACGAAATACCCTACATAGTAAAAGTGGTTCCTTTTAAATTCAATATGGAAACCCGCTACCGTGTTAGCTATAACGGCGGCAAAGAAGATATTTTTGTTTGGGATCCGGAAGTTGGACGCATACGCGCTATTGATGATGCGGCGTCAACTTTGTCGGACAGTTTAGGATTGGAAATTTCAAAGAAAATCATTCAAGCTGAACTTTATTAAAAAACTTTTGAATAGCGTAAAATAAGAAATAAGTTGAATTTATATTTTGGCTTTATATTAGAGTGCCCCTGTAGAGAACAGGGGCACTTTACCAAAACTAACTGCTTATGAGTTGAGGCGAAAATTAAATCAAATTCTATTAAATAGGTAATATTTCCGCAATTTTTTACTGATTTATTGCAATAATATTTTTTTATCATAATGTATAAAGATGAAGGATACAAGTTTTTTGTAAGATTTTTTAAAAAAGCTTTTCCGCCAACTGCCTGGAAGTTTATCTTCTCTTAAAAATTTACATGAATTTGATTTTTTAGCTGTACTTTGATCAAAAATTAAATCTGCAAAATATATGAAAAAGATTTTCGGTAAAATCAGTTTGCTCATTTGTTTCTCTTTTTTAATTACCTCCTTTGCCAAAGCTACCCCGCAATCAGATTCGACAGCTATCCTCGGGAGATGGGATATTACCATCAATATGGATGGAAAAATGTATCCTTCCTGGCTGGAAGTGGATCAGTCAGGTTTGAAAATGCTGGTTGGCCGTTTTGTAGGAACCGGAGGAAGTGCACGACCCATTTCCAGGATTTATTTGGAGAATGGAAAAATGAGTTTTTCAATTCCTCCACAATGGGAAAATGAACCAAACGACCTAAAAGTAGAAGGAACTTCGGATGGAGAATCTTTATCCGGCACAATGACTTTTAGTAATGGAAAAACATATAACTGGACAGCGAAAAAAGCGCCGCTTCTCCGCCGGGAAAAAGCACCGGTTTGGGGAAAACCGATTCATCTTTTTGATGGGGAAAATATGGACGAATGGCATACCACGGGAAATAATCAATGGATTGTAGAAAATGGAATATTGCGAAGTCCTCATTCCGGTTCCAATATTGTAACCAATCAGACTTTTAAGGATTTTAAATTACATATCGAATTCCGCTATCCGAAAGAAAGCAACAGCGGCGTTTATCTTCGTGGCCGATATGAAGTGCAGGTAGAAGACAGCAAAGGTAAAGAACCGGAAAGTCATCTTTTTGGAGGTGTTTATGGATTTTTAGCACCAAGCGATATGGTCGCAAAATCACCGGGCGAATGGCAATCTTTTGATATTACTCTGGTCGGAAGAATGGTAACAGTCGTTGCGAACGGAAAACAAATTATTTGCAATCGTGAAATTCCGGGAATTACCGGAGGCGCTATTAATAGCAATGAAGGCGAACCCGGTCCGATACTTTTGCAAGGGGATCATGGACCAATTGATTATAGAAATATCATTATTACTCCGGCGAAAGATTAAAACCAGTAAACAACATTTAATTCCACTTTTTATTTCTGAATTTTAAAATCACCATGAAAAATCTTGTTATTACACTGACAGCCATTGTTTTTTCTATCAACACAATGGCCCAGCAATCTGATTCTGTAACTGTAAAAGATTACGAGCGTGCAGCGGCTTTTCTTTCACCCAACACTTCAAAATATATTGATCATCCAAGAGTAGAGCCACATTGGCTATCAAACGATAAGTTTTGGTATCGCGATTTGAATGCGACTGGAAGTGACTTTATCTTGGTAAGTGCTTCCACTGGAAAAAAATCATCTGCATTTGATCAGCAAAAATTAGCGCAGGCACTTTCTACCGCTACAGGAAAAAATTATTCGGCTGAAAAGCTGCCTTTTTCTGACTTCTTTTATTCAGAAGATCAGCAGTTTATTTTTTTCAATGCCAATGGGAAATTATGGAAATGCAGTCTGAATACTTATGAATGCACGCCACTTCGTGAGGCAACAGATGAGCACGAAAATCGCGATGAAGTTCTCTCTCCCGATGGCAGCAAAGCAGCTTTTATACGCGATTACAATTTGTGGGTAAGAGACCTGTCAACGGGAAAGGAGATCCAATTAACTACCGATGGCGAAAAAAATTTTGGATACGCAACTGACAATGCCGGCTGGAAACATAGTAATGGTCCGATTTTGCGCTGGTCACCTGATTCAAGGAAAATTGCCACTTTTCAGCAGGATGAAAGAAAGGTCGGCGATATGTATTTGGTTACCACTAATGTTGGTCATCCAAAATTAAAAGAATGGAAATATCCGCTGCCGGGAGATTCAAACGTGATCATGATTCAAAGAGTGATCATCAATGTGGATACTCCCAAAGTGATCCGCCTGCAAATTCCACCTGATTTTCACCGCGGAACACTAAGTGATGACGTCGCCAGCAGCGGCACTTTTGATGATGTAGATTGGAATCCGAACGACAATGAACTTGCCTTTGTTTCCACTTCACGCGATCATAAAGTGGAAAAATTTAGAATCGCGAATGCAAATACCGGTGCCGTTCGCGAAGTTTTTGAAGAAACAGTTCCAACTCAATACGAATCAGGACAAGGAGCGATCAACTGGCGTTATCTTCCCAAAACGAATGAAATTATCTGGTATTCGGAGCGCGATAATTGGGGACATTTATATTTGTATGATGCCAAAACAGGAAAGCTGAAAAATCAAATTACCAAAGGAGATTTTGTTGTTACCCAATTATTGAAAGTGGATGAAAAGAATCATCAATTGTATTTTCTCGCTGATGGAAGAGAGCCTGAAAATCCTTATTTCACACAGTTTTTGAAAGTTGATTTTGATGGAAAACATGTGACTGTGCTCACTCCTGAAACAGGCAATCACAATGTTTCGTTGTCAAATGGAAAATATTTTGTCGATAGTTATTCTCAGCCGGATATTCCACCGGTAATGGTTTTGCGCGATTTGAATGGAAAACTGATCTCCACTTTAGAAAAAACAGATGTATCACGTTTGAAAGCAATTGGCTGGCAGCCGCCAAAAGTGATTACTGTAAAAGCGCATGATGGGAAAACCGATTTGTATGGATTGATGTTTACTCCAACTCATCTTGATCCCAATAAAAAATATCCTGTTGTTGATTACATCTATCCTGGCCCGCAGGGAGGAAGCGTTGGACCATGGTCGTTTATAGCTTCAAGAGGTGATCATCAATCCGTGGCAGAATTGGGTTTTGTAGTTGTTTTGATTGAAGGAACCTGCAATCCTTTGCGTTCTAAAAGTTATCACGATATGTGTTACGGCAATATGGCGGAAAACACTTTACCGGATCAGGTTACAGGTATCAGGCAACTCGCCTCAAAATACGGATATCTTGATACGAACCGTGTTGGAATCTGGGGACATTCAGGTGGAGGCTTTGCAACCGCTGCTGCTATGTTTCGCTATCCTGATTTCTTTAAAGTCGGCATATCAGAATCGGGAAATCATGATAACCGCAATTATGAAGATGATTGGGGCGAAAGATATATTGGCCTTTTGACAAAAGGAGAAAATGGCGTTTCCAATTACGAACCACAGGCAAATGAGATGTATGCAGCCAATTTAAAAGGAAAATTATTGCTGGCCCACGGACTTTTAGATGATAATGTACCGCCGTCCAACACTTTATTGGTAGTAGAAGCTTTGGAAAAAGCGAATAAAGATTTTGAGCTGATCGTTTTTCCCAATAGCCGCCACGGGTATGGACCGTTTTCAATTTATATGATGCGCCGCCGCTGGGATTACTTTGTACAAAACCTTCTTCGAGAAAAGCATCCGAAAGAATTTGAATTCAAGTTCTCACGTGATCCACGCGAATCCGGAGGTGGAAGAAGATTTTAAAAAAGAAAATGAATTTATTTGTTCGTTTACTATAAAAACATTTCCTGAAAAATAAAACGGCCAGTGATCACTGGCCGTTTTATTTTTATTATTTTCTTTTTATTATTCCGGAGAATCATCGAGAGTTAAAGGATATTCAAAAGGTTCATTATAACCGGGATAAACACCTGTGATGGTAATATCGGTTTGATTACCAATCAGGTTTTTCAGATCATCCAAAGTTTTCACTTCTTTACCATTCACTTTTGTAATGATAAATCCATCTCTCATTCTTGTCTGATCGTTCAGAGCGCCTTCATTAATTTTTCTAACTACTACACCGCCTGATAATCCAAGGTCTTTTGCTTTTTTAGGATCCAGAGTTTGCAGGTCAGCACCTAATTTATCAAGCATGGTGGTTGGTTTTACGATATCATAATTACCGGCATTATTTTTTAAAGTTACATTCATGGTTTTTTCAACGCCGTTGCGATTTACAGTAACCGCGATTTTATCTCCAGGCCGGTAACTGCTTAATTGTTCCTGCAATTCTGAACCTGAAGAAACTGTAACGCCATTTATTTTGGTGATCTCATCCCCTACCTGGATACCTGCCTGTTTTGCCGCACCATCCTGAACAAGATTAGTGATATAAATTCCATCGGCTGAAACCGGAACATTGTTCGCTTTTTTCTGATCATCGGTCAGCCTGCTTGCGTCGATAAACATCGCTCCTAAAAATCCTCTTTGAACACTGCCATATTTAATCAGATCATTTACTACTTTTTTTACAATATCGACAGGAATTGCGTAAGAATAACCACTATAATATCCTGTTGGAGAAGCGATAGCTGAATTAATTCCGATCAATTGTCCGCTCGTATTGATCAAAGCACCGCCGCTATTTCCTGGATTCACTGCAGCATCAGTTTGCAAATAAGATTCTACCGCCATTTCCTGTCCGCCTTTTTTATCATGGTTCAAACCGAGATATCGTGATTTGGCACTGATAATTCCAGCAGTTACTGTCGCGTCTAAATAAAGCGGATAACCAATCGCCAAAACCCACTGCCCAATCTTGGTATCTTTGGAATTGCCATAAAGAAGGAAAGGCAAATTCTTTGCGTCAACTTTCACGACAGCCAAATCATATGCAGGATCGGCAGCAATTACTTTTGCGGTATAAGTTTTTCTGTCGCTCATCGTAACCGTTACTTTGTCTGCTCCTGCTACAACATGATTATTAGTAACAATATATCCATCATCACTGATAATAACTCCTGAACCCGAAGCTCTTTCCGGCAACATTCTTTGGCGTCCGCCACCCCCTTGTCCGAATAATTGATTCAACAGATCATCGCCAAACAAATCTGAAAAGGGATTTTGTTGGGGTAAATTATTATTCACCGTTTTTGCGTTGGTCAGGGTTTTGATATGAACCACTGCCGGAATAGCGGCTGCCGCGGCTTGTGTGAAATCTACCGGCGCGCCCGTTGGCCCGTTTCCACTGTCAAGAAAACCGGCATATTTATAATTGGAAGGAAGAACAGATTGAAAATTGGGATTGTTGGAATTGTGAGTGTAGGCATTGTAACCAAAAATAACACCTAAAGTGGTAACTGCACTGATCAGCACAGTAAAAAAGATATTCTTTGTTTTCATTTAAAAAAAATTTTTATTGATAATAAAAAATTTACGAGTTGAATTAGAAGCAAACCATTTCGGCAAATGAGTATCAAAATATATGCCCCGCCATAAAATTAGTTGAAGGAGTTTCATTTTATTTACCGTCCATTTACCTTTAACAATAAATTAAAAAAGGTTGTCAACTGTTTAATCCTGTTGATGAAGGTTGCGCTTTTGGCTTCTATGTAAATTTACTTCAGAAAAAAGTAAAAATTTTCACAACAATGATGTTCGGAAGCCGGTTTTGTATGAAAGAAATGTGAAGTTTTTTATACGCTATTCTTTTCTTTAAAAGCCAGTGGTGCATTTTCAGCAAATTGAAAAATCAATTTATTTGTCGGTTTACTCGAAATTACAAATCGAAAAATCATACATCCTAAATGTTTTAGAGACTCAACAAAAACTGCATCGTATCTACTCCATCAGCGTAATCAAATAATCCCGGTTCCTGCGATTTTCCAAAAGGAATTTGTCCTTCGCCAACTATGCATTGAACATTTTCATTTTTTAATAATTCAGCCAAAATGTTCTTTTCATTTTCATAAAAAGAATAATGAAGAATGCTTACAGGCGAAAAGATGTTTTCATTTTCAGAAAGAATTATGCTCTCGTTGGTCATGTAAAATTTATTATTCATGATCAGCAAGGCAAGATTATAATCGTAGTTATTGCGGTATTTGGTGATGTCAGAAAAATAATTGTATTTTTTAAAAGCATTCAGAAGCATTTCAAAATTATATCCTTTTGG
>Ga0157371_10005042_pt1 | contig 11298 bp, 14 predicted proteins | sample C45metaG_FD_113462 | JGI IMG/M metagenome (GOLD analysis project Ga0157371, IMG submission 113462) | Corn rhizosphere microbial communities from Kellogg Biological Station, Michigan, USA - C4-5 metaG | ecosystem: Host-associated > Plants > Roots > Rhizosphere > Soil | place: USA: Michigan... | reverse complement strand
TCGGCCCGGGCGGTCCAGCCCGGAGCCGGCGCGCCGAGCCGCGCGGGGATCATCGCCGAACCGTGTCTCCCCGCAGCGTGTCCATGCCCGGCAACGACTCGGCCGGGTCCGCACCGGTGCCGACGATGCGGTTGTCGGTGTCCACGAACACGACCTTCGGCCGCAGCTCGCGCGCCTCGGCGTCGGTCACGGTGCAGTAGCTGATGATGATGACGAGGTCGCCCTCGTGCACCAGCCGGGCGGCCGCTCCGTTGATGCCGATCACGCCGCTACCGCGCGGCCCGGCGATGACGTACGTCTCCAGCCGCGCGCCGTTGGTGACGTCGACGATCGCGACCTGCTCGCCGGCCAGCAAGTCGGCGGCGTCCATCAAGTCTTCGTCGATGGTGACCGAGCCGACGTAATGCAAGTCGGCCTGCGTCACCGTCGCGCGGTGAATCTTGCTCTTCAGCATCGTGCGGAACATCTGACCTTCTTCCTTCAGCCCACGTTTCGGGTGCCGAGGTGTACCTGAACATTGTCGATCAACCGGGTCTTGCCGACGCGGGCGGCCACCAACATCCGCCCGGTAGTGGTGTGTTCGTCCGCTTCTTGCCACGTCTCGTCGTCGACGAGTGCGAGGTAGTCGACGTCCAAGCCTGGCTCGGCGTCGAGGATCGCACGCGCGGCGGACTCGTCTCCTGTCTGCAAAGCGCGGCTCAATGCCAATGCGGTCCGCCGTTCGTCCGCGGACAGGTAGGCGTTGCGACTAGACAGCGCGAGACCGTCGGGCTCACGAACCGTTGGTACGCCGACGATCTCGACGCCGAAATCGAGGTCGCGGACCATCGCCTTGATCAGCGCGAGCTGCTGACCGTCCTTCTCGCCGAAGACCGCGACGTCCGGCTGGGTGAGGTGCAACAGCTTCGCGACGACGGTGAGCACGCCGTCGAAGTGACCGGGCCGGTGCGCGCCTTCGAGCCGGTCGCCGAGCGGCCCAGCGGCGACCCGCACCGACGGTTCGCCGGACGGGTAGACGACGTCGACGTCCGGCGCGAAGACGAGGTCGACGCCTTCGCGCTCGCACATCGCGACGTCGGCGTCGAAGGTGCGCGGGTAGCGGTCGAGGTCTTCGCCCGGACCGAACTGCAACGGGTTGACGAACACCGTGACGACGACGGAATCCGCTCGCTCTCGCGCGGCCCGCATCAACGCGGCGTGCCCTTCGTGCAACGCGCCCATCGTCATGACCACGGCGACCCGGCCGGGCAACGTGCGGCGGGCGGCGGCGAGCTCGTCGCGGGTGCGGACGACGTTCACGCGCCACCTCGCTCGGCGAGGACGTCGAGCAGTGGTTCGGCCCGCTCCGCCGGCAGCGTGCCGGCGGCGAGGGCGCGTACGGCGGTGAGCCGCGCGAGCGCGACGTACGCCGCCCGCAGCTCCGGTTCGGCGAGTACGTCGAGATGCGTTCGCACGGTGTTGGCGTCGCCGCGCGCGACCGGCCCGGTGAGTGCCGCGTCGCCGTGCCGCAACGCGTTGTCGAGCGCGGCGCCGAGCAGCGGCCCGAGCATCCGGCGCGGCTCTTCGATGCCCGCGTCGGCGAGCAGTTCCGCAGCGACGTTGACCACGGTGACGAGGTTGTTCGCGCCGAACGCCAGCGCCGCGTGGTACATCGGCCGCGCCTGCTCCGGCACCCAGACCGGCTCGGCGCCCATCTCGATCACCAGCGCCTCGCCGGCCAGCCGCAGCTCGTCCGGCGCGGTGACGCCGAAGCAGGCGCCGGCGAGCCGCTCGACGTCGACCGCCGTACCGGTGAACGTCATCACCGGGTGCAGCGCGAGCGGCAGGCAACCGACCCGGGTGAGCGGGTCGAGCACGTCGGTCCCGTGCGCGCCCGAGGTGTGTACGACGAGGGTTCCGGCGCGAGCGCGACCCGACGCGGCCAGCCCGCTGACCAGCCCGGCCAGCACGTCGTCGGGCACCGCGAGAATGACGAGCTCGCAGGCGCCGAGGACCTCGTCCGGAGGCAACACCGGCACGTCGGGGACGAGCGCGTCCGCGCGGCGGCGGCTCGCGGCCGACACGGCGCTCACCGCGGTGGCGCGATGCCCGGCTCGAGCGAGCGCGGCGAGCAGCGCGGCACCGACACGGCCGGCGCCGATGGCGCCGACGGCGAGGCGGGCTGGGCGCTGCGCCGGGGAGGTCGCGGTCATGTCGTGGTCGTTCCAGTCCTCGCGGGGTACCGGACCCTTCCACGCTACCCGCGCGACGGTCCGCCGGCGGCCGATCGCCGCGAGGGCGGCCGCTAGGGCGGCGAGGCGGCGACTGGTGGCCGTGCGAGGGTTCCGGCGTGGCGTTTCGAACCTGGCGCGCGGCGATGGCGGACGCGCTCTACGGGCCGAACGGCTTCTATCTCGCCGCCGGTGCGCCGGGCCGGCATTTCCGCACCGCCGCGCACACGTCGCCGCTGTGGTCGCAGGCGTGGCTTCGGCTGGCCCAGCGGGTCGCCGAAGCTATCGGCGGCGACGAGTTCGCCGTCGTCGACATGGGCGCCGGCGGTGGTGAGCTGATCGCCGGTCTCGCCATGGCGGCGCCGCCGTCGTGGCGGTTGGTCGGGGTCGATCTCGCCCCGCGCCCGCACGAGCTGCCGGAGCGGGTGGAGTGGCTCGCGTCGCCGCCGGACGGCGTCGTCGGCCTGATCGCTGCGGTCGAGTGGCTGGACGTCGTACCGGTCGACGTCGCCGAACGCACACCTGGCGGATGGCGGCTGGTCGAGGTCGACGAGTCGGGGGCCGAGCGGCTCGGTCCGCCGGCCGGACCCGACGACGTTGCCTGGCTGGCCCGCTGGTGGCCGGGTGCCGAACGCGCTGAGGTCGGCTGGCCGCGGGACGAGGCGTGGCGCGACCTCGTCGGCCGGCTGCGGCGCGGCGTCGCGATCGCGGTCGACTACGCCGTCGACATCGAGCGTCACGCCGGCGGGACGCTGACCGGCTACCGCGACGGCCGGCAGGTCCGGCCGATCCCCGACGGCTCGACCGACATCACCGCGCACGTGCACATGGAGTCGTGCACCGGCACCGTCATGACCCAACGCGACGCATTGCGACGGCTCGGCGTCGACGGGCGGGTTCCGCCGTACGGCGGGGATCCGGCTGCGTACGCGGCCGCGCTGAGCGAGGCGTCGGCGGCGGCCGAGCTGCTCGACCCGGACGGTCTCGGCGGCTTCGGCTGGCTGGTCGAGACCCGCGGCGTGGCTCTGGAAGACTGCTTCGCGTGACCCGCGAGGTAACGGTGGCGACCGGCGACCTCGCGACCGCGGACATGGTCCTCAACATCGGGCCGCAACATCCGGCGACGCACGGCGTGCTGCGGCTCGCGCTGACCCTCGACGGCGAGCGGATCGTGCGCGCCGACCCGGTCATCGGCTACATGCATCGCGGCGCGGAGAAGCTGTTCGAAGTTCGCGACTACCGGCAGATCCTCGTGCTCACGAACCGGCACGACTGGCTGTCGTCGTTCGGCAACGAGCTCGGCGTCGTGCTCGCGGTCGAGCGGATGCTCGGCATGGAGGTGCCGGTGCGCGCGGTGTGGTTGCGCACGCTGCTCGCCGAGCTCGGCCGGGTGCTGAACCATCTGATGTTCCTCGGCTCGTACCCGATCGAGCTCGGCGCGATCACGCCGATCTTCTACGCGTTTCGCGAGCGCGAGGAGATCCAGGCGGTGATGGAGGAGATCTCCGGCGGCCGGATGCACTTCATGTTCAACCGGGTCGGCGGGCTGAAGGACGACATCCCCGCCGGCTGGCCCGACCGCGCCCGCGCCGCGGTGCGCCGAGTGCGCGTGCGGGTGCGCGACGACATCGACGCGTTGGTGCGCGGCAACGAGATCTTCCGGGCGCGCACTCGCGGCGTCGGCGTCCTGTCTCGTGATCTGGCGGAGGCGTTCGGCGTGAGCGGTCCGATCGCGCGCGCGTCGGGTCTCGACGTCGATTTACGCCGCGACGAGCCCTACCTCGCGTACGCCGAGCTGCCGCCGGACGTGTTGCGGATCGTGACCCGCACCGAAGGCGACTGCCTCGCCCGGTTCGAGTGCTTGCTCGACCAGGTCTACGTGTCGCTCGACATCGCCGAACACTGTCTCGACGTACTCGACTCGTTGCCGGTCGGGCCGATCAACGTGCGGTTGCCGAAGGTGGTCAAGGCGCCGGAGGGCGAGACGTACGCCTGGACCGAGAACCCGCTCGGCATCAACGGCTATTACCTCGTCAGTCGCGGCGAGAAGACGCCGTGGCGGCTGAAGCTGCGGACCGCGTCGTTCAACAACGTGCAGGTGCTCGCCGAGTTGCTGCCGGGCGAGCTGCTCGCGGACATGGTCGCGATCCTCGGCTCGATGTTCTTCGTCGTCGGCGACATCGACAAGTAGCCGGTCTCGGCGTAACGAGACGGGCGCTGGTGCGTGAACGTCGTAGGGCACCTCGACCGTGACCACGCCGGGGTGCCCGACAACTTTCGCGACTTGCGGTCTAGGCGCGCAGGTAGTCGATGAAGCGGGCGCGGACCAACGGCTCGCTGTCGCCCAGGTCGCGACCGAGCAACTCGCGCACGACCTCGACCACCTCGGCGAGCCCGCCGGCGATGTGACCGGCGCTGCCGTCCTCGCGAGCCAGGTCGTGCGAGGGCTCCAGATGCTTGACCAGATCCCAGAAGAAGCCGACGTCGCGGCGCTGCTCGGCCCGGTCGAACGCCCGGCGGCGCAACTGCTCGGTCGACAGCTGGTCTAGCTCCTCGACACTGGGTCGCTCGTCGGTCATGCGGCGATGCTAGTAGGGGTCGTCCGGCGGCGTCTTGACTCGGCAGACCCGCTCCAGCACCAGCGCACACACGACCAGCACGAGACCGAACCCGGTGCCGAGCGCCGCCGTCACGGTGTCGGTGCCGGCCTGCGGTCCGTCGAGCCGCGAAACGTGGATCAGGAACCCGGCGTAACCGCCGGCCATGATCGCGCCCACCGGCGACGACGCCTTGGCCAGCGCCGCGAACCGCGCGACCGCGATCGGATGGATCGGACGCCCGCCGCGGCCGGCGAGCCTCGCCGCGGTCGTGTACGCCGTATACAGCTCGGCCAACGCGATGATGAGCAGCGTGATCGGCCAGTACCGCGCCGGCGACGGCAGGTCGGCGTAATAGCGCCGGGAGAACAGGTACGCGACACCGCCGGTCACGACTGCCAGCAACACCAAGACCGCGATCCTTGTCGGCTTCACCACTGCACCGCCACGACATCGGCCGCCGGCAATGAGCGAAGCAATCGCCACACCGGACCGCGACCGGCAAGCACGGCGTCGGGATCGACGTCGAGCCACGGCCGCAACACGAACGCCCGCTCGTGCGCGCGCGGATGCGGCAACGTCAACCGCGGATCGTCCTGTACGACGGCGTCGACCGCGATCACGTCTACGTCGAGGCTGCGCGGCCCCCACCGGCGCGACCGCAACCGCCCGCGCGTCTCCTCGGCCGACAACGCAGCGCTCCACGCGACCAGCGGATCGTCGGTGTCCACGACCGCGACGCAATTGAGAAACGCCGGCTGGTCCACGACGCCGACCGGCGCGGTCTCGTAGAGGCGCGACACCGCTCGTACGCCGACCCGCGACCCGATGACGTCGAGGCCGGCCCGCAGGTGCGCGCGCCGGTCGCCGAGGTTGGATCCGAGCGACAGCACCGACGCCATCACCGGCTCCGCCGCACGGTCACCGCGACGTCGTCGAACGGAATACCGATCGGCGCCATCGGTTTGTGCACTGTCACCTCGACCGCGACGACACCCTGATGCGCGAGACAGGCCGACGCGATGCGCACCGCCAGCGTTTCCAACAGATCCACCGGATCGCCGGCGACGATCTTCTCGACCTGCCGCGCGACCGTGGCGTAGTCGACCGTCAGCGCGAGATCGTCCGCATCGGCGGCAGCACTGACGTCGGTCTCCAAGACCACGTCGATGCCGAACAGCTGCCCGTCGCGGCGCTCCTCCGGCAGGACGCCGTGGTAGCCGCGCACGCGCAGCCCGCGAATGGCGATCCGATCGCTCATCCGGACTCACTCACCGGCGACAGCACCGGAGAGCCGTGATGTACCCACAGCAACCAGTCGTCGCCCCGGCGGCGAAAGACATTCGTCGACACCACGCGCTGGCTGCCGCCGAGCCCGTGCTCGGCGTCGTCGACGCCGGTGAGGATGTTCTCCTCGCAGGTCACGACCGCGAGATCGCCGGTCGCGACGACGTCGACACTGGTGAGGAAGAACTGGATGTACGTCGTGTTCGCCATCAGCACCGACCACGACCGCATCACCCGCGACCGACCGGCGAGCATCGGCCAGCCCGGGTGGATGCAGCGGACGTCGTCGCTCGGGTCCCAGATCGCTTCCATCCGATCGATGTCGCACGCCTCGAACGCGGCGTAGAACTCGGCGTTCGCAGCGGTTACCGCTGCCTCGACACTCACGCCCACTCCCGCATCGCCGCGACGACGCGAACGGCGTCCGCGCTGCCCTGTACGTCGTGCACCCGCACACCCCATGCACCGGCGGCAGCGGCCAGTGCGGTGATCGCGGTCGTCGCGTCGTCGCGCTCGAGCACCGACCGGTCGTCCAGCAACTGGCCGAGGAACGACTTGCGGCTCGCGCCGACCAGCACCGGCCGGCCGAGCACGGACAGCTCGGACAATCGCGCGAGCAGCTCCCAGTTGTGCGCGCCGTTCTTCGCGAAACCGAGCCCGGGGTCGACGACGATCTGGTCCTCGGCGACACCGGCGGCGCATACGTCGTCGACGCTGCGCCGCAACTCGGCGACGACCTCGGCCACGACGTCGTCGTACGTCGCCTTCGACTGCATCTCGGTGCTGTGGCCGCGCCAGTGCATCACGACGTATGGCACTCCGGCCTCGGCGACGAGGCGAGGAAGCGACGGATCGGCGCGGCCGCCGCTGACGTCGTTGACCATGACCGCGCCGGCGGCGAGCGCGCGTTCCGCGGTGATCGCGTGCATGGTGTCGATGCTGACCCGCGCGCCGGCGGCGGCGAGCCCCGTGACGACCGGGCCGACGCGCCGCCACTCTTCCTCGACGGAGACCCGAGCAGCGCCGGGGCGGGTCGACTCGCCGCCGACGTCGATGAGATCCGCACCGGCGGCCACCAGTGACCGGCCGTGCTTGATCCCGCTGTCCGCGTCGGCGAACGCGCCACCGTCGCTGAACGAGTCCGGCGTGACGTTGACGACGCCCATCACCACGCAGCGCGGCAGGTCGGGCAGGCCGCGGACCAGCGAGCTCATCGGCTGAGGATGAGACTCATCGCCTCGTTCCGGGTCGAGACGCTGTCCCGGAACTGGCCACGAACCGCCGACGTGACCGTGCGCGCGCCCGGCTTGCGCACGCCGCGCACGGTCATGCACAGATGCTCGGCCTCGACAACGACGATGACTCCGCGCGGCGACAGGCACGACTCGATCGCGTCGGCGACCTGGGTCGTCAGCCGTTCCTGCACCTGCGGCCGGCGGGCGTAGAGGTCGACCACGCGGGCGAGCTTGGACAGGCCGGTGATCTGGCCCTTCTCGTTCGGGATGTAGCCGACGTGTGCCTGCCCGACCCAAGGGACCAGATGGTGCTCGCACGTGCTCGCGACGTCGATGTCCTTCACCAGCACGATCTCGTCGTGCTCGGCCTCGAAGATCGTCGTCAGCGCGGCGCACGGGTCGGTGTGCAGGCCGGAGAAGACCTCGGCGTACATCCGGCCGACCCGGCTCGGGGTGTCCCGCAGCCCGTCGCGATCCGGGTCCTCGCCGACGGCGAGGAGGATCTCCCGCACCGCGCGGGCGATGCGGTCCTGGTCGATCGCCACTACTCGCTGGTGCGTTTCGTCGGCGTACGGCGCGCAGTCGTCTTCTTCGCCGCCGCGGCGCCGTTCGTCCGCGCGCTCGCCCGGGTAGCCCGCGACCGGCCGTTGGTACGGCGTTCGAGGCCGTTGACGTCGGCCGGTCCGAGCAACGCCAGCTCGGCCGGCGTGAGCACCGGCGGGATGTTCTTCGGCGCCTTGCGCCTCGCGCTCTCGAACACGCGCGCCGGCCGCTTCGTCACCGTCTTGAAGATCTCGGCCAGCTCTTCCTTGCCGACGGTCTCCTTGTCGAACAGCTTCAGCACGAGGTCGTCGAGCACGTCGCGATGCTCGACGAGGATCTCCCATGCCTCGTCGTGCCCGCGTTCGATCAGGGTGCGAATCTGCTCGTCGATGCGGGCGGCGACCTCTTCGGAGTAGTCGCGCTGGTGGCCCATGTCGCGGCCGAGGAAGACCTCGCCCTCGCCCTGGCCGTAGCGGACCGCGCCGAGCTCGTCGCTCATGCCGTACTGCGTGACCATCGCGCGGGCGATCTGCGACGCCTTCTCGATGTCGTTGGACGCGCCGGTCGTCGGCTCGTGGAAGACCAGCTCTTCGGCAGCCCGGCCGCCGAGCGCGTAGGCGAGCATGTCCATCATCTCGCTGCGCGTCTGCGTGTACTTGTCCTCCTCCGGCAGCACGAGCGTGTGCCCGAGCGAGCGGCCGCGCGGCAGGATCGTCACCTTGTGCACCGGGTCGGTGTTGGGCAGCGCCCACGCGACCAACGCGTGCCCACCCTCGTGGTAGGCGGTGACCTTCTTCTCTTTGTCGCTCATCGCGCGGGTCTTGCGCATCGGCCCGGCGATCACGCGGTCGATCGACTCTTCGAGCATGTACGTCGTGATGGCCTTGGCGTCGGTGCGCGCGGTGAGCAACGCGGCCTCGTTGATGACGTTCGCGAGGTCGGCACCGGTGAACCCCGGCGTACGGCGGGCGATCACGTCGAGGTCGACGTCCGGCGCGAACGGCTTGCCCTTCGAGTGCACCCGAAGGATCGCCTTGCGGCCCTCGAGATCCGGGCGGTCGACGACGATCTGCCGGTCGAACCGGCCCGGGCGCAGCAACGCCGGGTCGAGGATGTCGGGGCGGTTCGTCGCCGCGATCAGGATCACGCCGCGGTTGGTGTCGAAGCCGTCCATCTCGACGAGCAACTGGTTCAGCGTCTGCTCGCGCTCGTCGTGCCCGCCGCCGAGACCGGCACCGCGATGGCGGCCGACCGCGTCGATCTCGTCGACGAAGATGATGGCCGGCGCATTTGCCTTGGCCTGCTCGAACAGGTCGCGCACACGCGACGCACCGACACCGACGAACATCTCGACGAAGTCCGAGCCGGAGATCGAGTAGAACGGCACGCCCGCCTCGCCGGCGACCGCGCGCGCGAGCAACGTCTTACCGGTGCCGGGCGGGCCGTAGAGCAGCACGCCCTTCGGGATCTTCGCGCCGATCGCCTGGAACTTGGCCGGGTTCTCCAGGAACTCCTTGATCTCCTGGAGTTCCTCGATCGCCTCGTCGGCACCCGCGACGTCGGCGAACGTCGTCTTCGGGGTGTCCTTGCTGACCAGCTTCGCCTTGGCCTTCCCGAACTGCATGACCCGGCCGCCGCCGCCCTGCATCTGGTTCAGGAAGAAGATCATGATCAGGAAGATGACGACGATCGGCAGGAAGTTGACGAGGATCGACAGGAACGGGTTGGAGTGCGAGACGTTGACCTTGCGGCTCACGACTCCGTTGTCCTGCAGCTCCTTCATCAGCACCAGGTCGTACTGGATCGTGTAGCTCGACGAGAACTTCGTCGTATCGCCCTGGTTGTCGATGCGCTCACCCTTCTTGAGGGTGACGTCGACCTCTTGCTCTTTGTCTTTCAGCGTGGCCGTCGCGACCTTGCCGTCCTTGATAGCGGTCTCGATCGTGGACAGCGAGACGCTCTTGTAGCCCCCGCTTCCCGTCGTAATCGTGAGCAGTGCAAGCACGAGCACCACGGCAACGACCAGCCACGTAATGGGGCCTCGGAAGGTTCGTCGAAGGTTCATGGATGCGGGCCGCAGCGGGGCCCGTCCCTCCTGCTCGCGGGGACAATCGTCCCTTGATCGTACGCCGACGCCCTAGGGCCGGTTCGGCTCGCGGGCTGGCGGTCCGCGCTGCTCGCCGAGCCGTACCGCCGCTACGGCGGGATAGGGGCCGCGCTGGCGGCGATGATCTTGGGGACTTGGCTAGTGCGCGTAGACCTCGGGGCGCAGCGTGCCGACGTAGGGCAGCTCGCGGTAACGCTCGGCGTAGTCGAGGCCGTAGCCGACCACGAACACGCTCGGGATGTCGAAGCCCATGTACTTGACCGGGACCTGCACCTGCGCCGCCTCGGGCTTGCGCAGCAGCGCGAGCACCTCGATCGAGCTCGGCTGGCGGGAGCGCAGGTTGCGCAGCAGCCACGACAGCGTGAGCCCGGAGTCGATGATGTCCTCGACGACGAGGACGTCGCGGCCGGCGATGTCGCGGTCGAGGTCCTTGAGGATGCGCACGACCCCGCTCGACGAGGTCGACGACCCGTACGACGACACCGCCATGAACTCCATCGACACCGGCAGCGTGAGCGCGCGGGCCAGGTCGGCCATGACCATGACCGCGCCCTTGAGTACGCCGACCATGAGCACCTCGCGGCCGGCGTAGTCGGTCTCGATCTGCTTGGCCAGCTCGGCGATCTTGTCCGCGATCTGGCGCTCGGAGACGAGCACGCCCTCGATGTCGGGGTGCAGGTCGTGCGGTTGCTCCGCGGTGGTGTCCATCGGCAGCAGCGGCGAGGTCATCGGAACGTGAGCCTGCCACATCGGCGCTCGCCCACCAACCCCCCGGGCAGGCTGACCGGACCTTGGCCGTGCCAGCCGGTGACGAGCGCGTCGAGCGCGTCGACATGACCCTTCGCGAGGGTGCCCGCCGGCGCGCCGGCGTCGATCGCAGCTTGTCTCAGCACCCGGGTCCGGATCGCCGGGGCTAGCGCAGCGAGGGCGTCGAGGTCCAGTCCGCCGTCGGTTGCGGTCAGGTCGGCGCGGGCTTTGTCCGCGGCGTCGTCGAGCGCGTCGGCGTCGTGTCTCAGCAGGTCGGCGGAGCGGGCGAGCGCTTCGGCGATCCCGGGCCCGAGGGCGCGTTCCAGCGCCGGCAGCCCGTCGTGCCGGACCCGGCTGCGCGCGTACGCCGGGTCGGCGTTGTGCGGGTCCTCCCAGGGCTGGAGGCCGAGCGCTCGGCAGGCGGCGCGCGTCTGCGCCCGCCGTACCTGCAGGAACGGCCGGCGGAACAGACCGGCGCGGGCGGGCATGCCGGCGAGGCTGCGCGCGCCGGAGCCGCGGGCGAGCCGGAGCAGGACGGTCTCGGCCTGGTCGTCGAGGGTGTGCCCGAGCAG
>Ga0157371_10005041_pt1 | contig 11298 bp, 12 predicted proteins | sample C45metaG_FD_113462 | JGI IMG/M metagenome (GOLD analysis project Ga0157371, IMG submission 113462) | Corn rhizosphere microbial communities from Kellogg Biological Station, Michigan, USA - C4-5 metaG | ecosystem: Host-associated > Plants > Roots > Rhizosphere > Soil | place: USA: Michigan... | reverse complement strand
CCGGCCTTGAACTTCGACCTGATGCACCTGCAGCAACTGCAAAATGAATATGAAAGCCTGACTAAAACCCACCTTCAACAAGACCCGGAAGTGAGTATGGTTACTCAGCAGATCAATGACAGTCGTTCGGAGATCCAAAGTGAGCTACAAAGGCTTATTAAACCGATGGACAGCCTAACCAATAGAATTCGATCAGCTAATGCTGCCCTGGAATCCAGGATCAGCGATGTTCCGGCACCGGAGCGTGGAATGGGCACATTGATCCGCCAAAAAACAAATCTCCAGCAGCTGTATGTAAGCCTGATGCAGCAGAAAGAAGAGGCTTCCATGGGCCATGCCGCGTACCTGGCTTTCAGTAAGCCGCAAACCGGCAGTTTTCAGGTGACGCGGACCTGGCCTATAAATAAATCTGTGGCCCTGCTCGGGTTTGGATTCCCGGCGGTTTTCTTTGTTCTACATGGGCTACTCGGGCAGGGCTTCAAACGAAAAACTTAAAAATAATTATATGAAAGCTATTCTGATTACCACCAGCCTTGCGGCCCTGATCTCCGTTGCCGCCATCTCGGCAAGCACCACTAACGAAGCTCCTAAACACACTTCATCCCGAAGCCATGCGGCTGTTGCTTTGGCCAAATCCCTCGAATATGATTTCGCCAGGCCTGCCATCCGCGACAATTACTATGCGGAACTCGACAAACTTGCAGACGCCATCATCAAAGAGGATTATTTGGTTTCCTTGAGAGGTCACGCAGACTCCATAGGTGGTTACAAATACAACTGGGTCTTGTCAGATAGCCGTGCCATTCATGTGAAGGAATATCTGGTTAGCAAAGGTGTAAAGCAGGAAAGAATTGTTACCACCCCATACGGCTTTACCGTACCCATTGCCAGCAACAAAACAGCTGCAGGAAGACAGAAGAATCGCCGGGTAGAGATCAGTTTGAAGAAGGCGAATGAGTAAGCTCCGCCCTATTCCAGTTCATCCTTAAAGAAAAACCGCCTGGCCAGGATGCCAAGGATCAGGGAACTGAAAAGCAGGCTGAAGAACAATAGAAAGATCGTTTTAACCGGAAAATATTCGTGATCAATCGCGTCAAGCAGGATATGAATACTGCTGAAGATCAGAAATCCGGCAAATACAGCAGACGCCGCAGCCGAGAGGTAGACGAAAAGGCGCTTAATTGTGCTATGATCTTCCGGGTACTCCAGGCTTAGCGCAGAAAAAACCAGGGTCATCAGAATGCCCAGACTTGCATACCAGCTTCCCTGCTGAAGGTAAAACAGAAAATACAGTACTGCAAGAGCCATATTCAGATAGGGTAAGCGCTTCGACATGTGTATAAATTTGAAGAAGTTAGAACTATTTTAATAGCTCTCTTGTTAATTTCCTAACAAATATTTAAATAATGACTAAAGAAACGAAAATAATCGCAGGCGTATTGGCAGGAGCTGCCCTAGGCGCTGCAGTAGCTTTAATTTTAGCATCAGACAAAGGTGATGATCTGAAAAATGATGTCGCAGATTGGTTCGCTGATCTGCTTGACGCTTCCAAAGATAAGTTATCCAATGTGGCTAGCTCCGTTAGCCATGCAGCAGAGTCTGTAACAGACAAAGTGAAAGACACTGTATCACAAGTGAAGGGATAGAATCTACATGAAGATCGCCTTTCACGGTGCTGCACGGGCTGTAACAGGCAGCAAGCACCTCATTACACTGACTAACGGTACAAAGATCCTTTTAGATTGCGGAATGTTCCAGGGAATGGGTGAAGTAACCGATAAATTGAACGGTTACTTCGGCTTTAAACCCGAGTCAATAACCTACATGGTCTTGTCGCACGCGCACATAGATCATGTAGGCTTACTGCCGCGATTGGTCAAAGAAGGTTTCAGCGGAAATATCTATTCTACCCCGGCAACGATGGACCTCGCAAGAATTCTGCTGATGGACTCTGCAAAGATCCAGTCTCAGGATGCCGATTATGCAAAAGAATCAAATACCGCTGATGATGATGACGAGCCGCTTTACACCGAAGAAGATGTGATACAGGCTTTGAGTCAGTTCAAGGTTGTCGACTACAACGAAGTATTTGAGATCGATCCACGGATCACACTAACCTTGACAGATGCCGGACATATTCTGGGCAGCGCCGCTGTACACCTGACCATTATCGACGATGGTAAGGAATACAAGATCACCTTTAGTGGTGATGTTGGCCGCTACAGCGACCTGTTGTTGAAGAGTCCGCAAACCTTTCCGCAGGCAGATTATATCCTGCTGGAATCGACTTACGGCAATTCCCTGCACAAAGACCAGGATCCAATCGAGGGACGCTTGCTGGAGATCATCAACAATACCTGCAACGTCAAGGGTGGTAAAGTGATCATCCCTGCGTTCAGTGTAGGACGTACCCAAGAGCTCCTTTATGCTTTAAATAGCCTGGAACTGCAAGGACGTTTACCCGCTGTACCATATTATGTAGACAGTCCGCTTTCCATGCAGGCTACCCAGGTCCTAAAGAATCACCTGGAAGTCTACAATAACGGGGTAAAAGAAGTGCTTAAGGTAGATGATGATCCATTTGCATTTAAAGGTCTGAAATTTATTGAGTCGGTGGAAGAATCCAGAGCGCTGAACCAGGATCCACGACCATGTGTGATCATTTCTGCATCGGGAATGGCCGATAGTGGCCGGGTAAAACACCATATTCGCAATTGCATCAGCAATCAAAAGAACACCATTTTGATGGTCGGCTATTGTGAGCCACGATCGCTGGGTGGTAAACTGCTTGCCGGAGAACCGGTGGTCAATATCTTCCATGAGGATTTTACGGTAAACGCAGAGATCCTGTCCATACAATCCATGAGTGCGCATGGCGATTATGACGATCTGCTTCACTTCCTGGCCTGCCAGGATCCTAAGGAGGTCAAACAGGTGTTCCTGGTACATGGAGACTATGAAGTGCAGCAACAGTTTGCACAGCGGATCATCGACAAAGGATTCAAACATGTCGCTATCCCCGAATACCATCAGGAATATGAATTATAAGGAACACGCATGAGGCGCATCGATCATATTTTCGGATACCCCTTGCCGGATTTCCTTCAGAATGTGATCGTTGCGCTGATCGCTATTATAGCCGGACTTGTGATCAAGTTCCTGGTTCGCCGTGCCTTTTGGCTGGGCTATAAGATTAGCGACTACTACCTGCTTAAATCCATAGGCACCAGGCTTCACCGCTCCTTTGGATTCTTTGTGCCCTTGGTTCTGCTGAATGCCGCACTGGGGTTTATGATTTTGGATCGTGAGATTTTAGCGGAGCTCCACCGGTTCCTGGGCATCTGCCTGACCGTCAATGTTGCGTTCATTCTGATCAACTTTCTGAACGTATTGGAAGATGTCTTCTATCGCAGGTATGACCAGAGCAAGGAGAACAACCTGCGGGAGCGTAAACTAAGGACACAGCTGGACTTTATTAAAAAGTTTATTGCCTCGGTGATCATTGTTGTAACCGCAGCTTTAATACTGGTAAGCTTTGAGAGCATGCGCCAGATCGGCAAGAGCATGCTGACAGGCGTAGGTATCGGTGGAATTATCATCGGCTTTGCCGCACAGAAATCCCTTGGAAATTTACTTGCTGGCTTTCAGATTGCATTTACCCAGCCCATCCGCATCGATGACGTATTGATCGTGGAGGGTGAATGGGGCCGTGTGGAAGAGATCACACTGACCTATGTGGTGATCGGTATATGGGACCAACGGCGGTTGATTCTCCCGATTACCTATTTCATTGAAAAGCCGTTCCAGAACTGGACACGCGTGAGCTCGGAACTGCTGGGCACTGTTTACCTGAACCTGGATTATACCGTACCCATTGAACCCATCCGGGAGGAGCTAACCCGCTTGCTAAACACCACGGACTATTGGGATAAGCGGGTGAATGTGGTTCATGTAACCGACAATAAAGAGCATGTGCTGGAGGTGCGCTTGTTGGTCAGTGCCGCAAATTCGGGCAATCTCTGGGAGTTGCGTTGCTTTGTGCGCGAGGCCATGATCCGGTTTATCAGGGATAACTATCCCGACAGCCTGCCGAAGATGCGCCTGGATCTGAATAGAAATTCTTAAAAAAACCTACCTTTATCGCTTATGGACGTATTTGGAGCCGCATTATCGGACCAGTTTTTACTTGGAGAGGCCGAAGTATTATGGCTTCATAATTCTTACGGATTACCCGAAGAGATGCCTGTGGACATCTTCTTTAGAACAGAGGAGGAGATGCCGGAGATGGAACTGATGGCCATCGACCTATGCCGGGGAAAGATCCTGGATATCGGAGCCGGTGCAGGTAGCCATGCACTCCTGCTTCAGGAACAAGATAAAGATGTAACGGCTTTAGATATTTCTCCAGCTGCTGTGAAGATCATGCAGCAGCGCGGGATTAAAAAAGTTATCGGCGGAGACATCATGACCTATGGACCTGAACAATACGACACCCTGCTGCTGCTGATGAATGGCATCGGCATTACCGGAAGTCTGGAAGGTTTCAAGAGTTTTCTGGACCACGCGCGTAAACTGCTGAAGCCAGATGGGCAGCTGATCTTTGACACTTCGGACATAGCCTACCTGTTTGAAGCTGCCGACCGACCGGAGAACCAGTATTATGGGCAGGTAGCCTACCAATACGAATATCAGGGGCAGAAAGGCAGCTGGTTTAACTGGCTCTACCTGGACCCGGAAACATTAACAGCCACAGCAAATGCATGTGGCTGGTCCTGTGAAATTATTTTAGATGATGGAGAGGATCAGTATCTGGCTAAGCTTTTTCCTCCCAAATAGCGGCGATATTAATAATGGTTTGTACGGCTTTCTCCATGTCCTGTACAGAAACCCACTCCTGTTTACCATGAAAGGCATGTTCTCCGGCAAAGATGTTTGGACACGGTAAGCCCATCAGCGAGAGCCTGGAGCCATCGGTTCCACCACGAATGCTTTGTTGTTTAGGCTGTACACCTGCACGCTCAATTGCCAGCTTGCCATATTCGATAACTTGTGGGTGCTGATCGAGCACCTTTTTCATATTGCGGTACTGCTCATGGATCTCCAGTTCATACTCAGTATCGGGGTAGGCCATCACAACATCCTGTACAATACGCTCCAGCGTTTTGCCATGTTCTGCAAGCAGCTCATCATCAAAATCACGGATGATGAAATCGGCACGTGCCTCTTCTACATTTCCCTGTATATCCACCGGATGGATAAAACCTTCTTTGTGGGCGGTGGATTCTGGTGATAGTGTATCTTTAGGGAGGGACTGAATTACATCAGCCAGAATCTTGATCGCACTTTGCATCTTTCCTTTGGCAAATCCCGGATGGGAACTGACACCATGAATCTTTAATGTAGCACCATCGGCAGAAAAAGTCTCATCTTCTATGGAGCCGCAGGTCTCACCATCTATGGTATAGGCGAAATCAGCGCCCAGTTTATCCAGGTCCACATGGTCTACACCACGGCCAATTTCCTCGTCGGGCGTAAACAAGATCTTGATCTCGCCATGTTTAATGTCCGTATTGGCTACAATAAAGGCCGCAGCTTCCATGATCTCGGCAACGCCGGCCTTATTATCTGCGCCTAAAAGTGTGGTTCCACTTGCGGTAATGATGTCATTTCCAAGCTGATTTTGCAGGTCCGGATGTTCAGACATCTTCAGGATAACACTTTCATCATCAGGTAAAACCAAGTCTTGCCCCTGGTAGTTCCGGTGTACAATAGGCTTCACATTCAGGCCGCTGCAGTCGGGCGAAGTATCCATATGGGAACAAAAACAAATAACCGGAACAACTTTTGTTGAATTCGACGGAATCGTTGCATAGACATAACCATATTGGTCCAGATGTGCGTCAGAAATTCCAAAAGAAAGTAACTCTTCTACCAGGAGTTTTCCTAAATTCTTTTGCTTTTCTGTAGAGGGACTGGAGGTTGATTTCGGATCAGATTGCGTATCGATCTGAACATATCTGCTGAATCGGTCGACGAGTACGTCGGTATGATTATGGTACTTTAACATCGTTTTAAATAAGAAATAAGGGCAAACCTATACAAAACAAAACTAACAATAGATCTCTTGAAAAAAGTATACATTTTAGTAACCTGCATCCTGCTTAGTCTGAATGCGTTCTCTCAGTCAAACTTTTATAAATATTCTCTCGGCGCAGGTGCCGGGCTTACCCGTGTGTTTGGCGACTTAAACCGCAGCCGCAATTCTGTAGCTGTTTATGGTACGGCCGACTACTACCTGACGCCTTTTATCACCCTGGGTGTGGAAGGTCAGGCGGGCCATCTAAAAGGTGGGGAGACGGACACTTTGCAACGCTATTTCGATAATAAATACCTTGCCGGCTCTATTAACCTGAAAGCGCATTTGGGCGCGGTATTGGACAAAGGCTTCCGCAACACCCGGTTTCAGGAAATTATCAATGGTTTATATGTCGGCACTGGTGTTGGGGTAATCCGCAACAGCGTTTCGGGAACCTACCATGCGTATAAAGAGAATGGAGATCGTTTTGCCTATGACCAAGGGCGTAACAATACCAAGGATGCCTATGTTCCGGTGAATGTGGGGATCGACTATGCATTGAAGGATTACCAGGGCTATGATCGCTTTTTGATCAATGTGAATTTCCAGGGTAACTTTACTTTCGGCGAAGGTTTAGATGGTTATGATGACTCTCCGGTTCTGACGCATAACCAATATGCAGACACCTACGTGTTTGCTAGTATTGGAATAAAGTATAAATTTGGGCTCATTGGCCTTCACAAATAATTTATGCAAAGACCCGGACTTCCGAAGCGCTTTTTCACAACGGTACTGATTTTAATGAGCATGCAAGCATTTGCACAACAGACACCCTTTGAAAAAAGCAAGAAGCAGGCAACTGCAACATACCCGGAAGTCATTGCCTACTATAAGGATCTTGCAGCCCATTACCCACAAGCCAAACTGATCACCTACGGGCCCACCGACCATGGAGAGCCCCTGCACCTGCTTGTACTGTCAAAAAACCGCGAGTTTGATCGCGAGAAACTTGACCCGCAAAAGAAAACTTTCTTCCTGATCAACAATGGCATTCACCCGGGGGAACCGGAGGGGATTGATGCCAGTATGATGCTTGCCCGTGATCTGCTTAAGAATAATGCCCTGCCTGAAAATGTGGTGCTCTGTATTATCCCATTGTATAACATTGATGGCAGTTTTAACCGCAGCAGCACATCCAGAGCGAACCAGAACGGCCCGCTGGCCTATGGTTTTCGCGGCAACAGCCGGAACCTGGACCTGAATCGTGATTTCATTAAAACGGACTCAAGGAACTCGGCGAGCTTTCAGCAGATCTTCAATTACTGGAAACCCGAGATCTTTGTAGACACCCATACCAGCAACGGAGCAGATTATCAGTACACGATGACGCTGATCCCGACGCAGAAAGACAAACTTAATCCCCTGCTTGCAGAATACCTGACCAAGACCATGGTACCCGATTTGTACCAGAAAATGGCTGCAAGAGGCTATGAGCTGATCCCTTATATTAATTCCATAGAAGAAACACCCGATGCCGGGATTACCGGCTTTCTGGAGCCGCCACGGTTTTCAACAGGCTATGCGGCACTGCACAACAGCATTGCCTTTATGCCGGAGACCCATATGCTGAAAAGCTATGACAAGCGGGTGGATGCGACGTACAAGTTGCTGCAAACTTATATAGACATTATTGTGCGGGATCAAAAAACGATCCGCGAGAACAAGCAGCGCGCAGATGAACTGACCGCCAAGCAGATCTCGTTTCCGCTTGAATGGAAGCTGGATAATACGAAATCGGATAGCATTTCATTTAAAGGTTATACGGCTAAGGAAAAACCGAGTGAAGTGAGTGGATTTGACCGGCTGTATTACGACCGGAATGCACCTTACACGATGAACATTAAAGAATGGAATACTTTTGTGGCTTCTATTTCAGTTAACAAACCAGTAGCTTATATCATTCCGCAAGCCTGGGGCCGCGTGATTGAATTATTAAAGCTCAATGGGGTAAGCACCAAACAACTGGCTGAAGATCGGAAGCTGAAGATGGAGATGTATTACATCAAGGATTATAAGACCGTGTCTCAGCCGTATGAAGGACATTACATCCATTCTGCCGTTCAGGTGAACCCGGTTCAGCAGGAGATTCAGTATTACAAGGGTGATTATATCGTGTACGTTAACCAACCTGAAAACCGGTATATCGTGGAGACCCTGGAGCCGCAGGCAACCGACTCGTTCTTTAACTGGAACTTCTTTGACTCCGTATTGGGCCAGAAAGAACACTATTCTGCTTATGTGTTTGAGGATACCGCTGCCCAGCTACTTAAAGATCATCCGGAGCTTAAAGGATTACTGGAGGCTCAAAAGGCTAAAGATCCGGCTTTTGCCAAAAATGGTACTGCCCAGTTGGAGTTTGTCTACAAGCACTCAGACTATTACGAAAAAACACATATGCGCTACCCGGTTGGCCGTTTAATGGACAACCAGAAGATTAAGCTAAACTAATATGGAATATTTAAATCAGACGCCCGTTGCTTCCTTAATCTTTATTTTTACGCTGGTTACGAGTATTTATGCCTTCAACGACCATGTGCTGTACGGGAAGTTTATGTTGCATCCATATAGCGTTTACAGAAGAAATAAGGTCTATACCCTGATCACCAGCGGTCTGATCCATTCGGGATGGCCGCACCTGTTCTTCAACATGTTTACCTTCTTTTTCTTCGCCTTTCAGTTGGAATCTATGGTGGGCAGCTGGCGGTTTGGACTCATTTACTTTCTCAGTATGATCTTAGCCGACATACCTTCCATATTCAAGCATAAGAACGACTTCTGGTACAACAGTCTGGGCGCTTCAGGTGCAATCAGTGGGGTGTTGTTTAGCTATATCTTATTTTATCCGCTTACAAAAATCGGGATCTTCTTAATTCCGATCGGGATTCCGGCTGTGCTTTTCGGTGTGCTGTACCTGGTCTACTGCGCGTATATGTCTAAAAGCTCTCGCGATAACATCAACCATGACGCACACTTTTTCGGTGCGATCACCGGTATGGTGATCACGATTATCCTGGTGCCAGGCATCATCCCGCATTTCTTTTCGACTTTACTCGGTAGCGGGTAGGCAGGAAGGGTGAAAGTAACTCATAGGCGCGAGTGGGTCTTTGAGGATCTCAAAGCGCAGGTGCCCCCAGGGTTTCCAGAAGTTTTCCAGTACCTGAGCATAGACTTTATGCTGCCAAACATCAAACAAAGGTTTGTTTCCAGTGCCCCTAAGCGCCATAGCTTCAATGTATATGGTACCTTCAACCGGCATGATGGTGTACTCCGGAAGGCGGTTAAACAGATAGGCCGAATAAAAGAACCGCGCACAAAGCTCTTCAAATTGCTCTTCCAGTAAAGGCTTACCCTGAATCTCGTTCAGGATATCCTGATGATAGCGTTTGTTGGTTCCATTATCCTGCAGGCAGGCAATGATGCCAAAATCTTTTAGTTTCAAAGAGAATGTAAGGGTGTTGATCTCATCGCGGAAACTGAAGTAGTGGTCGGTCTTCTCAAGTGGGACAACCACGATGGACCATGGGCTGAAATCTTCAAACTCCACATTTAAGTAGATGCTCTGGATCATGGTATGCAGATTACCGAATTTATGCATCAGTCCTTGCGACATGTTCAGTCCGTCTGAACTTAATTGCTGCAGCTTGATGGCCGCATTCATTTCAATATAGATCAGGCTGTACATGAACTTGCCTATCCATTTAAAGAGATCGAGTTCGGGTAGTTGCGCGACTTCCGCATAGCCGGCCTGGAATGCCGCAGCGATCTTCGCCTCCAGAGGCTCCAGAAAGTGTTCCAGAACTTCCGTATTGCAGGGAACTTTAAGGGCGTTGTAGGAGCGCACACTTTCATCAAGGAGTTGGATCTGTTCCTGGCCGGTGAAGTTGGCCAGGGCAAGAAGCCAGTCGGGCAACACATTGATTTCCTGAACGGGACTCTTGAAGGTATCACCACTTAAAAAGCAGTTCTTATATTTGAAATCGAAGTTTTTAAAGGGCTGGTATATGGCACTATTCATATCTGGAGGCAATATTAGGCATATTATTTTTACATTGGCCGGCGCATTCAATTTTTAACTTTGATATTACCAACGCCAACAACCATGCAGGCTTCCTATTTATCCTACAATCTGGAATTAAAACACCCTTTTGCTATCGCGAAGTTCTCGCGGACCAGCACGCCCCTGCTGTTGCTGAAGCTAAGCTACGGCGGGCACGAGGGGTATGGAGAGGCGTCGATGGTGCCGTATATGGGAGAAAGCTTTGCCTCTGCAACAGAGTTTCTGGCCAGAGTGGATTGGGGCCGCTTTACCGCTCCGTTTAACTTCCCGGAGATCATTGGTTATCTGGACTCCATTGAATCGGGCAATCCGGCTGTAAAGGCGGCCATCGATATTGCCCTGAATGACCTGAACGGCAAACTGCTGAACAAGCCGTGCTATGAAATCTATGGTGCAGATCCGGCGAAGATGCCACTTACCTCCTATACGATCGGCATTGATTCGCCTGAGGTGATCCGGGAGAAGGTTGCGGATGCGAAGAACTTTAAGGTGTTGAAAATTAAGTTGGGGCGGGATAACGACCGGGAACTGATCCGCACGATCCGTAGCGTAAGTGACCTGCCCTTGTATATCGATGCCAATCAGGGCTGGACAGATCGCCGGCAGGCTATAGAGACGATCTATTGGTTACACGACCAGGGTGCCGTGCTGATTGAACAGCCCATGGATAAGGCTGACCGGGAGGGTAATGCCTGGCTAACCGGCCGAAGCCCGATACCCATTCTGGCGGATGAGGCTTTTCAGCGTTTATCAGACTTGGATAACATCCGGGGTGCCTATCACGGCATCAACATCAAGCTGATGAAAAGCGGCGGGATGTATGAGGCGCATCAGATGATACAGAAAGCACGCGCTTTCGGCATGAAGATCCTGATAGGCTGTATGAGTGAAACATCCTGTGCGACGCTGGCGGGGATTGCCCTTGCACCGCTATGCGACTGGGCGGATTTAGATGGCCCATGGTTGACGAGCAACAATCCGTTTGTAGCGCCGGAGATGAAAGAGGGCCGCTATGTATTAAAAAACCTCCCAGGATTAGGTCTGGAAGGTTCTGTTGTTAATTTGACTTATTCTTAATCGAACTTCGAAGCTCTCTGATCAGTTT
>Ga0157371_10005040_pt1 | contig 11299 bp, 12 predicted proteins | sample C45metaG_FD_113462 | JGI IMG/M metagenome (GOLD analysis project Ga0157371, IMG submission 113462) | Corn rhizosphere microbial communities from Kellogg Biological Station, Michigan, USA - C4-5 metaG | ecosystem: Host-associated > Plants > Roots > Rhizosphere > Soil | place: USA: Michigan... | reverse complement strand
GTTCCAGCAGTTGCAGACCTTTCTTGGTCGCCTCTTCCTTGCTGCGGCCCAGCACCTTGATCTGCGCGATGGTCAGGTTTTCGGTGATGGTCAGGTGCGGGAATAGCTCGAAGTGCTGGAACACCATGCCCACGCGCGAACGCAGTTTCGGCAGGTTGGTCTTCGGGTTGGCGATGGACGTGCCATCGACGATCACGTCGCCTTTCTGGAACGGTTCCAAGGCGTTCACGCATTTGATCAGGGTGGATTTGCCGGAACCGGACGGCCCGCACACCACGATCACTTCGCCTTTTTTGACCTCAGCGCTGCAATTCGTAAGCACCTGGAAGTTTCCATACCATTTGTCGACGTTCTTGATAGAAATCATACAGCGAACCTTCTTTGTAGACGCTTGACCACCCGCGAGGCGGCAAAGCTGATAGTGAAATACACCAGGCCCGCAACGATCAGGAATTCATTGGCGCGACCGATGATGTCGCCACTCGAACGAGAGGCGTTGAGGAAGTCCACCAGGCCAACGGTGTAAACCAGTGAGGTGTCCTGAAACAGGATGATGCTCTGTTGCAGCAACAACGGCGTCATCTTGCGGAACGCTTGCGGCAGGATGATCAGGCGCATCATCTGGCCGTAAGTCATGCCCAGTGCCTGGGCAGCGCCCATCTGGCCCTTGGGAATCGACTGCACGCCGGCTCGGACGATCTCGCAGAAATACGCTGCTTCGAACATCATGAAGGCCACGACACTCGAGGTGAACGCGCCGATCGGCGTGTCTTCGCCAGTGATCCAGCGCAGCGCGAACGGGACCGCCAGGTAAAACCAGGTGATCACTAGCAGCAGTGGGATGGAACGGAAGTAGTCCACGTAGGTGCCGGCAATGCGCGACAACACGTTGCTGTGTGACAGGCGCATCAATGCCAGGATCGTGCCGAGGATGATCCCTCCGACGACGCCCATTGCCATCAGTCGCAAGGTCATGACCATGCCGTTCAACAAGCCGGGAAAGGCAGAGGTGATGTCGCTGAAATCGAATTCCATCATTTACCCCCTACGGAAATCAGGCCGGGTACGGCGACTTTCTTCTCAACTTTGCGCATGAGCAGCATCAGGCCCATGTTCAAGGTGAAGTAGATGAGCGTGGCCAGGGTGAAGGCTTCGAACAGGTTGGCGGTGAATTCAGCTGTTTGTTTGGCTTGCGCCAGCAATTCCATCAGGCCGATCAGTGAAGCCACCGATGAGTTTTTGAACACGGCCAGAAACTCGGTGGTAAGCGGCGGAATGATGATCCGGTACGCCTGAGGCAGCAGCACGTTCCAGTAAATCTGTGGCAGTCTGAAGCCCATGGCGCGAGCGGCGGCTTCCTGGCCACGAGCCAGCGCCTGAATGCCTGTACGGACTTGTTCACAGACACGAGCGGCCGTGAAAAGACCGAGGCATACGACGACGCTCAAGTAGGCCGAGGTGGTCGGGTTCAGGTCCTGCTTGTACCACTCCTGCAGGTGCTCGGGTAGCAGATCAGGTGCCAGGAAGTACCAGATAAATAGTTGTACTAAAAGTGGGACATTTCGGAACACCTCAACATACAGGCTGGCAATGCTCGACACGATACGATTTGGCACGGTTCGCATGACACCGAGCACTGAGCCCAACAGCAACGCTATCATCCAGGCTATTACTGCAATCGCGATGGTCCAGCCCAGACCTGAAATAAACCAATTGAAATAAGTTTCATGTCCCACTCCAGTGGATTTTAAGAATACGCCCCAATCCCAGTTGTAATTCATAGAAAACACCTTCCAAACAAATAGTTTTGTGCATGCAACATGCCTCATGTCCGCGTATGGCGGACATGAGCAGATCAATGAGGTAGTTAAAGAGTTGTGGCAGGTGCAGGCTTGTCGACAGGGTTGGCAATGAGCTCTTTGAGTTCAAGACTCATGGGGAAGTTAAGGTTCAGGCCTTTCGGGGGGATGGGCTGATTAAACCATTTATCATAAATGGCGTTGATGTCACCCGAGGAGAAGATGGTTTTAATCGTGTCATCCACCACTTTTTTGAAAGGTTCGTCCCCCTTGCGCATCATGCAGCCGTACATGTCCTGTGATTGTGCGGTGCCTGTGACTGCCCATTCACCGGGATTCCTGGCTTTGGCCCTTTCACCAGCCAACAGGGCATCGTCCTGCATGAATGCAATGGCACGACCGGTCTCCAACATTTGGAATGACTCGCCGATGTCTTTCCCCGAGATGATGTTCATACCCATCTGCTTCTCAGCGTTCATCGCCCTAAGCAGGCGCTCGGATGTACCCCCGGCGGTGGTGACCACGTTCTTACCTTTCAGGTTGTCAAAGTCTTGGTAGACGGAGTCTTTCCTGGACAACAGACGAGTGCTTACTTCAAATATGCCTACTGAGAAGTCAACCTGTTGTGCGCGTTCTGCATTGTTTGTCGTCGAACCACACTCCAGGTCTACGGTGCCATTCTGAACCAGGGGGATGCGGTTCTGGGCGGTAATCAGGTTGTACTTCACTTTCAGGTTGGGAGTGCCTAACTCCTTTTTGATGGACTCGATAATTTTAAGTTGGATGTCTTGGGAATAGCCGATCGGCATCCCAGAGGCGTCCGCGATGTAGGAAAAGGGGATCGATGAGTCGCGGTGGCCGACCGTAATGGTGCCCGACTCTTTGATTTTTTTAAGCGTGCCGGTGAGTTCAGCCGCCATTAATGATGGGCTGATGATGGCTGTTGCAATCGCGGCGCTCAACAGTTTAGTGAACATACGCATCAGGAAATCCTCAAATTAGCTTAACGGGTTCTTCTAGACCCATGCGCCAGCTAATACGGCAATTGGACACGCCGAGTTTGCCAGCATCGATTCTACTTAATTTTTGGCAGGCTTTAATGATGTGAGTGAAATGCTATTTTTTTGGCGCGAGGCTTATAGGAGAGAGCCCAGTATTGTTGGCAATACTTATCTGACTCTGGTTTTACTTTGGTGGCCAGCGTGGTGTCTTTTTTTAGCAATAGAAGGTGTTTGCTGGTAGCTGTGATCATTGCCGTATCCTGTTGTTGTTATTTTGACATATGACGGATTCAAACTACCATTGCCACGCAGCGCGTGGTATGGCTCGTGGTGAATAGCAGGTATGCCAAGGCGCTCTAGCTGGCGCATTGAAGGTAAATGGCAGAGATACACGTCAAGTATAACTTTATTGTATCGAGGGGCCGATGGTGACTGCCTCCTGTTACCGACCTTTCGTGTTTAAGCAAGATTGGCCTTGATCAAGACACTTTCAATCCACGACTGGTTGAATGCCCCCGTTGCGATTTCTGCCTTTACGCGATCCTCGGCGGCTTGATGCGTGCGGGCCATGGCAAGCAGGTGGTCTGCGGCCGACGCGGGAAAGCCGACAATGCCATCCTCATCGCCGACGATGATGTCTCCCGGGTTTACGATCATCCCGCCAATGGATACCGGAACGTTGACTGCCCCTGGACCCGTTTTATAGGGACCACAATGCACCACATCACGGGCATAACACGGGGTGTCTTCAAAGCTTGCGACATCGCGAATTGCACCGTTTACGACAAAACCTACACAGCCCCGCTGTAACGCGTAGAGTTTGATGAGTTCGCCAATCACGGCGTTGGTGGTGTCACCCTGAGCATCCACAACAAGCACGTGGCCAGGCTCGAGCATCGTCAATGCCTTGTAGATGTAGAGATTGTCACCTGGGCGGGTCTTAACAGTCAGAGCGCTCCCGACCATTTTTCCCGTTTTATTGTAGCGATTAAGACCTCGAACCCCAATGTAACGCCCCATGTTATCGCTGATATGTGGGGTCACCACCGAGCGAAATGCAGTGTGGATGTCGCGAGTCTCTGGAGTGATTGCCTGAACAGTATTAATGCTTGAAGAATTCATGTTGACTCCTGAATAGCTGTTTTAGTCGTTACCTGAGTCTCTACAACGGAGACTTACGGCATTGTTGCAGGCGCGGGCTGATCTGTAGGGTTGGCATAAAGTTCCTTGACCTCATTGGGCATCGGATAATCCAGGCTCAAGCCTTTAGGTGGTATGGGGTGCTGAAACCATTTGCTGTAGATGTCGTTGATTTCACCTGATGCATAGAGAGCCTTGATAGCACCGTCCACTGCTTGCTTGAACGCATCGTCACCCTTGCGCAACATACATCCGTAGATCTCACGAGATTGCGCAGCACCGGATATAGCCCATCGATCGGGATTCCTCGATTTTGCGCGTTCACCCGCCAGCAGCGCGTCGTCCTGCAGCCAAGCAACTGCACGGCCAGTTTCCAACAGTTGGAATGATTCGCCGTGGTCCTTGGCTGAGATAATGTTCATGCCTAACTGTTTTTCAACGTTCATTGAACGCAGCAGTCGCTCGGCGGTTGTACCCGCAGTGGTTACTACATTGCGTCCTTTAAGGTCATCAATATCTTTATAAGAAGATTGCTTGGCTGTCAGCAGTCGGGTGCTGATTTCAAATATGCCAACAGAAAAGCTGACCTGCTGCTGACGTTCGGCATTGTTTGTCGTTGAGCCACATTCAATGTCGACGGTGCCATTTTGAATCAACGGTATTCGGGTTTGTGAAGTGACAAGGTTGTACTGTATTTTCAAGTTGGGTAGGTCGAGGTCTTTTTTTAATGCATCGACGACTTTGGATTGAATATCCTGGGAGTAGCCAACCGGTACGCCAGAGGCGTCGGCGAGGTAGGAAAAAGGAATCGCCGCATCACGGTAGGCTAGTGTGATCGTGCCTGATTCTTTTACTTTTTTTAGTGTGCCGGATAACTCTGCACTCATCCCTTTGTGGGACAGAAATGCAACAGACAATGCCATCAGTTTGGCAATATTACGAGCGCGCATAAAACCTCCAGAAATGAAGCCCGAGCAAAGATAAGCTCAGTGGCAACTGCATGATTTTCTACTTGTTGTACATCAACGGCAGATTTCTAGAACTGCAGGGTGTTTTTATTATGTCAGCCAGCTTTCATAGCCGGATCGTATTGAGACGCTTCGTCTGCTGTGATCAGTCGATCGCAAAGATTGCTTCAACTTCTACAGGCGCCCCTCGCGGGATGGCCGCAACGCCTACCGCTGCCCGGGCATGGCCGCCGCGCTCTTGGCCGAAAAGCTCTATAAAAAGATTTGAAGCCCCATCAATCACCTTCGCTTGCTGCTCGAAGTCAGGAAGGCACTTAACATAACCATTAACCTTCAAAACACGTATGCGGTCGAGTTGGCCATCGCTCGCTTCATTGGCAATGGAAAGAAGATTGAGTGCGCAGACTCGCGCCGCGGCCTGGGCGGTCTCAATATCAATTTCCGTTCCTACAGTTCCTTTGTATAGCAAGACGTCGTTTTGCAGGCATACTTGACCCGCGGTATAAATCAGGTTCCCAAAACGGGTGTACAACTGATAGTTGCCGCCTCGCGTATTGAACTTCGGCAACTCCAAACCCAATGCGGCCAGTTTTTCCAGAACACTACTCATGATCAAAGTCTCCAATGGTTTTCTTCACGCCTCTGGCGATGCCAAACGCTTCAAAAATGAATGACTCAGTTGGCCCAGGCTTGTAGGAAGACTTCTGGGTCAACGTTCCCGCCAGAGCAAACCACCACGACAGTTTTGCCCTCATAGCGCTGCTTCTCTCGTATCAGCGTTCCGAGGGCGGCTGCACCGCCCGGCTCAAGGACGAGTTTGAGGTACTGAAATGCTGCACGCATGCCTTGGAAGGCATCTTCCAGATAAGCGACTTCAGTACGCGGTTGAACAGGTTTCAATACTTCGAAGGGGAGTGCACCGACAGCGGGACCGGCAATCCCGTCGAGCAGCGTTTTTGGCAACAGCTTGAGCTTCACCGGTTCCCCCTTTTGCAGCGCTGTTTGCCATTTCGTATAGCCTTCTGCCTCGACAAGAACGCTCTCGAAATTGCCACACATGGCGCGCATGGCGGTCAAAGTCCCGGATGCCAAGCCGCCGCCGCTGCAACCCAACCACACAGAGTCGGGAGTTGCCCCCACTTCAGCCAGCTGCTCAGCGATTTCGAGACCGATGGTACCTTGGCCGGCCATGATGAAGGGGTCATCGAAAGGCGAGACGAAGGTCAGGCCGCGGCGTTCAATCAGCTGCCGGGTAACGTCCTCACGGTCCTCGACGTCTTTGTTGTAAAGAACAACCTCTGCTCCCCACCAGCGGCAGTTATCCTGCTTGATTTTTGGCGCATGCTCGGGCATTACGACTACTGACGGGCAGCCCCACTGGTGAGCGGCCGCAGCCACTGCCTGGCCATGGTTGCCCGCCGAATAAGTGATAACTCCCTTGTTTCTGTCACTGGGTTCCAGTTCGGCCAGTTTGAACATGGCACCGCGAAACTTGAACGCCCCGGTCTTTTGCAGGCATTCAGCCTTCACGTAAACATCCGCGCCGACGATATCATTCAGCATCGCAGAGCTCAGAAGTGGGGTGCGCACTACTTGTCCTTGAAGTCGGCGTTGTGCCTTCAGAATCAGGTCCAAATCAAACTTTTGCACGGCGAGATTCCTTGTGGTGAGTAACCTGGTTGGCTGCCAAGGGCGTGCTCACGAGCCCTTGCTCTGCAGGCTGTGAAACCCTGTGTTGACGATGTCCCAAGTATTTACGGCCATGATCCACAGGTACATTACGAATATGCTAACGTCCCGATACGCCAGTCGTATCGGGAGTGCCTGTGCAACGTTGGGGCATGCTCGCCTGGCTTTCCAACCCGCCGAATGCGCTACCGCTCATACCCGTTTTGCGAGCCTGATTCAGGATTTCTATGATCAACTTTCGACTTATCCGGCATCTCTGGCTGTTCCTTGCGGTCGCCGAGGAACAGCATTTTGGTCGTGCCGCCAAAAGGCTGGGCATGTCCCAGCCACCGTTGACCGAACAGATCAAGGTTCTGGAAAATTCCTTACGGGTAAAGTTGTTTGAACGCACCAGCAAGGGCGCGATCCTCACCCCAACGGGTATGGCGATCATGCCGGCAGTACGAAAATTCGCAGAGCAGTTGGAGCGCCTGGAGCTTGCAGTACATGAAGCCGTTGCAGGGCAAACGGGAGTCCTGACGATAGGCGCTATCAACGCAGCCTTGCTTGAGGTGCTCCCTGATCTCATCGAGCAGCTCAAGGAGCGGTTCCCGAATATTTCAGTATTTATTCGGGAAATCGATAGCGGGGAGGCCATCCCGTCACTGGAGTCTGGCGACATCGACGTGGCTTTCGCACGAATCGAAGGCGGCTACTATGAGCCCATCCGCTCGATTCCTCTTGTCCAGGATCAGCTTGCAGTGGCGCTTTCCAGAAATCATCCTCTAGCTAATGAAGCGTCTGTGGATCTGCGAGACTTGGCTGCCGAGGTACAGATCATGTTCGCCCGCAGCGGCAGTCCGGTTTTTTTTGACTACATTGTCAGCTGCTGTCAGCAATGCGGTTTCCGTCCAAAAATCATGCATGAGGTCCGCTCGATCGGCTCGCAGATAGCCTTCGTAAGTTGCGGTCAAGGCATTGCACTGGTGCCGTATGCGCTCGAAAAGCTGGCGCCCAAAAACGTCGTGATTCGACCCCTGCAACAAAAATTTCGGCTGGTAACCAGTGCTTTGGCCTGGAATGCCGCCCGCAGTAATCCTTTGGTCGACGCGCTTGTCGATATCGTGCGCGAACAGTTCCCTGCTCCCATCGAATCAACTGTGCATTTGTGAATAAAGCCTGGGAGCCAAAGGCTCCCAGGCTTTATTCAGGGTGCGGTTCAATCAGGGTTGCTCGATCTCTCCCGTGGCTCTGAAATGGTCAGCAAGAGGATGAAACTCATAAATGATCCCACCGCCAGCCAGGCAAACACGTAGTTCCAGCCATAGTTGTCCAGCAACAGCCCAGTGATGAAGGGTGTGGCCGCAGCGCCCAACTGACCGACCATGTTCACGACGGCGTTGGAGATAGGGAACGTTTTTTTGGTAGTCAGCCCCATCGGATAAACCATGTAGGAAGAGAACCCCAGGCTGAGAACGGCACCGGTCAACAACAGCAGCAAGCCGTAGGGAATCGGTTCGGCGGGCGAGTTGATCAGCAGGTACATCATCAGTGAAGTGCCGAGTGCTGACAGCAGCATGCCGGGCTTGCGTCGCCCACCCATCAGTCGATCCGAGCAGAAACCACCCAGCAGGTTGCCGAGCACGGCGCCCACCCATGGCGCAGCCGACACCAGCCCCATATTCATGATCGAGAATTGTTTGACGGTCATCAGATAGGTCGGAATCCAGGCGAGCAGTACGCTCGACACGCCCAGTTGGAAGCAATAACTGGTGGCACAGCCCCAGATGTTCCAGGACTTGAACACCTGTCGATTGGTCTCCAGGGGCGTTTCGTGGCGGGCACGTATCACTCGATCGAGTTTGCTCACCCAGGCTGGAGTCTTTTTGGGGCGGGTTTGCTGAGTCGCTTCAGTACTGCCGGTTTCCTCGATGATGTAGCTGAGCTCGGCTGCGTTGACGAACCGGCTCCGGGAGGGATGGTCGGTGACCATGAAATACCAGACCACCGCCAGTGCGATGCCGGGCACGGCAAAGAAGTAAAAGATCTCTCGCCAGCCCCATACCGAAATGATCACGGCACAGAGTGGCGGCACAATCACCGGCCCGAACTTGACGGCGGACAGGAAGATCCCTGAGGCGGTGCCTTTTTCTCGCGGTGGAAACCAGTTGTTGATGGTCGTGGTCATGCTGATCGGTAATGGACCTTCAGCGACGCCAAGGCCCAGGCGATACAGCTTGAGTGCCAGCAATGAACTGGCTGTGCCCACCAGGCCCGTCAGCAATGAGGTCAGCACCATGGCGCCGGGCAGGATCCGGCTGACGCCGAAACGGCCGAAGGCAAAACCGGAAGGGATCTGTGCCAATGCATAGGCCAGCAGAAACAGGCTCATCAAGCCACCGGCCTCGGCATTGCTCATTTCAAACTCTTTACGAATGAACGGTAGCGCGACACCCAGGTTGGCTCGGTCGGCGGCAGCAATGGTGTAAATTAGAAAAATCAGTGCCGCAACCACCCAACGGTATTTGCTGCGCACGGCTGGTTTTATGACTTCAGGCATAGACATGGGGCGGACCTTGTTTTTGTCGGTGTTGTCCGGCCAAAGTAGTAATTATGAAACCGTAAAAAAAGCGACAAATACTCCTGTCAAAAGATCGCTTTTATTGATGAAACGGTGAGGTCTGATTCGCGCTGTATAAAATGTGCGCGCAAAAAAAACCGGGCTGAAAGCCCGGCAAAAATAGCGCAGTCAATAACGTGCTGAAGGGAATTCAGGATCGCTTCATAGCGGAACTCAGTTTGCCAGACCGGCCTTTTCCAGCACCTTGTCCAGCCATGACTGATCGATGGCGCCAGTGGCGATTTCGGCTTTGACCTGCTGTTCATGCGCGTCATGCTCTCGCGCCTTGACCAACACCTGCTCGGCATGGTCGGGCGAGAAGGCAACCAGCCCATCCTCGTCACCGACAATGATGTCGCCCGGATTGATGATCATCCCGCCGATTGACACCGGGACGTTGATTTCCCCTGGGCCGCTTTTGTAGGGGCCGCAATGCACCACACTGCGGGCATAGCACGGCGTGTCTTCAAAACTGGCGACATCGCGGATGGCGCCGTCGACGACGAAACCGACACAGCCACGTTGCTGGGCATAGAGCTTGATCAGCTCACCGATGACCGCATTGGTCGCGTCACCCTGTGCGTCGATCACCAGCACATGCCCCGGTTCGATCAGCGTCAGTGCCTTGTAGATGTAAAGGTTGTCGCCGGGGCGAGTCTTCACTGTGAGGGCGGTGCCCACCAGTTTGCCTTTGAGGTTGTAGCGTGTCAGACCCCGGGCACCGATGTGACGCCCCAGATTGTCGCTGATATGTGGTGTGACGACGTTCTGAAAGGCTTCCAAAAGTGAACGTGGAGCCTGGGGGGGAGAAGGGACGATGCGTGAACCGGGCAATGACATTGCGACCTCCATAAACGACTGAACCCTTGTGGGCTATGCGTTCATAGTAAGAAAGGTCGCTCGGCACTATTAGCGACATTTATCTATGCAAAAGCATCGCTTTTTTTCTCGTATTCAGCGCCCGTGTTACCACACCATGCGGCTGAAATCACAACAACGGGCTGCCAGACGTGCAACCTCGACACTGAGGCCCTGAAGACGATCGGCGCGGTGCACCGCGATGTAGTGGATGGGAGGCAGCACGGGCTCGGTTTCGATGACCTGCAGACGGCCCTGGTTCACCAGCGGCGAGAGACACTGGCGTGGCAGGTAGCTGATGCCGACACCGGACAGGGTCAGGCCCAACTGGGCGATCAGGTAGTTGCTTTTGATCGTACGGTTGACCCGGACGTCATTCTGGGTAAGCCAGCGTTCATAGATCAACCCGGTGCCGGAGCCGCCGCCCTGAGTCAGGACGGTGAACGAGGAGATCGCCTGCATGTCCATGATCTGCTTCCCCCGATGCAGCGAGGGTGCACACATCCAGGCGTTCTCCACTGCACTCAACGGCGTGCTGACGAAGCGTGCGTCGGCAAAAATGTCGGGAACGATGATCAGGTCGAGCTGATCGTTCTCCAGTTTGGCCACCAGTTCGGTGCTGAGCTCGACCGAGGGCTCCAGTACCACTTTGGGATAAGCACTGCGAATACCCTCTACCAACGCCGGCAGCCAAGTCATGGCGGTCAGCTCGGTGACGCCGATGCGGAAGCGCCTGACCAACACTTCCTTGGAGCTTATGCGTTCAAGCAGGTAATCGCGCTGGCGCAGAATCTCCGTGGCCTGCTCGAACAGTTCCGTGCCTTTTTCCGTCAGACGCGCACTGCGTTTGGAACGATCAAAGATCGGCATGTCGAAGGCATCTTCCAGCTCCTGAATACGCTTGGAGATGGCTGACTGGGACATGTTCAGTTTCATGGCTGCGGATTCGAAGCTACCCAGTTCCACAATCCAGTAGATGGCTTCCAGTTGCTTGAACGTGATCATGGCTCATGCCCGATTGAAAAACGTGGTCGATTGTTTGCCAGAAGCATCGAGTCAACTCCGCTGATAAACAGCAAAACCCGGCCATGGCCGGGTTGGTTTTTCAGCGGCGGATTAACGCAGGCTGGTACAGAACGAGCGGATGGCCTCGCAGGCTTTGCGCAATGAAGCGTCATCCAGGGCATAGGCAATGCGAATGTAAGGACCAAGTCCAAAAGCGCTGCCATGCACCACGGCCACATT